>Ga0255336_100458_pt1 | contig 64349 bp, 100 predicted proteins | sample MeOH1_35cm_T3_17_FD_189102 | JGI IMG/M metagenome (GOLD analysis project Ga0255336, IMG submission 189102) | Sandy soil microbial communities from University of British Columbia, Vancouver, Canada - MeOH1_35cm_T3_179 | ecosystem: Engineered > Artificial ecosystem > Sand microcosm > Unclassified ... | reverse complement strand
TGCGGGACAGCGTGTGGGACAGCGTGCGGGCCAGCGTGTGGGCCAGCGTGTGGGACAGCGTGGGGGCCAGCGTGTGGGACAGCGTGTGGGACAGCGTGGGGGCCAGCGTGGGGGCCAGCGTGCGGGACAGCGTGCGGGACAGCGTGCGGGACAGCGTGCGGGACAGCGTGTGGGTCAGCGTGCGGGCCAGCGTGTGGGACAGCGTGGGGGCCAGCGTGTGGGTCAGCGTGCGGGCCAGCGTGTGGGACAGCGTGGGGGCCAGCGTGTGGGACAGCGTGGGGGCCAGCGTGCGGGCGGCCGGTTACGGCCAACACGATGGCAACTGGACCGGTTTCTATGACTTTTTCCGCCAGAATTGCGCCCTGGTCCAGCAGACCGAGCGTCTTGTCGGCCTGATCGAGCTGACGCAGTCGGCCGGCTGGTTCTGGCCGATGGAGAAAGTCTGTCTCGTAACCGATCGGCCGCGCCACCTGGCGCGCGATGATCAAGGCCGGCTCCATTGCGAAGACCGCGCCGCGATCGAATATCGTGATGGCTGGGGCGTCTATTCCTGGCACGGCGTCCGCGTTCCGGACTGGATCATCCTGCATCCGGAGCGCATCACGGTCGACCTGATCGATGCCGAGCAGAACGCCGAGGTCCGGCGCGTCATGATGGAGCGCTTCGGCTTCGACAAATACCTACTCGCCGGCAGTGCCGAGATCCTCGATCACGAAGAAGGCGTCGGCACGCTCTATCGCAAGAATGTCCGCGATGATGAGCCGCTCGTCATGGTCCATGTCATCAATTCGACGCCTGAGCCAGATGGCAGCTGGAAGCGTTACACGCTCCGCGTCCATCCGGAATGCCGGCCCCTGCTCGCAGATCAGCAATTCGGCGATCCGCAGAAGCTTACGGCACGTAACGCCATCGCCAGCACATTCGGGCTGACCGGCAAGCAGTATTATCCGCAGATCGAGACCTGAGATGGAAATGACCGACCGACAGCATCGCGAGAAGACGTCCCAGCTGATGGCAATCGCCAATGAGCTTTCCGAGGCGGCGTGGCCAGTCTTCGATCGGCACAAGCTGCAGGGTGGCGGCGATGTCATGGCCATTGTCAGTCTGTTCGCCGCGAACATAGCGATCCATCTTGTGGATCTCAACAATAAGGATCCGCTCCTCGGTCTCTCCGGCCTGCAGCAGCTGATCGAAAGCCATGCCGAGTTTCTTCTGGCAATCAGGGCAGAAGCCCGGAAGCGGGCGAAGCTTTGACGATCATGCGCTTCTTTGCCTGGGCAGTGGCGGCGGTCGATAAGGCCGCCCTGCTCTTCGAAAACCATCGGATGCGTCTCGCCATCGGCCGCGCGATCAACGCGATCGATGATGACGACCCGCAAAGAGCAATCGAGATCCTGTCAGAAGCGGCGAGGAAATAGGAGGCGATATGAAGGCCCTTTACAATTCTGAGCTCGACAAGAAGGCCTGGGGGCATGGTCCATGGCTCGATGAACCCGACAAGCGCCAATGGGTGGATGAGGCCACAAACCTGGACTGTCTCATGGTCCGCAACCATTCTGGCGTCTGGTGCGGCTATGTCGGTGTCTCGGAAGGTCATCCCTCCTTCGGGAAGGACTATGACGATGTGCCGGTTGATGCGCATGGCGGACTGACTTTCGCGGCGTTCTGCCGAGAGGATGCTGGTGAATTTGGCATATGCCATGTCCCCGAGGCTGGCCGCCCTCATCGCATTTGGTGGCTCGGCTTCGATTGTGCGCACGCCGGCGATCAAACGCCAGCCAGCGACGCCAGATGCGGCTGGGCAGCCTTTCGCGATGATGTCTATCGCGATGATGCTTATGTCCAAGCCGAAGTGACACAGCTTGCGCGGCAGCTGAAGGACATCGCCAAGCGCGGGTACATCGAATGACCGATATCCCCGTCATCTTCAGCGGCCCCATGGTGCGCGCTCTGCTGGACGGGCGCAAGACCATGACCAGGCGGCTGGCGTGGAAATCTTCACGAGTGGCTATCGCGGCAGCTAAGTGCGAACCGGCCATCGAATGCCGGCACGGCTATGATGTCTGCCCGACTTGTGACGCGCCTAAACTATCGCCCTGGCAGAAGGTGCAGCCCGGCGATCGGCTTTGGGTGCGAGAGACAGTGAAGGCGGTCGAAGATGAGGACTTTGACCACTGCATCCATTACGAGGCTGATCACGATCTGCGCGTTGTCACGTCGAATCACGATAGAGAGTCGGAAGCGTTCGGCAATTGGTGGAACCTGCTCGCCTATCGATCAGACGATCCGGATCTGACCGGCGGCAAACTCGTGCCGCCTATCCACATGCCACGCTGGGCCAGCCGCCTGACCCTGGTCGTGACCGCCACCAAGATAGAGCGGCTGCAGGATATCAGCGAGGCGGATGCCATCGCTGAAGGCGTCGTAAAGAACGAGCCATCCGGTAACCTGTTATGCACCTATGTCCCAGGTTTACCGGAGGTTGAATTGCGCTGCGCCGATGGCGTCTCAGCCGGCTTGGTCTTCGCCCGCTTGTGGCGCCATCTACACGGCCCCGAATCCTGGGACGCTAACCCCGATGTCGTTGCCCTGAGCTTCACTGTCCACAAGACCAACATCGATCAGATGAAGGAGCCGGCGTGATGCCGATCCGCCTCGAGAATCGCAAGCGCTATCCGAAGGACTGGAAGCAGATCAGCCATCGCATCCGCTTCGATCGAGCCGGCGGCCGCTGTGAGCAAACGGTCGGAGACACGCGCTGCACGGCCGAGCACGGCAAACCGCATCCGATCACCGGCAAGACCGTCGTGCTGACAGTAGCACATCTCGATCATACGCCGGAGAACTGCGGTGACGATAACCTAAAGGCGATGTGCCAGAAGTGCCATCTCGCCTATGACCACCATCATCATCAAACCAATGCCAGGCGCACGCGCGACAGGAAGCGCGGCCAGCTTTCGATGGAGATCGCATGATGCGTGGCCGTGGTTTCGCCGCAATCGGCCTTTTCAATCCGAAGACTGACCACAATGTCGGTGGCGTGATGCGCGCGGCCTTTTGCTATAGCGCATCCCTGATCGTCATCCAGGGACACCGATACCGCAGGCAGGCCTCGGACACAACCGATGCCCGGCGGCATATACCGACACTTCATGTCGCCGATCTGCTTGGCGCATTGCCACACGATTGCGTTCCGGTTGCCGTCGAGATCGATCCTTCAGCACGCTCGCTCTTTCGATATCGTCACCCGGAACGGGCCTTCTATATTTTCGGGCCGGAGGACGGCTCCTTGCCGCGACATTTAACCGAACGATGCCGGGACTTGATCTCCATCCCCACTGCAGCGTGCATGAATCTCGCTGCGACGGCGAATGTCGTTCTCTATGACAGGATGGCAAAGCAATGACAGCCCAAATCATCCCCTTCCCCGCCGGCGGCAAGGTCGACCTGCAGCTTAGCGACGCGATGCTGCTCTGCCTCAGCTCGGCAGACCCGCGCACCGGCCGGCGGCCGAAGCGAAATCCTATCGGCCATCTGTACCCGATGCGGGTCATCCGTGCTCTTTACTGGCGCGGCCTGGTGCGGCGTGAAGCTCGGCGCAGTGTGGCCGGCATCGGACTCTTTACCTGGGTCAATGACAGCGACTATTCGGCCGAGTGGTTCATTACCGAGATCGGCCGCCAGGCGGTCAGAATGGCTCAGCGGGAGAAGCGGGCATGACACGCAAACGACTGAGCGAAGCAGAGATCGCCGCCATCGAAGAGCTGCGCGGCCGAGGCTGGTCCTATGAGCGGATCGGTCGGAAGATCGGCCGCTCTCATTCGACAGTCGAATATGCCTGCCGGCATTATGTGATCGAGGTCGAGGGGAGACCGCCCGCGATTGTCGCCCCGGCCTATCGGGGCAAGCCCGTCATAAAATGCCGGGACCGGACGATCCGCCGGTTCAGTCCGGAGGAAGATGCCGAGCTTCTCGCTCTCGCCAAGCAGGGCGTCAACAATATGGAGATCGGCCGTCGTCTTGGCCGCCTGCATCAGTCGATTGCTGTGCGATTGGAGACACTCGCGCGGCTGGAAGATCGCCGGGAACGAGCCGGCTTACAGGAGGCTGCATGAGCCAGATTGAAGAACTGGAACGCGAGCTTGCCAATAGCGGCAAGCTGATTGAGGCCGGCTGGCACAGCCTGCGCGTGATGACGATCCCGACCGACGCGCCCGCCATCCAGCTCGCAGAGATGCGGACCGCCTTCTTTGCTGGCGCCCAGCATGTCTTCGCGACGCTGTTGCGCACGCTCGATGATGGCGACGACGCCACCGATGGCGATCTCAACCGCCTGGCGCTGATCCAGGCCGAGCTGGACGGCTTCATCAAGGAATTCGAGGCACGGTACATGCCGACAAAGGGGAACGGATGAAGATCTTCAAGGAGATCATCGGCCAGCATACTGCTGTGGTCGGGAAGACTGGCTCGGGCAAGACCTCGACCGCCAAGCTGCTGGTCGAGCATGTCGTGGCCCAGGGCGCCCGGGTGTGCATTCTGGACCCGATCAAGTCCGACTGGTGGGGCCTGACGTCAAGCGCCGACGGCAAGCGCCCAGGCCTGCCATTCCAGATCCTGGGCGGCCCGCACGGCCATGTGCAGATCCAGGAGACGGCGGGCAAGCCGATCGGCGAGCTGGTGGCCGGTGGTGACCTGCCGCTGAGTATCATCGACATGGCCGATTTCAAGCCGGGCGGCCTGCAGACCTTCTTCACGGAATTCGCACCGGCCCTGTTGCGGAAGATGCGCGGTATCCTCTACCTGGTCATCGAGGAGGCGCACGAATTCGCCCCGAAAGAACGGGCGGGCTTCGGCGGCGAGAACCTGACCATCCACTTCGCGAAGAAGCTGGCAACTGCCGGCCGGTCGAAGGGCATTCGCCTGGTGGTGGTGACGCAGCGGACCCAATCGCTGCACAATGCCGTGCTCGGCAGCTGCGAGACGCTTATCGCGCACCGGCTGACGCTGCCGGCCGATCAGACGCCGGTCAAGGAATGGCTGCGGGGAAACGTCGCCAAGGACGTTGCCGAGAAGGTCTCCCGCTCGCTGGCCGGCCTCAAGACCGGTGAAGGCTGGGTGATATCCGGGGAGGCCAATATCGCCGATCTCGTCAAGTTCCCGCGCATCACGACCTATGACAACAGCGCCACCCCGACCGATGACGATCATCGGCATGAGGTCAAGACCGCTCAGGTCGATCCTGAGAAGCTGCGGGCATTGATCGGTGATGCCGTGAAGGCGGCTGAGGCAGATGATCCGGTCGCATTGCGGCGACGCGTTGCCGAGCTGGAGAAGCAGTTGAAGGCTGCGCCGGCACAGGTATCGGTGCCATCCATATCTCAGGCCGAGATCGATGCCATGCGCCTTGGCGCTTATAACGAGGGATATGTTGGCGGGTGGGACGAACTCCTGAAGCGGGTCCGTGGGCATCTCGATTACTATGATGGCAACCATGTGGTGCCAGGAGAGCGTCGCGGCGCACCATCGCCGATGAAGGTGCCAACTCACAAAGCGGACGCAGCTCAGTCGGTAGAGCATCGGCCTTCCAAGCCGAGTGTCGCGGGTTCGAGTCCCGTCGTCCGCTCCAATCCTCCCAGCGAAGGCATCACGCCGGCACAGCAGCGCGTCCTCGACGCAGTCGCCTGGTGGCGCAAGATCGGCCAGGATCCAGCCGACCGTGATAGGGCCTGTGTCGTTGCCGGCTATAGTCCGAAGGCTTCCACCTTCGGCGTCTACGTCTCGCAGCTGGTCAAAGCAGGACTGCTCGAAACATCGCCCGGCAAGATCGCGCTGACGCCGGCAGGGCTGAAGGCGGCAAACATGCCGACGGCGACGACGCGCGAAGATCTCTATCAAATGGCGCGCGGTCTTTTAGGCGCTCAGGAGCAGCGTGTCTTCGATGTCATCTATCGTGCCTGGCCGAAGGATATCCGCCGGGATGCCGTTGCTGAAAGTGTTGGGCTGTCGCCGACTGCCAGCACGGCCGGGGTCTATATGTCGGCCGTTGCCGCCTATGGGTTGATCGAGCCCAGCGGGCGCGGGACGGTCAAAGCAGCAGATTGGCTGTTTCCATGACCAAGCCCGACCGCATCGCCTGCGAGGTGCCGTTCTGCCGCCGTACCGCTCCAAAGGCGAAGTACGAGGAAGGGACCCGCATCATCTGCTGGAAGCATTGGCGGCTCGGCGATGCTCATCATCGGAAAAGGTACAGCCGCGCCAATCGCCTCATCAAGCGTGGCGTTCAAGGTGAAACTTTGGAGCGGTGCCAGATGATTGCGGACCATGCCTGGGAGCGTATCCGCATACAGGCGATTGAGCGAGCAGGAGGCATCGGATGATCCCCTCTCTCGCCATCGGCCTGCCGTATCTACTGCTCAACAGCGGCTATCTGGCATGGCTGATCTGGCGTGAGGCGTGCGGATACGACACTGAGGCGGAATGCCTGAAACGACGCCAAGCAGCGCAGCTGCGCAGGGAGTTGAGACGATGAGATGCCCGCACTGCGGCGAAGGGATATCGGCGTCATTTCCTGATACCCCAGGCGGACGTGTCGCAAGATTGCTCTCTGAGCGCGGCCTTACTATCAAGGCGCTAGAGGTCGAATGCGATATCTCGCACGGTGTTGCATGGCGCCTGGTCAACAACAAATCTAACAGCATCGGCTTCGACAGCTTGGTCAAAATCGCCAAGTATTTGAACGTCACGACCGACTATCTTTTAACAGGTGTGCAATCATGACCGGCCTCACCGCGCAAGAGATCGAAGAATTGGAGCGACTGGTAAAGTTCCTGCGCCAACGTGATTGGGTGCCGTGTATCAATGAAGCGGCCAAGGCTATTGAGGCTCTGCTGGCGATGGTGATGCGGCAGGATGACGAGATTAAACGATTAAGGGCTCCTTCTCTAGACGGCATGGCGTTGACTGACATCGCCATGAAGGCCCGTGATTTCATCAGCCAATGCGACGGGACAATCCGCGTCGCTGACTTCATGCGCCAAGTGAACAGTGAGGGCGATGCCACCAAGCGTAAGCACGTCTATAACGCCTTTTCATATTTGGCCCGGCGCAATGCAATTCGGCGCGTCGGCTATGGGGAGTATGTTCGCAATGGATAGCAGTTTTGGACGGCAATTAGGCCCGGCGATAGCAGCGATGATGTTTTGGGCAATCGTCGGAATCATTCTTGCCGCCGTTGCGATCATCGGCGGAGCAGGATGGGCGATTTGGTATTTATGGCATCATCTCATGTGGGTGCAATCATGACCGATCACACAACGCCAGATAGCTTGCTCGCTCTTGCCAATGAACTCAATGCAGAGGCCACAGTAATAACCCAGGTTATGCAGGAAACCTATGACCGACAGCTTCATGCGGAGCGTGATCAAGCGGACTTTGTGGCGCAGGCGCTCGTTATCCTGGCAAATATGAAGGCAAAGCGGCTGGCGTCTCTGTGTTGTAACGGAGGGCTTCAGCCATGACCCCAATCACAGAGCAAGACCGGGCTGCGTTTGAGTGGAAAAGGTGGAACGATTGGCGTGCGATCTGCCGCCAGCCGCTTGTGCCTGAAGACGCATTTCTTGCCGGCTTCTCTGCAGCCCTCGCCTACGCCCGCGCCGAGCAGAAGGGGCGAACCACGAAATTATCTGGCGCCTGTAAAGAAACTTGGGACGAAATGAAACCAATGCGTGACGCCCTAAGCACTGTCACCGCAAAGGCCTCAGATGAGGCGCGGGACTGCGCTTTGATTAGGTTCACGCTTGACTATTGTCTGCATTATGCAGGCGAAGAGCCAGATCCAACTGAGGATCAAATCCTCGCCACTTTCAACGCACAGGGGCAAGGGCAATGAAAGAAACTAGCGCCATCGCTGATGTGATTGCCGAACGCCAGCGACAGATCAGCGTCGAGGGCTGGACGCCAGAACATGATGATGAGCACGCACACGGCGAGATGGCCAGGGCCGCAGCCTGCTATGCCCTCGGCTATATGATGGAAAAGCCGAGGCCAAATAACCCGATGGAACGCCAAACATTCAAGCCGTCGATGTTATGGCCTTGGGGTCGGAGGTGGTGGAAACCAAAAGACCGACGTCGCGATCTCGTTCGCGCTGCCGCGCTGATCATTGCTGAGATTGAACGTCTTGACCGCGCAGCCAAGCCGCTGATCGAGGAAGTGAAGCGGTTGCAGGAAGAGAATGCGCGTCTGCAAGAATATGCCGAAGTCGATAAAATCATGCAGATGTCGGAAGACGAGTTGCGTGCTGATTTGGTTGCGAACGGTGAAGACCCTGACAAAGTCGTCGCTGACACACGTAAGATAGTTGATACGGCTTTAGAGATCACCGAATTGCGCCGCCAGCTTGCCGAGAAGGAGGCGGAGATTGAGCGGTTGACGGGTAGGCTTGGCGCTCGTCTATCGCGTCAAGATCGCATACCTCAATATGGCGGTGGTGATACTTATACGATGCCGTTTGGGCTGCCGTGGGTGTGTTTCCACTGCGGCGAAGCGTTCTTCGATCAAGATAAAGCTCGTCTACATTTCGGCGAATTACCGACCTCCAAAACTATTTGCTGCGGGGAGCCTAAGCCTTGACCACGGATCGCGAGCGGGAGGCATTTGTCGCATGGGGATTAAAGCGTCCCGAGCCTTATGGGGCAACACCCATGCGTGCAGAAACCAAAGCCTATGAGCTAGGTTGGTGCTACGATAAAGATGATGGAATAGCTGTTGAAGCGTGGAAGGCTCGAGCCGCCCTTGCGCATTCGACCTCGCCTGATGCCGATCTCTGCCAATGCCCGACCTGCGGATGGCAACCGATCCTCGCGACGCCGACAGAAGCGGCATTATTGAAGCTGATCGATTACGCGGTAACTGATCTCATTGGCGGATCGCGGCGATCTGCCAGCGAGATCCTGCACGCCTTTCGAACAAAGCCTGACAATATTGGGGTGGACCCCTTCGGCGCAGCGCAGCCGGTCGCGGCGGCGGATGATGACGAAGCAGGTGACGAGCGAATACCCGAATTGATGATGGAGCGCGCCCGTAATCGCGCGCTTGGCGCTATCTCTAATGCACAGACGGCCCTCCGCGCCACACAGCCCGACGAGGCGCGGGAGTTGCTGGAGGAACTGTATCACTTGGTCAAAGGCGAATCGCCAGCGATCCTGAATGAAGACAGCGGCGGTGACGCAACGTTGGATCTGAAAATATCTGCCTTCCTCTCCGCCGAAGCCGCGCGAGGGGAGTGATGGAAGATACGGAAATGACGGTTTACATCTTCTTTCGAGACATCGGTTGGTATCCCGTGGAACTAAAAGACGACCAAGATGCCAAAGCAATTGCTGAATGCAATCCTGGTACATTGCGCGTTGAAGACATAAATGGGCGCGTCGTTTGGAGGATGCAATAATGCCAACCTACCTAATCAACCCCATCGACGGATCGCGCTGGGCCATGGTGCCGGAGAGCGCGACGGAAGAGATGCAGGACGCCGGATGGGAGGCGCGGCAGCATCTAACAATGACGCGGCCGGAGGCTAACGTCATTGTTGGTGAGATCGTCTCCTATCGCGCCATGCTCCAAGCCGCGCCAGAGTTTCCGGTGGAAGCGATGGCGGTGAATATAGCCGATATCATCTGCGACACGCTGTTCTCTGAATCGGATGTGAAGCCATGACGGACGAAGAAAGACTGGCTGACATTAGAAAGATGGTCACTCAAGATTTCAAGGTTACAGAGTTGGCCGGCGAGAGTTTGGCGGCATTTATGCTTAGAATGATTGATGAAAGAGATGCGTTTATCGAGGCGATGACCGAGGAGCGGGATGCATTCAAGGTAGGCCCCGTACATTATTCGGCGAAGAGTGAGGCATCCTTCCAACGTTGCCTGCGCGAAGGGCTGGAGATGGCGGCGATCGGGATACAGGGCGCCTATCCAGTGTTAGCCGATCAGATCCGCGCCCTCGACCCCGCCAGCTTGGCTAAGAAGAAGTATACCGCCGAAGACCGTCACCCCATGACTGACGCACCTTGTGTGCTGCCGAAGACGTTCACCGAGGCTCACCGGGTAATCGCCGAGATCGAGCGGATGAAGGCCTCGAACTATGACGACAGGGAAGTGACCGACGCCCTACTGGTCGCGCACGATGATCTGATCATTCGGGCGCTCCGCCATTATGCCCAAACGGCGCCGAAGGAGGACCGGTGCGCACCACCGAAGCAAATGGCGACCGGGGCGGTGCCCTGAAGACGGCGACGGAGCAGCAAGATGCATCTATATTTTTTTGACAGAGACGAAGAAGAGAGCTTCGCGCAATCGGAAAGCCCTGTAGTGCCTCGCGTCGGCGAACTGATCGAGTTCACTGGCCTGCCTGATTCAGAGCTCCGTGGCGTTATCTGGATAATTAACCAGGTTCACTACCTGATGCCTGAGGACGGACTGCCAGAGGCTGATGGCGTCCATCTCTATGTCAGCCGGGTGCGACCCGACATGAAAAGAGCGGTAATGCACCGCGATCCTCCACAGGACCTGCATAGGAAACCGAGAAGGATGCCCCAATAGTGAACGTCGAGGCGCCGCGCCGCCGCGCTGACATCCTGCCGGCCTCCTGCCCGCCCCGCGGTCTTTCCCGCGTCGAGGCGGCGGCCTATATCGGCGTCTCGCCCAGCCTCTTCGATGAAATGGTTAAAGACGGCCGGATGCCGGAGGCCAAAAAGGTTAACACTCGCGTCATATGGGATCGGCTGGCCCTTGACGCCGCCTTTTCCGCGTTGCCAACTTCCGAGGAGGAAAACCCTTGGGACAAGCGATGACCCAGATCGACCTTCCCTATCTCTCCCATGAGACCGATCGGCACGGGAACGAGAAATGGTATGTCAGGCGCCATGGCAAGCGGATCCGGGTCAAGGGCGCGCCAGGCACAACCGCCTTCCTTCAGAGCTACAAGGACGGCCTGCAGGCGCTGGAGTTCCGGGCCGCCAATGGCCTTGGATTGCCCAAGAAAGCCCTGGCGCCCGCCAGTGGCACCCTGGCGTGGCTGCTGACCGAGTATTACAAGAGCGCCGAATTCAAGACCCTCGAGCCGGCGACACAGCATGCCCGGAAGCTGATCCTGGAGAAATTCAGCCAGCGAGACGGCCACCTGCCCTTCAAGCCACTCCGGGCCCGGAACCTACGCCAGGACCGTGACGCCATGTCGAGCCGGCCAGAGGCGGCGAACAGCTTCATCAAGGCGCTGCGGCAGGTCTTCAAATGGGCAATCGCCATGGAATACGCCGAGGCCAACCCGGCGGCCGACGTGCCTTATCTGGAAAGCAACAATCCCGAGGGGTTCCATACCTGGACTCTTGAGGAGATCGCACAGTTCGAGAAGCGCTGGCCGATCGGAACCAAGCCGCGCCTGGCGATGGCTCTATTGCTCTTTACCGGCGTGCGGCGGTCAGACGTCATCAAGCTCGGGCGGCAAATGGCAAAACATATCGAGATGGAAGAATATTGCGGTCCCGTCCTCCATTTCAGAGAATGGAAGGGTCGCAAGCGGGTGCTGAAGGAGCGCTTCATTCCGGTGCTGCCTGAGCTGCAGCAAGTGCTCGACGCGACGCCGAATAATCATCTGACCTATCTCGTCACCGACCACGGCAAGGCCTACTCACATGGTGGCTTCGGCAACTGGTTCGGCAGGCAATGCCGCCTTGCGGGACTGATCGGCTGCTCGGCGCATGGATTGCGCAAGGCGGGCGCCACGATCGCGGCGAACAACGGCGCTACCGAATACCAGCTGATGGCGATCTATGGCTGGGAAAGCCCGAAGCAAGCAGCGGTCTATACCCGCAAGGCGAACCGCAATAAGCTGGCCGCCAGCGGCATGAAATATCTCAGCCGCGAGGCACCAAAAGAGAACGAGATTGTCGCACCTGAAGCGCAGTTCACGAAAGGTGCGACAAAAGCCGGCACAAAGTGAAGCGTTTTCAAATGCTTGGAAATGCGATGGTGCCCAGGGACGGCATGCCACAATTGAAGAAAATCAGCCGCTTAGCGAGAGTGCGACAGTCGGCGAATGTCCCAGCATTCCGCACCTTTTCCTCAGCCCATTGTCGCACCTTTTCGAGGCCGCGAGCGGTCTTGACTCCTACCTGCCACATGAGAACGATATGCGAACATTTCAGCGGGGGAAGCCATGGGCGAAAAGATGTCGGCAGAGATCAAAAAGGCGCTGGCTTTTGATCTCAGGATGGAACTGCAGAAGCGCTTGAGCCCAGCCAAACGACGCGCGCACCAGATCGACCCCGAGATATTGGCCGGCTGGCTAGCAGACCATATCGAGGCATCGAACTGGATCATCCGCCGCGGCGAACCGCTCAAGGCCCATTCCATCAGCTATGACCTGCCGGTGAGGAACGAACGACCGGACAGCAAAGCGTGAGCGGGATCAGGGCTGACAGGTGATTGTAGACTGCCTAGCAGGATCGGCGCCAGCCGCCGCAATTGCCTGACACATCGCCTTATTGGTGGTTTTGCTGCTATCCATCCTGAGGACAGCAACAGTCACAATAGTCGCCGCCAGACCGGCAAGCAGAATCGTTTGCCCCGTTGTCATCCCACATCCTCATTCTGCCAGGGCGGGAACCTTATGTGATGCATCCATTGGGCGCAACTGCATGAACGGCCGCTCCAAGGCGATATGCAGGAGATTGGCGAGAAGGAATGAGATCGCCAGCGACCAGAGATAGTTTGTCGGCGTGATCGCCACGAAGATGAACCAGACGGCCGGCACCAGCATGTGGGTGAGATAGAGCGCATATGTCCGCGTGCTGAGCAGCCGGATCAGGCCGCCGATCACATTCGGCGCCGGCAGCATCATCGCCGCCGGGATCAGCATGGCGCAGGCCATCGGCACCAGGGACAGCAGCCAGATCTTGCTGAAAAAGCCGTCCGGCGCGGCGATATAATGAACGGCGCACCACAGCAAGGTCACAAGGCCGATGGCCGCGACCAGCAGCGCATTCCGGCGGGTAAAGAATCCCCGCTGGCAGAGCCAATAGATCGCCGCCCCATAGACAAAGACATCCGCCCGGAGGAACGTCGCGCGGCGATAGGCGCTATCCTCGGTCAGGGATCCGTCGTCGACCTGCAGATATACCCAGAGCCGCGCCAAAATGGTCGCGACGATGACTGCGGCGCCAAGGCAGATCCAGAATATCGGCGATCGGCGCCACCGGCCGGTCAGCAGCGCCACCAGCGGGCAGCCGAAATAGAACAGCTCCTCGATCGACAGCGACCACGAGACAAGGAAAAAGGAGAAATAGCCATGGTCATTGGGCCGGCCGGCGGTCAGGTCCGATAGAAAGAAAACGAACTGCCAGGGTGCCACGAACGATCCGCCGGTCCAGCTCGGCGGATATCGCAGGGCGGCATAGACGAGGAAAGCGGCGAGGGTCAGGTAATAGAGCGGGAAGATCCGCAGCCAGCGGTTCAGCATGAAAGCCCGCAATGCCGGCCAAGTCGAGATGCCATCGAACCGCTCGACCATCATCTGGGCAATCAGGAAGCCGCTCAGCGCGAAGAACAGATCGACGCTCAACATGGAGGGAATCTGCTCGCCAGGGAATGTCTTCGGCGCATGGACCGTCACCACCATGAGGATGGCGGCGGCTCGCATCAGGTCGAGGCCGAAATTGCGCTGCAGGATGTTCTCCTATCCAGGCGGATAGAATAGCAGCAAAGTCTCAATCGGAAAATCCACCTAGGAATGGTTAACGCTTGGCAGCTTTGAGCGCTGATATTCGTCCCATTCCAGGTCGAATTGCGCCCGGCTGACCCCGCGAGCCTCGGCCGTCAGCCAGAAGGTCTCACGCGGCGGCATCCGCCCGGCCTGGACGGCTTCCGGGCGCCAGCCGCAGGCGAAGCAAGCCAGATGCGATACGCCACGCACCAGGCCGCCATCGTAGTAGAGCCGGCCGCCTCTGCAGTTATGGCAATCGTCGCCCACCGAGGGTTTCACCGCGTCGGTCATATATGGATGGTCAGGATCTTGAGGGAGAAGCCGTGATCCTGATGCCGGACCAGCAGCGCTGCGCAGCCGGCGAGCGCCAGGGCGGCCGCAAGCGCAATGACGCGGATCATTCCGGTGCTCCCCGATAAAGCTTATCGATCGCGTTCAGCTTGCCTTCGTTGCAGTCGCCCCTCGCCTGCTCGCGCTTCCACAATCCGGCAAGATCGACGTCATTGACGACCTCGGCCGGATCATAGTCGACCTTCGGGCAGGGCCGGCGCAGCTCGTCGGGAAGCGGCTTATAGACGTAGACGGTCTTAGTGCCTGCCGGGAGCGGCGGGAGTGGTTCCGGCTTGCCCGCTGCGCAGGACGTCAAGAACAATAGGGCCAAGAGGCCGCACCTGGTCGGGATGCGCATGAGCCTGCTCCTTCAATCGTTTCAGTTGGATCTGGAGATTGGCGACGGCCGCCGCTTGGGCATCGGCATTCGCCTGGGCGGCCTGGTCAGCGGCAGCAGCATCGGCGACGCGCTGGGCGAGCTGCTTGTTCAGGCTGGCGATCTCGGCATCCTGCTCGCTGCTATGAGCCGTCCAGCGGGTGACATCCGACTGCGCGATGCCGAGATCATGCTTGGCTGAGGTGGTTTCCGTTTCGGCGGCATGCAGGCGCGAGGTCTGCACCCAGACGGCACCGCCGAGACCGGCGATGATGAGACCAGCGATCGCCCAAGGCAGCCAGACCGACGTGCCACCGGTGACAGAAGCGAGCCCGGTCTTGACGAGGCCGGTCACAGCTGGCTCCCGGCGCGGATGGTCCAGAAATCGTCGGCGAGCTGCGGATTGCCGATATAGTCGTAGGGCATCGTGAAATAGCCCTTCAGGCCCCAGCCAGCGCCCCAGCTGTTCCTGACCTTCACCCGCTTGGTCCCGTCGTCATAGCCGACCGCCAGCACGGCATGGCCGCCCAGCGCCCGTTCCGTCGGTTTCGGCATGTTCAGCTTGCCGGTCCTGGCGACGGCATCGCTCTCGAAGCCGTCATAGACCGTGAAGCCGAACACGACCGGGAAGCCGGCCGCCAGGCAGGCCCGCAGCGCATTGATGCCGATGACGCGGCTATAGCTGGTGATCTTGCGGCCGCTGGCATCGGCATAGGCGGCTGCCGGCGGCCGCTGCTTGAACTTGGCGATGACATAGGGCCAGAGATCTTCAGAGCAGACGCCGATCTGGTGCAAGAACTTGACGCCGTCGCGGATCTGCGCGCCGCTATCCTGGTTGATGGTATGCTCGATCGCCCGCTCGCCGTAATAGATGAAGAGCCGGCTAATATCCTTGAACGGCGTGCCGTCGACATCCTCGAGAAATTCGAGGGCGCCGGCGAGCGCATTGGCGGTGCAGCTGCCGAGATCGCCTTGATCCTCGACCGGCGAGCATTTCGCCGAGAGATCGACCTTCGTCGGCAGCGCTAGACGGCGCTTCACCTGATAGACATCATCGCGGTGATCCGGCAGGTCCGGGATCCAGTCGTAACGCCGGCCGATATTGCTTTTAAGTCTGTCCATGACAAAGCTCCGCTCTCTGCTGCCGTTCAGGCGGCGCGGTTGAAGGATCGGAAATTCAGGCTGTGATCAGTGCGGCGTGCTGAGGATCTGCCGGCGCCAGTCGGCGATCCGCGTCACGTAGTCGATGGTCTGCTGGGCATTGGCGGCGCCGGTGATCTGCGCCAGGCAGGCCTTGATTTCATCCCAGGCCAAGGCGCCATGGCAGGCGTCCTGGGCTTCGATGATGTGGCCGGTGCCGGCGTTGTAGCTTGCCTGGGCCAGCTTCTGGCGCTCCTCGATCGTGCGCTTGAAGGTCCAGGCGAGCTGCATCCGCCGCATATAGAAGGCACCACCATAGATCGAATGGCGCGGCGAATGCGGGCTGACATTGCCCCAGTGCAGCTGGCGCGTTATTTCTGCCCATGTAGCTGGCATCGTCTGCGCCAGCCCCCTTGCGCCCACCGGAGACATTGCTTGCGGGTCCAGGCGGCTTTCCTGGTAGAGCTGCGCCTTCCACCAGGTCCAATCCGGCCCTTCAGGCCAGAACTGAGCGACCGCACCGCGGATGTCAGAATCGTACCGTGGCGTAAACTGTGCCGACCAGGAAGGCGAGGCCAATCCAGCGGCCAGTGTAATAGATAGCCAGAGCCAGAGTGTTCTGCTTGAGAAGTGGAGCGACATCTTTTTTAAACCTCGTTTCGGAGAGCCAGTCCAGCCAGCGTGAGCACAGCCAGAGCGTCGTCACGGCCATAAAGACGAAGAGTGCCGCCGCGACAGTGTTCTTGATGCCGAGACCAATGCTGTCGGCATTGATGATGAGCGCTCCGGCGATTACCGCAGCCAGGACCAGGAACGGGATCAGGACCCAGCGGGTGATATGGCCGAGGCCCTTCCAGAGATTTTCGAGGGTGAGCAGGCTTTTCAGCATGATGCTTGCCTTTCAGGCTGGTTGATGGGGTCGTTATCAGGTGCCGCGGCCAAGCACCGATTGAAGATCGTCGATTGACACCGCCATGCCGATCTCGACGCAGCCGTGATAAAGGACCATGGCGTACCAGTTGCCGGGATCGCCATCGGCCCTTAAGGCGGCGACGTCATCGCCCTTCATTTCCGGATGACCGGCTCTCTTGGCGAGATAGGGCACCAGAAGTGCTGCTTCCGCTGGTGACGCGATGATCAGTGTGAAGTGTTGCCTGGGGTTGTTGGCCGCGATATGCATGACGACGGCTTGCAGCGGAATGCAGGCTGGCGCCGGATCGGCTCTGGCGGCCGCGCAGAGCAGCAAAAAGGCGGCCGAAGCCGCCGCGATCAAGATCCTCATGGATGATCTCCTGTTCATGGAGCGAGAATATCGAGGTCGTCTTCGTCGGCCTTTTTGGCCGCTGTCGTATCCGGCTTTTTGCGATTGCTCCAGATCCGCCAGACGGCATGGATGCCGACGATGGCGCCGCACACCGCGGCGATGATGCTGGCGACCCAGCCGATGTTGTTCAGCAGCGAAACCCAAAAGGGCGTCGTCATCAGACCCGCCCCCAAGGTTGCTTCGGTCCTGATGCTCAGGTGATCCATTCTTTTTCCCCTCCAGGCATAAAAAAACCGCCCGACGGCGGCCGAGAGCGACTATTTGGCAGGCATCAGGTCAGGTCGCCGCTGGCGAGCCATGTATCGGTATCGATCTTGGTGATGCGGATTTCAGAATATTGCGCCCGCGATGTCAGACTGCGCGCTGTCAGGATCGTCACGCCTGTACCGGCAGCGAGGGATATCTGGCCGGTCCCCTTCTGCATGAACCAGATGCGCGTGCCGATATCCATCGGCGAATCCTGGTTCGAGGCGATAATCATCGCGCTCGGCGTGCTGGCCGTGCAGAAGATATAGGCGCCGGCGTCGCCTGACAGGATGAGATGATTGCCGGCGACCGAATACGGCATCACCTTCCCCGGAACGTCCATGCGATCGAGACCATTCGCCGTGCCGTTGGTATAGACGAATATCGTCTGCCCTGGGTAGAGCGTGATCGTTGTCGAGCCACGCTCGATCAAGACCGGTTGCGTATTCGATGCTGACGATCGAAGAATGACCAGGCGCTTGATCGGATTATTGCCGAGGATCACCGCCCGGCCAGCCGTCGTCGCACCGATGATCCGGAAGCGCATATGCTGCCGATAGTTGTCATCGGTAACCGTCTGGTTGGCTGATGTGACGTCGACGTCCAGCGTATCGCAGAGCGCCGCTTCGAGAAGATCGATCCCGCCGTTGATCGGCACTTCCTTGTCATTCTGAGACTCGGATACGTGGGGAATTGCCAGGATCGGACTATATGAGATGGGCATACTGACCTGCCTATGTGATCACGAAGAAGAATGGTGCGGTGTTTGTTGCGGTCATGGTCCAGACCTCGATCCCCAAGAAACCGGCCTGATACCGTGTTCCGGCCGTCGCGGTCGGGGCCCATAGCTCAATGAAGAAGTCCGTCAGTTGCATAGCCGGCGTCATCACCGACCAGACTTCACCGACGATCTCCGTCGCCTGATATGCGGGTGTCGCGAGAGACCAGACCTCGGCAAAAATCTCAGTTGTGCGGAAGTCGGTCATCAGGCGGCGACTTTAAGTCCGGCCTGCAGGGCGTTGATCGCGGCAGAGGTCCAGGCCACCCCGGTATTCGGGTCAGTATCCTGTACCATCACGAGATTTGACATCGTGGTTGACAGAACAGCAGTCGCGCTGTCCTGGCTGGTCGCCCCCGATTTCATGGTGAGGGCACCAGACCTGGCACCGGAGTCCGATTTCGAGACAAAACCACGCAGCGAAAGACCCAGGATTGAGGCCGGGGTGGCGGCGAGATCATCGAAATCATAGAGGTCGTAGTGACCGACCGTGCTGTCGAAGACATAGGTCGTCGTTCCGTCTTCGGTGAGTTCCTGGACGCAGCCGGAATTCGTCGCCGTGATCGTGCCGAACAGGACAGGATCGGTTGCGGTACTGCCGGCTGGCGTCATAGTCGCCGGGAATCCTGACGCATAAGCCTGTGTCTGGATATAGGTCGTTGAAGAGCCGGTGGCGCCCTTCAACGTGCAGTTCGTATCCGTGAGGATCGCGAGGTAATACTGATGCGCGATTCTGAGAAGTGGTGGCGATGAGAACGTGAAATCGTTCGTCCCGATGATGGGATTGGTGACCTGGTTAGACGTTGCTATGAGCGTTCCGGGAACACCAGCGGCACCATCGCTGTCATAGAGAGCAATCTTGGCATTGCCGGTCATCGCGGCGTTGAAATTTGCCGTTGCCTTGCCGAGCGTGCCGCCGACCGGAGTCGTGATGATCCTGGCAACACGGATCTGCCCGGCAGTGATGGCTAGCGTATTGGTGCTGACCTGTGTCTGTTCGCCGAAGTTGGTTGAAGTCGCCGGGCTCGGGGCGAATTGCTTCTGTGCTGTATCGGCCGAGGGGCGGATGATATTGGCGCGGATATCACCGACCCAGTTGTTCCATGGGGCACTTCCCGAACTGTCGAAGAAAGCGAGGTGCTGGCAGAAGACAACGCTGGTCGTGCCATTCAGAACGGTCTGATTTAAGACAACAACATTCCCATAACTATTCGCCGAGGATTTGATGTTGAGCCCAGTTGCCGCGAAGTCGTCCGACGAATTGCCGTTGAGCCGGATATGCACCTCGCCAGCAGATCCGTCGATCACGGTCTTGATCTGGATATGCGTCCAAGCGTTTGCCGAAAAGACACCAGTAAAGGTCTGAACCACGGTCCCGGCATTGCCGCCGCGCCGCACTACAACGGCACCGTCTGACCTAAGGCAGATAGTTACCTGTGCCGTCGCACCATCGAGATATTGGACGCCGATGACCTCGTTCGTCCCGGAAAATGCTGCATTCCAGATGAAGGCGAAGGCAGCGAAGATCGTCTGCTGGTTCGATGTCATCGCCTTTTGCAACATGACGCCAGCGGTTCCACCAGAGGCGGAACGTATAGACTGCCCCTCACCGAACCGCGTTGTCGCCGATGACAAGGTGAGGGATGAATTTACTACGTCCCAATAAGACAGGCCGGCATCAGTGATAGAAGCATATGGCGCGAAACTATCGCGGATGATGAGTGCCATCGCGTTAAGGCCTTTCGGCGGCGCTTCTCGCGCCGATGTGAGATGGTTCAGGTCGTGCGGGAGCCGAGGATCGTCAAAGCGAGACCGGACATGGTCGCGTCAGATGCCGGCGCCGTGATGGTGAAGAGATCGCCATCGGCGAAAGTGACGGCCGAGGTAAACGTCCATGTCCCGGTCGTGTGACCAGCCAATATCGTGCCGGTTCCGATGGTCGAACCATTCTTCTTCAGCGTGATCGTGTAATTGGCGGTCGGCGCGACTTCGCAGCTGATCTTGCTATTGACGCCGTTATGGATGAGGTCCTTCGGCAACGCATCGCCGGAGAGCATCACCATCAACAGGAGTTCTTGCAGGCCCGTTGGCTTGACACCAGGAGTGCCGCCGACGATCCGAAGATCCTTGACGATGACGCCGGCAGTCGTGTCGAGACCCGCCGTATTTAAGGACGTCCCGATCGCGTTTGTCGCGGTCAGAAAATAGGTGTTCTTCTGGCCGACCGACAATCCGCCATCAACATAGGAATTAGAACTACCTGACCAGATCAGGCTAGCATCAGCGAAGGCGGCGCCGGTTCCTGCGGCCCGATAGAGGTGATAGGCGGTGACATAATCGCCCAACACATTCGCGTTCCAGCTAAGCGCGTTCTGTCCCGCCGAAGACGCAGATGCCAAACCAGTTGGAATCGCTGGAACAGCGGTTGGCGACAAGCTCGGCAGGCCGGTAACGGCAAGTGTCGTTTCCTTGGCAAAGCCACGCCCGACGATGCCGCTCAGCTGATAGATTTTCAGCGTCAGGCTGCTGATGGATGTGCCGAAATCCGCCAGGATCTGCGCGCCGGTATAGGTCGCCGCCGGCGATGTCAGGCCAGATAGGGTCCGCTTTACGATGCCGCCCGGGCCGGAGAGAATATCTATCTCATAAGCTTCCGAGGTCTCCGACAGCGGCACTGTGCCGGTGCCGTCGAAGAGGCCGCCGCCGAGACGGGTGCGGCGTACCCAGGTGAGATTGAGGTCCGACCCGGATGCGGCGACGGCGATATGATCGACGGCGTAAGGCTTAAGGTCGGCTCCTGTCGTGATCCGTGTGAATCCGTCCACATCGGCCGCCACCTGGCCGGCCGTCACGACTTTCCACATGACGGACCGACCGATGTCGTTCAGCGGCACGACGACCGACGTCATCTCATTCGCATCAAGCAGCAGGAAATAGTCGCCGATCGCATGGCCGGCCGTATTGACTTCGGTCCCGCGCCGGCCGCGCAGGAAATGCGACAGCGTGTAGCTGCCATCCGTGTTCACGGTGACAGTGCCGAATTGGATGATCTCGGCCTCACCGTTGGATTTGATGATGGCGGCGACGTTGCTGCCAGCATAAACCTGATCGTCCGTGACGCTCGCCAGGGCTTCGTTGCCGGGATCGGTCAGTTGGATCGTGAGGCTATAATCATCGTTCCAGGCGAATGGATGTGTCGTGTCGGGAAGCGCCGTGATGCAGCTGCCCCAGGTCGCATCGAGATAGGTCCGGGTCACTTCGTCCCAGGTGACGCCTTGATCATAGCTCCGCATGATGACACGGCCTGGGTTCGTTGCGGCGCCATACCCGGAGGTCGCCAGATAGACCCGTGATCCAACGCCACCGGTATCGTCCACATCGCGTGGCAGCGGGATATTGAGGACGAACAGCTTGCCGACCGCAGGCCCGGCGATGACCTGCGCCGGGTAGTTCGCATTGTCGGCGACAAGCGTGCCGCCATAAACGGTCGGGTCTTCGGAAGCGCTGGTGACATCAAGCGAGAAATCGGCACCGGTGCCGAGCTGAATGATCCGAGCCAGGGTCGATGTTGCGTCCGAATAGGAGAAGGTGACGACATCGGTGCCGTCATATTTCAGATATTTCGGCGGCAGCATATGGCCGTAGCGACGCCGGCTGCCCCAGGCGGCATCGAGCGCCTGTTCCGCGATCTTCAAGGCATCGGTCCCGGTCATCACGATCGGCAGCTGCGCCGTTGTCCGGTTCTGCGAGCCCATCGTCGCGTCCGGCGCGTCGATGCGGCGATATTCCATGCTGCCTTGCTGATCCTGCTGATCCTTGTTCAGGAACGCGACGGAAACGGCAAACGGCAGATCGACGTCCTGCGTGTCATCATCCGACATGAACTGCGGATTTTTGTCGGAACCATTGTTACCAAGCCACATCATGTCGTCTTGCGGGATCGTCACGACTGACGATCCGCCGCGCTTCACAAACTTGATCTTGTAATCGCTCTCGACGGCATCAAAAAAGAACGCCTGGCCGAGCGCCAGGATATTGTCCTTTATCGCCGACTGGTTGCTGACCAGGAAGCCGTATACCGGATCTGTCAGCTGCGAGACATCGATGTCACCTGGGCCGTAACCGACGCGGCTGCAGAGATCGGCGACAATGGTGCCATCCGTCGTACCGTCACCGGTGCCGCGGTTGAGATAAATCCGGGTCCAATTGTGTCCGGTGATGAAGACGAGAAGACTGTCGGAATCGGTATCATAGACCTGTGGAAAGCTGCCATCGGTCGCAGCGATCGGCCAGACCTGGGTTGTCATCGCGCCGGTATTGGTATCGAACTGATAGACCGTGCTCCCCAGCATGTAAGCGAGGCGGTTGCCGATCAGCTTTGTCCCATGGGTCGACCCGGTGAACAGGTCACTGGGTACGATCATTGCCCAAACAACGGTATTGATCGGGTCGAGAAGATTCTGCTTATCCGGCCGATATTTCACGAGCAGGACATCGGAACCGCCGACCGACTTGTTCAACCGGCAGGTAAAGATGATTGTATCATCGGTCTGATCCCACCAGCCGGTGCCGATGTTGTTATAGGCAAAATAGTATCCGGCGGATTTCCCGATGGCGACGGAGAGGTCGTCCAGTTCAAGCGGATCGAAATAATCGATCGCGCAGCCTTTCGCCAAGGCCTCAGTACCACCACCTTCTGTATCCTGAAACAGCGGATAGCCGGCGATGATGACCCTGACGATTTTGCCATTGTCCAGCATGCCATAGGCATAGGCCCAGGATTCGACGGTATCGATCGCACCAACACTGGAGAGGTCAGTCGCCCCAACCATATAGGACGCAGGACCTTCGCCCGGTGTGCCTTGTGACCAGCCCGCCAACGAGATCGGCAGGGAGCCAGCGGTGATGTCCTCGGCAGTGGATGGGCCGCCATTGACGGTAAAGACGCCGACATATCCGGTCGCCGCGAACTGGCTGATGACAATCGCATAGGTATTTACAGCATTGACGCCGAAATTCTGGACCGAGGCGATATCATGCGCTGTACCTGTAACATTCGCGGGATAGCCGTCAAAAGCGGCGTCTTCACCGTAACGGGCCTCAAAGATTTCCGTCAGCGTCTCGGGGTTGACTTTTAATAGTGGGGTGTCATTCGACGCCGTACCATCCGAGCCATAAACATAGCCATCGAGGCCGATACCCAATGTTGCCTTTGCGAAGCCATTTCCAATGAAATTGACGACGTTGGAATCTTTCCAGAAATCCAGCATCATCGTATCGAGGTTGATGCGCTCCAGATAACCGCCGCCAGAGGACATCGTGTAGGCAACGTTGCGGTTGATATCCACAGCGAGAAAATTTCCTACCGGCGCCGGCGCACCCGAAGGAATTGTCAGTGGCGTATAGGGAAAAGTCGGGATCGCATTGTAGGTGAGTTCGACCTTGATCGAGGGGATCCGGTTGGCGAATGGGCTCAGATCGAGTTCATCGAAGACGATGTAAGCAAGCCCCCGCCAGGCCGGCGTATTCTCTTCACCGAGCGCCGCGACGATCGACGGGTCCGGCAATTGGCTGTCATCGCCCGGATAGAAGCGGAAGCTTAAGCCGCCCTTCCTGATGACAGGACCGGTGCCGGTCTTATCGAAATAGAGCTTGTCGTCGAACCAGATGCGAAGCACATCCTCGGCCGGACCATAGGCGAGACCGAGGGCGAAAGAAGCGGTGTAATAGAAGTTGATTACCGTGCTGGCGGTATCGCTGCTGCCCTTGCCACTCTTGCTCTTTTTCTTATGTTCCTTGAGATCGGTCGACCAGATGATGTTGCCGCCGACAATGACGGTTCCGTAGCCAATCGGAATGAAGGCGCCATAGGCCGAGGACGTAACCTTGAGATCGGTGAGGCGCGGACCCTTTGTCGGCGACCCGCTCGGCACGGCGAAACTGGCAACAACTGAGCCGGCGGCGCTGCCCAGCGCGAAGCCGAGACCTGGACTCCCGAACTCAGAGCCGATCGCGGCGCCAAGCAGCCCGGCGCCGGTGACGATCGCGGTACGTGCCATATTTCAATCGACCCCGGGGAACCTGAAGACATAGACCAGCTTCCCCATCCAATCCGGCGTCAGCGGTTCCTCGACGACCTGGCGGAGGCCGGCCGTTGCATGGATCAAATGCGGGACATCATGCTTCTCCGACTGGATGCCGACATGCCGGATATGTCGGCCATCACGAAAGACGAGGACGTCGCCGATCTGCCGCGCGGTCCTCGGAATGACTTCTTTGAAGCCATTGGCGCGAAAGGCCGCGACGATCTCGGCCGGTATCGGCTCCCGGCCGTAATTCGTGCGGTCTGCGATCTTGAAGCCGAGATCGGCGGCGACACAGGCGCCGATGCCGATGCAATCGACGCCCCGTTCCGACCTGCCCTGATGGCGCCATTTGACGCCCAGCCATTTGCGGGCGGCGGCGGCGATCTCAGGTCCCGACACTGACATTGCCGTCACCGATGCCGTAGCCGAGAATCGCGATTTCGCCGGGGATGTTGTCGAACCCCAGGCGGTTGATGACGTTGTTGAAGCCCTTGCACCCGGAGAGAAATAGGTTGCAGCCCTTGTAGACCCGGAACTTGTCACCCGGCTGCGGGGCAAACGGGGTCGCGTAGCGCAGCTGCATGATGGCGCCGGTCTGCGTCCAGCCTTTCACTTCGATCGGCGGCAGATCGGCGTTGTTGCCGGTCTCCCAGGTCAACGCCCCGGCCGCGAACCAGCCATCGACGGCGCGGGCCTCTGTCAATGTCACATTGAATTTGTGCTTGTCGCCGGCGGTCGTCTGGGTGCCGGCGGCCACGGTGCCGGCGCGGGTCCAGGCTTCCGATGCGGTGAAGACGGCGGTGCCGTCGGTCGTCATATTGCCGACGGTATAGTCATAGGGCGGCGCGACGACATCGGTATGACCCGGCGTCGTGCAGGTGAAGATCCTGTCATGATAGGCGCTGCTGTCCGGCGCCGGCACAATATCCGGCACCTTGACGATCTGCCCGAGCACATAATCGGTATCGCGCAGGATGTCGTCCGGCTTGATCGGCACCCGGCACTTGCTGTCGCCGAGGCTGTGCTGGCAGGTCTGGCTGTAATAGCTGCCGAGCAATTGCTGCAGCTTCTGCATCATCGAGCGGAGCTCGATCTGGAAGAAGCCTTGTTTGGTCAGCGACGCCTGGCCGAAATTGCCGCGAAATTCCTTGATCTGCCCCATCGTCGCCGAGGTGTCCGACCAATTGAGCAGGAAGATCCGGACATCGGCGCCGTTGAACTTGCCGACGATCATGTCGGTTTCGGAGACCTCGGCGTCATCCCAGAAGCCGAAATAGTTCTGGGTCGCCACCGAGTAATCGGTGCTGATATCGACGGCGTTCGGGATCGATCCGAAGGACGATGAATAGATGACGCCCGATCCGGCCGGATATTCGACGTCCTGATCATGCGTCGTCATGCGGAAGACCTGGTTGTCCCTGCGGGTGACCTGACAGCACAGCGTCATCTTGGTGAGATCGCCGGCCAGATGTGTATCCATCGGCGCCGTGGTCGCCTTCACAGACGCAGCTCCACGATGTCGAGGCCTTCGGCGGAACCGATCCGCAACAGATGGAAATTGATATCCAGCTGGTCGGTATCGAACCGGACCGGAACATCGAACTGGCCGGTCCAATAGATCGCCGTCGACAAGGCCGGCGCCGTGCCGATGGTGACGATGCCGGTGGTATAGTCGCAGGTGAAATGGCTGGAGCCGACGCCTTCGGTGATGACCGAGCTGCCGGCCTTGATGCTGAGCGTCCCGGTGACCGGCTTCTTGATGATGCGCTGATAGGAGCCGAGAGCATCGGTATAGGTCTTGTTGAGCTGAAATTGTGTCGCGGCGCCATCACCGGTCGCGAACTGCTGATAGGCGGTGACCTGATAATCGGCGAGATCCTGGAAACGGAAGCCGTTCGCCTTGCCGGCGCGCCGCTGGAAGAACGTGATCATCGCCAGGATGTCGGCGTCACTTTTCATCCAGTGGGTCAGCGTCCAGCGATACCGCGACTTCGCCCAATTCTGGTTGCGCTTCTCGAAACCGGAATTCAGCGGAAACACGGTCGTGCTGAAGCCGGGGCCGCCGACGGCGCCGGCCGCCAGGTTCGCCGGCATGCGGATCTCATCGAACCCCGACATCAGCCGTTCCTTGCGAGAGAGGATTGCAGGGCGCGGGCAGCCTTATAGGCATGCTGAGACGGGCTGCGGTTGAAGGCGTCCACGGCGGCCGCGGTCTGGAAGTTGAAATGAACAACGAGCTGGCGCTCGCTGTTGCTGTTCGCGGCCTGCGCCGGCTGGAAGTTGCGGATCTCGACCGGGATGCGGCCGGACGGAACCGGGACATAGGCTTCCGGGGTCGAGCCTTCGCCGAACATGGCGAGCTGCGGCGTCGATGTGACGCCGCCGGTGGAATAGGCGCGGAGCGGCAGGCGGCCGCGCGAGGTCATGACGCCACCATCGGCGAAGAACGAACCAATCCAGGAGCCGATACCGGACAGCCAGCCGCCGCTATCACCCGCTCCGGACACGCTGCCGATGCGGCCCTGGCTGGCGGTCATGCCGCTGGGGCCTGACCCGCTGCCCTGTGTCACGCGATTCATGACGGCATCCCAGGTCGGCAGTGCGTTGTCGCCGTTCATCCAGTTTTTCAGCGGGTTGACGACCGACAGCTTGAGCGCTTCCTGGAAAAGCTCGGACAGGACCGCGTTGCCGACGTTCTGCAGCGACTGGAAGGCATTGCCGCCCTGCACCGCGAACTGGGTAACGGCCTGGCCGATCCGGTCGAAGGCCTGGTCGAAGGCATTCGGTAGCTCGGAGGCGATCGCCTTCTGCCGGGTCAGCTCGGCATTATAGTCGGCGAGATCAGCGGCGCCCTGGACGTAGTTCTTTGCCTGCTCGCTCTGAAGATCGATATGCTGCTTCACGAGATCGATCTGCGCCTGAGCGATCGCCAACGCTCTCTGCTGCTGGTTATCGTTTGCGCCGACATTGGCGAGCTGGACCTGTAGGAGCTGCTTCTGATAGCCCTGGTCCGTCACGGCGTTGGTCAGCCAATGGTTGTTGGCATATTCCTTCGCGGCGGCATCGGCATCTCTGGTCCTCTGCGCAATCCCCGCTATTTCGGCCTGCAGGTCGGCTGCTGCCTTCGTGTTTTTCGTCGCAAAAGCCAATTGCAGCTTATCGTTCAGGTCCTTGGTTGCCGCAGCAATCTGGTTGGTAACCTCGGCCTGATGCTCAGCGAGCGGGCCGTCCTTGGCGGCAGCGGCCAGGCGCTGCTGAGCCGCGACCTGGTCATCAAGCGAGCGGACCTGCTGCGCGCCGGCGGTGACGGCTTCGTTGACCTGCTGGTTGAGGATCTGCAGCGTGCGGGCGCCGACATTGATCGGCTGGGTCAGCGCCTCGACGGCGGCTTGCTGCCGCGCCGCGGCCATGGCGCCCTCGGTGGCCGATTTCATCCAGGCTTCGCCGGTGGCCAGGGTCAGCCGGGCATTGAGATCGAGCTGGGCATTCTGGTCACGGACAGCGGTCGTCTGCTGGCGGATCGCGTTTTCGGCCGCCAAAGAGCCCTGCTGCTTGATCAGGTCCTCGGCATTCGGCTGCGCCAGGATCTGCACGTTATGCCGGGCGGCATCTTCGGCGGTCAGGCGCGCCTGCAGCGCCGCCCGGGCAATCGGACCGGCGGCCGCTACCTGCTTATCGATATTCGACCGGGCAATGGCCTCATCCTGTGGCGTCCGCATCGCCGCCAGTTCGGCGGCGGCAAAGCGCTGCGCTGTCTGGGCATCGAGAATGGCCTGATCGCGGGCAGATGAAGCCGCGCCCTGCGGACCTGCGTGAGGCGCTACCGCATAGAGTTGTCTCAGGGCATTGGCATAATTGCTGACTTCGAGCGTCAGCGCCTTCTGCTTGGTGGTGAAGGTATCGTATTTTTCTGCCGCGTCGCCCACGTTCTTGGTGAGCGTCTTAAACTGGGCTGCTGCGGCGTCGGACTGGGCCTTCTGCTCTTCGGCGGCCTGCTGAGCCTGGACGATGGAGCGCTGATTGATGAGGTCCTGAAGGCGATTTTGACCCGAGAACGGCAGAAATTGCCCAAGCAATGCATGGCTCTGGGCATCCCGGTCGGCCTGCAGCTTCTTGATCTTCGCATCCAGATCGTCAAGCTTCTGCCCGGTCGTCTCCGGGCGCCCGATGTTGTCGGCGGCGTTCCAGAAATCCTGCCAGAGACGACCACCTTCTTTTAGGACCTGCCCGAGATACCCGACATTGTCGGCAACGTTGTGGATGCGACCAGCCAGGGCATCCGAGAGCGCGATCTGCGCCCCGGTCCGATCGCCCTGAGCAATGAGCTGCTCGATATAACGGCGCTGCTGCTGATCGAGGAGATTGTACTGATCGTCAAGCTGCTGCATCCCCTGTTTGGGGTCGCTGAAGAGCTTGGTCAGCTCGGTACCGGCTTTTTCAGCCGTCTGGCCGGTGGCCCTGGCATAATCCTCGGTCAGGCCGGTCAGTCGTTCGATGACATCGGCGCTGAGCTTGCCGCTGGCCGTCATCTCTGTCGCGACGGAGCGAGCAGACAGGGCGCCGATATCGCTGAATTTCTGCGCCGAAGCGATGATCTGTTCGAGGCGCGTGCTCGTCATGCCGGACGAGTCCGCCGTCAGCCGCATCGCCTGGTTAAAGGCGTTGGCCTGCTTTGAACCCGCTTCAAAAGCGTATCCGATGCCGCCCACCACAAGCGCCGCGCCAGTGATCGCAGCACCCATGCCAATCATCGAGGCGCTGACCTTCAAACCGCCCTGGATAAAGGCGCCGAAGACCTGTGGCGCCTCGGTTTGAAGCATGCGAAGGGGAGAGATGCCGGCGGAGATGCCCTGGACGAAGTTGATCGCCGAGGCCTGCAATTCCATGCGGCCGATATTATTGAGGCCGAAGAGCGAGCCGCCACCCTTGGCGGCTCGCGCTTGGGCAGCCGTCACGGCATCGAGGGCCGTCTGTTCGATCTTGAGCGCTGCGGTGTAGCGTTCCTCGCTGATCTCGTCAGCACTGCGCATCGCTTTGAGTTCGGCGACGGCGGCGGTATAGCGCTGAGTCGCGGCCGTTAGCGGCTCATATTTCGCCGTGAAGGCCTGAAGGCGAGCTTGTGCGGCGGCTTGTTGCTGTTCCTCTTCTTCCTGCTGCTTCAAGAGCGCCGCGAGGGCGGTGTTATTGGCGGTCGGAACGGCCGCAAATGGCGCCTCGGTCGATCCGCTGGTCTGCGATACACGGTTCGACCCGGCAAGCTGGATGCGATCATTCAGAAGCGATTGGTATTGATTGGCCTGCTGCTCGGCGAGCTGGGCCAAATTGACCTGGCTCAGCGATGCAATCGCGGCACTGTTGGCATCCTGGAAGACCTTGGCCGCGCGGGCGCTGGCGTCGTATTTCAGGGTAACGAGATCGATCAGGTCGGCGTAGTCCGAGAGTGGCTTGCCGCTGGCCTCTGCAAGCTGTCCGATCCGCGCCAGTGACGCCGCATAGGCCTGGGAATCCCGCAGCCCCGGCGTCACCCTGCGCGCAATCGCATCGACCTGATCACTCAGCCTGGAGAGGCTGGCCGTCGCGGTCTGTGCCTGGCCGCCAGCCTGGATGATCTGGTTGATGGCGTTGACCAGCTCAGCGCCACCCGTCCTCGCCTTCGAGGCGTCGATGACGACCTGATAGATCTTCTGATAGGTGTCAGCCATTCTTGGCCTTATTCCTGCGCCTCAGCATTGCGAAGAACTCCTCCGGCGTTTGCGTCGGAATCGGAAACGCTTCCGGTTTCTTGATCATGGGATTGATGTCGATCTCGAAATCGAGCCGTGCCTTGTGGGCGATTTCGATCCGAGGCATCGGTGTCCGCATTGCCTCGCGTTCGTTAAAGCCGAGCACCCCTCTAGCGATGCCGTAGAGGTGGACGCAGTAGTCCTCAATGCTCAGCCAGGTGAGTTTCCCGCGTCGTTTCCGCTGTCGGTCTGCTCGACCAGCGGCTTGCCGCCATTCATCAGCATCAGGATGTAATCGTTGAGCAGCGGCGTCGTCTTCAGCATGCCGGCCTTATAGATCCGCAGCGGTAGCGTCTTGATATCGGCCTTGTCTTCGATATTGGCGCCGATCTGCACGATCGCCGCCTGCGCCTCGATATCCTGGTTGCTGCAGGCTTTCAGGGCACCCTGCAGGCCGCCATAGAGCCGCGAGAGTGATTTCACGGCCTCGATCGTCGGCTCCAGGGTGACGGTTTCGTCGCCGAGGACAATCTGCACTTCGCCGTCATTCAAATTCGACATGGTTGCTCCAAAAGAAAACCGCCGCAGGGATTGCGGCGGTCGGGTCAGAAGGGATTATGTGTCAGGCTGCCGGGATGAATTCCGGCACGCTGTTCAGCTCGATCGCGACGCCGGCCTGGATGACGCTGTTCGCGTTCTGGATATTGGTCGTGTAGCCCATGACCTTGCCCTTGAACTTTTCAGTCGAGGGCGTGCCACCGCTATGCGACGGACGGTCCGGCCATTCAACCTTGAAATTATAGTCATTGACCTTGTCCTCATAGGCGGCCTTAAGAGCCGCCTGCCCGGCGTCGCTCGGGATCTTAGCAAGCGTCGCGGCCATGGCGCCGGCATTGGTCGGCCCCTTCAATTTGATATGGATGCCGGAGCCGAGATCGACATAGTCGATCGTGTCGTCCTTGGCGCCGTATTCACCCATGGTGATGACGTTGCCGATCAAGGTCCAACCGGTTTCGGAATCGAGGGCGCCGATGCCGCCGATATAGAGCTTGGAACCAGAGGCTGGTAACGGAGTTGTGGTCGTCATAGGGGGCTCCATAAAGAAAAAGGCGCCCGGAGGCGCCTCGATCACTGCCTTGCCCAAGGGCTATGAGGGCTGCCCGTCTATCAGACGGTACCTAAGAGCATGAATGGCACCGTCGCCGTCAGGGCGTACCAAGCGCCGTCATCGCTGGCCTTCGTGGCCGATGGCTGAATGCGCGGCGACATGAATTGCAAGCCATCGAGTTTCAGCGCGCGGAACATCTCGCTGAACTGAAAGGTGATGTTCCAGATCGCGTCTTCTTCGGTCATCACCGGCGCGAAGGCATTGATGATGAAGAGGCCGTCATCCTGCGCGAAACGGCTGCCGGCTTCACCGAGGCCGGTATCCGCCCTGAGGTCGAGAAGTTCGAGGGCGATCCAGTGTGGATCGATGTCCGATATCTTCTTCGGCGGTCCCTTTCCGGGCCGGGCCGGGTTGGGCCAGACGACCGGCGTCGTCGTCCAGTGATCGGTGACGTATTGCTTCACGGCCTGGCGGGCTTCGATGATGTTCATAGCGGTGTGATGACCACGGCAGGATAGTTGATCGGGTCGCCAGCCAGCCGGCCCTTGCGGCCCTGCGAATTCTGCAGGATCCAGGGGACCGAGCTACCATGCGTCGGGCTTGGCTTGGCCTTTCCGGTTCCGGGACCATGCAGGTCGATGAAGGTGTCATTGATGCGCACCAGATTGCCGAATCGGCTGCGGGCCTCCGGCAGGATCTTCTGCGTCGTGTGCGCCGGCACCTTGAAGACGCGCAGCGGCCCATTGGGATCAGCGCCCATCTCCAGGATGCGCGAATACGGCTGGTCGTTGCTGATCCAGATCTCCTGGCCCGGCTTCCAGGTCTGCTCGAGCGCCTCCCAGGCCACCGGCTCGCCGTTGACGATGGCAAACCAGCTTGAGGCATAGAGCCCGGTTTCGCCCTTCGGCGACTTCTCGATCAGCAGATCACGGACCTCGAAGGCCACATCGACGATCGAGCCGAACCGGTAAGCAATGATGCCGAAGGGCTGCACCTGTTCCTCTGCCGCCGGCGTCCGGCCGTCGACGATGGTCTGCACTTCGGCCGGCCGGAAGCCGCTGGCCGACATTTCCGAGGCCTTCACCTCTTTGGCATAGGTGATATGCAGTTCCTTGACTTCCTGCGGCAACAACTGTGCGAGATCGCGCTGCAGCTCGGCGCCAAGATCGACGATGCGGCTGAAATCTTCGGCCATCAGCGGTAATGCTCCCTCACCCAGTCCAGTGCTTGCGCCTGGGGATGCCATGGATCCGTTTGACCGTGAAAAAAGGCGATCCGCGCGTTCGCCGGCAACTTGCCGCCGGCGCGTGCTATGTGATTGCGGTAGCTATAGACCCCGTTGACGGTCGACCATTTATTCTCGTTCGGGCCGAGGCAGGCGGCGATCCAGCCCTGATCCGACCCGAAATACCCCATCGCCTTTGACCGCTTCGGGCTTTCGATCGGATCGAAGGTCTCCCAGACCTGCGCCCTGGCGCCAGCATTCATCAGCTGCATCGAGCCGTTATACGGGCTCGTCGGGTTGGTATCGCCCCAGATGCAGAAATCCGTCGGCGTGTCCCAGACCGGCACCATGTCGCGCACGATGACGCAGTCCAGGTCGAGGATCACGAAGCGCGGGCCGAACCAGTCGGCCGCCTCCTTGCTGTAGGCCTTCAGGCGGCGGTAGCAGCTCGGATTGCCGGCACCATGCGGTGACGGCACGTTGGCATAATCGTCCCAGAGCGGCACGATCTCGACATCCGGATCGATATCGCGCGCGTCATCGGTGACGCAGATCACGCGGTGCGGCTTGGCATAATGCCGGCCAACCATGCGCTTCAGGATGTTGACGGTCTGAGGCCCGAAGGTCGACCGATAGGCGCCCTTCGGTTTCCATTTAAAGCAGACGATCGACAGCATGATCAGGCAAGGCGCTCCCAGGGCGTCTGATAGCGCTTCGGGCGGCCATCGGTTTCCAGCTTGCGCTCGGCCTTGATCCGCTTGATCGCCTCGCCGTTCTCTTCCGACTTCCGCGCCAGGGTCGTCGTCGAGGCATCCGGAATGACCTCGCGCGGGTAGCGGATGATGTGCTCCTTCAGCTGCTCGATCGGCGCCTGGGCGCTCAGCCGGCCGACGAAGTCACCATCGGTGCCGTAATAGCCGGCGAAGCGTTCGTCATAGCCGCCGGCCTTCTCGAAGACCGCTGTCGTCATCAGCCAGCTGTTGGGATGCGGCTTATAAGCGTCGCGCTTCGGCATCGAGACGCGGGCGAAGCGATAGGCGGTGTTCGGATCGAGGCTGCCGGTGACGACGCGGCGCCAGGTCTGCTCCGGAACGACATGATCCATATCCGTCATCAGCACCCAGTCGGTTTCGGCCTCCTTGACCGCCAGGTTGCGGCAGGCGTCCTGGTTCCAGGCGATGTCCTTCTGCATCCGGTAGAGACGCATCGGGAAGCCGAGATCATCGGCCCAGGCCGGATCCGGCGAGCCGTCATCGACGACGATGAGACGAAGATGTTCTTTCAGGTCGGCGGGCAGCGCGCGGAGCTGGCGGTATTGCTCCCGCAACATGCCTCGATTCAGGTAATAGGCGAGGCAGAACGTCACATCTCTCATTGGTAACGACCGAAATCCTTGCTGTTGATCTTCGGGAAAGCGTCGATCAGTGACCGCTCACCAATATTCAAAACCTCGATTCCGGCCGCAGAGCATTTGCCGCCGGCGCAATGGAATTCCATTGCCCAGGCATTGTATTTGCCCTGTTTGGTCGCCCCGCCTGGCGCCCAGCTGTAATCCTGGAACCAGTGCCCTTCCCCATTCGGCCCGCGCTGCATATCGAAGCCGACCAGGAAGATCTGCTTCGGCCGCATCTGGTAGGCGAGATTGAAGGCACAGAGCCCGGAATTCGTCCCGTTCAGGATGCCGGGGTCGTCCGAGAACACGGCTGACCTATGATCGCAATCGAACCGCTGCAGCGCCGGCCACGGCTTCACGTTCTTTAGTGCCGCGCCGCGGATATGCGCCGGCACATTGCAGAAGGCGAGATGCGCCGCCCGATGCTCGGTCCAGAGCCGGTCCATCGAGACGACATGGTCGCAGCGCGCATGGATGGCGCTGTCATTGACCCCGATCACGAAGCCCGGCAGCCGTGCGAGGTCCAGCAGACCAGCCGACCAGCCGCCCGCCAGGACCGTGATCACGTCAGGCATGCCCGAAGACCAGCCTTTCGAACTTGCAGTCCTGATAAATGATCTCGGCCCGACCGAAATCCGCTTCCAGCCCTTGGCGCCAGTCGCTGCGGCCGCGCCGCAGATCGATGATCATGCGGGTACCGGTCCGCCAGCCATCGAGGGCGAATTCGGCATAGGCCGCCGGTGGGAGATGGAAGCCCCAGGCCTGCGTGCTCAGGATCAGATCGAACCTGGTTTCCGTCGAGCGGGCACCCGGCGGGAAATAACCGAAGGTCTCGACGCCGTTCGCCGCCAGAAATCGAGCCGTTACCCGCATGTCATTGAACGGTCGGTTGGTCTGCGCGAAAACCGGCTGATCGGCGACGCCGTCGAGGATGAAGACATCGACGCCACCGTAATGCCGACTCAGCAGCGCATCGATACCGCCCATCCCGCCGCCGATATCGCAGATCGACCCGCAGGTCTCCGGCAGGTACGGCAGCGCATTCTCATACCAGTCGAACAGCGACGCCTTATAGGCTTCGAGCCATGCCGGCCGGTTGCCGACGATATCGTTCAGTCGGCCGCGCTGGATCGCCAGGAAAGCGAAGGCTTCATCGCTGACCTTTGGCGACCAGTCGGCGCGGCTGATCATTTCTTGAACCAGAGCCTGACTTCCTTGCCGTCATCTTCGATGCGGTAAGGACCCTTCCAGCCCTGCTCCTGGAACTTGGCGACCCACCAGGGCCCGGGCTGCACGATCAAATGGGCGTTGCGGCCGTCGGGCAGAACCGCTTTCGCCGGCCGGGTCGAAATCACGACATAGAGCGCCTTGCCTGCGAGCCGGAAGAGATGATCGAGAACTGCATCCAGCTTTTCCAGCTCGACATGCTCCAATACATCCGTGCAGACCGCCAGGTCGACCGGCTTCGGCATGCCGGCCCTGCCCTCGATGCCGGCGTCATACTGCATCACGCGTTGGGGCGACATTGCGTCAGCCAGTTTCCCGGCGCCGCATCCATAATCCAGGATGGTCACCGCCTCGAACTCAGCGACCAGGCGTCGCACCTCATCGGCATGTTTGGCGCCATCGCCGCCCCAGCCCTTCACATTCTTTCGGACCAGAGCGAGCATTTGCCGGTAGGCCGGCGAGCAGAGATCGTCCTGGCTGTAGCGATAGATGCCGGCATGGCGGGCGAACATGCCGGCATGGCCGAGATCCAGGGCATGGACACCTTTGCGCGCCAGGCGTTCGGCGAGAACCGTTGCCGTCGCGCCGAGGCACATGATGACGGTACCGGCCGGCGTGCCGATGCGCTCCTCGATCTCGCCGACATGCCGATAGGCATGCTTGGTCCAGCCGCCCTCGGTGACTGGCCGCAGATCCTCGATCACCGTCAGGCGCGCGGCATCCGCGAGCATCTCCGGGCGCAGCGAGCGGCGATCGCCGAGCACGAGAGTGATATCCTTGCCGCGCCAGAGCGACCACATCGCATCCCAGTAGGCCGGGGTGTCGATATGCGGCGCGTTGTCCGGCCGGGTGATGAAACTCGAATAGAACGGGCCCTTGCCGAGCAGCTGCCCGGCCGGGCCATCGGCGTATTTCTGCCAGGAGATGGCGCGCGGGCTCTGTGCGATGTTCGGGATCCCGACCATGCAGGCGGTCGGGCCGGCCAGGATCGCCCGCAGCTCGGCAGCGAGCCGATCATCGGCCTCCTGGCTGACACATTTGCGCCCAACCGCCAGATTGAACTCGCCGTCACCGAACCTTGCGATCGAGCGCGTCTTGCATGCCTCGATCGTCTCATATTCGCCGATCACATCAGGATAGGGCATCAGACCCCGGCATCCCGATCGAAGCAAGCATCGATCGCAGCCTGAGTGCGGAACTGGATCGAGTGATGCAGCGTCTTCACCGCATGGTCGAAATTCATGTCCTGCAACGGCCTCGGCGCGCCATTGCCGCTGAAATCCAGCGTCTTGCCGTCTGCGAAGACAATTTGAGCGATCTCGCGCAATTGGTGGGTGTCAGGATCATAGAGCGCATAACGGACCCGCTCGGCCTCTATGTCGAGCTCAACCATTGCCAGCTGAACGAGCGCCGTAACTGGGCTATCTGCGCTCTTGATTGAAACGTCGAGACCGGCGGCCCAGCGATTAATCTCATAGCCGGTTTCTGTATCCGTGATCTTGGTGCCAGAACCGTTCCCGCCTTCGCTTGTGATCTTGATCATTGAAGTTGCAGCGCCTCCTCGAGCGGCATGCACGGAAAACAGGTCAGCGCCGTTTCCCGGCTTGCATTGATGATCTCAATTGGCCGGTCCCGCTTGGCCGCGGCTTCCGCCAGCGTCGCGAAGTTCTCGCGCCATTGCCGGAAATGCGATTCCTCAGGGTTGCGGAGCGGTTCCGGATGCCGGCCGAAGAAGTGTTCCCCGGTCATGTCGTAACCGAGCAGCACGATCGGCGCGGTACCGTTGTTCAGATGAACCGCCAGATTGACGGCCGAGTATCCGGAATTGGCACCGGTGCAGAGATAGCGCCGATCGGCGGCCAGTCCCGTCATCCGGTTCCAGAGCATCACTTTGCAGCCGGGCGGGTTGGTCCGGTCCGTTGTCACCCGCATGCCAGCGAATTCATCGGGCCTCGGGCCCTTGGCCTGCCACCAGGAGGCATCGGCGGCGAATAGGCAGTCCGCCCAGGGCGCCAGGCGCCAGCAATCATTGACGGCGATCACCCGGCGGCCGCGGCAGAGATCGATATCCGCCTGCATCAGGCTGGCCCCAGAGGCGACACAGACGACCATCTCGCCGGCCCAGACCGGATCCGCGCGCCAGGCCGTCTCCGGCCGGGCCATGGAGCCCGACCATTTCGCGGTCGAATGGATCATTCGTCAGCCAACCAGCTGACAATTGATCCTGACCAGCACGTCATCCATGAAGATCGGATTGCTGGCCTTTATCTCACGGTCGCGACCATCGGCGCTGACGATGTCGCCGACGTCGGGCCAGGGCTGGCCGCCGGAAAGCGACCCGAACCCTGCCGGAATATCTGTCGGCGAGAAAACAAGGAGCGTGAACTGCTGTTGGATGCCGTCGGCGAGCTCATCGCTGCCGCGGCCCTTGGTCCAGGTGCGGTGCATCGCCTTGCAGAAATACTGTTCGAAGCCACTCAGGCCGCCGCCGATGCGCTTCTTCATGGCAACCGATTTGCCATTATTCGCCAGCTGCCGGTCAAGCATACTGATCGCCTCGGTCGGGCTCATGCGATGACGCCGGGACGGTAGTTATCGAGGGTTGAGGCGATGTCGCTCGGCATCTGCTTGTCGCCGACGGAACCGATCCAATATTGCGCGGCGCCGACATCCGGCACGTCCTCGGATTTCAGCAATGGATCGCGCTTACGGGCGAAATACCGGGCCCTCACCAGCGAAATCGCGGCATCCTGGATGTCGGCCGGCAGCGCCGAGGCATCGCCGGCAACATAACCGCTGTCATTCGGCAGGATGTAGCCGGCCTCATAAACCGCCGTCACCGTGAGCGGGATCCAGGGGATGATCTGGCCGACTTCATCGATCCGGAACAGCTCGCCGCTCTTCGGGTCAAGGCGATAGTCGACGCCATCCAATAAAGTGCGGTCCGGTAGGGCAACCGAGGCCGCCCCCTGCACCGGCCATGCACTCAGCCTCAGATCCTCTTTCGTGTCCGGATATTGCCAGCCGAAAGGCTGGTTTTCCGGGATGAACTCGTCCTGGATGACCTGTAGGCCGAACACCCGGTTGCAGTATTGCGCGATGATCGCGCTCACCCGGGTGATTGCCTTCTCGGTCCAGGCGCGATCGGCATCTTTCAGGCCGAGCTCAAGCTGGACGTCCGACCAGGTCGTCAGCGCGGCACTGCCTGCCTTTATCAGGACCGTGCTGACGACCCGCATTGTTCTGGACCTTACTGACCGGATTGACGCTGCTTGTTCTCCGCGGGACGGGCATCGCGGGTCTGGTAGCTCTTCGCGGCACCCTTCTCGATCAGGCCCCTGGCCGTATCGTCACGGATATCGGCGACGTCACCTTTCACGTAGGGCGTAACGGTCTTCTGGAATTCGATGATCATGGAGAAACTCCGGAGAGAGATGCCGGCGCCGGGATGGCGCCGGCCGGTGCCGCACCTCAGGCGTGCGGGATGGTGTCGAAGCCGGTGAAGATGAGCGAACTCATGACCTCACAGGTGTCGGTATTGGTCGCGGAGAGATCCGGCGTGAACATGGTCCGGACCCAACGCTTGGCGCCGGACAGGTTGACGCTGTTCTGCACCTGCCCGCGCTCGGTCGAGCCGCCGCTCTGGCCGGTGGCGACAACGCCGGGATCGGTCAGGGTCAGATAGGTCGCCCAGTTGGTGGCGCCGTCGTCGCTGTGCTGGATCGAGACGTTTTTGATGGCGAGCGTCTTGGCGGCGCCCAGCACGGCCTCGAAATAAACCGCCAGCACTGCCGCCGGCGGCAAATGCATGGTCTCGCGGTCAATGGCGAGGCCGGTGACATTGTGGTTATCCGGCGTCGCGCCGGCGGTGACGTCCTGGATCGTGCTGGCAATGACAGCCTTGAGCACGCTCGCCGGATCGGTAGCGAGAATCCGCTGCATGATGATCTCCTCTGTTCGGATGGGCGGCTCTCACCGCCCGATCCGGTTAGCTGGCGGTTAGAACTTCCACTTGACGGCGGTGATGAGGGCGACAGCGGTGTCATGCCGGGCATGGAAGTCATGCTCGGCGATACCGCGCATCAGCGTCTCGTCGCGCTCGAAGGCGTTGCGCTGGGAACCATCCGCCGCCGTATAGGTGGCATCGGTCGACATCGCGAGGCTGAGAGCGAGGGAGTCGAAGATCATGATCTGCGCCATATCGGAGAAATAAATCTCCGATTCATCGCCGCCGACGCCGAGATTGGCCGGGATCGCCGTCGTGTTCTTGAAGGCATAGCCGAGCAGCGTCTTGTTTTCGCTCATCTCGTCCTTGTAGACGTAGAACCCGTTGGCGTTCTTCAGGTTCTTGAGGAAGAGCTCGGTCCGGGGATGGAAGAACCAGGCCGGCTCCAGCATCGGGATATTGGCCTGCGACAGCTTCAGCACCGCGTTATTCAGTTCCGCGGAGACCGTGTCGAGGGTCGGCGTGCCGTTGCTCGGGACGGTATTGCCGGCCCGGGTGGCGATCGTCTTCAGGCCGACCGGATAATCCTGGGTGCCGTCACCGCGCAGGAAGGCGAAGTCTTCCGTGCGGGCCAGGCCGAGGACGATATCCTGCTGGACGATGCGATCGGTCTGCGGCGAGGCATAACGCAGGAGATCATTCGAGATCGGCGTCAGGACGCGCAATTTCTTGAACGTCGCGACGATATCGCCGAACTGAGCCTGCTCGGCCGACAGCGAACCGCCTTCCGAACCATAGCTGCCGGTCACACCGGAGGTCTGACGCGGCATGCGCATGGTACCGCGCGGCATCGGCACCGTGAGGGCACCGCTGGAACGAACCACCGTCGCCGGACGCAGCAGCTCGATCACCTGGTCGGCGAAGTCTTCCGGCACGAGCGCACCGCCATCGGCGGCAACCGCGGTGCTCAGCGCCTTGGTGACGACGTCGTCATCACCATAGGTGCGCTTGGCATGGTCCGCGGCCTGATGCACGCTGCCGCCGCCGGCGTAGAGGGATTTCACATAGCGGCCGACCGGATAATCCTTCTCCTTGGCGCGGGCCGGGACAGTCGCCGCCGGCTGTGCGCCGCCGCCGACCGGCATCGCCTTGGCGGCCGAGGCCTGGAATGCCCGATCCAGCTTGTCGATTTCCTTATCGAGACCCTTGATCTCGGTCTCGGCATCGTCGAACTCCTTGGTAACTTCCGGCGTCATTTCAGCCGCCGGCATCTCGGCGATCGCGTTCATGCGATCGGAGAGCTGGAGGCGCTTGGCGACCAGCTCTGCGCGGTTTTTAGCCATGAGAGGCTCCTTCAGTGGGGACGCGGCGACATCGCGTCGCCGCTGCCTTGCCCAAGGGCGGAAGGGGCAATCCCGGCGGCTGCCGGAATTAGTCAGGCGACCTGTTTCGCCCGTTTGGTGATGGCGTTCTTGGTGCGAACCTGCGTCCGGGCTTTGCCGAGCGCGACGGCCAGCAGCTCGTCGGATTCTTCCTTCGCCATCGCAACCAGGGCGTCGGCACAAGCCTGCAGCGCATTTGCGAGCATGCCGGGGACGAGCGAATCATCGCCTTCCCAATCGGCCTCATCCTCGGCGCCCATCTGGAGCCAGCCCAGCGTCTGCAGGCATTCCGCCAGATAGGCCACGTCATAGAGACCCTTGGTCTTGAGGCGCTCGAGGAGCTTCGTTTTGATGCGGGCAATCGCCTTGTCGTTTTTCATCTTCGCCTCATAGCTGTCGATGACGCTCCGGGCCTTTTCCTTGGCTGCGTCGGGGATGTCGGTACCGGAAAGACGGGACGCCGCGGCGCGGAGACCGCCTGGCATGGCCTTCAGCTCGCCGTCGATGAGCTCGGCGAAAGGCAGCTTGTAGCCGCCGCGTTCTGCGGCGTTCTTCAGGTCATAGACCAGGAAGCCGCGTTTGGCCTTGGTGGCATCGATCTTGCCGTCTTCGCCTTCGGCATCATCCAGCATCTTCTTGGCGGCGGCCGGTCCATCCCAGGTGCCGTCATCGCCAAGCGGGAGATCGCTCGCTGCGCCGACACGCCAATCGGTTTCATCGGCCTTCTGGACGATGGTGGATTTCAGGTGGAAACCTTTCCCGAGCACCAGCGGCGTTGCCGGATCGGCAAGCCACGCCTTGAGCACTTCTCCGGCCCTGGCGGTCTGCTCAATTGACATATGCTCGTCCGATTCCAGCCAGAACCGCGCGCCATCGAATTCCGCCGATTTGGCGGTCGTCACGGCGTTGTCGTTGCAGCCGATGCCGACACAGGAGATCTCGAGGAGTTTCCATTTGGTGAAGACGATGCCGCCGCCCTTGCGCGGTTCCGCCTCCTCCGGATCGAAGCCAACCGAGACGTCGGTCAGGACGCCTGATTTGTAGAGATTGCAGGCGAGATCGGCGAGATCGCTGATGCCCTTTTCCAGGAAGGTGATGACGGCATCGACCGACTTGTCGGTGATCGTGACCTCGGCGCTGCCGAGCGTATTGGCGATCTTCGATTCATGATCGGCGAAGACCTTGACCGTCTGCGTGTTGCCGCGCAGCGAGCAGCCTTTCGGGATCAGGATATCGCCGACCATATCGACCGTCGCATCCGAGGCACGGACACGAATCTGGCGATCGCCGAGACCGTCGCTTTTCACGACGGCGGCATTGGCAAATTTCTTGTTCATGTCACACCTTCTCGGATTGACCTGCGGGCGGCCGGCCGGCGCCATCATCGGCCGATCCATTGATGTCGCTGCCCTGCGGCACCATGCTCGACGGAACGAGCAACTTGTCGCCGTCTGGGTCCTGCTTGAGATTTTCGGCCTTGCGGGCCTCGTTCTGCTTGAGGAAGCCGCTCATGATGCCGGTGCGATAGTTGGTGTAGCGGGTTTGCACATCGGCCCGGGCGAGCTGCGTCTCGTCGAAATCGATCTCGTAGTCGGAAAGGTCGAGATCAAAGGTGCGCTCCAGGCTGGTCTCCCAGCGCTCGAGATCCGGCATGATCGTGTTGTTGACGTAATCCTGGTCCTGCTGGGCAAGCGATGCCTTGGCGACGCCATCCATCATGCCGACCTTGTGCGGCGGCATCCGGAAGAAGCGGCAGATCTCCAGGATCTGATCCTTGCGGGACTGGGCGAATTCCATGTCGACGGAATCCATGCCGAGCTTTTCCCAGCTGAGGCCGTTCTCCAGCACCGGCGTCGAGCCGGTATTGATGAGGCCGCCGACCAGCGATTGCCACAGGCTCTTGAGCCGCTTGGCGCCCTCATCCGTCAAGCTCTTGTCGGTCTTCAGGATGCCGGACGGCCGGGCGCCGTTGCCGATCCAGCGTGCCGCCTGCTGCTCCTGAGCCATGGCGAGGCCGATCGCTTCCCGCGCCAGCTGGATCCGCGAATAGCCGAGCAACGTATTCAGGGTCAGGCCGCGAAGATGGATGATGTCCTCGGCGGCGATCACCGCGCCGTAATCGGACAGCTTCGCCTGTTCCCAGAGGCCCAGCCGGGCGACGTTATACATCAGGCGACCATCCGGGCCGGCCATCATGATGACCTGCGCCGGGTTGATCGGGATCACCTCTTCGATGTTGCCGCGGCGGTCATAGAGCTTCACCGCATAGGCGTTCTGATGCAGCAGACAATTGAGTTCCATCTGTTCGACAAACTGGAACCAGGTCTGAAAATCGTTCGGACGCTTCAACAACAGGGCGATCGGATGCTGCTTCGGGCTGATCTCTGCCCTGTCACCATCCGGAAGCTGTCGGTACAGCCTGGCTGTGCAGCGCGCGACATCCTCGGCCCGGATCGAAACACAGGCGAAGACGGTCGAGACCTGCAGCGCCGTCACCTGGTTCATGGTGACGCCGGTCAGCGACCGCACCGAGCCGGCCAATGACGGCAGCGAGAATGTGCCACCTGACCATGTACCGCCCTCGGCCGCTGCCTTCGCCGCAGGCGCAGAGACACCCTCGCCCGTTGCAGCTTCACGGCTGAACAGTCGTTTCAGGAAGCTCATTTCGCCTCAAGCAAGGATGATTGCGTCGCGCTCGTTGTAGATGAAGCGGCCGCCAGCCACCGGATTCTTGGCCATGCATGCCGCGGCATCGAAGGTCGCCATCAACGGGTCGATTTTCGCCGAGCCGGCCGCCTGTTTCGTGATCGTGATCGCATTGCCGGCCGGGACAACTTTGGCATTGCTGACGCACCAGTTCATGAGCGGTGTCCCGCCGTGAACAAACTTCTTGCCGGCGAGCTTCCGTTCAACGGTCTTGATCGTCATTGTCAGCGTCCAGCCCTGCCTGATCGCCACGATGTTGGCATCTTCGCCGCCCTCGCCGCCGGCAGAGAAGCCGCGCAACTCCAGCGCATCGACGATCTCGGTGATCCCAGCCGGGTCCACGCCGATCCCGTCCTTCTCTGGGAACAGCCCGGTATCATTGACCCGGTCCAGTATCTGGCACAGTGCCTCGATGTCCTCACCGACCTCCTCGATCAGAGTGAGGTCGCCGTTCTCCTCATAGTCTTTCAGTTTGGTGGCGATATCGGTCCGCCGCTCCAAAACCGTCGGGTGAGCCCATGCATGGATCCAGAGCAGCCAGCGGCGCGTGTCGCGCTCCCTGCCCAGGATCGCCAGGCCGAGCAGATCATCAAGGCCGCCGCCATCGATCCCGGCCGTTACGACCTCACTGCGGTCAAGCAGCTCTTCCAGCGTGAGCGCAACATCTGCCGCCGCTTCCCAATGGTTCGCGCCGACCCAATCGTCGGATTTCAGCCCGAGGCCGGATTCGACATTGAAATGCTTGGCAATGAACAGGCTGGCCTCGCCCGGGCCTTCCTGCTGTTTCTGCGCGAATGTGGTTATCAGCCACTGTTCGTCGACAGACTTCCCGAGGCTCGGATTTGGGATATACCAGGTTGTCCGGTCCTGATAGGCCTTCGCCTTGACCATCGCCTCTGGATATTCATAGATCAGCGGCAACGATGTCGGATCATCGATCTTGCCATCGCGCACGGCGCGGAAGTATTTGAGCTTCTGCTTGAAGACGCCCGCCGGCTGCTCGTCGCTTTGCGTCGTCGCATAGATGACGAAGCCTTCCGGCCGCGAGGCCTGCGAGCCGGTCGCCTCCGACAGGATATTCGCTGCCTGCAGCTTCTTGCCGAACAGCCAAAGCTCGTCGATGAATACCGCAGTCGCCTTCGTGCCGCCGACGACATCGGCATCGGCCGACTTGACGATCAACTTCGATCCGTCCAGCCGGTTAACGATCTCGCGCATTACATTCGAGGGCTTGAACCTCGCAAGAAGTGCGCTGTCCTCCATCACCATCCCATAGGCGGGATCGAAACTGTTATCGGCGACATCCTTGGTCGGCGCCAGGATCAAGAATTCGCCCATCGCACGCTCATTCATGATGAGCGCTGTCATCATGATGCCGGCGGCGATCGTGCTCTTGCCGTTCTTCTTGCTGATCAACACGAAGATCTGGCGGATCAGCTGGCGCTTCAGTTCTGAGTCGAAGCAACCGAAGACGACCCAGACGAGATCAAATATCCATTCCGGGCAGCACTCGCCAAGCGTCGGCTTCCCGGGGATATCGGAGACCTTCAGCCGCTTGAAGATCCGAAGGGCCTTTGCTGCTCGGTGCCGATCTATCGGCAGACCGTCCGGCAAAAGGCTTTCCCGGGCAATGATCCGCTGTTCCCAGTCAGGCCTAGCAGTCGTCCAGGTGATCAATTCGGCCGGGTTCCCGGCAGCGGCGCCAGGTCATCGCCCCATTCGGAATTGACGCCGGCGGCCAGGGCTTCAGCCCGCTGCTGTTCCTTCTTACCCTTCGGTTTACCACCCTGGGGAACGGCCGCCGCGGCATCAGGCTTGTCAGCTGCTGCAGCCGGCTCATCGAAGGGCAATGCCGCCCGGGTCATCTCCTCGAGGCGCTTGATCAGCGCGGCATTGCCCTTACGCGCACCTTCGAACATCATGTTCAGCACTTCCTGGCGCTTCTTCGCGTAGCCGTTTTTCAGCTCGTTCTCGAAGTGCTGTTCCAGCGTCGGGATGCTGCAGCCGATCGCTCGGCTAATCGTGTCCTTGCTGTCGCCGCAGGCCATCATGCGCTCGACCGTCCGGCGCATCGCAGCGGTCGGCTTGAACGCTGGCCTGCCTCGCTTGCGCCTTGGCTGCGTCATTGAAGTCGCTCGATTATTTTGGGGGTTTGGGCAATCGCGCCGAAATCTCAGGCGCCGGAAAAAATTTTATGAACGTGCCACCGACGCGGTCTCAGCCCCTAGCCGTTCGGCAGAATCAAACCCCCATACCCCTTTGATTTTGCTTCGAAATCTTGCACTTACCAGACTTTGGCGGCGCGTTCGGCGCGGGCTGCGTTCGTCTTCAGGGTGTGACAGCTGCCGCATAACAGCTTGATATTGCTGCGATCTAGTGGCGCGCCGCCGTCTTTGAGCTCGATATCGTGGTCCCCAAACACCCTGATCGGCCGACCATCGGCGTCATGCGTCCGGCCACAACCACTGGCTTGGCAGCGCCGGCCACGCTCCTGGACAATCTCGGCGATCAGCTTCTTCCATTCCGAGCTGCCATAGAACGGGTCGCGTTGCTTCGGCTTCGGCGCCAGCAGCGGCTGACGCAGCGGCTGGACACGACTCGATAAGGTGATCAGCCGTCGCTTCGCCATGCCATCTCCGGAAAAGCAAAAACCCCGGCCATGGGGCTCGGGGTTTTGTGGATGATCGGCGGCTGCATTTAGGCGCAGCTCGCCCAGCGCGAAACAAGATATACGGCCGTTCCCTATCGATTGTCAATATCTGGTGCTACCGCGTCTTGTTTCGCTGGATACCATACCGCTGAAGCTCAGCCTGCCGGATCTTCACATGGAAGCTGACAATGCGCCCGAACAGGTGCTCGTCAGGACATTGATCTTCGTTAACAACCACGCCCTGCACCATTGGCACATAGCGCTTGAGGCCGGCGTCGTGGACATCGCGCAGCCATTGCACCAGCCGGCCATAGATATCCTCCTCGGCCTGGGACATGAATGGCGCAGCTCGCCGCTGTACCCGCGCCGGATCGAATGATCGCACCAGCAGGGCCGAGCAGCGCATGGTGAAGGCGTCGTAAAGCTCCTGGATGCTCTCGACCTTCTCGCGCTCCCAGAACGTCCAGAAAGGCCGGCTGGCGGCCGCACGCAGGATCATCTCATCAGTCGGGGCCCAGCCATCCCAGACGTCCGGTTGCCGCTCTGGCCGGCGTTTCGCCATGATCATCATCTCCCCCAAATGCGTTGACCGATGCTGATCAATACCTGCCGCTCGCTTTCAGCCAGGCGGTAGTCATCGAGCTTGATATCGAAGAAACCGGCATGGAATGCGCGGCGCCGGTAATCCTTGATCTGCTCCGGACTGAGCGTGCAGATATCGCTCTGCCAGTCACCCAATGGGCTCGTCGGATCACGCCGCATCGGTTTTGCCCGCCAGCAGATGCTTCGGCGCTAGACATCCTGGCTCATCGGGTTTGGCGCCCCAGAGCGGATTCCACGTGCCTTTGGTGCGAAAGGCCGCGAGGCGCAGCTCCCAGGTGAAATCATCTGGCCCGGCGATCGTTCGATGCTGAGCCGAGCGTTCGGCGGATGATGCCGCTCCGGCCTGAAGCGGCTTCTTGCGGGCAGCGATCGAATCGGCGATGGCGCCGTCGAAGAATTCGAGGTTGCCGCCTCTCCAGCGCCCCTTGAGGCGCTCGATGGTCGGGTAGATGTCGGCCTCAGGATCTGCGCCGTCCTTCAGCCAACGATCGATCCGACCGAAGACCAACAGCTTCGGATTGTCGGCGATCGCCTCGACCCTGGCCTGAACCTCCCGATAGCGCTCATGCAGCGGCTCAGCCCGAGCCTTCGGCGGCTCGCCCGCCGGCCCTGTGTCAGGCTTAGGCTGGGTCTTAATTTCAGACTGGTTGTTTTCTTTCTTATAGTCCTGTCCTGTCCTGTCCTGTCTATGGGAGGTCGTTACGTGAACGTTACGGTCATCGTTACGATGGTCGTTACGAATATCGTTACGTTGGTCGTCGCGTTGACGTGACGATGCTTCCCGTTCTTCGGCCGCGCGGCGCCTGGCTTCCGTCGCTGCCTGTGTCCTATCCCTTCTTTCCTGTTTCTTTTCAAAGGCTCGCAGTACATCGGTGCAGAGCGTCTGGTGGTAAAGGCGGCCGTCATTGCATTTGACAAAGCCGCGCAAAGCCATGGATTTAACCTTTTTCCATTTCCTGCCAGCTCCTGAGTACGAAGCAAGGACGCGATCATCATCTGGAAGACTTCCTGCGGGAATTTGTTTCCAAGCCCTGCACCAAAGTGCAACTGCGGCCTTGAACTCGTCGCCGGAAGAGAGCGCCATCAGCTCGCTCGCCATCAATCTTTCGACGTTCAACATGAAGCCATCCAGGTTGCGGACGTCATGGCTTTCGTTCGTCAAAGGTGCGGGAAGGTCGGTCACTCATAGCCCCCATGCTGCAAATCGTCGAACCGCTGCGCTTCACCCAGGAAGGCCACTTTGACGGCACCACCCGACCCGAAGCGCTGTTTGCCGACGATGATCTCGGCGAGGCCGCGGCAGCGCTCCATGTCGGCCTGATGGTCATTCCAGCGCTCCTTGAAGGAGGCGTCGCCTTCCCCGGGTTTGCGCCTCGGCTCATTCCGTTCGAGGTAATATTCCTCCCGGTAGAACAGCAGGACCTGGTCGGCATCCTGCTCGATCGATCCGGATTCGCGGAGATCGGCCAGCTGCGGCCGCTTGTCATCTCGGCCCTCGACCCCGCGATTGATCTGGGAAAGCGCCAGGACGGGGGCGCGCAGACTTTTTGCCATCAGCTTCAGCTCCCGGGTGATTTTGGTCAGCTCCTCGACCCGGTTGGCATTGCGGGAGCCGCCCTCGCCGGTAATCAGCTGGAGATAGTCGATGATGACGATACCGGGCTTTCCCGGCTTCAGGATGCCTCGGGCCTTTGCTTCGATCATCGATGTCGTGATACGGGCCTCATCGATGATGTGGATTGGTAGGGCGCCGATACGCCTTTTCGCTTCGATGAGGTCGCTGAATTCCTGATCGCTGATCTTGCCGGTCCGCTGCTTCTCGGTGCCGATTCCGGTCTCCATGGCGAGGATGCGCTGGAACAGCTGCTCGGACGACATTTCCTTCGAGAAGAAGACCGACGGGATGCCGCCATAGGCCGCCCGCCAGGCGCAGGTAGCGGCAAAGACCGTCTTGCCCATGCCGGGCCGGCCGCCACCGATCACGAGCTCGCCGGGAAAGAAGCCACCGAGTTTCTTATCGAGGTCCACCAAGCCGGTCGGAATGCCACCGACTGGCGCCTTGGCAAGGTATGACGCCTCGATCGCCTGCAATGCTCTATCGCCGATAGATTCGAGGGTCTCGGCTTCCTTCGGCCCCTGCAGCGTCTCCTCGAGATCCAGCAGCTTCTGACGATTGTCGGCGATGATCTTGGCCGTCGCCTGTTCCGGCGTCAGGGAGAAGCTGCCGCCATCCATTTCGAAGCGGTCATTGATGGCACTTTCGGTCAGCTCTTCCGCCTGCCGCATCAGTTTTCGGCGCACAAAGGCCTCGACGATCGGCCGGCCGTAATCCTCGCCATTGATCACGCTGACAACCGATTGCGCCAGATCGACGAGATATTTCTGCGGCGTCATGCCTTCCCAATCGGCGAAGGCGCGGTCCTGCGCGAAGTATGGCAGCAAGGTCACCGAGTTGATCTTGGCCTTGTCCTTCGCCATGGCGCGCATGGCCTCGAAGATACGGGCCCGCAGCGGATCACCAAAATATGTCGGCTCCAGCCAGCCGTTGACGCGGTAGATGACCGAGTTATCGGCCATGATCGCGGCAAGCAAGGCGATCTCGGCTTCCGGCACGAAGAGGTCTGGCGGAAATTCGATCTCACGCGACTGCGGGGCTGGCATGTTCCCCATTACGCCACGGCCTTAAACTTGTCGATTTCGTTGCCAAAAGCTGCCCACCCTGAACGCCGTTGGCGGGCAAAGACGTCCGCGCGGCGCGCGTTCGGCATCATCTTTTCAGCCTCTCTATAAGCCTCATCCGGCTTCCGGCTATGGTCACGGATCGGGCCTTCGATGACGGTGCGGATCGACCTGCTGGTAACAGGACTGCCGGTGGTGGCGATGATGAAGGGTTCAGAGGCGCAGCGAAGGCGGTAACCGGTGCCAAAGGCTAGCTTCCCAGTCCGTGTCCGCTTCACCCAAACGCCGGTGGTTACGAACTTGAAGCCCCAACGCTTCACCATGTCGATCTGCTGATCGATCATCGGGTGTGTCGCCCAAGCCCAAAGAAGACCGTCCCGGCCAAAGAGATCCATGACCGGCAAAGATCGGATCTCGTCGAGAGTCATCGTCTCGTAGTGGCTTTCGGGCGATTTTTCCCGCTTGCCGGCATCGCTCCAGGTTTCGAACGACCAGGGGATATCGATCATCACGAGATCGAAGCCAAACATCTGCAGCTCGCCGAAGGGCCAGTCGGTTCTCATACCGGCACCTCATCGGCCGTGAGCGCATGGATCTTGGCCTTGTGCTCAGGCTCGATCACCCAGCCGGAGCCCCACATGGTTTTTATCTCGATACCGAACTGATCCAGCTTCTTGCGGATCCTGGCGATATAGACATCGAGAATGCGGTCATCCTGCGGCTGCCGCGCGGCGTCTCCATACATGACCGCCATCGCCATCTCACGCATGACGGCCTGGCGTTTGACCAGAAGGCCGAGCAGCTGCCCCTCATGTTTCGTCAGGCCGAGGGCTAGCGGTGCCTGAAAACCGGCGCCGAGGGCGTCCTCGAGTTCACGGATCCTGAGCTTCGCCTCTTCGAGTTCGCCCGCCAGCCGCTTGATATGCGCGTGAAGATCGATCCCCATCTCAATGCCTCAGGAACGCGATTGGTTTATCGCTCGACCAACATAGCGCGCAGGTGCCGCAGCAGGCGGTTTTCTCGGTCTGCGCCGGGCAGATGATCGCCGCACCGGCCTGCTCCGGCTTGTCGATCGTCACCGTGCGGGGGACATATGCGACGCCATTGGAAAAGCGGATCAGGCAGTTTCCGCGCGATTCCCGGTTCATCGAATCGATGACCACGCCGATGGCATCGGAAGGGGTTCGGGCGGTATAGCCGAAGATCCTGAGGGCTCGGAGTGTCGCCAGCATGCGCTGCCAGAACCTGGCGTAATCGGCCGAGAAGAAGTCACCAAGGATATGCAGCCGGACGACGAAGCCGTCGCGGTGGATCATGTTCAAGGCGCCAAGCTCGCGCTCCAACTTAGGCAGGAAGGTTTCATCTGCCGAGATCCGCGTCGACCAATGCATGTTGTTGCCATAGCAGTCGCGCCAATGACCGCAGGACCGCGGGCAGGTCGTGCGCTCCTCCAGCGTCAGGGTGAAGATCGGCATCTGCGCCCAGTCGCCCTTGACGACATGGCTGCCGATCTTGCGCTGATGTTCGCCGGATTTCAGCAGCTGGAACTCGCCGGCGGCCGGCTTGACGGTCGATGGGAAGAAGCTATGGGCGTTGACGATGGCAGCATGATCACGCGCCAGCACGTTCGGCTTGCCGGGCTTGAAATGCTTCTCGAAGCGGCGTTTCGGCCCCTCATGTTGGGTATAGGCGCGCTTAGCTGGCATGCCCCCCCCATCGGCAGCCGCCGCAACATGCGCCACGGCCTGCAGCGCCGCAGCTGTCGGCTTGGCCAGGGGCTTCGCGGCATGGATCGTCACCATGACCGGCCGCGGCGCCGGTTTTGGCGGGACATCGGTTCCGGGTTTGAAGCCTGACAACGTGTTGATCTCGATGAATTCCTGTTTCCGCCGCGCGATCTCCTTGATCTGTGCGCGTGCACCACCGCCGGTCGAAGGCAGCGACCCGCCATCCGGAAACTTGAGCATCGTTGCCGGGTCGGCTTGCAGCTGATGCACCGGCGCCCCGATGGCGACGCCCGCCTTGCAAAGCGTGACACCCTTCTCGGCGATGTGCCGCGCGATGAGATACTCGGCCTCTTCGCGGCTGATCGGTGGCATCTTGCTAGGCGCCGGCATTGGCGACCTCCAGCTTCAGTTTCGCGAGATTCGCCGGAGCCTTGGCGTTATAGGTCGCCATGATCGACAGCGTCACGGCGCGGGTGATCTTGCAGTTATCCTCATATTTCCGGCGCCGGCTGATCTCGAGCCAGGAATCCGGCATTCTCAGCTTCAGGATCATCAGCAGATGATCGAGGTCGAACTCGCCGTGCTGGTTCGAGATGAAGAAAGCGATGCTATCGATCAGATCCGCCGGGCACGGTCGGCTCGGCCAGGCGAGACGTGTCAGCTTCAAGGCGCCCTGGATGGTTTCGGCGCCCTGCTCGCGAAGGATGCGCTGCAGGGTCGAGACGGCCATGGTCTGGTGCGCTTTCAAGATCCCCTTCGGCACGATGTTGCGCGGGATCTCGATGCCGGCGGCGGCGCAGATCTCATTGAGCTGGATCGAAGCCGGATCACCAGCCGCCGCGGCGGCATGATGCATCTGCAGCCGGTTGATGGCGACCCGGTCGCGGTTCAGGGCGACGAAGGCCTGCGCTTGGGCGGCCCGGTCCGGCAGATCGAGGATGATGCAGGGCAATTCCGCGATGTCGCCGCGGAGAAGCGCCGCCGCCGCCCTGTGCTGGCCGTCGATGATCAGCCAACCCGGCACGGTCCAGCCCTCGCCTGGCTTCGCTGTCACGGTCAGGACCTGGAAGCGCGACCAGGTGAAATTGAGAGCAATGTGACGGATCAGCTTCTGGCTGACGCGGCCGGCCATGCTGCGCTGATAGGAAGGATCGGTCTCGAGCTTGCCGATCGGCAGCCAGACCAGCTGCGGCCGCTCACCGAGCTGGGAAAGCTGTGTCACCGGTTCCTGGATCGCCCGCGCTGCTTGCCCCATGTCTGCCCCTGTCCCTCAATCTGTTACCGACGGCTCATATCCGCATAGAGACGAAGCTTGGTGACATCGCGCTTGACGAGACCTGGATAGCCGGCGCGGGCCCATTGATTGCGCTGCCAGTTGGTCAGCCGTGCCACCATGATGGTCCATTCATCGCGCAGGAAGACCGGCTTCTGGTTCAGCGCCTGCTTGCTGCGGCGTGAATGACGCCGGACACGGCTCGCCGGGATCTCTCGATGCCGGCCGTCATCATGGTGCGGATGGGTCGCCGGCAGGCGCAGGAAGCTGCCCATCGCCATCGCGGCGCCCAGTAGAATATTCTTGAACATATCGCCCCCTATGCCGCTTTGTTGCGGCCATCGAATTGCAGATAGCCGCGAAGCCCGGTCCATGTGCCGCCGGTATCGCGGGAGACTTTGACCTCGATGGCACCATCGGCGAGGATGCTGATCGCCTCGACGGCGCCTTCCCAGCCTTCCATGTGGACGACATGATCGCCGACGAAGAGGCTGCAGTCGGGGCCGGGGTTGCGTTCCGCCGTCATTGCGCCGTTCCGGCGAGAATCGCGGCCGTTTCCGGCAGAAAGCAGTCCTGCATGTAGATGAGGCCGGCCAAGGCATCGGCGGCATTGTGATCAGCCACATCGTAACCGAGCTGGCGCAGCTTGAAGCCGACATGGCTCTTGATGTCATTGCCCCGGGCAAAGCCGAGCAGATGCTTGCGGATCTCGTCAGGTGTCTGCTGATAGCAGGGTATGCCTCGCTCGTTGCAGAACTCTTCGGTGATCGCCGCCATGCCGATCAGCAGATAGGCAACCTCGCCCGCGTTGCCGGCAAACATCGGCGCTTCGAAGGCGAGATCGGTGGGATTGTGTATGGCAATGAAGTCGCTGAGCCATTGCCGGTAGAGGCGGAAGACCTGGCCAGTCGTCGCGAGCTGACCGCGCGGGAATTCCTTGACGCCGAAAAGCACGTCGGCGCGACCGTTGGAGGTCGCCCAGCCAGCGGACTTCGCGATGTCAAGGAATGCCAGCCTGCGGTCGGTCATGATCAGTGCGCCATCGCTCCCGCCGCACCGTTTTTGCCGTTGGCCTTGCGGCCGCCATTCGGCAGCGCCTTGACACCAGCGTTTTCGCCCTGGCCCTTCTTCCATCCCGCCAGAAATGCATCATGCTCGGGCGTCTCTTCTGCATATTCGCAGACCGACATGGGCTTGGCCGCTTTGCCGGCGACATAGCCCTCGGCCTCGATCTGCTCAATCGTTGATGCAGGGCCAGTCTTCGCGTCCTCGATCGCCGTGGCGACGGTGCGGCCGTCCTTCATGACGCCGACATGGGCGAAGAGCGGCAGATCCATCAGCTTCGCCAGTTCATTGCGCCGGTTGGTCTCGCGGGCGATCTCGTCCGGGTCGCGCTTCAGCATCTGGATGTACCAGGTCAGATCGTCCGGATTGCCACCCTGCTTCTTGAAGTCCTTCAGATGCGCGCGGTAGATGCCGAGTTCGCTCGAGATCTCGGCTTGGGCGCGCTCACGCGTCGACTGATAGTTCTTCTCCAGCCGGACTGCCTTCTTGGCGAACTCCTTCATCTGGCTGGGGCTGAGCGCATTCGGCGCCGGCGGCTGGGCCGAAGCCGTCGGCTTGGCGGATTTGGCTTCCGGTTCCGGTTGCGTGGTGGTCGCGGACTTCTTGCTCCTGGGCTTGGGCAGTTTGGCGGCCATATGACTCTCCTGAGAAAGGGATAGGTCGGCGGCTTGCTGCGATCGGGAAATGAATCAGGGCGCCCCAATCGCTGCTTGGTATGCCCGGTCGGCCGCCGATCGACCGCCGGATCGCGCGCCCGAAGATCAGTTATTCGATGAAATCGCCGACGGTGGAGAACTTGAACTGGCAGGCCTGGCTGTTCGCCGTGCCGTCCTGGTTGTTCCAGGCAGAGCCGCTGGCCTCGATCACGCAGACCTTGTCACCGGCGAGGCTGCCGCAAAGCGCCGCTGCGACGTCGCCAAGCGCATTCTTCGCCGCTTCCTCCGCGCTGCCGGCCGGGCAGTCACCAGTTGAAGCGAAGCCATCTTTCACGACCTCGGCCAGCTTCGAGGCGCGACCGGTTTTGTTATAAGACCAGGACATGTCCTGCTTTCCTTTCTATGGGTTGACAGAAGGTTGCCGGCCTTCCACCGGCTTGGCATCGGTGGCGCTGGGTCCTCAGACCACATCGCCGCATCATGGTCGGGGACCGGATGCTTCCCCCTTGGATTTCTGAAAATCAGATGCGGCTGATCCAGGCCGGCACGGCGAGCGTGATGACCCAGGAGGTGAAGGGAATCTTAATCCGGATGCTCGGGAGAAAGCCCGGTTTGCCGCTCATGCTGATGCCTCCATGGATTTCGGTGGGACGACGAGGTATCTGCTCTGGCGGATGCCAAGGGAGGCATCTCCTCGCCAACAAGCTGAAATCAAAACGAGCTGACCCCATCGAATGCCGAGATGGGCGCGCACGAAATGGAGAGCGCGCTGCCCCGTTAACTGCGTCTCTGACGGCTCATCATTCGAAGCATCGCGCGGAGGCGTGACTTCAAGGATGATTTCTGTCCAGGCGCGGAGAGGAAACCGACCGCAGATGCTGCGGCCAGCCAACAGCTTTCGCGCAAGACCACGATGCGGATCATGCTGGCGACGGCCAAAAATCTTCGGCCTATTAATCATCATCAGGACTGCAGCGACAAATCCCCACCCAAAGGCATCCATCTCGATTGGCCGAGACGAAAAGTGATCGATGCGCGGAGCAGATTCAAAGCGATCATCATGCTGAAAGGCGGCGCGCACTTCGGTATGAGTCTCTTTCTGCTCTAGAAGGAAGCCGGCGCGCCCCCCATGCGATTCAAATTCCACCCAGGTCCGAGGGGCCGGCAGAAATAGCAAGTCGTCGCAGATGCCAACCGTGTCGCGTCTCGCTTCCTCAACCTTGAATGCTAGGTTAGCTGCAACCCCAAGAACTGGAGTGACTTCAAAGCAGTGAATGTCATCGAGCTTACCGAGCAACCCGCAGTTGTCGACGAATGTGCGCCGCTTTATTGGCAGCATCAGTTCGTTCGTGATTCGATGAGCGAGAGGAGTCATTACCCTACCTTCCTCTCGAAGATCTGGGCGGCGATTTCGCGGAGGTCCGCCTCCATGCTCTGCTGACTGAGCGCTGCGGCAACGCGCGCTTGCAACCGGTCAAACATGGCGCGACCAACATCGCCGCCAAAGATGTGCATGAAGAACCAGGGACCGAGCAGGTTGGAGACCTCGGCAATGCGCCAGCTGGTCGGATCGCAATATCCGTTCAGCCAGTTGTCGAGTGTCTTCCGGTCGATATGAGCGGTCGAGATGATCTGCTCTTTCGTCCAGTGGCCGCTCTGCAGCGCAAGCCGGAGCGCGGCAGCGATGCGGGCGCGATGCTCGTCACGGCATTGCCGCGGGTTCGGTAAAACTTTCCCGGTATTGGGGTAGGACATTTCGGCTCTCTCCGTCGCATGATTTTCACGCGATGAGAGGGCTCGGTGTCTTGGAATGGCTCGCGGTTCTCGAAGCGGACGCGCATTCGGCCGGCGTTGGAGCGCCTGCCGATCGATAGAGGTGCGGATGACTGTTGAAGCAGCCATTAAAGCACCCTTCGGAAAACGGCGGTGCTTGGGAGCGAGCCTAGCAGGGCTCGCAGTGCAACCGCCGGAAGGGAGAGGAAAATGATGCGGAAATTCAAAGAGCGCGCTGAGGCCCTCGCGGCGCAGATCATCTTAACGCAGCTTCTCGCCCATGCCTTCCATGGCAACCCGAAATTTGCCAAGACCTTCACGCAGGGCGTAGAGCACTCAATCGACAACTTCCAATTTCGCAATGGCTGGGCGCCCAGCGACGAGATGCGCGGACGTGAATACATGCGCATCGCCGCCGACGAGATCATTGGTCCGGCCCTTCCGACGAAGAAACAGCGCTGATCTCCATCGCGACTTCGCCGGCAGACGGCTGGAAGTCCGACGGAATGATCGTCTCCAACTTGCGCAGCGTTTTGCTCTCGGGATTCCAGCTATCCCTGTCGAGATCGCGAATGGAACTCTCGCGAAGTCCTGCTTCGCGAGCGAGTTTGCTCAGTGTCCAGCCACGGCTGACACGGAACGCTCTGATCTTCTCAATGGACTTGGCAATGAACATGACCCGCATAATCGCGTCATATCGCGATGCTGTCAAATTAAATCGCGTTACTTCGCGCACGCGATAAAGCGCGAACCACGTTAAAATGCGACATGCCCGAAAAGAATCGAGGAATTAGCGCGATAGAGCGCAGATTGGCCCTGAAGAAATTCTTCGCCGTCCAGCGAAAGGCGGGAAGGGGTTCCCAGAATGCTATTTGCGTCCGGGCTAAGGTCTCTGCGTCGACTGTTCGGGACTTCCTCAAGGGCAAAACCCTGAGCATGCAGGTGGAGACCTATGACAAGCTGTCGAGGTCCGAGGGTGTGCCGATGCATGTATTGCTCGGCGAAGATGCGCCAGCCGATGGCGCGCCGCAGCCAATGCCGCCCAGTGCCGTAGGAAAATTGATCGCCGATCGAGCCGAGGCACTCGGCTACGAGCTCGACACCCTGTCTCTCGGCATTGGGAGACATGAAACCTATTTGCGAGAATATATTAATAATTCCATGTCCACAGTCCTACCCGAAGAGGAGGGAATTAAACTTGCCGGTCTATTAGGCCTGGAGCCCTCTGATCTTCGCAAACAAGATCTTGGGGATGTGGATACGATGGAACGGAGTTCGTCAAAATCTGATATATTTCAGCATATTATGCGCAGGGGAGACTTTGATCTAACCCTGACGAGAGAGGTGGACATGGCCACCAACGATCTGCCGGTCTTCGGCTCGGTGAAGGGCAGTTTCGACGGTGCGGAGATCGATTATCAAAATCCTGTCATGTATGTCGAACGGCCAGCGCGCCTAGCCGGCGTCGAGAAAGCGGCAGGTTTGCTCGTTGCCTTCGAAAGCATGCTGCCAAGGTTTCGGCCTGGCGAGACGGTTATCCTTGATCCGAGGCTGCCGGCGCGAGCGGGCGACGATGTCGTCGTCGAGCTGCAGGATCATCTGGCCATCGTGAAGCAATTCGTCCGCAAGACGGACACCTATGTCGAATTGCTCCAATTGAACCCCGAACAATCTGTCAAGATCGACCGCGCGAAAGTCGTGGGCATCTATAAGATCACCGATCTCCGCATGATTTGAGGTGCCGGGGCGGAGAGAGAGTTGAGCTCCCCGTCCCGCCTATTTCCCCTTCTCTGAGCGCGAAAAGGCGCGAGTGGCGAAAATTTTTCGCGCCGATGGCGCGCGCCATTCCCCTTTTATCACAGGGAATTGAGCACCGTTTCCTGTCCCTTGGCCGCCTCGCGCCTCCCCTATATCGCGTTATGTCGCGATTTCTCGCTTGACTGGATCGCGATTTGACGCGACTGTTGGTCACCGGCGGTCAAGCGCCGGCTTCATGGAAACCAGCCTTACCCCCGAGGTCACCATGAACTGAAGTCCCCAGCCCCGGCGCGTCCATCCCCCGCGCCGGGGTCCCTGGGGACAGGGACGGGGGAGGGAAACGGGAAAATGGCGACTTGCACCACCCAGACAACGGGGCCGGTCATGGCCCGGGCCAGCCAGATCCTCCAATCGCCGGCCAGCGTCGCGCTCGAAAGCCTCGGGCACTTCGCGCTTCATCTCAGCATCGAAGAGACCGCCAACCTGCTGCATGAGCTGCCGCGGGCCCTGGAAGCGGCGCGCCGGCTCGAGGCGCAGCGCCTGGCGCGGGTCGAAGCCGCGGGAGCCGTCGCATGATTAGCGCAATGACGAGCGCCGAAGGGCGCATCACCGAGGCGAAGACCTATCTCAACCGGCAGGGCGAGCCGCGCATCCAGCTTACCGCTAGCCGAGATCTCACGATCTTTCTCGACGTTCCGGATGCCCTGCAGCTTATCAAGATCCTGAGCGATGCCGTCGTCACCGCGCAGGCGCTCAAGCCCGAGGTGGCTGCATGATCAGCTATGTCGACTGCCTCCATTCCTCCTATGACGGCAAGATCCCGCAGGCCGAGATGATCGCAGCCCGCGCCAAGGATGCCGAGCTGGCGCGGCGCGTTCGCGGCCACGGCGAGCAGCTCTATCGCACCCTCGAAAACCTGACCGACCGGCTTCGGCAGATCGGCGGTGCCAGTAATGCTTCCTTCATCGCCGAGGCCGAGCAGACCTTGCGCGAGGCCGTCGCCGAACCGGTGACGGAGGCCGATCGGCCGATCGAGGCGGAGATGCTGAGGGCGCTGCAGGCGGCAGAAAGCTTCATCTCCGGCTTCGAGGATAACGCGCTGCAGGAAGGCATCCCCGCCCTGCTCTCGCAGATCCAGCGGGCCACCGCGCGGGCGGGTGGCCTATGACCGCGCCCTTCAACGACGGGCTGCTCGCCGCCATGCCGATGCTGTTCGCGGCGGCGATGAAGCTTACCCGCAACCGGTCCGCCGCTGAGGATCTGCTGCAGGACACACTCGAGCGGGCGCTCCGCCATGAGGAATCATTCAAGCCCGGGACCAACCTCGCTGCATGGCTCTTTGTCATCCTGAAGAACGGCTTCATCAACGATAGCCGCAAGGCAGCGCGTCGGCCGACCGTCCAACTTGATCCGGATCTGTCGCCAGCAGCCGTCATCTCTCCGGCCCGGCAGGAAGATGCGGTCTTCGTCAGCGAGATTATGGCTGGCTCGGCCAGGTTTCCCATGGAACGCCGTGTCGCATTCTATCTGGCCGGTGAGGGCGAGAAATACGAGACGATTGCTGAGATCCAACAGGTGCCGGTCGGGACCGTGCGATCGCGCATTTCCCGCACGCGCAGCGATTTGATGGCCTGGGCGGAGGGCTGCTGAATGCTGCGTCTTGTCAACTGGCTCTGGGCACCGATCCACAATCCCGGCCTCGCCTTCATCTTCCGCATCATGGTCGGGTCGTTCTTCCTCGACGCGACGTGGCTCGCCTTGAAGATCTTCGTGCTGGGCGGTCGATGATGGATGAGATCGGCGTCCGTAAACCCGCCAATGAGAATGCCGCGCGGCCGAGTGCGGCGCCCTTCTACTTTTGGCTGCTGGTGGCCTTCTTCGTCAGCGTGTTCGGCGCGCTGGCACTGCTAAGAGAGGTGTTCGGATGAGTACTATCTCGCGCGTCAAGCTCAATGATCTCAAGCCGGGCGACCAGCTGGTCGCCGATAACGGCTTCACCCGCATCGAAGGCGGCGTTCATACCGTCTATGAAGTCGAAGGCCGCGACGGTACGCCGTATTACGCCATCAAATGCGCCTCGGGCTGGCATGACCTCGCTGGCCAGGAGGGCGATGACGGCTATCTCATCGGCCTGACGCGTGCCGCCGGCATGCAGGTGCACTGAGATGCGGCAGATCAAGCTCGAAGACCTGACGCCCGGCGATCAGATCATGATGGCGGAGGGCTTCAGCCATACGCCGCAGGGTCTTTATGTCGTCCATGCCGTCGAGGACGTCTGCGGCGAGCGCCAGCTGGCGATCCGGGTCCGCAGCTGGTGGAGCTATCTTGCCGATCAGACCGATGCCGAGGGCTTTGTCATCGGCATGACGCCGCCCGCCTTGGCGCTCTACGCGGGTGCCGGCATATGACCGGTCTCGTCCTTCCTCGCCGTCAGTTGCTGCGCATGGCCGCTGGGCTGATCGTTGCGCCGTCGATCGTGCGGGCCTCATCGATCATGCATGTGAGGCCAATTGTAGAGCCACTTGTCACGATCAAGCGCGCGGAGGACCAATTCGGTGGCCATCATTGGTTTGTGCTCATTGGCCAGAATTGTCCATCTGACGTGATCGAACGCGCTCGTTTCAATCGCCTCGACGGCACCGCGCATTTCGAGGCTATGGAGCGAGGTGATCTGCGCCTCGCCGAGAAGATGGTCGCCGAAGCCATCCGCGCCGAGTGGGACGCATCGACGGTGATCGCATGAGCTATCTCGAGGAAAAGACGCGCGCCTATTGGCAGGCCAGCTCCGAGCTGGCACAGCCGATCGTCGAGCTTACCGCGCATCGCCAGCACAAGGAGAAGCTCTGGCGCCTGGTCGATATCGGCCCGAGCTTTCGCCTGCGGCAGAACAGCCGGCACGCCCTCGCCCTTCGAGGCGAGACGATTCGTTTCAGTCCAGCCCCTAATGATGGAGACGCAGCTTGAAACGCGATACACGCAACGCAGTAGCCCATGCCCTGACCTGGGGCGGCCTTGCGCAATTCGTCATCCTGGCCGCCGGTCTCGGCGTCTATATCGCCTGGTCATGGGTGCTGGCATGGTAGCCGTCGCCCTGAAGCCGGCCGGCAAGCCGCGCGGTCTCGGCCCGAAGCAAATGGCCTGGTGTGACCAACATCTTGGCAACTTCCGCATCTACCGCGAAGGTGTCGAACAGGTCATCGCCGAGACCGAGGCCAGCCGCCGCGCCGCCGAACGTTCTGGGAAGCGCAAACGGAATGCTTGATCTCCGCGATTCCCACGATATCAGCACGCCGACGCCAGGGCTCTACAAGATGCGCCTTATAAAGCGCGGCCCGTGGGTCCCGGTGAAGATCGAGTTCCGGCCGTCGCGCGACCCTGACACCGGCGAGCTGCTGGATCGGTCGCCGTCCTTTCATGCCCTGCTCGGCGATGAAGAGGTGCCGATCGAGAAGGTCTGGCCCTGGTGTGCCGGCGAGCCGACCCCGGAGGCCGAATACAATTGGCGCTGCGCGTTGCGGCAATGGGCTGCCAAGCATGCCCCCGACGAGCCGGAAGCCAATCCCCGCAAACCCGTCGACCTGCGGCAGATGCCGCCTATCTTTGGAGGTTCACGTAAATGAGCGTTGCCGTCGCCGAGATCCCGGATCTCACCAATATTGCCGTCGTTTCCGCTGAACAGCAGATCGTCGACAACCTGCAGGAAAAGCACGATTTCCTGTTCAAGCGGGCGAATGATCTGCATGCCGGCATGGGCGCGGTGCCGGAGACGATCGATGACGAGGAGACGGCCCGCAAGGCGGCCGATTTCGCCAAGCAGATCGGTTACGGCGTCAAGGATCTCAACACCACCCGCGCCGCGGAGAAGGCGCCGCATGATAACGCCGCCGCCGCCGTGCAGAACCTTTTCATGAAGCCGATCAATCTTTTGAAAAAGGACAAGGAGACGGTCGAGAGCCGCCTGCAGGTCTTTCAGGAGAAGGAGGCCGACCGCAAGCGCAAACTCGCCGAGGAAGAGGCCCGTAAAAAGCGCGAAGAGGCCGAGCGGCTGCGCAAGGAAGAGGAAGCCAAAGCGGCGGCGGCGCGCGAGGAAGCCGAGCGCATCGCCCGTGAAGCCCGTGAAAAGGCCGATGCGCAGCGCCGCGAGACCGAGGAGCGCCAGCGCCAGGCCGAGGCATTGGAACGTGAGGCCAAGGAGCGGGCGGCAGCGGCCGAGCGCCAGCGGCAGGAGGCTGAGCAGGCCCGGGCCAGGGCCGAGGAAGACCGCCGCAAAGCGATCGAGGAGGCCGCCGAGGCGGGCCGCAAGCGCGATGCCGCGGTCAAGGCGGCCAAGGAAGCCGAGGAAGCTGCCGAGCGCCAGCGCAAAGCTGCCGAGGCCGATCGGCTGAAGGCTGAGCGCGAGCGGCTGGCGGCGGCCGAGGAACAGACCCGGCTGGAGCGCCAGCGCCTGGAGCAGGAAGAACGGAATGCCGCCCGGATCAAATTGGCCGAAGAAGCCGGCGCCAAGAAGGTCGAAAAGGCCGACGCCCGCGTCGTGCAGGCTTCTGAGCGCGAGACGGCGGCGATCGTCAAGGAAACCCGCGTCATCGAGGCGAAGCCCCATGAATTCGGCCAGGTCCGCGGCGATCACGGCGCCACGGCATCTCTCCGCACCGACTGGGATTTCCAGATCACCGATATGGCCGCATTGCGCGGTGACATCCTGAAGCTGGCGCAGCATTTCGACCAGGCGGCGCTGGAGCGCGCGATCCGCTCTTACGTCGACGCCGATGGCCGCGAACTGGCCGGCGTCATCATCTTCGAGGACGTCAATACGGTCGTCCGCTAAGGAGTCTCACGATGGCAATTCATCCCGCAACGGACGACCTCGTCACCTTCCTGGACACCTTGGCCAAGCTCGATCCAGTCGGCATGGGCAAGCTGGTCGCAGCCAGGGTGCCATGCAACCTTGACGTCCTCGGTCATCCGACTGTGCAGGCTGGTATCTGGGGCGATCTCAAGAGCGCTCCCGGGGCCTATGAAGCGAACTTCGCTGATAACCAGCCCGTCGTCGGTTTTCTCGGCGTCATTAATGGCTTCTGCGGCATCTTCAGCGAAGGCCCTCACAAAGGGTGGGGCCCGATTGTCGCCGTGATCGAAGGTGACGGCAGCTGCAGCGGCTTCCGTAGGACCGACGCCACCACCTAACGCCAGTTCGATATTTCACCATCCATCATCCGGGGAAAGCCAGCATGGCTAAGCAGAACACACAGACCAAGGAACGCCCGCAGCAGCAGGACCAGGGCTTCGCGCAGGAGCCGCAGAGCAAGGGCCAGCTGGCGCCATTGCCGGCCCCTCGCCTGCCCTGGCATCCAGAGGTGCAGCGGCAGTTTCCGGAGATCAATGAAGGCATGTGGCGGGCGCTGATCGATGCTTGCTACCCGCTGGCGACATCGGTTGACAGCATCCTCCTGGCCCTCAGCTATTGCCGGGCGCGAAAGCTCGACCCCTTCAAGCGCGTCGTCCATATCGTACCGATCTACTCCAACCAGCTGCGCCGCATGGTCGATACCGTCTGGCCCGGCATCGGCGAGCTGCGCACCACCGCGTTTCGGACGGCAGATTATGCCGGCAAGGATAAGCCGACCTGGGGCCCGGACAAGAAATTCATCTTCAAGGGCTCTCCTGAGGTCTGGGAAAACGGCAACAAGGTCAAGCAGCCGGAAAAGACTGTCGAGGTCATCGCGCCGGACTGGTGCGAGGTGACGCTCTATCGGCTCGACCGCGCCGGCACGCCCCGCGCCTATCCGGGCCCCCGGGTGAAATTCGTCGAGAGCTATGGCCGGCAGGGCAAGACCGATCTGCCCAATGACATATGGTCCCGCAAGCCGAGTTTCATGCTGGAGAAGGTCGCCGAGGCCTCTGCCTTGCGCGCGGCATTCCCCGAAGAGGTCGGCGATTGGATGACGAATGACGAGATGGAAGGCCATACCATCGATCTTGGTGGCGGCGTCGAGGTGATCACACCGACTCAGGCGCCCGACCGTCCGACTCAGGCGCAATTCCGTAAGGATGCCACCGATGCCGATCAGGGCGACGGCCGGCCAGACGAGGACAAAAACAAGAATAAAGCGCGTCCGGATTCGCAGGGCGCAAACGCCGAGGCCGGCACGGACGGCAGCGGGGAGCCGGCAAAGCACCAAAGCCCCGCCGAAGGAAAGCAGCCGGAGGGCGGCAAGGGCCTCGATTTCTATGATCCCCGGACGACGACCGTCGAGACGATTCCGAGCATCACCGGCTGGCTCGACAAGATGGAGAACATCGTCGCGACCTTTCCGGAACCGCACGATATCTGGACCTCCGACAACATCGAATCCTTCAACGAAGGATTCACGGTTGTCCTCCGCAAGGCTGATGACCCGGCCAGCAAGCCGATCATCGAGCGCTTCGAGAAACTGAAGAAACACGCCGTCTCGATCGGCGTGATGTGAGATCACCCAACCCATCTTTTGAGGAGATGACCATGACCAAGAAATTGAAGCTCTACCGCCAGGGTGACGTGCTGATTCGTGAGCGCGCCGAACCGGTCGCGGTCGCCACCGAAGTGCCGCGGGACAAGGGCGCCGTTGTCCTTGCCTATGGTGAAGTCACCGGCCACAGCCATGCGATCCACAATCCCAAGGTCAAGCTGTTCCGTGATAGCGGCAACGGCGGCGCGACCTATCTCAGCATTGCCGACCCGGCCGGCGCCGCCCTGCAACATGAAGAGCATGCGACCATCCAGCTGCCCGCCGGTCATTACGACGTGACGATCCAGCGGGAGTACTCGCCCCAGGCCATCCGCAACGTCGCCGATTGATCCTGATGGTCTGTCAGAGGGCCGGTGCGCCGGTCCTCGCACGGATTATCAGGAGGATATCGTGGCTCGCATCGAAAAATTGACACCGGAACAAACCGCACTCTTGCCGGTCTGGACGGATAAATGGACGCAGATCGGGCTTTCGACAGAGCCGATGGACCGTGACCGCGCGGAAAAAGCGATCGAGCTCGCCTATCAGGCTGCCGGTCTGCCGAAGCCGAGGGTAGTTTTCTCCACTTCACCGATGGCTGGTGCCATTTGGTACGCGATTCTGACCGACCGAGAGCTTCGCAAGAAGCTCGAGGTCGAAATAGGGGACAGCGTGCGGGCCAGCGTGTGGGACAGCGTGTGGGACAGCGTGTGGGACAGCGTGTGGGACAGCGTGGGGGACAGCGTGCGGGACAGCGTGGGGGACAGCGTGCGGGACAGCGTGGGGGACAGCGTGCGGGACAGCGTGTGGGACAGCGTGCGGGCCAGCGTGTGGGCCAGCGTGTGGGACAGCGTGGGGGCCAGCGTGTGGGACAGCGTGTGGGACAGCGTGGGGGCCAGCGTGGGGGCCAGCGTGCGGGCCAGCGTGGGGGG
>Ga0255336_100457_pt1 | contig 64445 bp, 53 predicted proteins | sample MeOH1_35cm_T3_17_FD_189102 | JGI IMG/M metagenome (GOLD analysis project Ga0255336, IMG submission 189102) | Sandy soil microbial communities from University of British Columbia, Vancouver, Canada - MeOH1_35cm_T3_179 | ecosystem: Engineered > Artificial ecosystem > Sand microcosm > Unclassified ... | reverse complement strand
AGCGCATAGGCCATCTGCTCCTCGGTAAAACGCGACTTCTTCACGCGCTGATTCCTCGTTTGGTAACGGGGCCCAGACGGCCGAAGTCCCTACTTTACGACGAGCCAGTTATCAGGGGCTGGGTCAGGTCAGGCTAAACACGATGCCTCGCCCAGTCCGGGGGCGAGAGAACGCTAGGGTCGCCGAGACTCGCCACGCGGGCCGCCCCAAGCCAGGCCCCGCCACGACCCAGCCGGCGAGGCAAAGAAAAGGCTCCCGACACCCCCAACCTATGACCAAGCACGCATCGCGCCCCTTTGGGAAACTCGGGGCACTCGGTCACCCACCGACCTTCCACGCGGGGGCACGGCCAGACGGCGGTGCCGCCCTTGCCGTCACGACTTGAGATGGCCGAATCTGGGCACTTTGAGAATACCCATGGCGGCATTGGCCTTCTGGAGATGATTTTCCCCAGGTCCATGCGCAGCGATAGCATCAAGGTTGGCTTGCCTATGCGCTTCCTCGAAGACCGAGTTGATCGGCGGTGTACTCGGGAGCAGCGAGATCATGGCTCGAACATAGCGCCGTAAAACGTTCGTCTCCGCTTCTAGCTTCTCAATTCGCGCAAGCAGATCTTGCGTTTCCATACTCGTCTCCCACCGCCAGGACATTTTGAGGTTGGGTTCAGCGCGGACCTAGCTTACTCGTCACGCAGATGGAACAACACATCCGGCTGTGGCGAGCGCAACGCCGTCGCCCGGCCACATCAGTCAGTTAAGTCTTCCTGGCCCGCAAGATTGTTCGTAGGAGCCACCTGTCCTTCACGCCCGCACAGAGAGTTCCTCCGGTTGAACCGGCGAGCCCATGAGCGTGCTCCATAGATCCAGGATCCAACTTGCGGCGTAAGGGTTCCCTGACAGACAGTTAGCCGTTGATCTGGAGATCATGATCCCATTACCGCGGCAGAAGCCGCCCATCGACCGCAAGAGGCGGAGACCATGCAAATCGATAAAATTGAAATCGAGAACTTTCGATCCATCAGGGAAGCCGAGGTCCGATTCGACGATATCACCGCCTTTGTAGGCAGAAATGGTGCTGGCAAGTCCACCGTACTTTATGCGCTCGAAGCTTTCTATAACGTCGGAGCACAGTATTCAGAATTGGACTATTACAACCACGTAACGCTGGACACATCGATCCGCATTCGGGTCACCTATGGAAAGCTCCGACAGGACGAGATCGATGAATTCGGAAGGTACGTGCAGGGCGGAAAGCTGACAGTCTCGAAGATTATCAATGCGGGCGGCGCCCGATACTACGGCACGGCCATGCAAGTCCCTGAATTCGCACACTTGCGTACCCTTGGCGCTGCGGACAAGCGACGAGGCTTGGTGGACAGAGTAGACGCGGGGGACTTTCCGGATTTTCCGGCGGTCCCGCGGGCATCTGCCGACATAGACCGCGTCATGGACGAGTACGAGGTTGCGCACCCGGATCTAACTCGCCCAGTGGATCGAGAAACCCAATTTTTTGGCCCTCGGAATGTAGGTGGTGGAAAGCTCGACAAGTTTACAAAGTTTGTCCTGGTACCTGCCGTGCGTGACGCAAATGCAGAAACCGAGAAGCGTGGCGCGATCATGCAGCTTCTGGAGCTAATTGTTACGCGAAGCATTGCGAGTCGCCAGGACTTCCAAAACTTCAAAAGGCAGTTTGAGGATGAGGCCCGTCGTCTGTATGGCAAGGACAATCTTCCGGAGTTGACCGATCTCGGCAAGCTCGTCACTGAGAAGTTGGCTCGTTATGCGCCTGGCGCCGAACTAGTAATCGATTTCGGTGAATTGAAGCCTCCAGTAATTCCTCTCCCCGATGCCCTCATCACAGTTTCGGAGGACAACTTCAAGGCCCCTGTTCGCTACAGCGGACACGGACTGCAGCGCGCCCTCATCTTGGCGCTTCTCGAACAGTTGTCCATGACGCAAACTCCGAGTGATCCGGCAGACGGACAGGGCAACGAAGGCGAGAATGTGGGCGAACTAGCGCCGAGGCTACCGAATCTGATTCTCGCCATCGAAGAGCCCGAGCTGTATCTGCACCCGGCGAGAAGTCGCTACCTCGCTACGATCCTTCGGGGATTGGCTGCGAAGATAGAGGGGCAAGTGCGTCCCGAAACACAAGTGGTCTATGTCACCCACTCTCCGTACTTTGTGGATGTCGAGCACTTCGACGAAGTCCGCTTGTGTCGTAAGGTACCCGGTGAAGCGGACGCACCCGGCACAACTGGGTTCCGGCCATTCTCTCGCGAGCAGGCGGCAACGAGGTTGGCGGAAATATCGGGGCGCCGTCCAGAGGAATTCTCCGCCAAGTCGTTCGTTACGCATGCTGCACCTGTACTAACATCGATTGTCAACGAAGGGCTGTTTGCGGACGTCGCTGTCGTTGTGGAAGGGGAGTCTGACATCGCAGCGCTTTGGTCCATGCAGATGCTGATGAATCAACGTTGGGATGAAAAGGGGATCGTATTAGTACCCGCTGGCGGGAAGAACAACTTAGACAGGGTTGTTGTCGTTTTCCAAGGATTTGGCATCCCCACATACTTTATCTTCGACGGTGATCGGGCGAAGAACGAGGGTGCGTCGGCCAATCGTCTTCTACTCAGACTGGGGGGCGAAGAAGTCGTGGACTACCCCGATACTAAGGTCGGCCAAAGCTGCGCTAATTTTGATGAGGACATCGAGGCCTATTTGAAAAATCAGGCTGGTGACCGTTTCCTTCCTTTGCGTGACGAGTGCGCTAACGAGTGCGGTCACCCGAAGCCAGGAAAGGCACTAAAAAACTCGGAAGTGATGGCGATGTTCTTATCGAGGGCTCATGATGAGGGAATAGGGTTTCCGGTCCTTCGGCAGATCGTCGAACGCGTAACAGCCCTTGCTTAAACTCCGCTCGGGAAATTCCTTATCGCCAGGTTGAGCCTCATATCAAAGTGGAGAATTCGTTCATGACAATGTTCGTGACTCACACTTCGCAATCTCGCCGCAACACATCGCTGTACACTCATCCCTGGATAAAGAAATATGGACGCCGGATTTGTTGATCTCGATATTCTCCTTATACGAATTCGGCATGCCCAATCGAAGGTGTACTTTCTTGACGCCGTTAAAGCCTATAAGTCGGGCGCTCTGCGTGGTGCACTGACCTCTGCCTGGGTCGCTCTAGTCTACGATCTGATCGCCAAGTATCGCGAATTGAACGCCATGGGCGATGCCGCGGCCACCGCGTTTCTTCAGTCGTGGGATCACGCGACCGCCACGGGCGACATCGCCAAACTTCTTCAACTTGAGGGGGGCATCCTCGAAGATGCAACGGTCAACACCCAGGTTGTCAATCGCATCGCCCGAATGCATCTGGAACGTCTTCGCGAGGATAGACATCTCTGTGCGCATCCGGCGTTCTCGGCTGAGGCGGACCTCTTCGAACCATCGCCCGAGCTGGTGCGGCTTCACCTAGTCAACGCGGTTGACCTCGTTCTCTCGCAGGAGCCTCTACAAGGCAAGGCGATCTTCGACTTGTACGACGCCGACGTGCAGTCGCCAGGGTTTCCCGATGCCTACGAGCGCATCTTTGACTACGTTGAGCAACGCTACCTCGCACGGGTCCGCGCTCAGAATGTCCGAAATTTCGGCACGGTGCTCGCAAAGTCGCTTCTCAAAGGTGTGCCGGCGCAATGGGAAACGCTTCATCGGAAAATAATCCCGTCTCTGGTCGCGGTACGCGAACGCGCCGCTCACGCCTGGCCGGACGTTTCCTTGGCGATCCTCAGGCTCATCGACAATCTCGAACCAGGAAACCGGCCTCGTGCAATCGCGTTCATCGCCGCCTTTCAGGATTTCTGGCCACGACTTCAGGAACCGACACGAACTGCACTGCAAGCAACAATCGATAACGCCGTTCCAGCAGCTCATATTGACTATCGCATCCTGGCGGGCGTGACCGTCCCGCAGTTCCGAGCTGCACTCTTGCCCTTGATCGCTGGCCTCAGTCGAGAGCAGTTAGTCGACGCGATCGCAACTCAGCCGCTCGATGAATTGTGGCCCGGCGCAATTGAAAAATACGAAGGTTCCAGTAGCTGGCGTGGATCAGAGGCAAACTTCAGAGGCCTGATCACGCCGTTCGCCGGCCGTCTCAGCAGTCAGCAACTGGATCAACTCCTCGATGCCGTGGTCGCCAATGGACAGAACTGGTATGCCGCCGAGACGGACACGCTTGTCCTCGGAATGCTCCGCAACGCGACACCCTTTGATCAGCCGAGCATTGACGGGCGAAATCGCTTCTATCAGCACATTAGACGAGTTAGCTGCACCGATAAATATAACGACGTTCTTACCTTCTTCCGATCCCATGGTTGGGTGCAGCCGCCACCGGATCCGGTAAGTCTCGTTTAAGCCGTTGTAGAGTACTTGTCGCTAAAATCGTACCCATCGAGGATAGCGCTCGGCACCGCGGCCTCCGGAGGCTGGTGCCCAAGTCATGCGTCGTCGGTACCGATTGCAGGCTGCACCTTTACGCCTGCGCGTGCCCGTCGGCCGAAATGGGTCGGACATTTTGCAGACTGATGCAGCTACGCCGGCGGGCCTAGGTCTTGTTCGACCTACGGAGGACTAATGACGCAATCAGCAATGATGTGATTTATCGTCGACGCCCTACCTAAATACTTTAGCTGTTGATTACGCTCAGATGTTCCGAGGCTTCGAGTGCCCATAGCCGCTGCCCATGCAGGCCAATCCGAAGATCCAGAGTTCAGAATCGCAGCGCGTATCTGCTTGAAACCGAAGTCTTGAGTCGGTATCTCCAGCACTTTGGCGAGCGCGACGTTATAGTTCGCCGATCGTTCGTAGATGGCCACCAAAAGTTCGCCGTATGCGCCAGTCCCGCTCAGATGGTCTTCAGCGATGACAGCAAGCCAAAAGAGCTGATACTCAATTAGATAGACGTCGCTCTTGACCAACTCTACGAAACTCGCACAGAGCTCGTTTTTCTCGTGTACGTCCCCGACCAGGTTATACAACTGCTTAGCAATGTTAGGAAAGCGGGCGAAGAGGCCGGCAAGATACGGGGTCGAGCTGTCGACCTTCTCGCGCAGGAAGCCAAGGATGATCTCCGCATCCGCTTCGTCTGCATTGGGATCGGCCAGGAGTTCAAGCAAACTTTCGACCATATTCTCGTCAAGACATTTCCATCGGTCTCTGTAGTGAAGTCGTCTACTGTCAGGCCCCACTCCTCTAGCCATCCCAGTAGATGGATCGGAGAGTGGGCCATGAGCGAGTCGAACGTTCCGTTGATGATCGATTGGGAACTTATGGATAACGTTGAGAGAACTGTCTGGGCCACAACGTTCGCGATGCGCTTTCCAGACGTTAGTGTGGAGAGCGCCGCCGGAGCGGCCGCTCGATGCGTAACTGCTATTCGTTTGGCAGATCCAGCCCGCAATCCGCCCTTGGACCCTGTAACGCGCATAGCGGGCGCGGCAATTGTTATAAGCCTCGATGAGTTCGCAGTCTGGTACCAGGTCGAACTACGCCTGCAGGCCGGACGATGGAAGGAGCCGTTGCCACTGTCTGCAGAGCAAATCGAGCAAGCGTACGAACGCTTTGCGCGGGGACGTTCTGACTTCTATTGAGGCTGGCCTCGGCCTACCGTGCGCTTGTTGTCACGCGAGTCCAAGGAGGTCGCATGGACGGTCACGCTCGTCGTCGAGCAGGAATGCTTCCAAGGCTTCAGCATTCTTCGGGTCCACATTCTCCGGCCGCCGTCTCCAGCTCTCGCCCAGGACGGACGCCGTCGGGACGCGCATAGACTCATCGGGAGCGGTGGGGCGTTCTAAGAAAGGAAGGCACGCACGAGCAAATGCGAAGCTATCGATCGTGCCGTGACTTGAATCGGGTATAGCTCGATCGAGAAAGCGACCTACGGACGTACGACGCGTCGCTTCAGCGGTACATTTAGCCGCCGCCAGCTCAGCGATGGCATGAAGAAGCGCGCCACCGACGGCCGTGAAATCGGTAAGGTCCGATGTCGTCGGATCAACACCGACATGCAACGACCGCTTTGATGTCATTGGGCGCAGGAAAAGTGGAAGTCACCTTCGATGTCATGCGTTAGATCATCCGAGTGTTCGCACAACGACACCCTTGTCTATTTCGTATGCTGAGCTTGGAACCTCCGAAAGGTCGACTCTATTTTTTTGGCCACACTGGAAGCGAAGTCGGCCGGGATCGAACTACTAATCTTGGTTCCGACCAATGAGAGCGTCTGCTTCCCGTCAGTCCCCGTCGTCACTTTCAAGACCCAGGTGTCCAGAAGCGGCTCTGCTGGATCATTGGTAAATACGCTCAGCTTGAATAGTCCCTCGCCTACGATTCCGAACGAGAACCCTGGGACGTCACCTGACTTCATCAGCAGCTCACGAATGCCGTCCCCCAAGTGGCGAAACGCTTCATTCATCGCATCCAGCTCGGCTCGAGATATTCCCTCGAAGGGAGACCCAGCAATCCTGCTTTCGGGACGTGTGCTCGGCAGCTCAATGCGCGGGACGATCTCGTCGGGCGAGGTAACACTCACTTGCGTGATGCTATCGGACAGGTGCATTGCCCGAAGAAAATGGGTCTCATCCTGATAGTCACCCGGCGCGTACAGCACTTTGGCGTTGAAGTTAAGGGTCAAGAAGAATGCTGAAATCAGTACGAACGGGAACAGGACGAGGAACCACACGAACGTCTGTTGAGCAGTTTCGGCAAGAAAGGGAAGACAGGCCGATGATGCGACTTCCGTAATTCCGGCAAAAATCGCGATGATGGTTAGCGGGTTCTCTACCCTTTGAAACCGTCCAAGCGCCACTAGCTTCTCCATGCGCAGTGAGGGGTGTCCTAACTAGCTTTATGACGATCGAAACGACAATATCGTCAGCGCCGCGAAAGCTTTTGTTTTGTGCCTAGTCTAGCGACGCACGGCGATTCGCGTCAGCCGTTGAAAGCTATCCAGAAAACTGGCCGAAGGCAAGATTGACGTCGTCGGGGTCAGTGGTGGCATGGGGTTGCGTGCTCCCCGACCAGCCGCAGGCAGCTACCAAGCGGACTTCCATAGTCGAATAGCCCCGACTAGGAGAATCAATGGTTCGCCCTGCGTCCCCGGTGAACGCATGTAGCACCAAGCCGCACTGGCGTGCGCCGATCGATCAGGTGCAAACGCGCGTCGCGGGGCTACGCCCCCTTTCCTCCGGCGCTTTGCGCCTACGCGACGTCGACCCCCGGGGAGAGGTGCCCCCTCCCCCGTCACCGTTTCCCGGCGCCGGCTCCCCCCTTCCCCGCCTCCCGCTGCAGCTGGCCAGGTCAAGGGCCGCTGCGGGCTACGTGTCAGTCTCTTCGCTCCATCCCGCGCCAACGCCCTTCGCTGCGGCTGAGCCGCCCTCCTTGACCTCACTGCTCCATTCGGCCTCTCGGCTTCCCGTTGGAAGCATTCGCGGCTTGACAGCCGCTTCGCTTCCGACTGGTTTCGAGATCGACTATGGGAATTTGCCCGTACCGACTATGGGAATCCGTCCACAATTAGTGGACAAAACAGCAAAGTCGAGCTTCTACAGACAGACTTTGCTGTTTCGACCGGCTGGACTCAGCTAATACAATGACTTAGCTGTCACAACTACGAGCACCAGGCCTGGGTGGCGCACAAACTCGTGGTATGCGGCTTCATCAGCATTTTGGAACCTACCCCACCGACTCACATCGAAGACGAGCACCGCTTCGAATCCACAGCTGCCCGCACGCACATCACGCAAAAAGCTGTTGGAGCGCCTTCCTGCCGTCGAGGCGCAGGCCGCTGCGCCCTTCGTCCCGGTAGGAATGACCCATCGCCTGCTAATGTACTTTGAAACCGATTCAATCTCGGGAACATCGAGCGCGAATTGATGTTGATTTGATCGAGCTCAACGATGAGCGAGGACTTGCAGCGAAAGGGAACGATAATTTGATGAGCCGCAATGCCTGACGATATTTCGAGACCATCGAAGCGTAATATATCCACGCCCCTCTCGCTCTTTGACGATCGTCTCAATAGCACTTGGTGCATGTCTCATGGACAGATCGATGAATCTGCCCAACGTATGACATCACCCGGCTACCAAAGAACGATTCACGTCGGCCACACCGAAACGTCAGTACATGGTCGATATGCGACGACAACTGTCCCACTTGCGAATCTCCTTGACGCTATTCCTTCCATGACGGCACCTGCGACCCAGCCCCCGGGTGCATCGCAAGGGTTGCGTCTCCAATATCCTGGCGTAGCCCACATTTTCGGCAATTTTGCGCTTTCCCTTCGGGCAGCAACGTGCCGGTTCGGCTTCGACGATTTGCGCGGACGCATTCCCGGTCACGCTGTCTTACCAGGTCGGTATGGAACGGTTAGACACGTACCTATGCGGTAACGCGGATACGTTCACGCCCTCGATCCTGACGAACCCTGTTCGCAAAAATGTCCAGTGTCCACATGGACAGAGGTGTAACCCCTTTGTGTCAGCCGAATGGCTAATACCCTTTGGATCGGCTTGATGGTCTATTGGTCCTTCGGCCCTCCATGCCGATTCGAGTGTTTCCAATCGTACATTCTCTCGCATCCTTTGGTGAGGAGACGAAGATGTTCCGGGTACCTGATGATTGCAACGAGCTCTCGCTACCCATCCCCGGGCTCGAGTTTCGAGAGAATCGTTGCGAAATACTCACTGGTCCACCGGGCTGGTTCTCCCGCAAGCTCGGATCCAGTCAGGGTCCACTTGTATCCGATTACGTGACCCACGCAGCCGGTTTTGAGTATGAAAACTACGGCATCCACGTAGGACAGGATGATCGCCTCACGTTCATGTGCGATGGACATAAGGAAATATTCGGCAGCTTCATCGATTGTAGGAAAGGCTCTTCTAGCGCCGGGAGACGGGTTGAGATCCAGTACGCTGCCACCGAGCGAAGGCACTTAGTCATACCGAGAGGGGTGGCTCACACTTTTGATAATCTTGAGCGAGTCGTGACAAGGGACGAACCAGTTCTCTATTCGGCTACCGCAAACGAGGACTGGAACGTCGATAACGATCTTGTCGCCTTTCCCAGAAACCTAAGTCGCGCGTGCTGGCCGACCGTGGTTACCAATCAATTAAAACTTCCATTCGATGCGCACTTATTCGTTTCGCGTCTATCGCAGACTGCACTAAGGACGCCAAAACGCTATCTCGCTCGCCACAAGGTCAGGATAGGCGGACGAGCCCGCTATGTGATGCTTGATGCGTCGGGCTGGAAACCCTCATCTGTACCTCCGATGCCTGATTTAAAGAGACTTGGGGTTGATATCTCATCTTCGTCTCACGCACAGACCGGAGAAAGGTCGTGGACAGTCGTCCCAAGTACAGATAGTTGCGTGAGCGACGTGCTCTTTCTCGACCCATGCGAGACTTGCCGATCGAAGGTTGCGCATTCTCGGACGAGAATGATCTACACGTTCCTTTCTGGCGAGGGGTCAGATATCACGATTGCTTTCACCGACCTGAGAAGCGGGAGCCTCACGTTTCGGGAGTCGGGTGAATTTAGATTTTCTGTCGATCCTAGGGTGAAAATCTCTATCGACCCTGGCGTTGCTTACTCGTTCAATTCTTCGGTATCGCACGCTGTGAGGGCTGAGCACGAAGTGTTCGTCTCTGATGATGAGCCGAGGCGGGATCTTATGATGTTCGGCTGCGACCTCATTGAAATGAGCGAACTCTCGCCGGGAATGTCGGTACCACTAATCAAATGCCCAGGAAAAATTGTTTATCTCATGGCTCGCAGCGAAGTAGCTGCCGGCCACCCAGCGTTGACAGCGCGCGACCAAGTAAGAGAGGTGACCTCGTGAACAGCGAAGATGTCAATTGGAAAGGCGAGTTGGACAAGATGGTAGACGCGGCAACAAACGCAGAGGACAAGAGTTCGCTCGAGGCATTTCGTGCGGCGCTTGGTCCCTACCTCGAAAATCCTGACATGCTCCGAACGTTATTGGGAAAGATCGCACAGTCCGGCGGTGGAGGAGGAGTTGCTGTGATGGTTGGACAGAATGAATACAAGTCGATTGAAGAGCTTAAGAAGACCCTGCCGGCAGGCATTGACGTATTCGAGCTGTAAGGGCCCTACAGCTCCATGGGGTATCCACTATCTCCACGGACACCACCCAGCAGACCTCGACGGCGCCCGGGATGTGTCCGCATCACGGCCGGACGCAAACCGGACAGAGGCGAGGCGCGACGTTATGGGCCGTGATGCTGTCCGTAATGCTGTAGCCCTTACGCAACCGTCGCCAGGTTGGAATAACCGCAAGCCAGACATCCAGCGAGTCCCCCTAGGTGCCTGCACGGTGCTAGCCGTACCGTACCGGCGGTAGGCGTGGCGACGCTTTGAGGTTCAGGTCGCGGAGATGCGACGCAGGGAAGCCAGACCCTCCGCGCGCAGCACCCGAGGCTCGCCGCTGATGCGTTTTACGCGAGCGAGGACTTCGGTGGGCGCCACCGCCGTCCTCCGTGGTATGCCAACAAGCCAGCCTGCGAGGCGCCAACCGAAGCAAATAGTCGTCTAAAGTGATCTTCAACGACAGCTAATGGATCGTCGCCGGCAAGCTCATGCGGAGGAATTCTGCCATCGTCGAACGCTATGAGGATCGTCAAATTTTGCTTCAAGGTGTTTGTGTACACGACCGCCATTTGCACATGTGGACCTGCATCATCTAGTTCGTGTAGTCGAGCGAAAGATTCTTCACTGGCTCGGGCACGCCGCGTTCTGCGATTAATTCAGCGGTCAGTTTGATAAAATCGCGATGAACCGCGACGTGCCTGCCAGTGGCAAGAAACACTCTTGCAGCGTTACCTTCGAGCATCTTCCTTCCGAGCCGCAACCATGCCGCGCAGCCAAGCTGACAAAGACTTCGTTCTTGATCGCGCGGTTCCACATCGACTGCAGGCACTCTACGCGCTGACGATGGCCGTCGACTTAATTGCCAAGAAGAGCCCCGACGATGCCGGGGGCTTCTCGCTCGAAGTCAACGGCAACGTCGCGGTACAAGGGAGCGCGGCCGGCATTACTAATGCGTGGCTGGAGGTAGGCATTGTTCACGGCCGGGCCCTGTTGGAGTTCCTCGGCCTTAGCGAGAAAGATGGTGCTCTAATCGAGCGGAAGGGCCCGCGCGATACCGATTGGCGACTTGCCGACTTCGACTTGCCGCCAGTGACACGGGCGCAGGCCATCAAGGCATACAAAGGGGACGCCGACGAAGCCGAGCAATCGCTCGGGAGCATCATGGTGTTTGCGAATCGCGGGATCGCGCATATCACCGACCTAATCGACCCGGAGCGCTTCGGCACCCATCACTTAGAGATCGCGAGCCGGGGCATTCACGCGCTCGTCGTGGGCCACCTGTACCGGCCACTTGGCAGGGCTGAGCCTCCGTTCGGCTTCCCGAAATCCAAGCGTCACCTATAGGCTCGGACGCGTCTAAGGAATGTCCGTGGCCTCCATGCTCTTTTTCATGGCCACCAGGGTTGCGCGGGCGGTGTACGTGTTGCCGTCGATGTCTGACCCGTCTGCATGGCCGTTGACGACCCGGAAGGCACTGCGAGGAACAGAATCGAGATCGGCCTGCGTCGTCCATGTGTTGCGGGTCGAATGCAGGACTTTCCTAGGGTCGGTGATACCCACCACCAGGAACATGGGATCGACAACACCAAACCCCACTAAGCCAAAGCGTCACGCCTGGCAAAGATGCTCGCCATCTCCACCGCGTTCTCCGTCCCCCAGGTGCACAGCGGCACGATCGCCTCGGCCAGGCTGCGGCCGAGCGGGGTCAGCGCGTAGTCCACGCGCGGCGGCACCTCCTTGTAGTCGGTCCGCACCAGCACCTGGTCGGCCTCCAGGTCCTTCAATTGCTGGATCAGCACCTTGTCGCTGACGCCCGGGATCAAGCGCTTCAGCTCGCCGTAGCGCTTAGGGCCGTCGCGCAGGAAGAACAGGGCCAGTGGTTTCCACTTGCCCGAGAGGATGCGCAGCGTGGCGTTGAGCCCGCAGCCGCTGTCGCAGATTTCCTGGGGTGTCGTCATGGGGTACTTACCAAAAAGTGCATACTTGTCGTTAGGTTATCAGGCCTGCATCTTTGGACTCAAGCAAGCAGCTCCCTGCTTTCCCATAACTCCAAAGAAGGATGCACGCCATGAACAGACTGACTGGAAAGACCGCCGTGATCACCGGCGGCGCCACCGGCATCGGCCTCGCCGCTGCCCGGCGCTTCATCGAAGAAGGCGCCTTCGTCTTCATCTTCGGCCGCCGACAGGACGCGCTCGATGCCGCCGTCGCCGAGCTTGGGCCCCATGCGCGCGCCGTGAAGGGCTCGGTTTCGGATGAAGGCGATCTCGACCGACTCTACGCGGCGGTGAAGGCCGAGCGCGGAAGGCTCGACATCGTCTTTGCCAATGCCGGGGCGGGAAGCCAGGCCCGGCTCGGCGAGATCACCGCCAAACACATCGACGAGCACTTCGATACCAATGTGAAGGGAACGATCTTCACCATCCAGAAAGCGCTGCCGCTGATGGGCCAGGGCGGCTCGATCATCCTGACCGGATCGAGCGCCGGCACCACGGGCGCGCCGGGCATGAGCGCCTACAGCGCAAGCAAAGCGGCCGTGCGCAACCTCGCACGGACCTGGGCGGAGGATCTCAAGGGCACCGGCATCCGGGTCAACGTGTTGTCGCCCGGCGCGACGGCGACCGACCTCGCGAAGGAAGCGCTGGGCGAGGAGGGTCAGAAGGTCTACGCCTCGATGACGCCACTCCTTCGCATGGCCGATCCGGCCGAGATCGGCGCGGTGGCTGCGTTTCTCGCGTCGTCGGACAGCAGCTTCATGACCGCCAGCGAAGTCGCCGTCGACGGCGGCCTGGCGCAACTCTGACCCGCTACCAAGGAGAATGTATGAGCTACGCGATCATCGGCTTCGGCAGTATCGGTCAGGCCCTCGCCAAGGCGTTTGCCCGCAACGGCATCGACGTATCCGTTGCAACCACGCGCGACCCGGCAAGCTTTGCATCCGTCGCCGCCGCCATCGGACCCACGATCATTCCTAGAACATTGATGGAAGCGGTCGAGGCCGACATCGTCTTTCTGGCCGTCCGTTTCGAATCGCATCGGGATGTCGCCAAGGCGCTGCCGACCTGGACGGGAAAGACCATCATCGATGTGACCAATGCCTACGGTGTGCCCCCCGAGGAACTGAACGGAGAGCCTTCGTCCAAGGTCGTTGCGCAGGCCTTCACCGGCGCAAGCCTGGTCAAGGGCTTCAACCATCTAGGCGCTGCGGTGCTCGCCCAGGATCCCGCCGTGCATGGCGGCAGGCGAGTCGTGTTCCTGGCGAGCGACGACGATCGTGCGGCGGCGGAGATTGGCACGCTTGCGAAACATCTCGGTTTCTCGCCGATCATGCTTGGCGGCCTGTCGGAAGGCGGACTGCTGGTGCAGGCACGCGGAAAAAGCTGGGGTCAACTGATCTTCAAGGACATGGTCACGTTCGACTGACGCATCGGGATCGGCTAACGAGGACATGTGATGAGCATCGAACAGAACATTCGGATCGTGAAGGATTTCTTCGCCGCCATCGGCAGTGGCGATGAGCGACGTCTGCTCGCGTTGGTGGCCGAGGATGTCGAGTGGATCATTCCAGGCAAGGACTGGCCGCTCGCCGGAACGCATCGCGGGCATGCGGCACTGGCGAACGTACTTCGGAAGGCATCCGACGAGGTGGAGACGACCTACCCAAGCCCCCCGGAATTCATCGCGCAGGGGGACCGGGTGATGGTCGTCGGCGTCGCCACGGGGAAAATCAAAGCCACGAACAAGGCGTTCAAGGACGATTGGGTCTTTGCCATCACCGTTCAGAACGGGAAGGTGGCGAAGATCCGGGAGTACATCGATACCCAAGCACTGGCCCGGGCCTCCGAGAGGGACGCGTCCGGGTTGGCGTAGCCCTACCGGCCCTGATCTTCTTCCGCCGCCTCGCGACCCTGCTGACGGATGATCGCTTCTTCGCGGGCGTCATTGATGGACTGCCGGATGCTGTCGAGATCGACCTCGGATTCATCCGGCTCGAAGTGACCGGTCAGCTCCGTATCGGTGCGGAGTTCGCCGGCCTGAAACAAGGCCCACATTTCTTCGCCGTACCAGGTGTCCAGCAGGTCGGGCGCCGAGCGCCCAAGGTAGGCGGTGAGATTGTTGACGTCACGCAGCAGCATGGTGCGCGCCGCATTGTTTCCCGCCGCGCTGACCACCTGCGGAAAATCGATCACGACGGGGCCATCCGGGCCGACAAGGACGTTGTAGGCGGAGAGATCGCCGTGGATCAATCCGGCGCACAGCATCAGGACGACCTGCCGCACAAGGATCCGGTGGAATTCCCGCGCATCGTCGGCGCTGAGATCGACATCGTCCAGGCGCGGTGCGGAAAGGCCATCGGCATCCGTCACGAGCTCCATCACCAGCACACCGTGGAAATAGCCGAACGGCTCGGGTACACGAACGCCGGCATCGCGCAGCTGGTAAAGCGCATCCACCTCGGCGTTCTTCCAGGCGACTTCCTGCTGCTTGCGCCCGTACTTGCTGCCCTTGCCGATGGCGCGTGCCTCGCGACTGCTGCTTACCTTGCGGCCTTCTTGGTACTGCACGCGCTGCTGAAAGCTGCGATGTGCCATGTCCTTGTAGACCTTGGCACAGCGTATGTCGTTGCCGCTACGGACAACGTATACCGCCGCCTCCTTGCCGCTCTTCAGTGGCCGGAGCACGTCGTCGATGATGCCGTCGTCGATCAACGGCTGCAGGCCTTGGGGCGTTTTCAAGCTATCTCTTGGGTCAGCGGCATGGCGAGGACCGCCATTGACCGTTAATTTTCACATTTTCCGGCACATAGCGCCAATTTCGCTCCAGGCGGCCGTTCGGAGCCTGGACCTGCCACGGGTGGAGATCGCCGGGCCCGGGTACGCATCGCTCGTGCGATAAGCTCGGAGCGCCTCGTTCCCGAAAACGAACGTTAAAGGGCCGAGGCTCTCGGAAAGTCGTGCCGACCCTTGAGAAATGCGCAGGCCATGGATCAGGTGGCCGACGAAGTGGCCCGAAAAATCTGAGAAGGAACCGTCATGATTTCTCCCGCCCTCTCGCCCATCCGGGTCATGTTCCTCGGCAGCTATCGATCTGCTGCGATCTACCTGCTCCTGATGGGGGTCGGTTCCATGGCGGTCGCGCGGCCGACGCCGGCTTTCACCCCCGAAGAGCGGCGATGGATCGAGGAACATCCCGTGCTGCGCTTCACCGGCGCGCCGAATCTCGCTCCCATCGAGATGACGATCGACGGTCGATACGAAGGCGTAGCCGCCGACTACCTGGAAGCCATCGCGCGGCAATCGGGTCTTCGATTCCAGTTCGAGCCCGTCAGCCCCTGGTCCGCTGCCGAGCGCGACCTGTTGGAGGGACGTATCGATCTGATTCCGAACGTGAGCACATGGAACGTATCTGACGCGGCCAGATCGCAACTGTCGCGTACCGAGCCCTATTTCTTCAGCGCCACGGTGATCGTCACCCGCAGCAACAGTCCGGTGACCTCCAGCCTGGCCGGGTTCAGCGGCCAGACCATCGCCGTACAAGGGGATAGTGCGTATGCGGCGATCATCGAAGAGCGGTATCCCACCGTCGCCTTGCTGCCGACGGCCACCACCGAACAGTCACTGGCGGCGGTGATCGACGGACGGGCCGCGGCCGCGGTCGGACCGTCGACGGCACTTGTTCCCTTTCTCAGGCGACAGTTTGCGGGACGCCTCGGTGTGTCCGGCGCCCTCGACGGCATGCCGCTGACCGTCGAGATGGGCGTGCGCCGGGACAACGTCCTGCTGTATTCGATCATCCGCAAATCGCTGGCCAGCCTGACAGCCGCCCAGACGGATCAGATCGAGGAACGCGCGCTCGACCAGATCGACTATGGCGCGCCCAGCCTCTTGTCGATCGCCAAGTACCGCGCCGCGGAACTGGCGACACTTGGCGTATGCATCGCCCTGCTCGTCCTGTTCGCCTCTCGGGCCAGGGCGGCGCATCGTCGGGCAGAGCAAAGCGAGCTGGCCAAGTCCCGCTTCCTGGCAATCATGAGCCATGAAATTCGCACGCCGATGAACGCGGTGATCGCCTCGGTCGAGATGCTCCGGCGCACGCCCCTGGATGCGCGTCAGGACGTCCTGACGGATACCGCATCGACCGCCGCAGAAGCCTTGCTCGGCCTGCTCGACGATGTGCTGGATCTGTCCCGACTCGATGCCGGGCACCTGCCGCTGGAACGCATCCCGACCGATGTCGGCACGCTCGCTGCGAGAGTCGTCGGCATCGTCAGGGCGACGGCGCATGGCAAGGCGCTCTCCGTGGAGGTTCGCTCCCGACTGCCGGTCGACCGCGACGCCCTTATCGATCCGACGCGTCTTCAACAAGTCCTGCTGAACCTGCTGACCAATGCGCTGAAGTTCACCGAGCGCGGCAGCATCACGGTCAAGGTGGAGACCTCGGTGCAAGCTAACGGCCCGGCCAACTCGAGGCTGGCGGTCGAGGTCATCGACACCGGCGTGGGCATCCCTCTCGCACAGCAGGGCAGGCTGTTCCATGCCTATACCCAGGCGGATAGTTCCACGACGCGCCGCTATGGCGGTACCGGCCTGGGGCTGACCATCTGCAAGGAGCTGGTCGAGCTGATGGGAGGCGACATCACGCTCGACAGCACGCCGGGCGCAGGCACCCGCGTCCGCTTCACCCTGCCTGTCGAGTGGGTCGAACGGGAGAGGGTCGTGGCGGCGTCCGGCGAGTCGACTGTTTCTGCGTCCCTCGTCGACGACGCCGCGCTGCTCGAGACCGACCCGCCCACAGAACCCGGCAACATCCTCTTCGTCGACGACCACAGCATCAATCGGTTCGTTGTCGCCGAGCAGTTGAGGGAACTCGGCGTGACGACCGTGACGGTGTCGGGCGGCGATGCGGCACTGAAGGCCGTCGAGGACCGGTCGTTCGCCCTCGTGCTGATGGACTGCCACATGCCGGACATGGACGGCTACGAGACCACCCGGCAGATCCGCCAAAGGGAGGTCGAGCAGGGTTGGAACCGCCTTCCCATCATTGCGCTCTCGGCCGCCACCGACGCCGCGCATCACGCGCAGTGCATCCGCAGCGGCATGGACGACGTGCTCGAGAAGCCGCTACGACTCGATCGGCTGCGGGGGATGCTGGAGACGTGGATAGGGCCGCTCCCCAGCTCGCCGCGCCACCCTCCCGCATGGAACAACCGTGGCGCATCGCGATGGGTCTGCGACCGCGACGCCCTGCAGGACGACGTGAACGCCCTGGCGCACGTGCTGGCTTCCAACGCCTTGCGTGACCTCACGCATCGACTGAAGGGCGCCGCCTGCGTGGCAGGTTATGACGCGATCGGCGAGTTGGCCCACCAGCTGGAGACCCTGATCGAGGAACAGGGTTCGCGTTACCACGCCCAGGCAGCGACACTGGTGGAGGCGCTTCGCGCCGAGGTCGCGGAACTCGACGCCGACTGACACGCATCGTCTGAATCGCCAACACCAGGCATGCGTTCGCAAGACGCATGGGGCGGCTATGTGTGATTTTCCGCCGGTCGCATAAAGCGATCGGAGGTTCCCATGAGCAGCGTCGCCGTCGAGACCCCGGGGAGTCGGGGCGTGGACATGAAGTTCGAGATCGTCGTCGTTCCGGTGTCCGACGTCGATCGCGCCAAGGGTTTTTATGGTGGCCTGGGCTGGCGACTGGACGCCGATTTCGCCTCGGACGATGGCGAGTTCCGTGTCATCCAGTTCACGCCGCCCGGTTCGGGTTGCTCCGTGATCTTCGGCAAGAACGTCACCGCGGCTACCCCCGGCTCCGCCCAGGGCCTGTACCTGATCGTCTCCGACATCGAGGCGGCCCGCAATGAACTGGTCGGCCGCGGTATCGCGGTCAGCGACGTCTTTCACGATGGCAGCGGCGTTTACCTCGGCCAGGACGCGCCCTACCTCTTCGGCCGGGTAAGGGTCAGCGGTGCGCATCCCGAACACGCCAGTTACCGCTCGTTCGCTTCGTTCAGCGATCCGGACGGCAATGGCTGGCTGTTCCAGGAGCTCACGCATCGGTTGCCCGGGCGACTGGACGCGAACACGACGACGTTTTCCTCGGCGGCAGACCTCGCAGCCGCGCTGCGGCGGGCCGGGGCTGCGCACGGCGAGCACGAGAAACGGACCGGCGGCAAACACGATGAGAATTGGCCGGACTGGTACGCCGAGTACCTGGTCAGCGAGCAGTCGGGTGCGCAGCCGCCCGTTTGACACGTGGCAGGCACGAAGACATCGGCGTGAATCCGAGTGAGCCGCGAATCTCTTTGCGCATGCGACAGCGCCGGGGCGGGTGATTCATCCTGGCGCAAGGAATCGATGGGCACACTCGGCCGGGCAATAACCCCGGCCTCGTGCCTCGTACGGAGATAGACCCATGCGCACTTCCGCCCTGCTTCTGGCCGGTTCCCTCGGCCTTGTCCTGGCCTCGCAGTCCTTCGCTTCCGACCGACCCGACCCGGGCAAGCTGACCACGCGCTGCCTCGATGCCGCCGCGAAGAAGTACGACGTAAAGAACGACTACATCCAGCTTCAGCCGATCCAGGCCGCCGATTCCGGCTCGGGCTACTCGATTGCCGGTACCGCCGACGCGGGCATGGACGGCAAGAAGAACTTCAGCTGCCAGTTCGACAAGAAGGGCAAGCTCGCGAACCTGGTTCCCGAAGGCAAGTAAGCCCGGGAGCGGGGTGCCGCGCGCAGGGCGCGGCACCCTTCCGGCTGCGCCAGCGAAACCCATGCGAGGCAGCTCCGGTCTCATGAGTGGCAGGGCCCTGGCAGCTCAGGGGGCGATCATCTCCGCCTGGAAGGAGTAGGACCTGCGCGACATGTGGGATCCCTTGGCGGCCGGAAGCACTTCCCAGACATAACAGGCCACGGTTCCCGCAAGGCAGTAACCGCTCGGCACCACGACAAACTTTTCCGGCTTTGTGTCATCGATGACACGCGAAACCACGGTGCGAGATTCGAAGGTCTGCTGTTCGTAATTGAGGGCCGAGCGTCCCCACCGATCCTTCCGCGTGGCGTGGTCCAGCATCTTCTTGTCGGCAACGAGCCAGAAACAGGCGGTCGTTTCCGGATAGCACGCCTTGTACTCGACCAGCTTGGCCAGATCGTCGAGAGCTTCCTCCAGGTCGAGCCTGGCCTCCTGGAACAGCGTCTTGACTTCGAAGACGCCCCACAGATCCTTCTGCACATCGAGAATCTTGATGTCCGGAATCATCTTCCTCGTGAACTGGGGATGCTTCAACTCGGTGTTCCAGTCGACCAGCTCCGGCGACGGAAGATGAGCGGTGAACAGGTTGGTGATGATTCGCTGTACTTCCGCCTCAGCCATGTGGCCACGAGTCCCCTGTCCGCTCTCGATCATTCGGCCGGCGGTGGTGTGCGCCACCAACTCCATGAACTGCGGAAATACACCGACCTTGTACGGCTGAGGTTTACGCATCTTCGTACCTCAGCCTCTCGAGGGGCACCTCGAAGAAGCCCTGATCCACATGGCATTCGGCGGCCGCTCGTTCCTTCGTCGTGTAACTCCATGCCGGGAAACCGGGAATGGCGCGAACAAAGGCGTACGTGGCCGTTCCGGCCATGCTCGTTCCCTCCGGATAGTGCTCGATCCAGGCGACGCGGCTCATGATGTCTGCCTGCAGCGTGGGTCTAAAGCTCAGGAACGACCGGGTCTTGAATCGATCGAGATCCCCGCGCTGTTCGAGTGTCTGGAAAAGACGGTCACGGATGTCTTCGAAGCCATTCGTCACGGATGTACCGCGATATCCCACCAGTTGCGCGCATAGAACGACAATCGAGTCCTGGCGTACCAACGCCTTGATGTAACACAGTCCTTGAGAGCCGAAGCCTGGAAAGGAAAAGCGTCGTTCCTCGAAGAGCCGTTCACCAGGTGCCGCGCTGATCATGCTTGCTCGCTTCAATGAATTTCCATTGCGCGAGTATATCGACCCGCTGCCCCGGCACGGGCGTCAGCTGGTGCCCGTGCCGAAGGCCGTCCGGCACGGCACGGGATGTCGTCTCTTGGTCGTTCCGTCGTCGCAGGCTACGCGCCCGGTGACATGGCCGCCGTCGCCTGCGCCAGCTGCGCAGCGAACGCCCGCTGATAGGCAGGCCGTGCTTCACCGCGAGCGACGTAGGCGGCCAGGGTCGGAAATTCGTCGAGGATGCCCGAGGGTCGCAAGCGCAGCAGCACGGAAACCATGATCAGGTCGCCTGCGCTGAATTCACCATCGAGCCAGTCGGCATCGCCCAGGCGGACGGCAAGCGGCCGGAGCCGCTGGCGAATCCGATCGAAGACCAGAGGAAGCCGCTCGTGTGCCCAGGGTTTGTCGCCCTCGGCGAAGCGGGCGACAACGATCTCGAGAATCGACGGCTCGACCGAGTTGAGCGCGGCGAACATCCACATGATCGCGCGCGCGCGGGCATCCGCGTCGGACGGAAACAGACCTGCGTACCGCTCGGCGATATGGAAGACGATCGCACCGCTCTCGAACAGGCAGAGATCGCCTTCTTCATACGTGGGGATCTGGCCGAACGGGTTCCGGCACAGATGGGTGGACTCCTTGAGCGCCTGCATCGACAGGGGACGGACGTCATAAGGCTGGCCCACTTCTTCGAGCGCCCAGCGGACACGCGTATCGCGCGCGAGTCCCTTGCCGCCGTCGGGCGAGTGTTCAAAGGCGGTAATGGTGATGCTCATGGTGCGTGTCTCCTGGGGCGGTGTTCGGGACGGCGGGATATGTTGCTTTCATTACCTCGTCGAATGGCCCGGCGAGAAATCGACAGCGTGCCGGCGGCTCAGCCATAAGGCGTGCCGGCGACCGCGGCATGAACGCCTGTGAAGCCGCGCTCCATCACACGCACGAAGGCTTTCATGGGATCGCGGTCTTCCCGAAAGGCCCGCAGCGCTTCGCCATAGGCCACCACGAGCGTGGAAACCAGCATCGCAGCGGCAAGGCGTGCGCCGGGATCGCCGCGTGGTTGGTCCACGGTGTCCGAAAGCATGTCCCCCAGATCGTTGCCGAGTGTCACCTGCAGCTCACGCGCATACGTGGTGAGCGCCGGGCTTTGCGAGACCGTACGCCAGAAGGCGATCGGCCGTTCCGTTATCCGGAAGATCGGATGGCCCGTCGCGACCAGGGTGCGCATCAGGGCCTGGAACACCGGGACCGGCGGCTGCGTTCCGCGCCCGGAGATCGCCTCGCGCACCAGCGCCCTGACTTCGTCCTCACGGTCGAAGATCAGGTCTTCCTTGCGCGGGAAGTAGTTGAACACCGTCTTCCGCGCGACGCCGGCCTCGAGGGCGACTTCGGCCACCGAGACGTTGTCGAAGCCACGCTCGACGAACAGTCGCGTGGCGATGTTCGAAATCGCCTGCCGCGTCTCTGCCTTCTTCTGCTTCCGAAGCCCGTCCGGTTTTGACATCTGGCCGCCTGCCCTGTAGAAACTTACACTCAGTGTAACTATTTAGAGCGCCAGCGTCGCCTGGCCGTCAGCGGAGGATATTGCCTTGGTCTACGACGTGGTGGTGGCGGGCGCGGGCCCGGTCGGTCTGTTCCTCGCCGGTGAATTGCGCCTCCACGGCGTGTCCGTGCTGGTGCTGGAACCGCGGAAAGATCCAGGCTCCGCCTTGAAGCGACTCCCGTTCGGAATGCGCGGCCTCTCCGCACCCTCGATCGAAGGCCTCCACCGCCGCGGCATGCTGGACGCCGTTGTCGCGGCGCAGCCGTCGAGCGAGGCGAGCGGCGCTTCGGGCACGGTCCATTGGGCCGGGCAGGCCCGACGCCCGGCCGGTCACTTTGCCGGCATTCCGTTCTACGAAGACAGGATCGACCGGTCGCAGTGGCCGTGGCGCCTGCCCGGCCCCGCCGGCACGAGCCTGATGGTCGAGATGGAAGCGCTGGAGCGGGCGCTTGAAGCCCACACGACGGCCATGGGGGCCGACATCAGGCGGGGCTCGGGCGTCGACAGCCTGGCGCAGTCGGATGACATCGTGACGGTAAGCGCGGGCGGCGAGGTATATCACGGCCGCTGGCTCGTCGGTTGCGATGGTGGCCGAAGCGCGGTGCGCAAGGCGGCGGGCTTTGCGTTTGTCGGCACGGATCCCGAGTTCACGGGCTACACCATCCATGGGGACATCGCCGAACCGAATGCACTTCGGCCTGGCCGGCACTACACGCCGACGGGCATGTACACGTACGCGCCGCCCGGCATCATCGGCATGGTCGAGTTCGACGGCGGTGCTTGCCATCGCGTGAACCCGATCACACTCGAACACGTGCAGGCGGTGCTTCGCCGCGTCTCGTGCACGGACATCACCCTGACGGCCCTTCGACTTGCCACGACGTGGACCGATCGCGCCCACCAGGCGACCGCGTATCGCAAGACACGGGTGTTGCTCGCCGGTGACGCCGCACACATCCATTCGCCCCTGGGTGGCCAGGGCCTCAATCTCGGCCTTGGCGACGCGATGAATCTTGGCTGGAAGCTGGCCGCGACGATCCGCGGCCATGCGCCGGATGGGCTGCTCGACACCTACATGACGGAACGGCATCCGGTGGGCACGAAGGTCCTGGACTGGTCGCGCGCGCAGGTGGCGCTGATGCGGCCAAGCGCAAGTTCACGCGCGCTCGAAGCCATCGTTCGGGACCTGGTCGACACCCGTGATGGCGCGACCTATTTCGCCGAGCGCGTGTGGGGCGTTTCGCTGCGCTACCCCCTTGGTGGCGAGCATCCGCTCATCGGTCGCAGCGCCCCCGACGTCGAACTGGCCGATGGAACGCGACTGGGCGAGCACCTGCGAACGGGAAAGGGCGTGTTACTCGACTTCGACGCGAGTGCGCCACTGGCGTCCCTGGCACGTCGCTGGGAGGATCGCATCGTCTACGTGTCCGGCGACGCGAAGCGGTGGCCTGGTGCTCGCGCCCTGTTGGTTCGACCCGACGGCATCGTGGCTTGGGCGACCGATAGCGACGCGGTTGCCGAGGATGTAGCACGCCAGGTGGGCCGATGGTTTGGCGAACCGGAAGGCGGTGATTCGATGTCCTGCTCCTGCGGCGCGCCTTCCCGTTGAGGCGCTAAGGCAGATGGGCGTCGAGGCGATCGAATGAGCGGGACGAGGCGAAGATGTGCAGCGCCGCGTACTGCAGCAACATGATCGTTTTCGCGTCGACGATCTCGCCGCGCTCGATCATGGCGAGCGCGTCGTCGAACGCCACTTCGATCACTTCGATGTCCTCGCCCTCCCCTTCGAGACCGCCACCGCGACCGACCCGTGTCGAGGCTACGACGGCGCCGTTGCCGAGTCGGCCATCGCGACACGCGCGGCAGCCATGATTCTTCCGGGGCAGGTGGTGATCCTGGACGGCGGAACGACGTGCGTGCAGCTCGCTCGCCGCCTGCCACCGACGCTGGCGATCACGGTCGTGACGCATAGTCCGAGCGAAGGGCGTCGACGTCGTCGCTTAGGTGCCTCCATCGAAGGCTGGCGGGGCATAATCGGGAATTGGCTCTTTAAGGACGCTTCCCATGGCAACCGCACCTTCGCAGCGCATCGTCATCGCCGGTGGCGGTATCGCCGGCCTGGCGACATGGCGCGCATTGAAGCAGCAAGGCATCGACTCCCTCGTGGTCGAGCGCAGGCCGCTGGCGGCCGACGGAGGCCTCGCCATCAACCTTCCCGGAAACGCCATCGCGGCGCTCGCGCGACTTGGCTTGGCCGGAGACATCGAGCGGCTGGGCCATCCGGTGCGCAAGCGCGAATACCGGGCGCAAGACGATCGTCTTCTTGCGACCATCGACGAAGACGCGTTCTGGGGTGAGGCCATGCGCCCGCGTGCAATGCGCCGTTCCGATCTCATGGGCCTGCTCGGTGCTGGCCTGGATGCGTCCGCGCACAGGGCTGATCGCTCCATCGCGGACGTCCATCAGGACGCCACCGCCGCCACGTTGCGTCTCGACGATGGCGAGGAGCTTTCCGCAAGCCTGCTGGTGGGCGCCGATGGCGTCCGCTCCACCGTGCGACAGGCGCTCATGGCGGCATCGCAACCGTCCGCAGCACGTCTCGCCTCCGCCAGCTGGCGTTTCATGGCGCCCAATCCGGGCGTCGAGGGCTGGACGTTGTGGACCGGCAGGCGCGGCATGATCCTGCTGCTTCCCGTCGACGACGCGACTGTCTACGGCTGGGTCGCCGTGGACTCGCCGGGTGTGGCCGCAGACGATCCGCACCCATTGGATCAGGTGTTCGGCGATTTCCCCGAGCGGGCCCGTAAGGCCCTCTCCTGGGCGCTCGCGCACCCCGAAGCCCTCTACCATTCGCCGATCGAGGAAGTGCGACTGGCTCGGTGGAGCGAGGGCCGGGTGATCCTTATCGGTGACGCGGCACACGCTACCGCACCGGTGTGGGCGGAGGGTGCCGCGCTGGCGATGGAGGATGCCCTCGCGCTCGCCGGCATGGTCGCCGGGGCCGATGACACCGCGACGATCGGGCGCCGCTTCGAGCAGGCGCGCCAACCGCGGGTCGCCCATGTACAAGCCGCGACCGACCGTCTATCGAAGGCGGCGCGCCTTCCCTATGGCCTTCGTCGGCTCATCATGCCGTTCGTCGTCCCGCGCAGCTATCGGGCCACTTACGCGCCGCTCAAGTGAGCTGACATGCGAGCGACAGGAGAGAGCCTCCTGTCATCGTTTTCCCAGGGAGCCACCGGGGCAGGACGTGCAAATTCGGCAACCGTCGCCCACCAAGGCACGGCCAGGCCGCGTTTGCCCAGGGAAAGGCTGCTGCAAGCGAGCGTGCTTCTGCCGCGGGACATCGCCTACTATCAGGCGATGAACACCACTCTGCTGGCCCCTCCTGAAGCCCCCCGCCGGGGCAGCCTGGCCATCGTCGGCATGGGCATGACCCTGGGCTCCCACCTGACCCCGCTGTCGCGCAGCCACATCGAACAGGCCGACGTCGTCTTTGCCGGCCTCTCCGACAACATCGTCGAGCAGTGGCTGGAGCGGATGCATCCCGACGTACGCAGCCTCCAGCCGTATTACCAGGAAGGGAAATCGCGCCGGAAGACCTACGAGGAGTGGGTCGACCTGATGATGGCCGAGGTCCGTGCCGGCAAGCGCGTCTGCGGCGTGTTCTACGGGCACCCGGGCATCTTCGCCTGGTCGCCGCACAAGGCGATCGAGGTGGCCCGCGCCGAAGGCTTCCCGGCGCATATGGAGCCTGGGGTGTCGGCCGAAGACTGCCTCTACGCCGATCTGGGTATCGACCCCGGCACCGTGGGTTGCCAGCACTACGAAGCCGGCCAGTTGCTTTTCTACGAGCGCCGTATCGACCCGAGCGCCTATCTCGTGCTCTGGCAGGTCGGCCTGGTCGGCGATCGCTCGCTGGCCCGCTTCACCACGAGCGGCGCGTACCGGCAGGTGCTGGTCGACGTACTGAGCCAGGACTACCCGCTGGACCACGAGATCATCCTCTATCGCGCGGTCACGCTACCCATTCAGAAGCCGCGCATTCGTCGCATCGCTCTGCGCGACCTTCCCCATGTGGACGTGCCTACCGAGGAAACGGTGATCCTGCCGCCGGCGGCACCGCTGAAGGCGAACATGGCGATCCGGGAACGGCTCGCCGCCCTGGACAAGATGGAAAAAGAAGCATCATCGGCTTGAGGCCAGTGGTCCGATCCGCTGCGCCAACCACCACCGGAAGGAGAACGACATGCTAGATACCATCGAAATGCTCGAAGTCATCGGTCGCGACGCTTCCCTGCGCCACGCCTCCGCACACGATCTGGGCACCGCGCTGGCGAAGGCGCACGCTTCGGAGGCGCTGACCGCCGCCGTCGCTTCAGGGGACACCTCGGCGCTGTTTGCCGAGCTGGGATACAAGCTCATGCAGGTGCCGCAGGTGAACCAGCACTATTGCGGTCCGGCTTAAGCTCAAGAAATCGGGAGCACCGCCGTCATGGTGCTTTCGATACGACCACGCCAAACAGGGGATGACATGTCCGACACGATTGAACTTCTCGAAGCGATTGGGCGCGACGCGTCGCTGCGTCACGCCACGTCGGAGGAACTGACGAGCGTCCTCCAGCAGGCCAAGGCCTCCGACGCGCTGACGGCGGCGGTGGCATCGGGCGACAGCTCGCTGCTCGCGGTCGAACTGGGGCACAACACCAATGCGGCGCCCCAGGCCACCCAGACGCCGGGCCAGTTGGACGGCGAAACGGATCCGGAGCACGACGAGACGACCGATACCCCGTCGAAATCCGATCCGACGAAGTAGCGGTGACTCGGCTGCGCAACGCCATGAGGTCATGGGTCGTCGCGACGACCCTGGCCTTTTGTGCGTTGACGCATCCCGTCTCGGCCCATGCGGAGATAGAACGTGCAGGCATCCTCGACCAGATCGAGGACCTGCGCACGAAGGATCACCCGCAGTTCGTACAGCGCCTTTCGCAGGTTCACGCCGAAGCGATGAGCCTGTCGACCGCCGAACAGTGGCACCTGCGCTATCTCGACGCCTGGGAAGCCATGTTCGAGGGCGCGTACGCGAAATCGGAGGCCGAGTTTCGCCAGATCATCGGCCATTCGGGCGACGACACCCTGGCCGCCAAGGCATCGGCGCTCCTGCTGAGCAACCTTGCACTCAACCGACGCTACGAAGAGGCGTTCGTCCTGGCCAACAAGCTGTCGACGAGCCTGCCCTCGATAAAGGATCCGCGGGCGCGATCCTCGGTACTCACCAACCTGTCGCAGATGATGAATTTCGCGGGGCAAACCGACCTCGCGGTCAAGTATGCCGATATGGCTGACGATGCCATCGCGCCGGGCGAATCCCACTGCCTCACCGTCTGGTTGAAGGCCGCGGCGCTCTATAACGGAAAGCGACTCACGTCCTCCAGTCCGGAACTGGCGCGAGCCATCGACACCTGTACCGCCTCACGAGAGGGCGTGACGACCAACAGTGCGCTGTTGCTCATGGTCACCCTTCTGCTCGACGAAGGGCAGCCGTTGAAGGCGATCGCGATGCTGGACCGACTCGATCCCAGCATTCGCAACAATCACTACTTCCCGCATGAAGAATCGGCCAAGGTGCAGCGCGCACAGGCCTTCGAAAAGCTGGGTAACGACGTCGACGCCAAGAAAGCCGCGCTGGCCGTCGTCGCGATGAACAGCGCCGATGCGATGAGCGATTGGCTCAAAGAAGCCTACGAAGTGCTGTACCGGGTGGAAAAGCGGCAGGGCAACGCTACGGCCGCACTCGCGTACTACGAGCACTTCGTCACCCTCGACAAGGGCTACCTCAACGACCTGGGCGTGCGGAGCATGGCCTACGAGGTAAGCCAGCAACAGCAGATGGTGCAAACCCTGACGACGGAAAGCCTGAGCACGCAGAATCGCATTCTGCGCTTGCAGCAGTCCCTGGACGCCAGCACCGTGGCCAAGGGCCGGCTTTACATCGCGCTCCTGCTCGTCGTCCTGGCATCGATCGCGATGTTGCTGTTCCGGGTGAAACGTTCGCAGCTTCGCTTCAAGCGGATGTCCTCCCTGGACGGCCTGACGGGCATCCTGAACCACCAGCATTTCATGAGCGAGGCCGAACGGCTACTGCGCCTTCAGGAGAAGAATCGCGGCAGCGCCTGCCTCATCTCCATCGACCTGGATCATTTCAAGCAGGTCAACGATACCCATGGCCATGCCATGGGCGACATCGTGCTCCAGCACACCGTGGCCGTTCTCCAGGAACACCTGCGGCCCAAGGACCTGTTCGGCCGCCTGGGTGGTGAGGAGTTCGGCATCCTGCTGATCGGCTGCTCGAGCACCCAGGCCCTGGCCACGGCCGATCGCCTGCGCCTGGGCATCGAAGCCGCTCCCGTCGAGGACGATGGACGCATTGTCTCGCTCTCGGTCAGTGTCGGCGTGGCTTCCACGGACCGATGCGGTTACACATTGCACCTGCTCTGTCGCGAGGCCGACAAGGCGCTCTATCGCGCCAAGCGCGCCGGCCGGAATCGCGTCATCGCCGCCTCCGAAGCCGACAGCGTCACCGCTGCCTGACACGTATGGACCGGATGCCCCGGGGCGAAAATCAACGATGAACATCACCCTCGACGAGATCCAGAACTTCATCGCCGTCGTCGATACCGGCTCGATCACCCGGGCGGCGCAGCAGCTGGACCAGACCGTCTCGGCGGCGAGTCGCACGCTCGGTCGGCTCGAAGAGAAGCTGCAGACCACCCTGCTCCGTCGGACCACGCGCCGCATCGAGCTGACGGACGAGGGCGCAGCCTTCCTCGAGCGCGCTCGCGATATCGTCGCCGCGGTGGAGAACGCGGAAGAGCAGATGGCCACGCGGCGGAGTCGCCCCGCCGGACGTCTGCGCGTCGACGCTGCCTCGCCCTTCATGTTGCACGTTGTCGTGCCTCTGGTCGCCGGGTACCGCGAGCGCTTCCCGGACGTGGAGCTGGAGCTGCACAGCAACGAAGGCTTCATCGACCTGCTGGAGCGGCGCACGGACGTCGCATTACGGATCGGCCGGCTCAAGGATTCGACGCTGCACGCACGCCCGATCGGCAGCAGCCGTGTGCGCTGCCTGGCCAGTCCTGGCTACCTCGATGCACGTGGCGCGCCACGCAAGGTGTCGGAACTGTCGAAGCACTCGCTGCTCGGCTTCACCGAGCCCGACGCACTCAACGACTGGCCCCTTGTCGACGAGAAGAAACAGCCTGTGCATATCAAGCCGACGATCAGTGCGTCGAGCGGCGAGACGCTGCGCCAGTTGGCGATCGAGGGCAACGGCATCGTCTGCCTTTCCGACTTCATGACCCGCAACGATCGCGAATCCGGTCGGCTCGTGCAGGTCCTGACCAGGCAAACCATCGAATTCCGCCAGCCGATCAATGCCGTGTACTACCGCAATACGGCGATCTCCGCGCGCATCGCGTCACTCGTAACGTATCTTGTCGACGCCATCGGCGAGAACGGCTTCGATCACTGAACACGCGATAGCGATATCTCGAAGTGCGAACGAGGTCGCACTTTGCGAGGTGTTCGTGCACCACTAGCGTCATCCCGTGCGGCAAGAATGGCGAGGCTCGCGAACAGGGGATCTTCGTTCATTCTTGTGGGGAAAATATCATGAGCATCCGCCATGCACGCGCGTTCGTCGCGCTCGTCACGTTGTGCCTTGCCGGCGCCGTCAATGCATCCGACACGGCCTGTCCGCAGTTCTTTCCGGGTGAACAGGCGCCCGACCTGATCGACAACTCGCTTGCCGAGCGCACCACGGCCCTATGCAACGAGGCTTACTCGGTGCTCGCCTCGGGCGTCACCAAAGGTCCGTTGTGGTCGGCCGAGCACCTCACCGCGGCACAGATCGCCGATGCGCAGAACACACCGCGCAAAGACGCCTTCCATGCCGAGACGGCGATTCCCGTAGCCGACCGCGCCGAGCTGGCCGATTACAAGGGCAGCGGATACGACCGTGGCCACATGACGCCGTCCGGCGACGAGCCGGATGCCACGGCGCAGAAGCAGAGTTTCTCGCTCGCCAACATGGTGCCGCAGAATCACACGCTCAATACCGGGAAGTGGGAGCGCATCGAAACCGCCTTGCGCACCATGGCGACGGAAGACGGCGACGTGTTCGTCGTCACCGGACCGGCCTTCGACGGCCCGACGCCCGACACGATCGGTGCGGATGCGGTAGTCGTTCCGAACTACACCTGGAAGGCGATCTACGCCCCGAGCGAAGGCGGCGCGGCCGCGTGGCGTTGCTCGAACGTCGATGCGCCGGTATGTGCGGTGGTCTCGATCGACACCATCGTCGACGAGACCGGCATCGATCCGTTCCCGTCCCTCAGCGCAACGGTGAAGGCCAACCCGATCTCGCTGCCGCTACCGAACTGAAGGGTCCGCTCAGACGCCCGGCGGATTCGAGTCGATGACCTGTACCTTGCCGCCGGTGGTTTCCGGCTGCACGCTCTCGTCGGTGGCCAGCAGCACGGACCCCGGCGCGAGCAAGGGCACGATCTTCTCCATGAATTCGCGCGGCACGGATACGCGGTCGACCAGCGCTTCGTCTACGACCTTGCCGGCTTCGTCACCATGGCCGGGAATACCGATGGTGATCCAGTTGGGCATCTGCAGACCTGCGCGTTGGGGCGCCTCCGGCATATAACCGGAGGCGACGATGAAGGCGTGCGTGCCGACCAGCGGGTCCTTCACTTCGACGCGGCTGCGACCGATCTCGATGCCGTTGCGGAAGACGATGACCCTGCTGTCGGGAACGCTGAGCACCATGGAGATCGGACCGGTAGGCGAGGCGTCCGGATTCCAGCGATAGGGCACGCCATCGGCTAGCGGTTCGAGTGGCAGATCGCTGCCGTTGCGTGGGTCGATCGGAATGACCGCGCTGGGATGAACCACGGTCACCGGCGCGGTGCCTTCCTCGGCGACGACAACGGTCATGCCCATATTGGTCGCATCGAAGAGTAGTCGCGCGAACTCGGTGGGCATGTGCACGCAGCCATGGGATTCCGGATAGCCGGGCAGCCCGCCGGCATGCAGGGCGACACCGTCCCAGGTCAGGCGCTCCTGATAGGGCATCGGTGCGTCGTCGTATTTCTTCGAATGGTGGTCCTTGTCCTTCTGCAGGATGGTGAACACACCGGTCGGCGTTTCGTGTCCCTTCTTTCCCGTGCTGACCGTGGTCACGCCGATGAGGATGCCGTTGCGGTACGCGTAGGCGCGCTGCTCCGTAATGCTGACGATCACCGCCATCGGACCCGGCGAGGCACCGCGGCCGCCCCATATCCACTGGCCGGGCTTGAGATCGGCCGGCCGGGTATCCGCCGGGCTGGACTGCTTCGCGCCCCACATGGGAATGGGATTGGCGGCGTACGAGACGGTGGCGAGCGACACGAACAGTACGACGACAGCGGCAACGCGTTTCATCCGGATCTCCCTTGTTCCCCTTCGCCCAGAGCGTAAACCGAGTCTGCCCGCACGCGCGAGTATGGTTCTGCCGCGTGACCGGCCTCACCGGTGAGAATGCTCAGCATCGGCCCGCGGGCACCGGGCATCCTGCCCAGTGGTCCGAACAAGGCATCGCGACACCAGCCGAGCACCGTGCGATCGGACTGGAAGAGCGGCGTCAGCCAGCGGCTCATGCGCTGGTAGATCCGCACGTGGGCGTGACGCCGGCGACGGTAGGCGTCCAGGGCACGATCGATATCCTGGTGGTCGCGTAATGCGTCGGCCAGGGCGGCGGCATCGAGCAGGGCCATGTTCACGCCCTGCCCCAGCTGTGGGCTCATGGCGTGTGCCGCATCGCCGATGACGACGAGACGCCCGTGATGCGGCTGACGCAGGACCACGTCGCGGTAGCGCGCACGATTGAGCTGCTCGGCATGCGCCAGGTGCGCGATGTGCGGGGCGAGTTCGGGCCAGATCTCGGCGACCGTCGCCTTCATCGCCACGACGGCGAGGTCGTCGAAGACGTCGACCACGGTACCCGGCAGGCTGAAGTAGAAGGTCACCCAGCGCCCGTCGTGACCGGGCCGTGTGCCGACCGGCAGCATGCCGATCATCGCGCGCGTGCCGGCGTAGCGTTGCCGCAGATGCGTCGGGGACGCCCAGTCGTCGATGCGCAGCAGACACCACACCGCGCCCCAGGGATACAGCGCCTCGCGGCTGACCTGGTTCTCGCAGCCGACGCGCAGTACCGAATGTGCGCCATCGGCGGCGATCGTCAGGTCGAACGGGCCGTGCGATACACCGTCGGCGTCGATGACCGAGCGCGTAGCCGCGTCGTAGCCGGCGATGAAGACACCGGTACGGACATGCGCCGCCTCCGGATGCGCCTCGCGCAGTAGCTCGAAAAGCGCACCGCGCGTCATGCCCAGGCCGAAGCAGTCGGCACGACGGTCACGGTAGCGCATGGCCATCACCGGGCGCCCGCGGGGCGTGGCGCCGTGAAGTTCGTCGATACGCTGGCCCAGGGCCATCGCTTGCCCAGCCAGGCCGAGCCGGTCGAGTACCGCGATACCCGTGGGTTGCAGCAGGAAACCCGCACCGACCGGGCCAAGTGTCGGGCTTCTCTCGAAAACCGTAACGTCGTGTCCCTGCGCGGACAGCAGGATCGCACTTGCCTGCCCTGCCGTTCCGTAGCCTACGATGGCGACTTTCATCCGTGGTCCTCTTCGTTGCCGGCGAGGATAGCAAGACCGTGCCGTCGACGAGGGCCGCCCTTGCCGGCCGCCGTTTCCCCTGGGCGCGCCCGACCGTGACCGCGACCAAGGATATTCAACAGGACGTCCAATCTGGACAATCCGTATCGCGACACGGATGATCCGGTGATGGCCGACCTTCTTGCACCCTACGTTCCCGTCGCCGATGCGATAGCCACTGTGTTCAAGCCGCATGCCGAGGTCGTCATCCACGACCTCGGCAGCGGGACGATCCGTCATATCGCCAATCGCATGTCGCCGCGAAAGGCCGGCGACGACTCGCTCGCGGAACTCGACGACCTCGGCTCGCTCGAGGATCCCGTCATCGGCCCCTATCCCAAGACGAACGCGGATGGCCGCTCGCTGAAATCGATCACGGCCGTGTTGCGCGACAACCGCCGCAAGCCCGTCGGGCTGCTGTGCATCAATGTGGATGTGAGCATGTTCGAAGCGATGCAGGCGATCTCGAAGGACTTCCTGCGCTTCGCCGAAACGGCGCCGCGCCCTGCCGCGTTGTTTCGCAACGACTGGCGCGAAGAGATCAACGACATCGTCGGTCGTTTCCTCGGCGAGCACGGGACGACACTGGCCGGTATGAGCATCGTCGAGCGCGAGGCCCTGGTCACGCTGCTCGAGGACCGCGGCCTGTTCGATGTACGCCACGCCGCGACGTACATCGCCAGGCTGCTGGGTCTTTCGCGCGCGACCTTGTACAAGACACTCAAGGCCGTGCGCGAAGCGACCTAGCCGTGAATCAGGCGGCCTCGCCTTCCAGCACGAAGTAAGCCATCTCCTGTCGCAGTATCTGGGCGCTCTCGCGCATCGCGCGGCTTGCCGCTGCCGCCTGTTCGACGAGCATGGCGTTCTCGCGCGTGGTCTCGTCGATACCGTGGATGGCTCCGTTGACCCGCGCGATACCGTCGCTCTGGCCGCGGGTGGCGTCCATGACCGAATCGACCAGGGCGGAGAGCTGGTTCACGCGCTCGCCGATCCCGGTGAGGACGGCACCGGCACGATCGACCGAGGCGACGCCGGCCTGCACGGCGTCGTCGCTTTCGGCGATGAGGCCGCGAATGTCGCGGGCGGCCGCGGCGCAGCGCTTGGCGAGGTCGCGCACTTCCGAGGCGACGACAGCGAAGCCGCGCCCGTGGTCCCCCGCACGCGCGGCCTCCACGGCCGCGTTCAGCGCGAGGAGGTTGGTCTGGAAGGCGAACTGGTCGACGAGGTCGAGCACTTCGTTCATGCGTTCGGTACGGCGGCGGATCTCGCGCATGTTGCCGATGGCGTCCATCGCCACGCTGTGACCTTCGTCGGTCATGGCGCGCGTCTGGGCGACGGCGCCGTGCGCGGCGCTGGCATGGTTGAGACCGCCGGCGACGGCCCGGGCCATGTCGTTCATCGAGGCCGAGGTTGAGCGCAGATGCTCGGACTGCGTGCGTGTGCGCTCGTTCAACGCATCGTTCCCGCGGGCAATGCCGCCGGCGGCTTGCGCCACATGCTCGGCGCGATCGCGCACCTGTATGACGACGTTACCCAGCTGTGCATCCATGGCCGCGAGCGAGGTCAGCAAAGCGCCGATCTCGTCGTTGCGGCCGATATCGATGCGTGCGCCGAGGTTGCCGCGCGCGATCGCGGCGGCAACCTCCGAGGCCTGGCGAAGTCGGCGGCCGAGCGAACGGATGATCGCGAGGTCGACGATACTGGCCAGGAGCAAGGCGACGACCAGAAGGATCGCCGAGGTGACGCCGCCACGACGGATGTCGGCGTGCTGCGCCTCGGCCTCGGCCTTGCCGCCATCCAGCGCGAGTGCGAAGAGGTTCGAGAAGTCGCTCTTCAGCGGTACGACGGCGGACTGTACGTCGTTGGACAGCTGCAACTGGGCGATGTCGTATTGCTCGGCCTTGAGCATCTCGATCACATCGTCCACGGCCTTGTCCGCCGCCTTGCGATGCTCCGCGGCGAGCGCGACCAGCTTGCTCTGCGCCTTGCCCAAACCACTGGCCGTGAGCGACTTCCACTGCTTGTCGATGTCGTGGCGATCGCTGCCGATGGCGGTGACGGCGTCGTCGACCGAGGACGGCAGCCGGGTCAGCGTGGCGTGCACGAGCGCGTCGAGCAGGTCGTTGTAGTCGTTCTGGATGCGGCCGACATCGGCGACGGGGGCGAGCGTCTCGTCGACGACGGACTGGAGTCGCTGGTCGGCGGTGCGCAACTGCACGCCGCCGACGATCCAGAGCGCGAGAAGGAGAAGAATGGTGCCGGCCATGCGCAACAACAGACGGGCGCGCAGGGTGAGCTCGGGCAGGCGGATTCGGGGGGATCGCATGGCGTACTCGGGGGGACGGGGATGCCTCCCTTTCGGCCGCAAATTCGGCAACTTTAGCTTTATTTTCGAAGATTATGCTTTTGTTTCAGGCACTTGAATACGTGGTTACACGACAACCCGAAGCTGCTCTTCGTACGTCACCATGTGCAGGCCGGCGCCGGTGTTCTTCGCCACTCGCTTGGCCGACGCGGCAAGGCTGGCCACGGTTTCCGGGTCGACCGGGTACGCGTCGACGAAACAGGCGACGCCCACGGCAACGGTGGTGATCGGGAAGAATCGTTGGTGACCATGGCGATCCTCGCTGTCGATGCCACCGCGTTCGCGGTCGATCTCGTCGAACAGGTTACCGCTCATGGCATTGAAGCGCAGGCGCATGCCTTCGCAGCGGGCTACCCAGTCGTCGCCCTGGAAGATGACCAGAAAGTCGTCGCCGCCGATATGCCCGACGAAGTCGCCATCCTGACGCAGATCGCCGGTCAGCGTGCTGGCGAGCAGGCGGATCATTTCATCGCCGCGGAAATAGCCGTACTGGTCGTTGAAGGGCTTGAAGTTATCGAGATCGAAGTACGCGGCCGCGAACGGACGGCCCGTCTGCAGCAGGCGCACGATGTGTTCGGTCACCGGGAGATTCCCCGGCAGGAAAGTGAGCGGATTGGCGTAGCGCGCGGCCTCGACACGAATCTCGGTGACCCGGCGCACGAGCGCTTCTCCCGTGCCCAGGCCCAGGTAACGACCGTGCGAGGTGATGATGAAGCCGTCGCTGAGGTAACGCTGATCCTCGCCGCGCAGGATATCGGCCATGCTCTGCAACGACATCTCCTCGTCGCAGAGCAACGGTTCGGGATGCATGAAGCTGGTGCACGGCTTGCGTCCGAACAGCTCGCGCGCGAAAGGCTGCGCCATGCGCTCGGTGAACGTGCGTCGGTTGACGATACCGATGGGAAGGCCCTGGTCGACAACGGCGATGGCATGCAGACGCGGCTGCGAGGCGAAGAGATCCACCACGTCCTCGTTCGTCTGCGCGGGCGAGAGGCACGGTGCGTCGATCAACATGTGGCCGGCCGTGAACGGCCGTGCGGATACCGGGCCGCGGGAACGTGGCGGCACTGGCACGTGCGCGATCGACAGCGCGGTGGTGACCCGGGCGGGGGCCTCCATGGTCGATCCGGCCGACGGTCGCGCGATCAGGAAGCCCTGCGCATACGGTATACCGAGTTCACGGAGCATCAGCAGGTCCGCTTCGTCCTCGACGCCTTCGCCGACCAGTTCGGCACCTAACGTTTCCGCCACCGAGATCAGGGCACGCACGATGGCCAGTCGCTCCACGCTGTGTGCCAGGCCGTTGATGAGATAGCGATCGATCTTCACGATCTCCGGATGCACCTCATTCCACATCTCGAAGTTCGAATGACCGTTGCCGAAGTCGTCCAGCGCGACGCGTATCCCGCGCGCACGAAGGAAACCGAGCGAATGGGCCAGTCGGGCCGGATTCTCGACGATGTCGCGCTCGGTGATTTCGATCGTCACCCGGCCGAGGTCGAAGCCCGGAATGGATAGCGCGTCCAGCACGTCTTCGGCGCGCACGCCGTCCTGCATGATCGCCTGGGCGCTCAGGTTCACCAGCAGGCGGCCGGTCAAGGCACGTGCCGCGAAGTGCGAGACGACGCAACGCGCCGCGGCGAGTTCGAATTCACCGAGGCGCCCGCGGGCCCGTGCCAGATCGAGCAGATCGGGCGGGGTGAGGTTGAAGTGGGGCAAGGACGAGCGGATCAGCCCCTCGTGCGCCACGACATCGCCGGTGTCGACACGGATGACCGGCTGGAAGACCGCCATCAGCGAGTCTCCCGCGAGGGCCTGCTCGATCAACGACGGTTCGCGACTGCCGGTGGGCGTGTTCATAAGCATCGTCATGGGAGAGCCGGAAAACTGCGAAAGGTAACGGCCGACCGCGACGATACTTTAGAAAACCCTTTTACAATCAGTTATTTCTAATTTGTTACAGGCCACGCCAAGCATCTGGCCAACGCCTTCAGCGCAGCTGGCTGTCCTTGCTGCCCCGACGGTTGTAGCCGCTGAAAGCGGCTTCGTCGCGATCGGCCAGCTCCTGGCATGCCACGCACAGGCGCACGCCCGGCACGGCCTTGCGGCGTGCCTGCGGAATCGGTGTGTCGCACTCCTCGCAGCGCTCGAGGCTCGGGCCTTTCGGCAGCTGGCTGCGCGCCCGCTTGACCGCGTCCTCGATGGTCGCGTCGATCTGGTCCTGCACGGCGGTATCGCCCGCCCATCCGGTTGCCATGGGTCACCTCCCGGTGGCTTGCCTCAAGCTACCGATATGGTGCCAAGTCACTGGTTCCAAAGGGCCAGGGCATCGCCTTCCGCAGGGCCCGGGCATCGCCTTCCAAGGGGCCAGGGCATCGCCGATGAATCGGCTCCCACACAAAGCGCCAAAGCTTCCTGTGGGAGCCGCTTCAGCGGCGATGCCTCATGTGGGAGCCGCTTCAGCGGCGATGCCTCATGTAGGAGCCGCTTCAGCGGCGATGCCTCGTGTGGGAGCCGCTTCAGCGGCGATGCCGGCTTCAGCCGGCGCGGGGCTCGTCGTAGATGCCGAACTCGGTGATGCCCGGCTGCTGGCCGGTCACGTTCAGACGGACCCGGCTCGCCGTGGTCCGCGCCACCTCGTGAAACTGGTAGGGCGCCGGCTGCCCGCCCGAGACCAGGGCGACCCATGCACCGTCGCGCTCCACTTCCACCCGGTAAGCGGTGATACGGCTCGCCTGACCATACCCTTCGGCGCCGAGCGCCTCGACGATCGATAGCGTGTTGAACGCCACGGGCTGTTCGAAGCGCACTTCGATCCAGGCCTCGGTCTTGCCGCGGTCGGCCAGCCAGTAGCTGCGGAAGTTGTCGTCGAAGGCCTGGTCGGGTCCGACCGCTTCGTCGCTCGCGCTGGCCCAGGCCGGCTTCCCCGCGGCGAGGTCTGGCGTGGTGATGGTGACCGAGCGGCCGATCCTCGGTGCGGGGCCGGGGTTCTTCCACAGCTTGCCGATCTCGGCGAGACGGGCCACGGCGTTGTCGTCGAAGCGCCCGTCACGATTGGGGGCCACATTGAGGATGAGGTTGCAGTGGTTCTCGTTGAACGGGACCAGCCACTCGTCGACGATCGTCTTGGCCGAGGCGAGCTCCGAGGTCGGATACGCCTTCTTCCAGAACCAGTCGCTCTGCAGGGTCGTGCCCGATTGCGAGGGCACCGGACTGTTCGGCGGAATCTTCTGCCCGGCGTGCTGCTCGTACTGCTTGATGTCCGTGTAGTACAGCGCCGTGCCTGGGTAGCTGCCGGCGTTGTGGTCGGTGACCAGGCAATCGGGCTGCAGCGTCTTCACCAGATCGTAGATCTCCCGGTAAGGCAGCTCGGCGTACGAAATACGCGACCACGATGCCCTCCAGCCATCGAGGATCAACGCCGTGAGTGGACCGTACTGGGTGAGGATCTCGGTGAGCTGCGCCTTGATCAGCGCGATCTTCTCCGGCGTGACCGTGCGGGCGCGGATATCCGCGCGCAGGTCGAGGATGGAGAAGTACAAGCAGACCTTGAGGCCCGCCTTGCGGAACGAATCGACGTAACGGCGCACCACATCGTGCGGGTACGAAGACTGCATGATGTTGGCGCTGGCGGTCTTCGTCGGCCAGAGGCAGAAGCCGTCGTGATGCTTGGTGGTGAAACACGCGTAACCCATGTTGGCCGATTTCGCCGCGCGCGCCCACTGGTCGGTGTCGAGGTGTTTCGGATCGAACAGCTTGGGCGACAACGTCGGGTCGCCCCACTCGCGCTCCTCGAAGGTGGCCATGTTCAAATGGATGAACATGCCAAAGCGCAGGTCGAGGAAGGCTTGCTGCAAGGCCTGTAGTCGCACGGGGTCCACGGGCACGTGCCTTGAAGGCGCCGGCGCGGGCGAAGCCGGCGGCGCCGCCGCGGCGCTCACGCGGGTCGCGGACCACGCTCCACTTCCGATCACGCTGGCGACAGCCAGTGATTTGGCGAACTCACGTCGATTCAATGGCCGATCTCCGCATGGGATGACGACCGACTTTCGCCGTCATCGCCAGCGCTGTCAAACAGCGGTGGCGCATTTCGTGACGCTCAGCGGAATAACTGCACCGCGGCGACGACGAGGACGATCAGCAGGACGACCAGGACCGCGTAGATCGCCCAGAAGATCCCCTTCGGCGCGTCTTCGACGACACCCGTGCGCTGCCAGTTGGCGATGCGGGTCAGCTGGCCCTGCATGTACCAGAGAGTGAAGAAGAACAGCGTCACGCCACCGATATCGACGGGCAGCCCGCGCTCGGCGCCAAAGCGTTTGATCGACGCGGACATCGAAAAGTAGCCCATGACCACGAGAACCACGTTGACCAGTTGCAACAGGAAGTACACCTGCGAGTCGGGTCCGACGAAGCCACCGCTGAGGCCGCAGACCACACCGACGATCAGATACGTCGTGGCACTGCTACGCGGGTCGATCTTCCTGACCCAGGTCGACTGCACGAACATCCAGATCAGCGCGAAGATGCCCAGGGTCACCACGCTGAGCAAGGCGACCCAGCCCCAGTGCAGCGACGGCGCAACGGGTACGTCGTCGCGCGCGGCCACCGTAGCCACCGATGCGCGCGGCGTCAGCCCCGGCGGTGGCACGTCGAACGAGGGGGGTTCGCCGAAGACACCTGTCCCGGCGCCGGCGTTGTCGCGCAGGAAACGGTCCAGTGGCACCCATTCGATCATGCCTTCGCGCCAGCACAGCGTGCCGGTGTCCAGGGCGCCTTGCTGCTGCCAGCGCTGGACCGTTGCCTGCGTGTACGGGCCGAAGCGTTGTCCGTTCAGGCCGAGCCAAATCTGTGCGTCTTCCAATGTCCTGCCCCTGTCTCGGTGTGATGGTCACCGCGCGGCCATCATACAGAGCGCTGCCGGTCGCGTCAGAGCGTACGGAAATGCGTCGGCGAAGCGTCGTGGAAGTGGTCGACGAGCATACCGACGAAGGCGGAAACCTTGCCCGACACGTGCCGTTGTGGCGGATACAGGGCCCACACTTCGATGGTGCGGCCATCCACACCACCCCATGCGGTCAGCGTGCCGTTGGCGATGTCCTCTTGGATGAGCGAGGCCGGCATCATCGCCGCGCCAATGCCTTCGCGCACGGCGTCGTAGACCAGGGCCATGGACGAGAGGCGGATCACTTCACGCGGCAGGATCGTCCTGGCCCTGCCGTCGGCGGCCAGTCGCCATGCCGTCAACTGGCCGCCGCCCAGCACGATGGCCGGAAACGTATCGCCATCCTCCGGCACGGGGAGCGACGGGCCCGCGGCAACGACGAGGCGATCGCGCAGGAAGCAGCGGCCGGCGAGTTCCGTCGACGGCGCCGGGTTCGCGCGGATAACGACATCGAAGCCCTCCTTGAGCGGATCGACGAAGCGGTCGTCGATGACGACCTCGAGATGGATCGCCGGGTAGTTCATCGCGAAGCGCGCTGCGAGGCGCCCCAGGCCACGATGCGCGAACAGCACGGGCGCGCTCACGCGAAGTGTCCCGTGCGGCGCGCCAGCCCGGGCGACGAGGCCCTCGGCGACATCCTCGAGACGACCGAGCATGGCGTGCGCCTCGGAGTGCAGCGTGGCTCCCTCCTCGGTAAGGCGGAACGGCCGGGCGCCCCGTTCGATGAGGCGTACGCCAAGCGCGTCTTCCAATTCGCGAACCCGCCGTGACAGCGTCGCCTTGGGCCGCGCCGTGGCGCGGCTGGCGGCACCGAAACCACCGTGTAGGGCGACGGCGTCGAAATCGGCGAGGGCGAGGAGATCCATAGGTGTTCCACCAATGAGACGAGGTGTCCCGATTCTGCGGCTTTCGTCCACCGGATGGAACGCCCAATCTAGGTCTCATCCACCCACCCAAGGAGTCGATCATGAGCATTCTCGTTACTGGCGCCACCGGCAATATCGGTTCGGCCGTTACCGCACGTCTGGCCGAGGCCGGCGCCGATGTCCGTGCCCTCACCCGTCGTCCGGACACGCTGAAGGCGCCCAAAGGCGTACGCGCCGTCGCCGGCGACCTCACCGACATCGCCTCGATGCGAGCTGCGCTCGACGGCGTCGACACGCTTTTCCTGCTCAATGCCGTCACGGCGGACGAGCTGACCCAGGGCCTGGCCACGCTCAGCCTCGCCCGCGATGCCGGCATCCGTCGGATCGTCTATCTGTCTGTGCTCAACGGCGAGCGCTTCGCCGATGTCCCGCATTTCACCGTGAAATACACGATCGAGCGCGCGATCGAACAATACGACCTGCCGGCGACCGTCCTGCGGCCGTCGTACTTCATGCAGAACGACGCCAGCCTGCAGGTGCCGATCGCCGAACACGGCGTGTATCCGATGGCGCTCGGCAACGTCGGCGTAGCCATGGTGGATATCCGCGATATCGCGGACATCGCCACTGCCGCCTTGTTGCGCCGCGAGCGTGCGTCCGGCGCACTGCCACGCGAAGTCATCGAACTGGCCGGTCCCGATGCGCTCACCGGAGAGTCCGCCGCGCGGATCTGGAGCGAAACGCTCGGCCGGCCCGTCGTCTACGGGGGCGACGATCTCGATGCCGCCGAGGCGGCGATCGCACGCAATGCGCCGTCCTGGGCCGCGTACGACCTGCGCCTGATGCTTGCCCGCTTCCACTCGGACGGCATGCTGGCCAAGGCTTCCGCCACGGACATCATGACCTCGCTGCTCGGTCGTGCACCGCGCAACTACCGCGACTTCGCACGCGAGACCGCCGCCGCCTGGAAGCAGGCATAACGCGAGCGATCAGGCCGCCGCCTTCATCGCCGCGATGTCGATCTTCTTCATCTGCATGAGGGCGGCGACCGCGCCGGGACTTCGCACGAGGGTCTCGATATCCGCCGGCACGATCTGCCAGGACAGGCCGTACTTGTCCTTGAGCCACCCGCAGGCCTGCGCGTTCGGATCGCCGCCGGCGGACAGCTTCTCCCAATAGTGGTCGATCTCGGCCTGGTCCTGGCAGTGCACGACCAGCGAGATCGCCACGCTGAACTGGAACAGGGGGCCGCCGTTGAGCGCCGTGACCGGACAACCATCCAGCTCGAACGAAGCGGTCATGACGGCGCCTTCGGGCTGGCCGGATGCGGTGGCCGACTCCTTCGTGTACCGGGTGAGCGACAGGACACGGGAATTCGGGAAGATGGAAACATAGTAGTTGGCGGCTTCCTCGGCCTGGCTGTCGAACCAGAGGAAGGGTGTGATGCGCTGGAAACGGCCTGACATGGTGACCTCCTTACGTTGGGACTTCATGTCTACGTCGAACGGAAGGCAGCCGAATCGACATACGGGTCAGTCGGCCGGTTCCGGCTTGTGCTGGGGATCGCCGGAGCCGGTATTGACCGGCTCGACCGGCTTGGGGCCGTCGCCGTGACCGGGGTCGCCGGATCCGGTGGTGGGTTCGTCGTAAGTGTCGCGCTCTTTCATGGGAAGCTCCGCATGGCGAAAGTCCAGCAGACCACCCGCGCCGTCAAGGCCACGTCCAAGCCGGCGAGCACCCGATCGCGCTAGGCTGCGCCGATGACCCAGCCCGGCTCCACGACCAGCGACGACCCGTCCGGCGGCGACACCGTCACCTGCAGCGAGGCGGCGCGCCGCTGGACCCTGGTCGCCGCGGTGGTCGGCTCGGGCATGGCCTTTGTCGATGGCACCATCGTCAACGTGGCCTTGCCCGCCATCCAGCGAGCCATGAACGCCACCACGGCCGACGCGCAGTGGGTGATGGAGAGCTACGCGCTCCTGGTCTCCGCCCTGTTGCTGGTCGGCGGCGTCCTCGGCGATCACTACGGTCGTCGACGCGTCTTTGTCGTCGGCGCCGTGGTCTTCACGCTGGCTTCGCTCGGTTGCGCCGCCGCGGGCAGCGTGGCCGGGTTGATCGGTATGCGTGCGGTGCAGGGCGCCGGGGCGGCCTTGCTCATCCCGGGCAGCCTCTCGCTGATCACCTCGGCGTATCCGAAGGAGCGACGCGGTGCCGCCATCGGCACGTGGTCCGCTTTCAGTGGCATCACCGCCGCGATCGGTCCGGTGTTGGGCGGATTCCTCGTCGAGCACGTGTCGTGGCACTGGGCGTTCCTGGTCAACCTGCCGCTGGGCATCGCCCTGGTCGCTATCTGCTATTGGCGCGTGCCCGAGAGCAAGGGCAGCGATGCAGGCCGCATCGATATCGTCGGCGCGGCGCTGGCAACGATCGGCCTGGCCGGGGTCGTCTATGCGCTTATCGATTCGCCGCTGCACGGGTGGCTTTCACCCGGCGTGCTCGCTTCGGCCGTCATCGGCGTCGTTGCCCTGGCGGTCTTCGTCGTCGTGGAAACCCGTATCGCCGATCCGATGCTGCCGCTGGGACTCTTTCGCGATCGCGACTTCGCCGGCGCCAACCTGCTGACCTTGCTGCTGTACGCGTCGCTTGGCGGCAGCATGTTCTTCGTTCCGCTGAACCTGATCCAGGTGCAGGGCTACGGACCGACGGGGGCGGGGGCGTCGTTGCTGCCCTTCATCGCGATCATGTTCGCCCTGTCGCGATGGACCGGGCGACTGGTCGATGTGATGGGCGCGCGCATACCGCTGGTCGCCGGACCCGCGATCGCCGGCGTAGGCTTTGCGCTCTATGCCTTGCCCGGCGTGGGCGGCTCGTACTGGACCACCTTCTTTCCTGCGGCAAGCGTGCTTGGCCTGGGCATGAGCATCACCATCGCACCGCTGACGACGACGGTGATGAACGCCTTGACGCCGGCGCTGGCAGGAACCGCATCGGGCGTGAACAACGCCGTGTCGCGCGTGGCTGGACTACTCGCCATCGCGGTGTTCGGTATCGTGCTGACACGGGGTTTCGATGCCGCCTTGCAGGCGGGGCTGACCTCGGGCGTACCGGCCGACGTGGTACAGAGCGTGATGGCGCAGAAGGCGAAGCTCGCTGGCATCCAGGTGAATAACGACGCGGCGCGACAGGCGATCGACGCGGCGTTCGTCGCGGGGTTCCGGCGGGTGATGCTGTTGTCGGCGGCGCTGGCCTGGCTATCGGCCGTCGTGGCGGGGGTGACGATCCGGCCTTCGATGAAGGTCGATCGCCGCTGAAGCGGCTCCCACACAAAGCAAGGTAGCCAGTCATCGCACCTCATGTGGGAACCGATTCATCGGCGACCCCGCGGCAGCGGACCTCATGTGGGAGCCGATTCATCGGCGATCCCGCGGCAGCGGGCCTCGTGTGGGAGCCGATTCATCGGCGATCCCGCGGCACCGGACCTCATGTGGGAGCCGATTCATCGGCGATCCCGCGGCACCGGACCTCATGTGGGAGCCGATTCATCGGCGATCCCGCGGCAGCGGGCCAGGATGCAGCCCGCTGCCGGCGCCTATCAGAAGCCCTTCTGCACCTGCACCCAGGCGCGCGCGCTGTGCGTCTCGCCGGCGAGCGACGGCCGCGCACCGATCGGATGGGACACGTCCGCGCTGAGCGACCACTGGTCGTCGCCCTGCCAGCGCATGCCCAGACCCACGTCCTGCATGTGCGCACTGTTGGTGCCCGGCGCGAAACGGTCCTTGTAGATGCTCACGCGACCGGCGTCGGCGAAAGCCAGCGCGGTCCAGCTACCGGGCAGGCCGAGATGCAGGCTGCGGCGAAACTCCAGGTTGACCATCTGGCCCTGCGTACCGGCCAGCACGCCGGTGTCGTAACCGCGAATATTGTTGGCACCGCCCAGGTAGAACTGCTCGGCGGTGTCGAGATTCTTGTTCGCCCACTGGCCCTGGAAGCCGAGATAGACGGCATTGTCCTCGGAGAGCTGCTGCAGACGCGCGACCGAGACCGTGTACTTCAGGTAATGACCCCGGGTCTGCGCGCCGATCGCATCGACGAACTGCGCGAAAGCGTCGTCGAAGCCGAGCAGGCCGTAGGTCGCCGCGATGTTGAAGTTGGTCACGCCATGCTCGTCGCGCTGGTCGCCGGCCAGCGTGGCGGTCCAGCCATAGGTGTGACGCAGCGTGCGCACACCGACGATATCGATCGAATCGTTGAGATGGCGACGGTCGTAGCCGAGCTGGCCATACAGATTGCCCTCGGTCGAACGAATGAACGGGTGGCTGACGAACAGGCTGGCGACCTGCGCCGTGCCGTGCGCGTCCAGGACACGCAGGTCGCCCTTGAGCTTGTAGTCGAGCGAGGATGCGGAGGCACCGAGCACCGTGCCTTCGCCATTGAGAAGGTAGCGGTACTCGAGGCGACCGTAGTTCATGTTCGAGCCCGCCGAGAGCGCCGTCGCGTCGAGCAGGTCGCCTTGGTGGAACAGGCCGTTGACGTTGAACGTGCCGGTCAGGCGTGCGCGACCGGTGTACTGATTGCCGTAGTCGTCGAGGGCGACCAGTCCCGTGTAGCGCGGACGGTCGTCGGCGCGCACGGCCAGATCCGAGGTGCCGGGCTCGTCACCCGGGCGAAGCGCCGATGTCTCCATCACGCCGGGGATGTCGCCGAGCAGGAGCAGGCTGCGATCGAAGCCGTGCGCGCTGATCGGCGCGCCGCTGGTCAGCGGGTCGAGCGTCGCCTTGAGCGGGCCATCGTGCGTGGCGCTGTGATTCTCGAAGACCACCTTGCCCAGCCGCGCTTCCTGTACCGCGATACGCACGGTGCCACCGCTCAACGTCTGCGCCGGAACATAGGCCAGCGTGAGCGGATAGCCCTTGGCGCGGTATGCGGCCGTGATGCGGTCGGCCAGCGCATTGAGCTCGCGCAGGGTGATGTCCTTGCCTTCACCGGACGCGACCAGCGCGTGCAACTGTTCCATGGGGATCAGGGTGGCCCCGGTGATCTCGATGGTCGTCACATGGAACGGTGCGCTGTCGCCTTGGTCGGCCCTGGCTTGCGGCGCCATCTTGAGGCCGGTGTCGTCCGCCTTCGAGGGCTGCGGCGTGGCCGGCACCTGGCGCAACAGATCGCCGCTCTGCGGCGGACGCACCTGCGCAGCGGACGTGGAAGCCAGCGCGAGGAGGATGCATGCGCCGAGAGTGTTCGCGGCGCGCTTGGAGAGGATAGCCATGGTCATCGGGAATTCGATACGAAAGAGGGAATGAAGTCGCGCGTGGCGGAACGGTGCATCACTGCATCGCGTCCGCCGGAAGCCGCACGCCGCCATCGACGACCTGCAACGACAGGCCCGGAACGAAGTCCGCGCGCTGCACGTTCTTCTCGATCGGCTGGCGGGTCTTCTTGTTGTTGCCGGAGAACGGGCCGACCGTGACGTTCGAGGCGACACCGTAAGGCGTGGCGATGAGGTCCGGGCCGAGCAGCGACTCGATCTGGGTCAGCGCAACGGCGGAGGCGCCCTGCGACGAGCTCTGCCTGATCGTGGCCGTGGTCTGCGCCGAGGTGTTGAACGCATAGTTGCCCGCATCCGCACCCGTGGCGTAGATGCCGTCGACCGACACCGCCTTGCCGATCCCGATCGCCGGGTCGCCGAACAGGGCACTGGCCGCGCCAAAGGCGATCACGTCGCCCGGCAGGATCCCGTTGCTGCTCAGCGTGGCGCGATCCGACGTGTTGCCGTCGTAGAACTTGTCGGTACCTTGCGCGGCGACGACGACCGGACGCTTCGTGATGCTTGCCGTGGTGGTCGGGTTGACGATGAGCGTGTAGTTGCCGGCGTCGCCACCGTCGATGCTGCCGGTCACGTTCACCGTCTTGCCGTTGGCCGCGTTCTTGTCGACGAAGCTGCCGTTGGTCGCAAGGCCGACCTGGTCGCCACTTATCACACCGCTCAACACGCCATGGGTCACCGCGTTCGCATTGCCGTCGTACACCTTGTCGTCCGCGGCGATGGCCGCGTTGATGCCGAGCGGGGTGATCGTGGCGATATGGTTGCCGCCGACGAGGGTGTAGTTGGCCGCGAGGCCCGCGCCATCGTCGTTCAGGGCGAGCGAGCCGAGGCTCGCCAGCGGCCGGCCGGTCGCCACGTTCTTGCTGCCCAGCACACCCTGGCCGCTGAGGATCAGGCTTTCGCCGGCCACACCGGCGATGACGCCGGCGCTGCCGAACATCCCTGCGGAGGCTACCGTGCCGCCGTCGTAAACGCGGGTGCCGTCGAGGTTCAGCACCACCTTGGCGATATCGGCCGTGGTGGTCGCATTGGTGGTGAGGGTGTAGTTGCCCGCATCGGCACCCGTCAACACGCCCGCGACGTTCACCGTCTTGCCGTTGCCGGCATTCTTGTCGATGAAGTCGCCCGTGCTGGTCACGCCGAGCTGGTCGCCGGCGAGCACGCCGGTCAGCGTGCCGCTGGTCTGCGCCGTGGTGTTGCCGTCATACGCCTTGCTGCCGGCGATGATGTTGCCGGCGATCGCCAGCGGGGTGATGTTCGCCGTGGTCTGCGCGACGTTGTTGAAGGTGTAGTTGCCCGCATCGGTGCCGCCGCCGACGATACCGTTCACCGTGACGGTCTTGCCGTTGGCGACGTTCTTGTCGCTGAAGGTCGCCGGGTTGCCGCTGAAGGTCACCGTATCGCCGGACAGGATGCCGCTGCTGCCGAGGGCGGCTACCGCGGCATTGTTGCCGTCGTAGACCTTGTTGTTGGCGGTGGCGTCCACCACGATCGTGAGCGGCGTGATGTTGGCCGTCGTCTGCGCGGTGGTGTTGAACAGGTAGTTACCGGCATCGGCGCCGGTCGCGGTGATCCCGTTGACATCGACCTGCTTGCCGTTGCCCACGTTCTTGTCGACGAAGTTCGCCGAGCCGGCGGTGAAGTCCACCGTGTCGCCGGCCAGCACGCCGCCGCTGCCTACATGGGCGTTGGCCGTCCTGTTGGCGTCATAGACCTTGTTGTCGGCGGTGGCGCCGACGATGATCGTCAGCGGCGTGATGTTGGCCGTCGTCGTGACCGTGTTGGCAAACGTGTAGTTGCCGGCATCGGTGCCGCCGGCCACGATGTTGTTCTCGGTGACCGTCTTGCCATTGGCAACATTCTTGTCGCTGAAGGTGGCCGGGTCGCCACTGAAGGTCACGACGTCGCCACCCAGGATGCCCGCGCTTCCCAACGTCGCGATGGCTGAGGTGGCGCCGTCGTAGATCTTGTTCTGCGCGGTGAGATCCAGCGTGATCGCCAGCGGTGTGATGTTGGCCAGGGTCTGCGCGACGGTGTTGTAAACGTAGTTGCCGGCATCCGTACCGCCCGCCACGATGTGGTCGACCGTGACCGTCTTGCCGTTGGCGGCGTTCTTGTCGCTGAAGGTCGCCGGGTCGCCGCTGAAGGTCACCGTGTCGCCGCCCAGGATGCCGCTGCTGCCAAGGGTGGCAACGGCGGCGTTGTTGCCGTCGTAGACCTTGTTGTTGGCCGTGGCGCCCACGACGATCGTCAGCGGGGTGACATCGGCGGTCGTGGTGGTGTTGGCGGTGAAGGTGTAGTTGCCGGCATCGCCGCCGCCGAGTGCGCCGTTCACGGCGACCGTCTTGCCATCGCCGACGTTCTTGGTGTCGAAGGTGCCCGATGTATTGAAGGCGACCGTATCGCCGCCGAGGACACCGGTGAGCGTCCCATGGGTCACGGCGCCGGTGGTGGCATCGTAGGTCTTGTTGCTGGCCGTGATCGTGCCGGTGATCGCCAAGGGTGTGATGTCGAGGGTCGACGTGCCGATGATGTAGTTGCTGGCCAGCGAGCCGGCCCGGTCGCCCAGCGCCATATCGCCGACGCCGTTGAACGCCTTGTTGAAGCCGATGTTCTTGTTGGCAACGTTGGAGATGCCGCTCAGCGCGAGCGTCTCGCCGGCCGTGCCGTTGACCACGCCATTGCCGAACAGCAGTGCGTTCACATCGGTCTGGCCGTTGTAGACGCGCGTGCTGTGCAGGTTGATCACGAACGGCGTGATGCTCGCGGTGGCGGTGGCATCGGTGTTCTGCAGGTCGTAGTTGCCCGCGTCGCCACCGCCCACCGTGATGCCACCGACATCGATGATCTTGTTGCTACCGACGTTCTTGTCCCTGAACGCGACGGAGCCATCGGCCAGGACGATATCGTCGCCAGCCACCTTGTTGCTGGCGAGCGTGAGGCCCGGATCGTTCGTCGTACCGTCGTAGACCTTGTTCACGCCCAGCGCGGTGACCGTCAAGGCCAGCTTGCCGATATTGGCCAACGCGGTCCCGTTGGTGAAGCTGTAGTTTCCGGCGTCGGCGCCGGTGATACCCATGCTGCCGGTGACGGTCTTGCCGTTGCCGGCATTCTTGTCGTCGAACCTGCCGACGGTCGGATTGGTCAACGAGACGATATCGCCACTCATCAGCCCACTCGTGGTCGAGCCATTCGCCAGCACCGGGGCGGCGTTCGCCAGGATCGCGTTGGTGTTGCCATCGTAGGACTTGTCGTTGGCAGTGAACGTCGCGGTCAGCGGACGTGGGGTGATCGTGACCCTGTCGGTACCGCCGAGCAGGGTGTAGTTGCCCGACAAGCCGCCATTGCCACCGTCGCCGAGGCTGAGCGTGCCCAGGCTGAAGCCCTTGTTGTTGCCGACGTTCTTGTTGGCGGCCGACCCGGTGCCCGTCAGGTTGAGGGTCTCGCCAGCCAGACCGGTCGACAGCACGCCGCCCGACGACAGGATGCTGGCATCGACAACCGTCGTGCTGTCGTAGATGCGCGTACCGCTGAGATTGATGACGCGCGGCGTGATGTTCGCCGTCGTGGTCACCGTGGTGTTGTCCACCACGTAGTTGCCCGCGTCGGTGCCGGTGCCGTTGACCCCGGCGACCGTCACGGTCTTGTTGTTGCCGACATTCTTGTCGCCGAAGGTGGCCGAGCCGTACGCGAAACCGATGTCGTCGCCGCCGATGACGCCGGCACTGGTCACCGTGGTGCCCGGATCGTTGACGGTGGCGTCGTACTGCCGGTCCTTGCCGGTGGCGGCGACCGTGATGTGCAACGGATCGATCGTCGCCGTCGTCGTGCCCTGGGTGAAGGTGTAATTGCCGATGTCGCCGCCGCTGATCGACATGTCGCCGGTCACCGTCTTGCCGACGCCGGCATTCTTGTCGGAGAAGTGCGCGCTGGTCGGATTGTTCAGCGTGATGTCGTCGCCCGCGACCAGGCCGTCGAGCGTGGCCGCGCCATTGAGCGTGGCGCCGTTGTTGCCGTTGTACGTCTTGTTCGAGGCGAGGAAGTCGGCCGTCAGCGCCTTGGGCGTGATGGTCACCCAGTCGACGCCGCCGAGCAGCGTGTAGTTGCTGGCCAGGCCGCCATTGCCGCCATTGGTGAGCGCGAGGCTGCCGAGGTCGGCGAACGACTGTTGTTCGCCGACATTCTTGGTGACCAGCGTACCGCTGCCGCTCACGCCGAGCGTCTCGCCATTCACGCCCTGCAGCACGCCGAACAGCGCACTGGCCGCCGTGGTGGTGCCGTCGTAGACGCGCGTGCCCGTGAGATCGATGACCTTCGACTGGATCACGCCGTTGTTGCCCGCGCCCGACGTCGGCAGGATGTAATTGGAGAGATTGGTGCCGGCGTTGGCGACGAAGTCGGAAGTGACCAGCGTGGAGACCACGCCCAGGCCGGTGCCCACGTTCTTGGTCGCGTAGTTGGCCGTGGCCGACTGCGGAACGGAGGCGCCCTGGTTGCCGATGAAGCCGTTCAGTTGGTAATCGGCCGCGGTGAGGGTCGCCGAGTCGGTGCCGTCGTAAACCTTGGTTGGGCTGCCGGTGATGATCGCGGTCAATGGCTTGGGATTGATCGTGGCGGTCAGGCCGGCCGGCTGCTGCAACTGGTAGTTACCGGCGCTGCCGCCGTTGAGGACGAATCCGCCGACGGTGACGCCCAGGTTGTTCCCGGCGTTGGCCGTCACGAACTGGGCCGAGGCCCCGGTTCCATCGAAGCCCACCGTATCGCCGGCGAATACACCGTTCAACGCCGCCGGGCTGGTATCGGCAATGGTGAGCGTGGCGCTGGCGTTGCCATCGTAGGTCTTGTCGTTGGCGGTGACACCGCCCAGCGTCAGCGTGGCACGGGTGATGTTGGCAAGCAGGCCGGTGACCGGCTGCAGGAGGTAGTTCGCCGCCGCGCTGCCGGTGATACCGAAGCCGGTGGCGGTGACCGCCAGGCCGTTGCCGACGTTGGCCTGGCTGAAGTTGGCGCTCACCCCGGACAGATCCAGCGCGATCTTGCTGGTGTCGTTCGCATCCGTGCTGACCAGCCCGGCCAGACCGGCGCGGCTCAGGTTGAGCGTGTCGGCCGTGGTGGTGTTGTAGGTCTTGTTGGTCGCGAAGACGCCGGTGACGAACAGCGGCGCCTGGTTGATCGTTCCGGTGCCGGTCGCTACCAGGTCGACGTTGTAGTTGGAAAGCAGCGTGGCGTTGCCAAGGACGTAGTTGCCCGGCGTCAGCGTCGCGCTGATGGTGCGGCCGTTGGCGGCGCTGGCATTCGCGCTGTCGTAGCTGGCGGTGGCGCTGGGGTTGATCGTGCCGCTCTCGCCGGAGACCCAGCCATTGATGCTGAAGTTGCCCGAGGACAGGGCAGCGTCCGTGCTTCCGTTATAGGTCTTGGTCGGATTGCCGACGACCGTCACCGTCAACTGTGCCGGCGTGATGTTGCCGACGCCGAGCACCGGCGAATTGATCCTGTAGTTGGCGAGATTGGTGCTGCCGCTGGGCGTGAGGTCGGAGGTGGAAAGCTCCGCCGACAAAGGCAGATTCGTACCGACATTCTTCTGGCCGAACGTACCGGTAATGGGCTGCGACACCACGCCATCATCCGTGCCGACCCACCCGCTCAGGGTGAAGTTGTTGGGTTGCAGGCGGATGGTCAACAGGCCGTCGTAGACCTTGCTGGCGTTGACGATACCGACATTGAGCACGGTGAAGCTGCCGGTCAGCGGCGCGGGCGTGATCGAGCCCGAACCGAGGTAGCTGCTCGGCAGGATGTAGTTGCTCAGCAGCGTGCCGTTGGCGGCGGTGAAGTCCGCGCCGGGCAGGGCACCCGCGCTCGCGCCACGGGCGCCGGCGTTCGCATTGTCGTACTGGCCGGGTACGGTGCCACTGAAGCTGGCGTTGATGCTCTGGCCGGACAGCAGGCCGACCAGCTGCAGGTTCGACGCGGTCAGCGCGGCGTCGGTCGTGCCGTCGAACACCTTGCTCGGGTTGCCGACGATCTGCCCGGTCAGCTGCAGCGGGTTGATCACGCCCAGGCCGAGACCGGTCACCGAAGGTGCGAACGTATAGTTCGACATCGAGGTGCCGCCGCCCGGCAGGAAGTCCGACGGCTGCAATGTAGCCGTGACGTCGATGCCGGTGCCGGCGTTCGCGGTGGCGTAGGCGGCCGAACTCTGGCCCACCGTCGCGCTCTGGCCAGCGACGAAGCCGGAGACGTTGAAGTTGCCCGCGCCGAGCGTCACGGCCCGCGTGCCGTCATAGGTCTTGGTCGGCGTGCCGGTCATCACGATGCTCAGCAGCGCCGGTGTGATATTCGCGGTCAGGACGGGCGCAGCCAGCGTGTAGTTTCCCGCTGCCGCACCGGCGAGCGAGAAGCCCCCGGCGGTCACGGCAAGGCCGTTGCCCACGTCGGCCTGGCCGAACGTCGCCGTGGCACCCGCCGTGTCGAGCGTGACGTCGTCGCTACCCACCTTGCCGTTCAAGGCGGCATTGGTCGTGTTGAGCGTGGCGCTCTTCGTGTTGTCGTAGATCTTGTTGTTGGCGATGACCTGGTCGATCGTCAACGTCTTCGGCGTGATATCCGCGCTCAGGCCCGAAGGCGCCACCAGCGCATAGTTGTGGGCCTTGTCACCGGTCAGCGCATAGCCGCCCACCGTCACGGCGATGCCGTTGGCCACATTCGCGTCGGCGAAGTTACCGAAGATACCGCTGGTATCGAGCTGCACATGGCCGCTGTCGGGCTGGATCACACCGAACAGCTTCGCGCCGCCGGTGACGATGGTGTCGGCGGTGCCGCCGTCGTAGACCTTGTTGCTGGCCAGCAGGCCGCTGATCAGCAGCGGTGCCTGGTTGATCGTGCCCACGCCGGTCGCCGCGGTCGGCAGGAGGTAGTTGGCCAGGTTGGTGCCCGAGCCGGCAGTGAAGTTGGTGACCGAGAACGTCGCATTGAGTGCCACGCTGCCGGCGTCGGAGCCGGCATAGGCGATCGAGCTCGGCTGCTTCACCGTGGCGCTCTGCCCACTGACAAAGCCATCGATCTCGTAGTTGCTCGTGCCCAGCGTCGCCGTGGTGGTGCCGTCGTAGGTCTTGGTCGGGTTGCCGACGATCTGTGCGGTCAACGGTTTCGGGGTGATCTGACCCACCCTGGCGCTCACCGGTGTACCGGCCAGCGTGTAGCCGAAGACGGGAATCGCACCGGTGCTGTCGGCGATGCTGAAGTTGCCGATCGCGCCGGGCGAGGTCACGCGAATGTTCGACCCGGCGTTGACCGTCGCGTACGTGCCGCCGGTGGCGCCGACGATCGTGTCGCCGTCGGTCAGGCCGGTCGTGGTGAGGTTCGCACCCGCGAAGCTGGCCGCGTTCGTGTTGTCGTAGACCTTGCCGACCGTGCCGGTCAGACCGGTGACGGTGAGCGTCGGCGCCAGCTTGTAGAGGAAACCGTTACCGGCGCCGAGCGGCGTCGCGCCCGCACTGGCGGCGTATTGCATGAATTGCGGAGAGAGCCCGCCGCGCGTATCCAGCGCGGGATCGGACGAGTACACCAGCCACCTGCCCGACGCCGAACCCAGTGCTGCGGAGCCTGCGTTGTTGATGAAGTTGTTCGCCGCGGTGAGCGTGACGCCGGCGCCACCGGCGATCGTGCCGCCGCTGGCGAGGATGATGTTGCCATTGCCACCGTTTCCGTTGGCATTGAGGACGACGCGGCCCGCACCGGAGATCGGCGCGTTGACGTTGATGCCACGGTACGCGTCGAGGGTGAGCGTGCTCGCCGCGTTGCTCCAGGCGATCGCCGAATTCACGTTGATATCGCCGACACCGGCGGCGTTCTGCACGCCGTTGCCGGTGGCACCCGTCGCCGTCGTCGTTTCGGTGACATTGGTGCCGCCGTTGAGCGTGGTCGACATGGTTGCCGCCGCCGTCGCGTCGATCGTCAGGTCATACGGATCGACCAGCCACGTGCCGGCCTTGCCCTTCGGCGCACTCGCGTCGATCGATGCCGCGCCGATGTGCGCGAACGCCGCGGACGTCTCGATGCTGCCGCCGTTGCCGCCAGTCGGCGCGCTCGCGTCGAGCGTACCTTCCACGTTGACATGGCCGGCCTGCATGCCGCCGAGCAGCACGATCTGTCCGTTGCGGTTTTCCACCGTCTGCGCGCGGACGACGCCGGTGTTGTTCACCGTGCTGGCCAGCAACGAATCGGCCGCACCCGCTGTCATCAGCACGCGGCCGCCGTCGGCCTGCACCAGCTGGCGGTTCTCGACGAGGTTGTCCAGGGTGCTGCGATCGATCTGCAGGTGCAGCAGCTGGCTGCCGTCGAAGGTCAGCGTGACCGCGCTTCCGCCGCCCATCGCGACGGTACCGAGCCGCGCGCCGATCGTTCCCTGGTTCGACACCGTATTGCCGAGCAGGGCCACGTAACCGCCGTTGGCGGCATGGATGGCGCCCTTGTTGACGATGCTGCCCTTGCCGTTACCGCTGAAGCTGCGCGTGTCCGACGCCAGCGAACTGTCCGGGGTGTCGAGCGTCGAAGCGACTAGGCCGCCCACGTTCACCTGCGCGCCCTGGCCGAACAGCACGCCGTTCGGATTGATCAGCCACACCTGGCCGTTGGCATTGAGGTGGCCGTAGATCTCCGACGCGCTGTTGCCGAGGATGCGATTGACCGCGATCGCGTCCCTGCCCGGCTGCACGAAGTTCACCGTCTCGTTCGGTGCGATGTCGAAGCTCTGCCAGTTCAGCGAGAGGTGCTGGCTGTTCTGGCTGATCGTGGTGGTCGCGCCGTTCTGGCGGATCGCGCCGCTGCCGGCGACGATCTGCCCACCGGTCTGGCCGGCATGGGCGGCGCCCGCGGCGCCGAGCGCCCATGCGATGGCCAACGCGATCGAAGCCGCGCGCGGGCCCTTCGAAGCGGACGCGGAGCGTGCCGCGGGCCGGCTGTTACGGGCGAGTTCGCTGGCAGCGACCCACTGCGAGGTGGCGGCATTCCAGCACAGGCGATAGATACGATTCATTCGAGCAACCTTCGGTCGTGGGCGCGTGCATAGGCAGAGGCGTACCCAGCGTTAGCCGAGTCGATATGGTTGCTTGGGCCCCCCTGCGGGCAGCGCGGGGCCGGTTCGGCGCCTGCGCGTTTGCGGCATGTTATCCGAAAAGTGTGATGCCTATCACGTTTATGTTGTGAAGGCCGTCGCGGATACCCTGATTTTACCCGGGTGTATTGAGAACGCCGTAGCCAAGCCGCTCAGGGCGAAGACGCGAGCTCGACGCAGAAGTCGACGAAGGCGCGCACCTTGGGCGGCGCGTTCTTCCGCGACGGATAGAAGGCATACAGGGGAAAGCTCTCCTCCGCCCAGTCCGGAAACAACTCGACCAGCCGTCCGTCCGCCAGCGCGTCCTGGACGCTCACCGCCAGCACCTGTGCGATGCCCGCCCCGGCTACGCAAACGGCAAACATGATCCCCGAGTCGTTGACCAGCAGCGGGCCCGTCGTTTCGACCGGCAGCACCTTGCCCTTCCGATGGAACTCCCAGTCGAAGGGACGACGGGTCACCGGGTCGCGGAACTGGATGCAACGATGGTCGACCAGATCCTTCGGTGCCGCGGGACGGCCGTGGGCGGCCAGATAGGCCGGGGCGGCAACCGTAAGCACCCGGGTTTCCAGCAGCTTGCGGCCGATGAGCGAGGACGACGGCGGAACACCGAAGCGGACGGCGACGTCGATGCCGTCGGCGACGAGGTCGCCGAGTTCGTCGCGGGTGACGATTTCCAGTTCCAGTGCCGGATAGCGGGCCATGAATGCGGCGAGCTGCGGCGCGATCACCTGGCGGGCGAACATGGCATCCAGGCTGACCCGAAGCCGGCCGCGCACCGCCTGCGAATCGCCGGCGGCGGCCAGGGCCGCATCCTCGATGCCCGAGAGCAAGGGGCCCACCTGCGCGTAGAGGCGCTCACCTTCATCGGTCAGGGTGACGGACCGGGTGGTCCGGTGGAGCAAGCGCACGCCAAGCCGCTCCTCCAACCGGCTCACGGCGCGACTCACCCCCGATGGCGACAGACCGAGGGCATCGGCGGCGCGCGCGAAGTTGCCTGTCTCGACCACGGAGACCAGGACACTGAGGTTGCCGAGCAGGCGGCCATCGGAAGACATGAGCGGCGACTCGTGATTGTCAGTCACGAACGATCTGCTTCGGCACCTGTTCCGTCAATGGATCGTGGCGCCTGACCTGCGACGCTGCCCTGGTCGTTCCTCACAGCCAGATGCGAATGCCGGCGACCCAGCGCCGGTCGGTGATACGCCGACCGGCGTCGCGTGCGAGGCCGGCCGTGCCACCGGTCAGATGCTCCCAGGACACACCGACGTACGGTGCGATGCTGCGGCGAATCTCGTAGCGCAGGCGCAAGCCGCCTTCGACGCTGGACACGCCGGCGCGCAGCTGCCGCTGGACGTCGTCCTTGCCATAGGCGTTGACCTCGATCTCGGGCTGGAGGATCAGCCGCTGGGTGAACAGCAACTCGTACTCCGCGCGTACCCGCGCCGCGGTGCGACCGCCCTCCCCCGCATACGCCGTCGCCTCCAGCTCGAACCAGTACGGCGCGAGACCCTGGACGCCAAAGGCCGCCCAGTTCCGTTTCGGTCCTTCGCCGATATCGCGCCGCAGACCGAGTTGGGTGTCCCAGAACGCCGCTACCGCATGGCTCCAGAACAGTTCGGCATCGCCATCGCGCGGCCGGTTGCCTTCGCGCTCGCCTTCGCTGCGAAACCAGAGCTTGTCGCTGTCATTGCCGTACCAGCCCTCGGCCTCCCAGGACTGGCCATGACCGCCCTGCCCTGCAAAGGACTCCAGGCGGTCGATCAACACCATGCCGACGGGCGCCGTGTCGTCCATGTCCTTCATCGCCATGCCGTGCATGCCGCTGGAAGGAACGCCGTCGGACCAATTGGGACTGCGCGCATCGGCAGGTACCTTGCCGCCCTGCATGGGACCCATTTTCATATCGGCCATGGGTGCCATGTCGTGCATCGTGGCCATGTCATGGGCCGGCGCATCGCTGTGCTGCATGCCTGGCATGTCCTGCATGCCTTGCGCGTCCTGTGCCGAGGCGGAGGCGATGCCACCGAGCGCCAGGAGGGCGAAGGCGAGCCACCTCACGACACCACCACTTCACGGAACATGCCCGCTTCCATGTGATAGAGCATGTGGCAGTGGTAGGCCCAGCGCCCCGGGTTATCGGCGGTCACCGCATAGGTCACCTGCTGGGCGGGCTGCACGTTCACCGTGTGCTTGCGCACCTGGAAGGCGCCGTCGGGCGACTCGACCTCGCTCCACATGCCATGCAGATGGATCGGGTGATTCATCATGGTGTCGTTGACCAGTCGCAGGCGAAGACGCTCGCCACGGCGGAAATGCACCGGCGTCGCCGCGGAATATTTCACGCCGTCGAACGACCACGCGAAGCGATCCATGTTGCCGGTGAGATGGAGCTCGATCGTTCGTCCCGGCGCGCGCGTATCCAGCGGGCCACCGATGGTATGCAGGTCCGCGTAGGTGAGGACGCGGTGGCTGCGTTCGCGCAGACCGACGCCGGGGTCGTCGAGGTTGCTGCGCGGCATGTCGACGCGCATATCGACACCGGGGCCATATTCGGTACTGGCGTGATGTGCCATCACCCTGTCGCCGCCGTCACCGCTGTCGTCGGCCATCGAGCCCATCATGTCGCGCATGGCCAGGCGAGGCCGCGGGTCGAGCGCGGGCACGTCGGCACGCATGCCATGCTGCGGAGCCAGGGTGGCGCGCGCAAAACCGGAGCGGTCGATCGACTGGGCGAAGATCGTGTAGGCGCGGTTTTCGCGTGGCTCGACGATCACGTCGTAGGTTTCGGCGGCGGACAGCCGCAGCTCGTCCACCATGACGGGCTCGACATCCTGGCCGTCCGCCGCCACCACGCTGAGGCGCAGGCCGGGAATGCGCAGGTCGAAGATCGAATTCGACGAACCATTGATCAAGCGCAGGCGCACCCGCTCGCCGGGCCGGAAAAGGCCGGTCCAGTTGCCTGCCGGTGCGCTGCCGTTGACCAGGTACGTGTATGTCGCGCCCGACACGTCGGCCAGGTCGGTGGGGTTCATTCGCATGCGGTTCCACATACGGCGCATGGCCATGGCGTCGCCGACGCCTTTCGCATGGGCGTCGCGAAGAAAATCGGCGACGGTCGGCTGGCCATAGTTGTAGAAATCGCTACGCGAACGCAGCCTCGCATAGACGCGCTCGGGGTCTTCGTCGGTCCAGTCGCTGATCAGGATCACGTGTTCGCGATCGACGGCGTGTCGTTCGCCATCCTTCGGTGCGATCACGATGGCGCCGTAAAGGCCGCTCTGTTCCTGGAACCGGCTGTGAGCGTGGTACCAGTACGTGCCCGACTGCTTCACGGGGAAGCGATAGGTGAATTCGCCGCGCGCCGGGATGCCATCGAAGCTCAGCCCCGGCACGCCGTCCTGGTCGAAAGGCAGCACGAGGCCGTGCCAATGGATCGACGAGACGGTGTCCAGCTGGTTGCGGACACGCAGGGTGATCGACTCGCCCTCTCGCCAGCGCAGGATCGGACCGGGCACGCCACCGTTCACGGTGACAGCGGTGCGCGCACGGCCGGTGAAATCCACGGCGGCCTGGCGAATGTCGAGGATCATGTCGGCACCGGACAGTTCGCCTGCGCCACGCATCGGCTCGGTCGCGGACGCGGGACGGACGACACCGGAACCCAGCCCGATGCCGGCCACCGCCAGGCCCTGGACGAAGCGGCGTCGTGGCAGGTGAATCGTCGGTTCGCCGTCGTCGCGCATGGGGTTCTCGAATCCGGAATATCGAAGGAGGACCGAGCGTAAGAGCAGGACGGTGGCGCGACAACTCTGGAGCAGGCTCCGTGCGGGCTAGCGGTAGCTCACGTTGACGACGATCGACGTGTTCGCCTCGCCGGCCGTCACCGTCTGGCCGACACGACGATAGCGGGCCCGGAAGCCGTAACTGTGTCCGTCGCGCACGGCCGGCAGAATCAGCGGCGACGGGCTGTTGGGAATGGCCTGGGTGTCCGGGTCGTCACTGCGCAGCTCCACGGCGACGCCTGTCGCCGGGCTCGCGCCGCCGACCTTGAACAACGACGCGTCCTGCTCGTTCGCCGCCGCGCTGAAGCTCATGAGGATCTGGGTGGCATGCCTGCATCCGGTGGAGACCAGCGCCTGGGATACCCAGGGGCTGCTGCCCACCACGAGAAGCTCGCGGCCATCGACCTTCCCCAGGGGAAAGACGAGGCTGCGCGAGGTGAAGGCGCAGGTCGGTCGTTCCGGCTCCACGCGGGTGTCGGTCAGGTCGACCCAGGCCTGTGCCTGACCGTCCCAGCCACCCCGGGCGAGGGTGCCGGAGGTGAGGGCGTCGCCGGCGTCGACATCGCCGGTCTTGATGAGTTGCACCCGAAAGTGCGCGTCCGTGAGGACCGCGTCGAAAATGAAGGGGATGGACAGGTGATCGGGGACGAGAAGCTCGCCGTAGTTGCTGTTGTGGAAATAGACGCGAATGCCGACACCCGCCACGTTGGTGTCGTAAATGCCCTCGCCCCGTCCGCTGGGCGTGGTGAAGAGACCGAGACTGGCGGTGCGCGTCGGGTACAGGCATTTGAACCTGGGCGAGGTCCAGCCCGCCGTCCGCTTCTCCGCCAGCACGCTGCCCGGCGCCGCATCGACAGGGACATTGACCGTCCCGAACGACAGCACCTGTGGGCCACCCTGCGATGGATGCTTCAGGCAACCGGCGCGAGCCGGGGCCGGGATCGAGGCGAGCGACAACAGGAAGGCGAAGCGGACGATGCGGACAAGGGGCATGACGATGACTTCACGAGACAGACCGCATCGAGTCTGCGGATTTCGTCATGCCAAGCCCATCGGAGAATTCTGAAATGCCGCCGACAGCGCGCCACCCGGGCTGCACGGCCTGTTCACCGCGTCACGCCAATGATCCGCCCATGAGCCTGCAGGAATATCGCCGCAAGCGGAACTTCGCCAGGACGCGCGAGCCCGTTCCCGAAGGCTCCGCGCGCGGGCACGGCCGCGCTATCTTCGTGGTCCAGTTGCACCACGCCTCGCGCCGGCACTTCGACTTCCGCCTGCAGGTGGGCGACGTACTGCGCAGCTGGGCCGTACCCAAGGGACCCAGTTACGATCCGAAGGTCAAACGCCTGGCCGTGGAAGTCGAAGACCATCCCGTGTCGTACGCGGACTTCGAAGGCGATATCGAGGAAGGGTATGGCAAGGGACACGTCGACACCTTCGATCGTGGGGTCTGGTCCACCGCGGGCGACGCCGAGGCGCAGTTACGCAAGGGCCATCTCACCTTCGAGCTGTTCGGTAAGCGGCTAAAGGGAAGCTGGCATCTGGTGCGCAGTGGAAAGAAGGAGCGCCAGCCCTCCTGGTTCCTGATCAAGGCGAGCGACGCCTATGCCGGCGACATCGAGGCGGATGACCTGCTCGATGCGACGATGCGCGAGAGCACGCGGCGCGCCACGAAGAATCCAGCCGCCAAACGCGGGACGCGCCGCGTCCCGGCCGCCACGCTGAGCAAAGAAGCCGCCGCTCTCGATGGCGCGCGCAAGGCGCGTGCATCCACCGAGTTCTTCGCTCCCCAGCTCGCGAAACTGCGCGACACACCGCCACAGGGCGATGCCTGGCTGCATGAAGTGAAATGGGATGGCTATCGCATCCTGGCCAGTGTCGCTAAGGGCAAGGTGATGCTGTGGTCGCGCAACGCCCTGCCCTGGAACGACCGCCTGCCGGAGATCGTCACCGCCATCGAAGGCCTGGGCCTCGACAGTGCGCGACTCGACGGCGAACTCATCGCGCTGGATGCGCAGGGACGCAGCGACTTCAACGCGCTCCAACGAACCCTGGCTGGCGAGCTGCAGGCGCCACTGGCCTACATGCTTTTCGATATGCCCTATCTGCAGGGTTACGACCTCGGCAAGGTCGCCCTGAGCGCACGAAAACAACTGCTCGAACGCGTGCTGTCCCACGCGCCTCACCTGCTTTCGTACAGCGGCCACCACCTCGGCAACGGCGACGAGGTGTTCGCCATGGCGATGGCGCAGAAACTCGAAGGGATCATTTCCAAGCGCGCCGACGGCGGCTATCGCAGTGGACGCAACGACGACTGGCTGAAGATCAAGCGCCTGGAAAGCGACGAATTCGCCGTGGTCGGTTACACGCCCGCCAAGGGCTCCCGGCTCACCTTCGGCTCCTTGCTCCTGGCCCGACCCGACGCCGATGGTGGATGGACCTACGCAGGGCGTGTCGGTACGGGCTTTACCGATGACATGCTCCGCGACCTGGGCAAGACCCTGGCGAAGGGCGGGTCGAAAAAGCCCACCGTGCGCATCGAGGCGATCGATCCGACACTACGTGGCGCGCTGTGGGTACCGCCGACCGCGGTCGTCGAGGTGTACTACCGCGGCATCGGCAACAAGCAGCTCCTGCGCCAACCGAGCCTGAAGACCCTGCGCGTGGACAAGGCACCAAAGGATCTGCGTGACGCCGACCGGGCCCCGCCGGCGAAGGCGAAGACGACCGCGACGACCAAGGCAACGAAGCCAGGCGACACGGCCGCCGCGATCGTGATCACGCACCCCGACCGCGTGGTGTTTCCCGACGACGGGATCACCAAACAGCAGGTCGTCGATTACTACCTGGCCGTGATGCCCTGGCTCCTGCCGGAGATCGCCGATCGCCCTACCTCGACCATTCGCTGCCCCGGCGGCATCGGCTCCCCATGCTTCTTCCAGAAGCATGTGATGGCCGGCCTCGAGCATGTCGGCACGGCCAGACTCAAGGAAGAGACCGGCGCGCAAGCGGTGTATCTCTACCCGAAGAACGAGGCCGGCGTGATCGAGCTGATCCAGTTCGGCGCCGTGGAGTTTCACCCCTGGGGTTCGCACGTCGATTCGCCCGATATCGCCGACCGCGTCGTCTTCGACCTCGATCCCGGCGAAGACGTCGAATGGCGCCGGGTGATTGCCGCCGCGCGGATGGTCCGGGGTTTACTCGAACAACTGGGGCTGGTTTCCTTCGTTCGCACCACCGGAGGCAAGGGCCTGCATGTGGTCGTGCCCTTGAACCCGGGCGCGGACTGGGCCACCGTCAAGGGCTTCGCTCGTGGCTTCGCCGAAACCCTGGCACAGCTGCATCCGCTGGAATTCGTCGCCACGGCCAGCAAGCGCTTCCGCCGCGGCAAGATCTACATCGACTACCTGCGCAACGGCCGTGGCGCCACCGCGGTGGCCTCCTATTCGCTGCGATCGCGTGCGGGCGCGCCGGTCGCGGTGCCACTGCGATGGGAGGAACTGGGCAAGCTCGGATCCGGCAACGCCTTCGACCTGACCAGCGTGCCGAAGCGGCTCGCGCGTCTCAAGAAGGATCCCTGGGATGGTATCGACACGCTGAAACAGGACCTCGCAATGGTCGACCAGGCCCTCGCGGGGCGCTAGCGAGGCGATCCAAGTAAACTTACGCCTCACCCTTTCGTGACGACCCCATGTTCGTTTCGCTTCCCCGGTTCCTACGTATCCCCCTTGCCTGCCTGCTGCTTTTGGCCAGCACGGTGCTGCATGTGCTGCCGCTCCTGCTGCTGACGGTGGTGCGCCTGATCATTCCCGTACGCTCGATGCGCAAGGCGTTCGCCCCGGTACTGGTGCACATCGCCGAAAGCTGGCTGAGCATCAACGCCTGGTTGTTCGGCGCCTTCACGCGCACGCAGTGGCAGGTCGAAGGCCTCGACGGCTTGAACATGCGCGAGAACTACCTCGTGGTATGCAACCACCAGAGTTGGGTGGATATCCCCGCGCTGCAGAAGATCTTCAACCGGCGCATTCCTTTCATGCGCTTCTTCCTGAAGAGCCAGCTGATCTGGGTGCCCTTGCTGGGACCGGCCTGGTGGGCACTGGACTTCCCCTTCATGAAGCGTCATTCGAAGCAGGAACTGGAAGCGAAGCCGGAACTGCGCGGCAAGGATCGCGAAGCCACCCGCCGCGCCTGCGAGAAGTTCAGCCACGTGCCGGTCTCGGTGATGAACTTCACCGAGGGCACGCGCTTCACCAAGGCCAAGCACGACGCGCAGAAGTCGCCGTACACGCATCTGCTACGCCCGAAGGCCGGCGGCGTCGCCTTCGTGATCGATGCCATGGGCGACGCCATTCGGCAGATGCTCGACGTCACCATCGTCTACCCGGCGGGGCCGGGCACGATGATGGACCTGATCGCCGGGCGCATTCGCGAGATCCGCATCCACGTGCGCCGCCTCGCCATCGATCCGTCGATGCGCGGCGACTATGAGAACGATGCCGTGTATCGCGAACGCTTCCAGACCTGGGTGAACCAGCTGTGGACGGAGAAGGACGCGCGCATAGCGGCGATGTTGGGCCGCTGATCGGCCGGGTTCTACCGAGCCGATTGGGCGGCTTCCTTGGCGAGCACCTCGTCGAGTCGTTCGCGGCCGGCGTCCGCATAGGTCTTGCAGGTCTTGCCTTCGCCCTGTTCCGGATGCGGCGTGATCAACACGTCGCACGGCAGCGCGGCGACACGGTCGAAGGTCTTGCGATATTCAGCGACATAGGCCGGGTGATCGCTGAAGCGATAGGTGTCCGAAGCGAAGGCATACAGGCTGTCGGCAAAGACGATGTTCTTGCATGAGGTGCCTTCGCACGACTGCCAGGTCCAGGCCGTGCCGCCCGGCGTGTGACCCGGCGTGATATGCGCGGTGAGCGTCACGGGTCCAACCCGGACGACCGTGCCTTCGACGATGTCGCCCTTCGCATCCACCTTCGGATAAGCCTTTTCGCTCGGGTCGTACTGCGGGTCCTCGGGATACCTGCCGCCGACCTGCATCGCCGCGGCGCCCTTCGCCGTGGCGCGTACCGGCGCGCCGCTGTCCTTGGCCAGCTGCGCGATCGCGCCCGCATGATCGTGGTGCGGGTGCGTGTTGAGGATCAGCTTGATGTCTTCGACGCGGAAGCCGAGCTGGCGGATGTTCGCCTCGATCAGCTTCGCATTCGAGGGGTAAGGCGCGTCGATCAGCACATGGCCTTGTGGCGACGTGATCAGGACGGCCGCCAGGCCCTTGGTGCCGACGTAGTAGGTGTTGCCATAGATGACGTGCGGGGCGACCGCCTGCGTCCATGTCGGGTTGGCTCCTGTCGCCACCGGCGCCGGGGTCGTGGCGAAGGCGGGCAGGGCGAGGCAGCAGGCGAGGGCGAGCAGGTGGCGGCGCATATCGGTGTTCCCATCGGAAGGCGGAGCGAAGGATAGGCGAGGGGGTGGGGCGGGCGGGTGCCGCGCAGGGGGCTAAGTTGTGGCAAGCGAGCGTTCGCCGCTGAAGCGGCTCCCACAGGGGGCGGGAGCGGGGGGCACTGAGCCGCGGGGGGCGGGAGCGTCGCCGCCGAGGCGGCT
>Ga0255336_100456_pt1 | contig 64531 bp, 58 predicted proteins | sample MeOH1_35cm_T3_17_FD_189102 | JGI IMG/M metagenome (GOLD analysis project Ga0255336, IMG submission 189102) | Sandy soil microbial communities from University of British Columbia, Vancouver, Canada - MeOH1_35cm_T3_179 | ecosystem: Engineered > Artificial ecosystem > Sand microcosm > Unclassified ... | reverse complement strand
GCGGCGGTTCTGCACAGCTTTGCGTTAGGCTTTCGTTTTGTTATATTGAAGTTGGTTCCTGTGGCGCTATCGTCTAGGGGTTAGGACGTGAGATTCTCAATCTTAAAACCCGGGTTCGATTCCCGGTGGCGCTACCATCGCCTCTTCCAAGGACTTCCAATAACGTCTAAGCAAGTCCACAAAACAATTAAAATCAACGATTTAGCACTTCAATTAGTCCATCGAGATGCATCTCTGTCCGTTGACAGCCGGGGGCAACTGGGGGCAACATTGGGGGCAACTGAGTTTTTTGCTCCGAGGAGTTGCCCCCATGCCTCTGACCGATGTTATGATCCGCAACGCCAAGCCGGCCGCCAAATCCTTCAAACTTTACGACATGGGTGGACTCTATCTGGAGATTTCCCCCTCTGGCGGGAAATGGTGGCGGCTGAAATACCGCTTCAATGGTAAGGAAAAACGGATTTCGCTGGGCGTTTATCCCGACGTGAGCCTGAGCAATGCTCGTGAGCGCCGGGCTGACGCGCGAAAGCAGCTGACTAGCGGCATCGATCCCAGCCAGGACCGCAAAGCGCAGAAGTCTGCCGAAGCCGACCGTCTCGCAAACTCCTTTGAGCAGGTGGCGCGGGAATGGTTCACCAAATTCTCCCTGAGTTGGGCTCCTGCGCACGCCGCGAGAAAGATTCGTCTCTTCGAGCGCGACATCTTTCCATGGATTGGGCAACGACCGATCGCCGAGATTACCGCACCCGAACTGCTGAGTGTCTTGCGCCGAATTGAGAAACGGGGCGTGCGGGAGACGGAACGCCGTGCTCTTGTCGCTAGTGGACAGGTATTCCGCTATGCTGTCGCTTCGGGACGCGCAGAGCGTGATCCGTCCAGAGATCTTCGGGGTGCTCTGCCCCCAGTGAATGCCGAGCACTTTGCCGCAATCACGGAACCGGAGGGGCTTGGCGCAATCCTGAGAGCCCTTGATGCTTACGAGGGGACCCTGCCAGTGCGCTGCGCCATGCGACTCATGCCCATGCTTTTTGTGCGCCCAGGAGAACTGCGTAAGGCTGAGTGGACGCAAATCGATCTAGATGCAGCCGAGTGGCGCTACCTGGTGACCAAGACGAAGAAGGACCATATCGTGCCGCTGTCGAAGCAATCGGTAAAACTCCTGCGTGAAGTACTCCCCATCACTGGACGGGGCAGGTATGTCTTTCCAAGCGCACGGAGCAACACGCGGCCCATGAGCGACAATGCAATCCTTGCCGCTATGCGGACCATGGGAATTCCCAAGGACGTTACAACGGGCCACGGCTTTCGCGCCACGGCCAGAACGATCCTTGATGAAGTGCTCGGCGTCAGAATCGACTTAATCGAACATCAATTAGCCCATGCCGTGAAAGACCCAAACGGGAGAGCGTACAACCGGACGGCATTCCTGCCCGAACGCCGAAAGATGATGCAGACCTGGGCCGACTATCTTGACCAACTGAAAGGTGGGAAGGTGCTGGCCTCGTCTCGTGGCGCGGTGAAATCAGGATCATCTCCCAAATCACTTCGTGCTCCTCGTCCGCTCCCAGCCCCCGTCAAGAACCCACCGGAAATGGCAGAGCGGTTCCGATCACTGTGAAAAGGCAGTCTAAGCCGCGGGCTCGGCAAGCACGTTCCGCTGGTTAGGACGAGACTCAAGGACACGGTCGCGCGCCCAAGTTAAGATTTCTTCTTCGACCCATCCGACTGCCCTGCCGCCGAGCCTGACAGGGGGAGGAAAATGTCCGGTCTTGATCTGTAAATAGATGGATGACCGTGAAAGTCCGGTCAGTCGTTTTACTTCAGGAAGGCGCAAGAATGGCATGATGGTTCCTCCTTTCATTCCTCGCCCGAATACAGGCTCCCCCACGCTACAGCTTGACTTTGGCGTGAACTGGGTACCGGTGTCTAATGAAATCCGTGCAACACGTTATGCGGTACGGGAATAAGCAATGTCCTGCGGAAGTTCTGGAAACTCCAATTCCTACAATGAGATTGGTTTGGCGATGGGGCGATCATCCAAATGAAACGGCGTGGAAGGTTATTCTCCCAACGCATCACGGCGTAGGTGCATCAAGATTTGTGCAACCGGCAGAACCATGCTGGCATCAATAAAGAGAATTCCTGGTGTAAGGAAATCACCGCTTTCGGTGTATGCCTGTTCAACCAGATTAAATTCCCGCCTCGTCGAGTTCTAGTCTTAGGCTACTATGGCGCTAACAGAAACCCGATTGCTCGAAACCGCGATTGTCCTTGCTGAGGAACTGCATTTTTCCAGAGCAGCGGCACGATTGCGTATCGACCAGGCCACGGTCAGCAGACGAATCCAAGAGCTGGAAGGCGAGCTCGGCTTCAAGCTCTTCGAGCGCAATCATCAGACCGTCGAATTGACCAACGCTGGACGCAAGTTCGTCGAAGAGGCGCGTCTGGCCCTCTTGCATGTTGAACGGGCTGTCGGAAGCGGGCGTTCCGCGCATGAAGATGCCGAGGCCATCCTCAACGTGGGAAGGTCTCCCAATACAGATCCGTTTCTAATTACTACATTGCTTTCGCTCCGGTTGCCGCTGTTTCCGCAGTTGAAGATTGAGGTATCCCAACAATTTTCGTGCGAACTCGTTCGCGAAGTCCTTGCCGGAAGTCTGGATCTTGCAATCGCAACGGAGCCGCCGGAGTCCAAGTGCCTCACGACGGTGAAGGTCGCGGAGTCGCCCTTCTACATTGCCATGCCGGAGGAGGACGAACTCGCCTATGGGGACTGCGTCACTCTCGATATGCTTGCCCGGCGGCCCTGGGTGATCTTCGAGCGGCGTCTGCACCCCCCGGTGTACGACACGGTGATGCGCCGGGCCGTGGAGCGAAAGGTCGCGCCAGCCAAACTCCATCACATCATGGTCCCCGAGGACGCTTATTCCTTGGTTGCCGATGATGGAGCTGTAGCCTTCATGTTGAAGTCGGGAGCGATTCGGATTGCGCGCGACGGGATTACAGTGCGACCACTCGCCGAGGATACGCTCATGCTCAGGACCTATCTAGCCTCGCGCGCGGACGACAGTTCCAAAGTTGTGAGCGAATTGGTCAGGGCATTTATGCGCAAGCTCTCGACATTTTCTCGGGTTACTCCGTTTCCGGTTCGCGCATCGGCATGAGAGTTCAAAATAATGGCGTGCGGTTCTAGTCGGCTGGTTCTTTAGGAACGATCCCGATAGTGACCGGCCCTGACCAGTCGCACTTGGGGCAGGTAACAAGTCCTGTCGCCCCACCTCTCAACCCGAGATCCTTGAGGTCGATCGAAAATCCACATCGTGGGCACACATGAGCGCTGACCTTCGGCTGTCTCCGTTCCTTGCTTAGCTCTCGATCTTGCATCCGTTTTCCTATCTGCGCTGCCAGCTTAGAACCTGTCGTGCGGCGCGAATTCTTTCGCCTGCATTGGTAGAGTTACGTGCGCCAGTTCGGCGCGGTAACTTGCGTTCCTTCCTGATCCGTCACCGTGCCGTCCGTCTCGATTCGGAATATCTTTTGGCGCCAGTTGATGGCCAGCAATACTTCCCAGGAAAACGGAGGGAAATGAATAGTTCCATACTGGTCGCGGATTTCCACTACGCGCGTTTGCCCGCGACTGTGAGCTGCCTTCCGCATTCCTTGTTTCATTGCTTGTTGCGCTGAACATATTTCCATTGGCACACCAACAGCCCCCAACGAAATTGCAAATGCGTGGGCGTATTCTTGCGCAACGCAAGCACACAAGACACGGCCCCGCCGTCGCAGCCCTCAAAGAATGCTCCATGCCAGGTAGAAAAGAGCCGAAATTGCAACCGACAGAATTGCAGTCGCGAGCATTCCCTTCCATCCTTCCGTCCATATTCCAGGCTTGGTTTGGATCGTTTGCTCACATGCTTCTTCTAGCAACATAGGTAGTCCTTTAAGAAATATTTTTTGCTACGCTACGTGATTTCAGTACCCCCGCAGACGCGAAACGCTGGTGCTCCGCGCCTGTCTGTTTTCGAATATGCATTGACGAACGAACATTTCAAGACAACATGCCCTGGAAAAACGTCGAATGCAGTAGCGCATCGAATTCCGTGTCGGATGCCGCGAAGTGGACCGACAACCGCCCGGCGTCGGACCCGATCGAGGTGGCGCTCAAAGCCTGTTTTTCGGCATCGGAACCGCTCATCTTGCGCACTGTCACCGCCGCGTTTAAGAGCGAGGAGATGGCAGCAGCGGTAAACGAGTCATCGGTGGAGATGGTGAGATCGAATGTGGCGCCGTGCTGGAAGTCCATCGAATACCAGCAAGCCTGCAGCCGCTTCTGTATGCTCGCGAAGCCGGTGATCGAGCCGGCCGGGCCGAGCATCTGCTTCATCATGAACTCCGTGCCCTTCGAGTCGAGGATGCTCCATAGCGGCTCGGTGTCCACGGATCTCATGGCGTCCATCATGGGAGCATTGGTTAACAGGCTGGGTGCTGCGCTGTCATGGGCGTCGAGGGCCGCCTTGACCGCTTCCGGGTCACCAAAGACCATGGTGGAAGTATCGACGAAGCAGAGCACCATGCCGGTCCTGGCCAGCGGATAGACCTTGTTGGTGCGGATCAGAGTTGCCTTGATTTTCTGTTTGCGGAAACCGGCCAACATCTCCGGGACAGGAAACTGCCCTTGGGCGATGCCAACGCTTTTCAATGGCGCGTCTGCAGCGTCCTCATTCTGAGACTTCCCCTGGGGACGAAAGAGAACGTAGGCCAACTGCTCTACGTCATGGTTTTCATTGAGACCCGCTTTGCGCAGGGCCTCTTCAAACTGCTTGAGTTCGGGCAGCGTCACGCGGTCGCGCAAGTTTGTTGCCGCAACCGAGTTCTGCATTGCCTTATAGTCAATCACGATCAACTGCTGTACATCATGAGGAATGGCGGCGCGGGCATCAGTCGAGAGTTGGGCCACCGAAGCGATAGAAGCGCCCATCACCAACAAGCCCGTAACCGAGATTCGAGCGATTAATTTCAACCATTGCATGTCTCTTCGTCCTCCGAAAAATCGAAATTTCCTGGTCCAGCGATGGGCCGGCCTGAACCGGCATCGCCGATGCGACCGCTTGTGATCCGGCTCAGTTTGATTGCAATAGATAAATTGTCCACGGCTCGGTGGAGTCGGCACCGAGGAGGAAGATGGCGTACTTGCCATCGAACTGGCCCGCGATCGCAACTGCGGGAAATGAATATGTCTTGCCGGTTGTATTGGCCGCGTAGCTCGCACCGAGCCATACCGTGGCACCAGGGAACAGGCCATTGTTGGCACTGTCTTGGGTGCCAAGGTCAATGGCCAGATCGCAGTTGCCGAAGCCATCGGGAGAGGTTGAAGGATCGTCGTTGGTAAAGTCTCCGCCATAGAACAGCGTAGCGGTGGGTGCAGCAACAGAGGCGCAACTAGACGGAGTGGTTGAAAATCCGAAAGAAGCCAAGTGCGAAGACCAACCTGCGGCTCCGGACCCACCCGAATAGATACCGGTGCCACGGACAAACCCGAGAAATTGTGCACCGCGAATGGCGTTCACATCGAGCGCGCTCGTTGGCTTGGGCAGTCCGACCGCGCCAGTACCGGCACCGAGAACATTTTCATACACACCAGAGCTAGTCCCGTAGGTGACAACGCCGTTGTCCTCTACAAGTAAACCAGTGGAACCAATTCCAATCGAAGCGGAAGGTTGAGTCTGCGAGCTTAACCCCGGATCTTGGATGACAGCTTGTCCGGGAACACTCACAATGTAGCCTAACGTCGTTGGACCGCAAATTCCCGTTGTGGGAGAGGACGCTGGCTCCGCTGGTGCTCCGGTGCCGCCGACCGAGGGCAATGTGTATTGATGGATGTTATCGAAGGTGATTTTGCTCCCATCAGAAGTGATGTCCACACTTCCATATGCAGTATCAGTTGCTGGATTCCAGACTGCGGGGGCACTGCTATCGTTTGACTGATTGAGACCTCCGGGAATTGTGATGAATTGCCAGGTCTGAGCTTTCGACAGCGAAGGACATTGCGAAGCGGCCACCAGTGGAACTGCCGGCTGGCCGACGAGTTGCGCCAGTCCTCCGGATTGTCCCGCAAGCTCTAGGGCGAAGCTTCCAGCCTTTGCCGGACTGTAGGGCGTGGCGACATAGATTCCATTGGAGGGAGCATAGTTTGCGGTGATTCCCAAGTCGAGCAGGCCCCGCGGGCCTTTGGCAACGACACCGGCATTGATTACTTGTGGTCCGTTTGCTGATGCTCCTTGAGCTGATCGTCCCAACCCGAAGATAGACTGGTAGAACGCATTGGCGGTGTCGTCAATCGCGTAGATTTCTGTTCCTGTTAACGGACCAAACTGACTTCCACTTCCGTTGGTAGTCCCACCGACATAGGGGGCCATGTATGTCTGCGGTTGCTGCTGCGGCTTGGCTGTAGAGCTTGAACTCGTATTTCCTCCACCGCATCCTGCAAGCAAGATCAGTGGCAGGACTCCGCTCGCTACCGTGACCTTGAGCAGGGAGCTGCGAAATGTGCCGTGCATCGGAATGAAGTGTTGCATACGCCCCTTCTCCAGACTAGAAACTTCCCTTGAGACCGAATTGCAGAATACGCGGATCATGCGCATCGACCGGATGGAGGAAAGAATTGCCCGCCAGACAGCTTGACGCCCCAGCGGAGTAAAGCTCGGATTGCGAGCCATAACAGTTGATGACGTTGTTGCCGGTATTGCCGGGGTGCGTTGGATCGGTAATGCGGAACTGCGTGTGGTTGAACACGTTATAGGCTTCGGCACGGAACTCGATATCGAGCTTCTCCTTAAACGGCATGAAGTAGGGCTTGAAGTGTTTGAACAGAGACATGTTGAAGTTGATTCGTGAGGGGTTATTCAGCGAATTGCGGCCGGAGTTGCCGAATGTAAGGCCACGCGGTGCCGCGAAAGCGCCAGGGTTCAGGAGAAGCGGGCCAACGTTGTTTCCCCCGGACGCAACATAAGGTTTGCCCCCATGAGCATTGCCGATGACGTCGGCATAGGAGCCGACTCCAAGTCCATCCCCGACACCAGCGTTATCCGCGGCTCCGGTGCCGTCGGCCCCGCCTCCATTGATAACGCTGAAGGGCGTTCCGGTCTGCCACGTAGTAATGCCGCTCAACTGCCAATGGTCGAGCAATGTCTTCAAAATTGGACCAGGCTGCCATGATAGCTTTTCGGCTGCCGTGCCATAGCTGTCGCCGGCAGGATCTTTTCCCGTGCCTACCAAATGGTTAAAGCCAGTGAGCAGCCGCAGCAGAGGAAGGTCATAGATGTAGCTGACATTCAGCAGATGGCGCTGATCGAAGTCCGAATTGGCGTGGTTGGAATGAATGTCGAGCGAGTTCGCGAAGTTGGCGGAGGACCGGTCGGAAGAGTCGTCCAACGAGTGGCTGTACGTATAGGCGATTCCCAAGGTGAGAGGTCCCGCCGTCTGGCGGAGAGTGGCCTGCAACGCGTTGTACTCGGAGTCGGCAATATTATCTACAGAGATAATGTTGCTGAACCCCGAATAAGGACGGACCTGGTCCGGACTGAGGCCGAGTCTTTGCACAGGGTTCCCGGCCGCGAAACCGTAGTTACCGGTGCAAGCCACAAACATATTGATATATCCAGGATCATTTGGCCCGATGGTCGCGGAACTGGGAATCGTGACCGGCGCACCGGGCGCACTACTGTTCAGCCCGGCCACCGAAAAGACCCCGGTACTTGCTCCACTCTGGCAGACGCTGGCGGTGATCGGCTGGCCCGGTTGAAATGGATTCGCGTTATTGCTCAATGGCTGAAGCTGGTTCAGATCGCGGACCGCCGACAAGTGTGTTCCCTTGGCGCCCACGTAGGCAAGCTGTGCCACCATCGACTTCCTTATTTCACGCTGTATGCTCAGGCTCCACTGTTGTGTGTAGGAGTAGACTGCCCTCGTCGGGATTGAGGTCACATTCAGAGGAAAGGTCGCGCCATTGGCAATCGCGGCGTTATTCGAGCACTGTCCCGATACCTGGCAGGAGTAGCCAATGGCGTTGAACGCGCTGGTAGAAGCCGATCCGACGATATTCGACTGCGTTTCGCTCAACACGAGAGGCGCGCTGCCAATCAGCGAGCCGACGTTGGCCTCATAGCTTGTTCCGTGTTCCCAGAAGAGACCGTAGCCGGCGCGAATCGCAGTCTTACCATCACCGCGCGGGTCCCAGGAAAATCCGAGCCGAGGCGCGGGATGAAACAGACTATTTGACATGCAGCTGTTGGGGACCCCATTCGCGCCACACTGTACAAGTCCGTTGACCATCGCCGGATTGAGAGAACCAAGACTATACGATCCTGTACGGTTCAGCGGGACCAGCACTCCAGAGCCGTTCTGCACAAGATATCCGTTATTCGGATCAATCGAAATTGACGCACCCAAAGAAGAGTTGAATGCCTCTGGGCGCCAGTTGTAGCCCGTGTCTTTGGGGTTATACCAGGCACCGAAAAGGCTTGCCCGGAGTCCGGCATTGATCGTCAGCCGCGGCTTCACCTTCCAGTCGTCCTGCAAGTAAAACTCGGCCATTTTGTACCGGTTGTAATACCGTCCCTGGCCGCTATCCTGCGTATAGCTTTTGATCGCCCCTTGTGTCACGAGCGGTGCGCTGCTGGACGAGAAGCCGGGGCCGGCAAGAAAATCGGCAAAGGCATTGCCAGTTGTATGAGTAGATTGTTGATTACTGAAGGTAAGTAATCCCTGCAGATCGCCAGAGTTCGCGCCGCTGACCGCGCTTGACTCATTCTGTTGCGCGAAGACTCCTTCAAAACCGAACTGCAGCGTATGCTTGCCGATGGTCTTGCTGGCATCGTCGCGCAGGTTGAAAGTTGGGTTGGACTGCGACCAGGGAGCGTAGCCGGTATCCGCTGCAAAGCCGTGGCCACCGTAGGCTCCATTGTTTCCCTGAAAGACCAACCCCGGCAATTTGCCTCCACCAAAGCCATTATTGAAGATGTAGCCCATAGGGCATTCGGTCAGGTTCGATGGAATGGCATAAGTCCCGCCTGTGGCAGCCACCTGCGAGCACGAGGTGGAATCGAGGATGGCTGGGCGGTTCAGCGAGGCAACGCCGACTCCCGGCTGAGGAGTTAGTGTGATGTGCTCGACCCCATAGCTTGCGGTAATCAGATTAAAAAAGCCGTTTGGTAAAGTTTGTGCAAGGCTGACCAACATGTTCAGGCCGGGACCATTGAGACGGTTTTCGACTGTCGGAAAACTGTTCTGAACCACGCCCCATTGCGGCGCCAGGGTTACGGTGTCCCAGGCATCATGAATATAACGGAAGGAGAGACGCTGCTTTTCCGTGAGGTTGTGGTCGATGCGGAACAGTTCTTCCCGCCAATGTGTCGGCGGTGAGACCGAGGCAACGTAGCAGTGCGCAAACGGTGAAGGACTGCTGGAATTACAGCCGCCGTATGAGTTGGGTAGCGGAATAAGGCCCGAGTTGAGGATTGCAGCGCTGGTATAGTTCACCGAAACGCTTCTGCCAGCTTGTATTTTGCCGTTGTTCGGACTGATGGCTCCTTGCGGACAGTCCGGGTACACTGCTGGATCGAAGGTATCGAAGCTTCCCGGTGCCAGGACCGGGCACACGTCGGAAAAGTCTCCAGCCCTCTCTTTCACTGTAGGCACGGATTGGTTGTAATCCACAGGAGTTTTTTCGCTGCGAGCTTCTTCTGAGAAGAAGAAAAACGTCTTCGTCTTATTTGGGTTGTAGTGGCCGGGAATATATAAAGGCCCGCCTATGGATACACCGCCGTCCAACCTCCGATAGAGAGGCGTCCGATACTTAGGCTTGCCGGTGTATCCAAGCGGCATCGGATCCGGTTGGTCGAAGTAGTTCCTGGCGTTGAACATTTCGTTGCGCATGAAGCCGTAGACATTCCCATGGAATTTATCTGTGCCGGACTTGGTCGAAACCAGGACGGTGCCCGATGCACTCTTCCCGTAGAGGGCACTATAGTCCGCAGTCAGTACTTTCATTTCCTGAATGGCGTCGATGCTTGGGTAAACCATGAGGGGCTCGCCCTGACCGCGGCTTGCGTTGATGCTCGTATTCAGCACGTCGCTGCCATCGACGAGGAAGGTGTTGTACTCGACACGACCACCGTTCACGCTGAACTTCGCGCTCCCGGCCACGCCAACCTTCGCTTCATCCTGTCCGGTCTGGTTGCTTACACCTGGAGCCATGGTGATGAGTTGCGAGAAGTTGCGCCCATTTAGACCATATCCTGTCACCTCCTGCTCTCCCAACGTTGTCGACAGCGAAGCAGTGTCGGTCTCGATGCTAGAAGTTCCTGCTCCTCCGGAGACCTCGACTTGGGTCTTTACCGCGCTAACGGACATCCGCGCATTAAAGACGAAGTTCTGCCCGGCAGCGAGCGTTACAATGTCGCTCAACCTACGGTCGAATCCATCGGCCTCCACCACGACCTGATAACGCCCCGCAGGCACGGAGGGGACAAGATAAGCACCGAGCCCATCCGTCTTGGCTTCACGTGTTGCCAGGCTCTCCTGATTGATGACGTGAATGGAGGCTCCCGGGATAGCGTTGCCATCCGGATCGGTGACTTGGCCGGAAAAACGGCCTGCAGCGTTTTGTGCAAGCAGCGGAAGGCTGCCCAGGAACAACAGCAGAAGCGCCACATACAACAATCGAGAGAACAATCGAAACATGTCCAGCCCTTTAACTTGAAATCGGTTCACGATTTGCATTTCCTTCCCGCCTCTATTGCGGAAGGTAGTAGCGGAATGAAGTGAACCACATGTTGTCGATTCCCTTCGGAGAACTGGTCACATTGTTGTTGAGATCGCCGATGCCCTGCCAGGTACGGCGCTCCGCGTAGGAATACTGAATGCCCTGCTGAAAAGTCCCGTGAACACCTCGGTAAAAGCGGAACCAGTAACCGACGGTTCCTTCCTGGATGTTGCGGGTGTCCGCATTACAGTTGGAGGCTGAGCCAACTAGGCTGCCGCCGGAGTTCGATGGGGGATTCTGCGGAAGCACTTCCGTGTAGCACCCGTAGACGATATTCGTGGGAGCTCCGTAACCGCCAAGAATGGGTTGCCCCAGCGTCGGACCCGCCGTGGTGTTCTTATATCCGGTGTCGTACCAAGCCCGTTTGGCATACTCTCCGCCGTAATATCCATACACATCGAAGCGGGGTGTTACATGCCATTCCAGAGAGCCTAATGCGGAGCCCCCGGTCAACAGTTGAAGCGATCCGTTGGGATGTGCCGTCGCGTCAGGCAACGTGCTCGTGCTATAGCGCCCGACACCGTTACCCGCAAGGACGTGTGCACCAAGATCAAGCTTCTTCCCAAAGAGCGACACGCGCGCATTCACACCTGCCCCGCCGCCTTGGGTCTTCGAGGTGAAAGCTCCGAGAGCAGAGGTCGTAGCCGATGGTGAAGCGCCCGGAGGCAATGGCCCGTTGGGGAAGACCCGGTCGCGGAAGAACCGGCCAATGCCGAACAGCTCAAAGTGCCCCCAGTCGGTTTCGTAAGCGGCCTTGGCGATCAGATCAGGCGCGTAGTTGAAACTGTAGTTTGCGGTTGGGTTATAGAGACCGCCCGCATTGCCCGCCTGTTGATAAGCAATGGTGGGGAGGTTATGACCACCGACATTGAGCGTCTGGGCTTCCTCGACGGCTGCGCCGAGCCAAAGCCTCTTTCCGACTTGCTTCACGGCGCGGAAGCCGTATTGTCTTTCCCAGGTGAAGCCGACGTTGTACTGCGCATCGATGGTAAGCGGGGTGGCTTCGGAGAGATTCTCCAGTCCATGTCTGTATTCGGTGGCAAGCGACCACATCTGCCCGCCGGTTAGCGTCCATCCTCCATTCAGCATTGCCTGCGCCCACGCCTGGCGCAGGCGCAGGGTGTAGCTGTTGCTTTGGTTGTCGTTTGAAGTTGTTCCTGCGGAAAGGAAGTCCGTTTCAACATATCCGCGCAACGTGGCCGACGGCAGCTTGCCAACGGCCAGCAATGAGATTCGCGACTGGCGGCCACTGGCATTGAACTCGGAAAGGACGCCCGCCGTCTGTCCGGCAAACGGGATACCGCTGAATTGCGTGTTCACATCGCCACCGATGCCGCGTTGGCGATTGACGGTCTCAGCAGCAAGAAAGCCGCCTGGCGTGAGTTCCACTCCCCTGAAGTGAATTACTCCCGCGTGTTCCAGATTTTTCGTTGCCTGCTCGGTCGTTTCCACCTTCGCCGACAGCGAACTCGAAGTATCCTTCAGCGCGGCAACGTCGCTTTGCAACTTGACAACCGTGGAGCCTTCGGGACCGATTGCCTGTTGGGTGGCCTCAAGTTTCTGCTTTGCATCAGCCGCATCTTTGCGCGCCTGCTCCAGTTCGGCATCGCGTGCTCCCATCTGCTTCTGAAGCACGTCGTATTTCTGCTGTAGCTCATCGAGCCGGTGAGTCACCTCGTCTAGCTTCTGGAATTCCTGGGTCACTGATTCCAGCAACAGTTCTTCCTGCGTTTTGGGCTTGTTCTTTGCGGCCTTCACGCTTCCATGTTTTGCCGGCAATTGACTCGCGCCACTCTGCGCCTGCACGGTGACACATGCCATCAAAAGAACTCCAGCGACAATCATTTTGAATATCTTCATTCGCCTCTCCTTCAATCCTGTTTCGTCGGCATGTGGAAACGCGGCGGCCATGTTACGGCGTGATGGTGATCGTGGAACTAACAGCTTTGGTGGGATCGGCAACCGCGGTTGCGGTCACTTGGACAGTCTGGCCGGTCGGAATTGTCGCGGGTGCAAGGTACGTCGTGGCAACGCCACTTGGGGTCAGGACTGGACCGAAGGAGCCACAATCGGTCGAACTGCACACCGCAGACCATCTCACACCCGCGTTTGTCACGTCGTTGTTGAGCACAGCTTTGAATTGCGCGCTGCCACCAGCCTGCATGGAAGAAGGGGGAGCAGGTGCAAAGCTCACAGAGATCGGTTGGCCCTCGACCGTGAGTGTCACCGTCGCAACTCTGCTATGGTCGGCAGTAGCGGAGGCATAGAGTGTAACCACGCCCTGTTTCGGCGGCGCTGCCGGTGCGACATACAGTGCAAGGTATCCGGCCGAGGAGGCGTTCGTTATATAGGTAGGAATCGGGCCGCTCATTGTGTGGGCAGGCGTAAATGTCCCACACGAGTCATCTTGAGTCTGTCCGGTAGGGAGCGGAGTACCGGGGGGCAAGGCACTGCCGCAGACAGCACTCCAATCGATTCCGAGGAGTTGCGGATCGGCGTTTAGCGTCGCATCGACATAGGTGCCTTGACCAGTGGTCAGCGATGTCGGCTGAGTTTTCAGCGCGGCGCCATCAATATCTGTGAACGCGACTCCCTTCACTTGCGGTTTCCAGGCATCGCTGGAGGAACAACCGGAGAGTAGGAATAAGCCTCCAAACAACAGAGCAGCGCAACTCATTTTGGCTGCTGCGCACAACGACGCGAGCAGAGTCTTTTGTGTAGATCGATAAGTGCGAATCGCGGTTTTCATCACTTCCTCTTGAAAGCACTGATAGAGAATTGGAATTACTTGGACGAACCATGGAGACGCTCATGGCTTAGCTCCGAGTTTCTTGGTCTTCAGCCCCAGAGCAAGCGGGGTCACCACGGGAGTTGCTGCGCCGACATACTCGGTCACCGTGTTGTCGGCCAGCAGGACCCACACATTGCCCGCGCCGTCGATCACAACACGCAAAGTGCCTGCGGCCAGACTGGAAGACGTGTAGGACACTGCAGCGGCGTAGTCCGACAGGCTCAGGGTAATGGGAAGCACGCCCGGGGGAATCACAGGATTCGTGCTTCCGCCCTGGTTTGCAACCCATGCAGTACCTGCCCCATCCAGCGCAATGCCCCGTGCATTGTAGAAATACAATCCTGAGGCTCCCCCACCACTGCTCCCGCCCCCCGCATAGCAGGTCGGTTGTAGGGTTGCGCCTTTGCCTGCGTAGGGCGGAATCACGCACACATCGCCAGTGACCGCCCAGGTCTTGCCCGCGCTGTCGGCTGCAATCTCTGGAGCTATCCCCGTTGTTCCTTGCACAAGCCGACCGTTGTAGATCAACTGGCCGCCAGGATTTGCGAGTTCAGCATAAAAATTCTGAGCATTTGCAATGTCACGATTGCCAAGCCAGACGTTATCCGAGCTGTCGATCCCTACCGCGCCCACATCGGTTACGCTGCTGTTCGTGTATCCCGAGACTGGAGAGAGCTGTTGTCCAAGGCTCGTAAACTCGTTCACGCCACCCGGGTTCGTAATCCAGAGGTTGCTTTCGGCATCGATCGCTATATCACCGCCATCGCCGGCTACTCCTCCGAAAGGACTCCAAGGATAAGCATCACCAAGGCTGCTCAGTTCGTAGAGAGCTCCGTTGCCTGAGACCCAAATATTGCCGGAAGCGTCAATAGCAATCGGTCCTCCTCCCGCCGGAAAACCGGTGGATGGTGACAGAGCGGCTCCAGTTGAGTTCCACTCGATGACACTGCCAGCCTTCGCATCGGTAATCCACATGTTGCCGGAGGCGTCGATGGCAAACGAACCTACCTCGCTTGCGGAAGTCAGACCACCTCCGCTCGTGTAGTTCAGCGAGATCGACCAATCGTGAGGCTTCGAGGTAAAGATCGGCTGGAAGGGGGAAGAGATAGTCGCTAATTCGATCATTGAATGGGGATTGGATCTTTGATCCAATTGGTATCCGTAGTTCGTGATGGGATGCTGGGCGATATTGAAGGCCGCCTGTAGCGTATCGGAAGGCGCAATCGATGCCCCGAACGTTCCATTGCCCAGCAGATCGGTCGCGCTGAACAGGAGGCCGCAAGCGCTCCCATCTCCTTCGACGCCACCCGAGGTTGCAGCGCACCCATTGAGGACGTCTGCGAGCGTATTGATCTCCACGTAGGGCACGGCCGCATTTCCTGCAGGAACGACAAATCGCACCTTACCTGTGGAGATATCGACCAGGTTATTGACGGCAGCAAAAGCATTGGCGAATCCGGTCAGATTGCCGCTGCTGGTGCCAAGGTAGAGGTAGCTACTGTTTCCGGTCAAAGCATCATTAGCGGCGAAAGGAGCGATTGCCCACGCGGAGGCAACCGTCGTCATTTCGTTCACAACCGCCGGACTGGAACTGAGATTGCTGCAGGCTCCAAGCGCCGTCATTAACGCGAGGTTCTGATTGACATTGTTGGTCCCGACTTTGCCGCCGGCTGCCACCAGGTACATCTGACTTACTGCCCTCGGGCATGTGTAGCCGCTGGTAATCGTGAAACTTCCATTCTTATCCGTCGATGCCGAAGCAATGGGCGCGGCAGCCGACGCATACCCACTCGTCCCGGCAGCATAGAGCGCGACGGAAGCTCCCACCACCGGCGTGGTTCCCGCTTGCACGACGCCATTCAGCACAGGACCGGTCGAAGCTGAATCGATGGTGATCGTGCCGGAGATTGCCCTTGTTGTGTCGGCATGCGCCTGGGCCACAACCGCCACTGTCCCAGTAGAAGGCGCTACGGTGGGCGCGGTATATGGGATCGGCAGGCCGTTGGGCCAGCTGCTGACGCTGGTTGCCGTCACTGGTGGCTGATACGGAACGGGAGGTGTCGTGGCGGTTGCGTCAACAGCGGTGATTGCAGGCTTGATCGTGAAGAACCCGCAGCCACTGGCGCAAACCTGCCAGTCCACACCGGCGGCGGTTGTATCGTTGGCAACGGCGGCGTTCAGGTTGACTGTTGCCTCCGGCGGCATCTGTGCAGGCAGGCTAGGAACGAAGCTGGCCGACAGAGTTGTATCCGGTGTAATCGTGATGGGGTCGGACGAGATGCTGACACTCGTATTCTCAACCGAGGTTGCAGTAAGCGTTACAGAGGTTCCGGATGCGATCACCGGAGGAGCCGTATAAACCGTTGCAACCCCGCTCGCTGTTGTGACCGGCGAAAACCATCCACAGCCTCCGGGGACGTTGTTGTTGCCGCACTGTGCGCTCCAGGTCACACCTGCCGACGAAGCATCATTTGCAACCGTGACGCTCACGGGTGCCGAGAAGGTGCCTACCAACGAGGCGGGCGGAATTTGCGTGAATGAGAGTGTAGGAGGAGGGGGCGGCGAGGCAACGATGGTGGTAATTGCAACCGCTGAATTCGAAGGCGTCGTTGCCGCTGAGGATGCAGTAATCATGACAACGTCGCCGGTTGGAACGGAGGCAGGCGCAGTGTAGGTAATTGAGTAAACTGTACCGGCCCTGCTTCCAGTCTTCGAAGCGTTGGAGAAAGTACCGCATATTCCCGGACTGCCGCAGGCCGCCGTCCAATTTACGCCGAGATTGTTGGGGTTATTCGCAGCCGTCGCTGTCAGCGTAGCTTGCGCCCCAGTTTTCAGCGTTGCCGGCGGCGCTGTTGAGATGGCGATCGAAATCGGCGCCGTGGTTACGACCGTCGCGGTCGCTATAGCGGATTTGGTCGGGTCGCTGGTCGAGGTTGCTTTAATCGTGATTGTGCCGCCGGGAGCTATACCCGACGAGGATGGGGCCAAAAAGGTAGCAGCTATTCCACTCGATGTGTGACTCGTAATCGAACCGCAGCTCGATCCCGCGCAACTCACACTCCAATCCACTCCCGCCGCCGCGGAATCATTCAAAACTACAGATGTGAGATGGACAGTGTGCGAATTCTGCACATAGAGGTTGGAAGGCGTCACGCTGACAGCGATTGCAGCAGCAGGCGACGGAGTTGTAATCGCGACCGTTGTGCTGGCCGACCTCGTCGTATCGGTGACTGAAGTCGCAGTAAGAGTTACTATTTCGCCGTCCGGCACTGCCGATGGTGCCGTATAGGTCGTTCCAAGCAAGCCACTGCCGCTCGTTTGCGCAGGATTGAACGATCCGCAGGCAGCCGATCCGCAGGTTGCTGTCCAAATCACACCCGCGTTATTCGGATCATTTGTCAGCAGGACAAGTATCCTTGATGTAGTATTCACGTCCAGCGAGCTCGGCATGGAAGACCCACTAAGAGAGAGAGCGATGGGCACCGAGAGGATTGTCAGGCTCACGCTGCTGTGTTGCGAAGGATTGCTGGTGACGGTTGCGGTGATGGTTACACTTGTTCCGATGGGGACTACCGATGGGGCCGTATAGATCGTTGTTGCTCCGCCATCCGTGTGAGTGGGAGCCAGCGTCCCGCATGCCCCTCCAGTGATACTACCGGTCACCGGGCTGCCGCCGCAGGTCACGGTCCAATCCACGCCGGCATTGCTCTTGTCGCCCGAGGGAGCCATGCTGAGCTTCGCGGTGGCGGCCAGGGTCAGCGCACTCACGGTGCCGGTTGCGCCGTTTGCGGCAGTGATAGAGATCGCTCCGGCCTTGGTCCCCGAAGCGGAACCGCCTCCACAACCAGCGATTATCGCGGCCAAGGCCACTCCTGCAAGAGCCAACATGCGAGGCTTTACCCATGCCGCTTGCCTCTGCGGCCCACACCCGGAATGCACTGACTTCGCCGAAACAATTCGAGTAAATATTGACCACATGCCGAAGGTGTCCTATTTCTTTCCGCTCAGAGTCGAATTGCTCTGAGGCTTGCCATATGCGTCACGAAGGCGCGTAGCCAGATCGTCCATCGTGAGCAACATCTCTGCGAGAATCTTGTCCGCGCTTCTTACCGCGGGACTATGTGTCTGCGTGAGTTCCTTCGCCAGTGAAAGATTCCTGTCTGCCGCCTCGAAAAGAGAAGAGGTTCCCGCAGCGGAAACCTGACCTGAGGCAGGCTTGCTTTGTGTCTCCGAGAGCAACTCGCGCTCGCGCTTCAATGCCGCATCAAGCCGTTCGCGGTGGCTATAAATCAACTCTGCCAAGGTTGCAGAGGCTAAGGCCGTTCTTTGCCCCTCGGCACCAAAGCGCACCTGAAGATCGGCGATTTCCTTGCTTTCCTGGCTGACGGTCAACGCGCTGTTGAAGAGCCGCTGACCAAGGTCGTTGATTTCGGCGACGCTCCGCCCTCGCGCCTGTAAATATGTTTTCAGGGGCGATGACTGATCCGGCATCGAGGCTGCCGCAACGCTCTGAACGTTGTCCCCAAGAGACGGATTCCGCCTGAGATTCTCCGCACTCTGAATGGAAGCCGCGACATGAGGAACCATCCGCAGACGGGCTTGCAATCTTCGGCTCTGCTCCTCGGTTTCGACCAGGCCGTTCACGGTAACGCCTTGTGGGCTGCGGTGGATTTCGATCTGCGCGCCGCTGTCTGCGTGGAGTTGGTTCAAGATGAACCTTGCGCCAAGCTCGGCCTCATCCTGTTGTCCCTCTGTCAACACTTCCGGCAAACGTGGAAAAGGAAGGATACGAACAGGATTCACCGCTATCGATGATGCGTTTCCCAAAGGCTCGAACACGTTGGCATCTACTACGCTCCACGGCAGGATTTTGAAATCGAGCTCGGCGACCTCCACCGTGCTGCTGTCCCGGAGTTCCACTGTCCGCTTCACCGGATGGAAGTCCGTATCGCGCACCGTCAATGACTGTTCCACAACCAAGCCATCCGGAACCGTGGTGGTGAGCTGGAGCAGGTGCGATCCGGCGCGCACGATGTTGTCTTCGCGCACATGCTGGTGATCATGCCAGCTCTGATAGCCGGCTGCGGAGAGTGGTTCATTCCAATCGATGCCTGCCTGGATCAACGTATTCTCAAGCTGTGCTTCCGTGGCATCCAGCTTTACTTGCTTCGGCAGGCGCTTGCCTTGCGTGTCCCGATAGATTGAACGGGTACTCGTCTCTTTCTTCGACTGTTTCGACAGCGTGATGCGAACGGATTGATACACAACGCCGGAGCTGGAGGCGAGATTTGGAGTGTCCCATTTTTCCGCCTGCACCAGGAGAGCGTTTGAGCTGATCCGCGGTGTGCGCTGCTGCCACCAGAAATAGAAAGAGAGGATCGTGGCAAAGCCTAAGACCATGCAGGTTACAAGCGCTGGGTTCATAGGAAGTAACTCAAGAAAAGAAATTTTCGGAAGGCGACGAGTCTGTCCTTTCGTGGGAGGAACATTCCGGAGGTGAAGCCGTAGCTTCTGCGAGAACTCCGTCCGCGGTTCATCGGACAGTTCCTCGCTGTTGAGAATTTCGCGGTCGCGATCAAGCATCCGTTTGGCGCGCGGCCCTTCCAGGGCATCCTTGCGAAGCCTGCACTGCCAGCAGTCGGCGAGGTGTTGCCGCACAATCCATCGGTCAGCGAGCGATAACTCATCGCATACAAGACTTGCCAAGCGGTCGTCGGACAGATGTTCGTCGAGGTTCGGGATGAAATATCGTAGAAGTTTGTTCATCGTTCTATCCACAAATTGCCGCCAATCGTACCGTCACTTGCTTCACCACAAGAGCCACACGCTGAGTGCTGATGCCCAGAGCCAGCCCAATGTCCTTGTAGCGAAACCCTTGCGCCCGCATGTGGAAGCACTCGCATTGCAGTGGGCTGAATTGCGAGAGCGCAGTCTCCATCTGCTGCCGCTGTTCCTTCTTCAGAAGCATTTCTTCCGGACTCAACTTTTGATCCCGAATACTGTCGAATGTAAAGACGCTGACGTCGCGGATGCGCCCAGCGTCCCGTTCCTTGCGCTTGATCACGTCTACTGCGAGATGGTGCGCCGTGCGGATAATCCAGCCCTGCACATTCTCGATGTCGCTTCTTTGCACGAGCACTGTTGTCAACTCCAGGAAGGTTTCCTGAATGACCTCTTCCGCCTCTTCCCGCCTCAGATGGAGGCTGCGAAGATAACCGAAGAGTCGCGGACGGTATTCGTCATAGAGCGCGAAGATCTGGTCATGGGGATCGCCGCTGAACTGCCGGTGGGGAATGGCATTTTCCTTGTCGGAGTCGTCCACATCTCGAAACAGGCGTAGGATGAGCTCCGCCTGTCCCCCTAGCGCAAGTTCCGAATCCACCGCCTGGTCTCGATGGAAGTTGTTTCCCAGAACTGATTCGGTTTCGTCCGTGATGTCCATTGCATCCGCTCCTTCTCCACAGACAAGCGCAAGTTCTGTCTCTGCCATGTCCACCTGCAAAGGGCGGAAGTTTCCCGGCCATGCGGCGCGGGAAACGCGCGTGGCCGCGAAACGGCGGAGAAAGGAATTGAAGCCTGTACGTTGAGTATGTGAAGCGGCTGCGACACTCACGTTAATTCTCCCGCTAGTTTGCGTGAATTCCTTGAATCGTCACGGTGCTCGGTTCTTACTCGTTTGTTTGTGGATTGCACGCGGAACTTCTTGTTCCGCGTGCAATCCACGTTTTCTATGCCATAGGGGAAACTATGGACGTGCGCCGAGTGCAGTGTTGGCTAGAGCCTGCACCGCAGGCGTGGTCACGGGCGCTGCAACTCCGACAAACTCCACCAGTTGTTGGCTGACCGGAGTTCCAGAGGGAGCGAAGCCGGTCCAAGGGAAGGTTTGAGTCGCCATCCAGACATTTCCGGACGCATCGACGGCTACACCCGCAGTCGATGGATTATTGCTGCCGCTGATACTGTTCGGGAGAATGGCTTGCGACTCGCCTCCACCTCCGGTGCCGGTATACCCGTACACGGAGCTGGTTGAGGGAGAAAGTCGGTTTCCGCTGGAACTTATCTGGATCAGATAGCCATACGCGACTGGCGAATTAATATCTCCGGGCCATACCGATCCCCACAGATTTCCCACGCCATCAATCGCCAGTTGCTCCAATCCATGCGAATCGGAGGGAGCGGAAGATGGGACGGGATAGGTGAAGCTGCTCCATGTTCCGTTTTGAAGAACGTTGATGGTTCCCAACGTTGGGCTGGACGAGAAAACATTGCCCGCTCCGTCTGCGACAACGGTGTTGGCAAAAGTTCGACCGCTGGTAGCGTAATCGTCACTGACAGCAGGCTTGGTTGGATCGCTGATACTGAACTGAAAGAGATCCGAGTTGTACGCTGTGGTCTGGGAGAAAGACGGATCCGTTGCCCCCCAAAGATTGCCGAGTGGATCGAGGCTGATGCTTTGCAGTTCGGCAATCGGCCTTATTTGGCTTGGAGAACTCGGGTAATAATAATGGTCCGTCGCTCCGACGATGGTGCCGCTGCTGGTGTCGAAGCCGAGGACGCCACCATACTGACTCGAGCTGTAGACGCAGCCAACCCACATCTTCCCGGCAGCGTCCGCCGCGAGGCTTCCCGGAGGGCAAAAGCCAAGAAGTTGGAACCCGCTACTTGGGTGAAGATCAACGTTCTGCATTACGGTCTGCCCGTCGGAGGAGAGTTGAACGAGCCCGCCGCTACTGCTGGCGTTGGTGAGCCACGGTTTGCCACTCTGGTCAAACGCAAGCACCTGCCACGATCCGTTTGCCAATGCGGGAGAGCCGTTGTATTGCGGCTGGTAGCCGCCACAGTAGTCAGGGCTCGTTGCGGCCGGTGAGACCGCATTGCCCTGGTTGTCGAACTCGACGAGCTCCGGAACGCTGGCGTAAGTCGTCAGGTTTTCGCATCCATTCGTGACTGCCAACCAGAGATGCCCGGTCGCATCGATGGCCATCGCCTGCACCTGCGGAGCAAGGGCCGGATTTGTGGTATACACGCTTGGAGAGACTCCCAACCCGCCGCCGGTGAAGGTGAGCGCGATCGTCCAGTCATCGGGAGCCGAGGTCAGCGCCGGTTTGTAAGGCAGCGTGGCTTCGGCTGTTTGCACGGCATAGAGCGTAGCCACGTTCGCGCCCGGATGCTGCGCGATGTACAGTGCGGCTTGCAGTGTGTCTTTTAGACTTGAGTTGCCGGCTGCGTTGAAGAGCGTGCTGCAGCTACTGGTTCCTTGCACGCACGGTGCGAGCAGGTTCGCCAGCGAGTTGATGCGCGCCTGCGGCACGTAACTGCTATTGAGCACATCGCCCGAGGTTGCGCCGAGGTTCGCGTAGTACGGTGTGATCGTGAGCGCCTGCCCATTGCCGATGTTCACCAGGTTATTGACTGTCTTGAAGGCGTTTTGCAAACCGATGTAGTTACAGGTATTTGGTCCGGTGCTCTGCCAGTTATCTGGCGACGCATCGCACTTGGGGGCGTTTGTTGCGTCGTAGGTCGCGGGCGCGCCGATGTCGATGCCGCCATTGGCGGTGTCAAACGCCGCGAAGCCCGACAGGGCATAGGCCGAAGCGATGGTGGTCACCTCATTGATGGTGACGGTCGTGCCGGAAGTGCTCAGACTGCCGCACGAACCGAGCGCCGTCATCAGGACAACTTGGTTGTTCGGACCCGTTGCTATCAGGTAGAGTTGGTCGCCCGGCGCAGTCAGTGCGGAGCAGTCATAGGCGATTCCGGAGAACTGCCCGGTGGTGGGGTCCGCGGTAGCGGCGCTGCCAACGACTTTGGTTGGGCCGCTTGCACCATACCCGTAGCCTGAAGTTCCGGCGGCATACAACTGCACCGATGCGCCTGCGCTGGAGACAGTTCCGCTAATGGTTGGAAGGGCAGCCGTGACCGTGAACGTAAAGTCATCGTTGCTGGCCACGTTGTTCACTGTGACCACCACGGCTCCCGTGGTCGAGTTTGCCGGAACCGTTGTCGTGATTGAACTGTTACTCCAGTTGCCGCTGCTGACCGTGGCCGCCACTCCGCCAAACGTCACCGTGCTGCTGGAGCCTTGTGACGCGCCGAAGTTGTTTCCCGAGATCGTTACCGAGGTGCCCACTGGACCCGAAGACGTACTGAGTCCAGTAATCACAGGCGATGTTGGCGCACCCGTCACCGTGAAAGTAAAGTTGTTGTTGCTGGCCACGTTATTCACCGTGACCACCACGGCTCCCGTGGTCGCATTTGCCGGAACTGTCGTTGTGATTGAGCCGTTACTCCAGTTGCCGCTGCTGACCGTGGCCACCACTCCGTCAAACGTCACCGTGCCATTGCTTTGCGACGAGCCGAAGTTGTTGCCCGAGATCGTCACCGAGGTGCCCACAGGACCCGTCGAAGTGCTCAGGCCGGTAATCACAGGTGCCGCAGATGTCACCGTGAACGTAAAGTTGTTGTTGCTGGCCACGTTATTCACTGTGACCACCACGGCTCCCGTCGTCGCATTTGTCGGAACCGTTGTCGTGATTGAACTGTTACTCCAGTTGCCGCTGCTGACCGTGGCCACCACTCCGCCAAACGTTACCGTGCCATTGCTTTGCGACGAGCCGAAGTTGTTGCCCGTAATCGTCACCGAGGTGCCCACAGGACCCGAAGACGTACTGAGGCCGGTAATCACAGGCGACGTTGGCGCACCCGTGACCGTAAATGTAAAGTTGTTGTTGCTGGCCACGTTATTCACCGTGACCACCACGGCTCCCGTCGTCGCGTTTGCCGGAACCGTTGTCGTGATTGAACTGTTGCTCCAGTTGCCGCTGCTGACCGTGGCCGCCACTCCGCCAAACGTCACCGTGCTGTTGGAGCCTTGCGACGCGCCGAAGTTGTTGCCCGAGATCGTCACCGAGGTGCCCACAGGACCTGAGGACGTACTGAGGCCAGTGATGACAGGCGCCGATCCCTGAGCCTGAATGGTGTAGACCGCACTGTTCACGCCACTGTTCGCATACCCGGAAGCAACGGCAATGGCGCTGAGTGTAGCGCTCTTGGAGATCGTGACCGCGCCGGTATAGAGCGTGGAGTTTGCGGTTGGTACGTTGCCATCGAGGGTGTAATAGAGATTCGCGCCCGAAGTCTCATCGTTGATGGTGACCTGCTGCGTTCCGCTATAGGTTCCCCCCGCCGGATTGAAGGTCGGTGTCGCGGCCGCATTCAGATTGATGGTGTAGCCCGCCGAGGCGACGGCACTGGCCGACTTGCCGGGCGCAACCGCGATGGCCTGGAGAAACTCGGTCTTATAGACCGTCGTCGGCTGGCTGCACACAGGCGATGAGGTCGTCGGCTGGGTGCCATCCGTTGTGCAGTAGAGCACGGCTCCCGGAGTCGTATCCGAGATCGTCACCGTCTGCGATTTGTTATAAGTCCCGGCCCCCGGATTGAACGCCGGAGTTGCGGTGACATTACTGCCCGAGGAGGAGGAAGAACTGTGTCCGCCACACCCCACGATCACCAGAACACTAGTAAGAGCCATCGCCAGCAGTACAGGCCATTTTCGAATCCGCTTCGGCAGAATGTGCACAGTTCCTCCAGAACTTTTTTGGCTTGCGGCCATCAGATCCAAAGCAACACCCATGCTTCGCTGAATCGAGACAAGGAGTGCGTGATGGAGCAAGGTGGGATTTAACAAATCCCCTCAGTTGGAGACTGTCTTTCCAGCACACGTTTTTTCAACGACAGAGCTGAATTTATTTTGTGAGGAGTTTATGAAGGGATTGACGTGCCGCGATCACAATATACGCACGAACGCAGAGGCTTGCGCTCGACACAATACATTTCAGGAACGGTTCTCATTCTTACATGAGAGCCAGACTGCAGAAGATTACATGATCGTGAATTTTTTCCAGACGTGAGGAATTCAAAGGGATAACCCCGTCACCAGGTCATTCGCTTGTTGCTTGCCAATGTCATGTTCCGCACCTCCCGGCACAGTGTGGGCGTGGCCGATCTCGACAGCCGAAGTCTTGGTCGCATCATGGCTGAGACCAAGGGCAAGCGAACTTGCGTCATTGGTATAAATCTGCGCGTCGAGCGATGCCCGCGAAACGGAGACATATGCGAAGCGGGTGTTTATCAATTCCGGGTGGACGTTTAAGTCGATATTGACCAGTACGCGCTCCGCCGTAAGCCCCTGGGAGCTGTGACTGGTAACGGCATAGCCGTGGTCAAAGTGACGCATCTGGTTCGCATCAAAGGAAACGGCTTTGCCGTTATCCATACGGACGGCGAGATGTCCGCTGCTGTTGATTCGCTCGACGGTTCCGATGTCACGGTTGGCAACGCCAAGCTCCCGGTTGGGTGCGGTGAATTGAAGGCGGTCGCCCACGGCAAAGTCCCGCTCGATCTCGCGGTAGGCGCTGATGCCGCGCAGCCGTGAAGGGTCATAGGTCACTTGCTCGCCGTCTGTTTTCTCAACGGTAAGCCGATTCTCTTTCGGATCGGTTGCAACCACCTGGGCGTAACTGCGTTGCTCGATACCTCGCTCCTTGCTACCGCGCCGGTAATGCAAAATGTCGCCCACCTGATAATGGGCCGCCCACGCACGATCCGCGCCGGTCATGTCAGAGCGCGGCGTCAGCACGCGCATTGCATAGTTCTTGGAGTCGATGATCCCCGATGCCTGTAGTTCGATGCGCACAGCCTGATTGATCTCACGGCGAGAGGCATTGTCGGGAGAGACGATCAAGGTGCGCTCGGAATTTGCTGCATAGTCTCTGGCAATTGCTTGGACGCGCTCACCGGGATTGGTAATTTCTTTGACGCGCCCCTGCTGCTGGAGCATGTCGATGGCCGCGGCCACATTACCACGGGCGAGTTGTTCCACGATAGCTTTCAGTCCGGGGTCTTTCTGACGAACGATCTGATCGAGTTTCGCGGTGTGCATCCCCGCCTCGACCAACTGCTCGAATGGTTTCCCGGCCTCCACACCCTGGTGCTGGCGGGTATCGCCGATAAGCAGCACCCGATCTTGTGGGCCGATCTTGGTGAGGAATTCACGCATCTGTTTTGTGCTCGCGAGGCTCGATTCATCGACCATGTGGAGGCGGCGGCTATTGGGGTCGCCGCTGGTTTGCTGGCCGCGTGCGAGAAAGCCTTGTAAGGTATCCGCGGTCAGACCCGCCTCACGGAGCTGGCGCGCCGCGCGCGAGGTTGGTGCGAAGCCCTCGACGGCATAACCGTTGCGTTCGGCAGCCTCACGTACAGCAGAAAGGGCGGCAGTTTTCCCAACCCCAGCGTATCCCTGCAAACCCTGTACGCGGTCCCGCGAAACAAGCACTTCCTCAATCGCCCGGCGCTGACCGGAGTTCAGATGCGAGTAGGTGTCGGTGTGCGCAATGGCCTGCTGGATGGACATGATCTGTGGAGCTTGGTTCTGGCTGTCTTGCATCATGCGCACAACATCGCGTTCGGCACTGAGTACCTGCTGCGTCGTGAACAGACGGCCGGAGGCGTGTTTCGGGCCGTCGATTTGCTGAAATTCGCCGGCGGAGCGGCGCGCCTCGAAGTTGGCGCTAACCTCCGGGTATCGGATCTCTCCCATACCGCGGCGAAGGGCATCGCGGAAGATGACACGCTCGTCGCCGACAGCCTCGCGCTCAAACACTCTGTCGCGCGCCCAGGTGACCACCTCTTGCGTAAGCATTGGTCGATTCTCAACGTGCGGCGTTTCGCGCTGTTCGATCCCACGGGCGCGCGCATTGTTGACCACGCGATCCGCCTGGTTCCCGAACTCGGCGGCAAGCTGACGGTGAGCAGCAAGGACTTCGCGAGGCGACAGAATTCGCTTGGCATCGCGGGTGGAGTGCGCTGCAATCTGAGCCGATTCGTGACCCTGAAATCCATTGCGTTCCATGTAGGCGCGAATCTGCTGGCTGCGCGGGCTGGAGGCATCGAGGTACTCCTGCGTGTACCCTTTGATCTCCGGCGCCCCACTCCGGCCGGGCGCAATCTCGTAACCGAGATTGCGCAGCCGGTACATCAATTCCGACTGGTAGACGGCAGTGGCGAACTGCTGCGACTCGAAGAGACTCTGCGGCTGGAGGGCGCGCGTCGATCCATCGGGCCGTTCGGTCATATTGAAGATAACGGCATGAGTGTGGAGCTGCGGCGCGGCATAACCGTCCACAGGCCGGGCGGTATCGTGCTCGAACTTCGCGGCGGCAAACTGGCCGGTCGTCTCGGCAGGATGATTGCCGCCGATCCGTGCTTGGGTATAGCGCTCCAGCTCGGTGAGCGCGGCCGTGACCGCTTCGCGATGGGCCACGCGCACCCGCTCATCGCCTCCGACAAGAGCGGTGAGCGAAACGGATTTAGGCGCGGAAAAGGTGGCATCCCAACCGGCGCGGTGTTCGACGGACGTGACGCTCTGCCCGTCTTCCCCCTGGTATTGATGCGCCTGTCGATGACGCACAAGCTGCTCACTGGTCTGTGGGTGTTGACCATCCGAAAGACGGGCGAACTCCTCGGCTCCGACGGTACCGGCAAGGCCGAACTTCCCGGCTAGTTTGCCCTGCCACTCACCCTGCACCGTCTGTCCGCGGCTCCAATAGCTTTGATCGGGCGATGTGAACTCTTTGGCATGATAGTTTTGCGCCTGGCCTGCGGAGAGTGGCTTGGAGATAGTTAGCATGGCAATTCCTCAACCCCGCAGAATAAGGTCCTGCGGTTCATCGGTGTCGGGAGTGATGGCCGGTCCCGCTTCGACAGGTTGCGCTGTCGTCAGCTCGCGGGCCTGCGCGGGGACGGAGGCTTCCGGCTCTTGCGTCAGTCCCGCAACGGACGCCTCCGACCTCGCACCGCGCACCTTCGTTGGATCGTATGGCAGCTTGTCCTCGGGCCGCTCCCGCAACTCAAAACCCTCCGCGACTTTCGGCATATCGAAGTACGGAAACGAAAACCGGGTGACATAGTTCTGATACTTCATATAAGCGTGCAGATCGGGGAGGCCGGAGATTTCGGACTCCAGCACCAATGGCTCGACCTGCCGTTCCAGGGCGAAGTTACGACCTGCACGACTGCCGTCAAAATGGGTTTCGCGCAACCGTTCGATCTCGACTTTGCCAATGAACTCGCTGACCCATTGACCGGCCTTCGGTTCTTTCGTGGTGAGCCAGACACTCGTTGCGGGCTGCGACAGCATGACCTCGGCCAGATGCCCGTACAGGTACTCAAGCTGGGCCTTGCCCTGGAAACCCAACACGACGGGGTTCCGGCTTTTGCGATTCTCGGTGATGGCAGTGTGGAGTTGCGGGAGCTTCTGCAAGCTGGCCAGTTCGTCAATCACGAACCAGACACGCTTTTGTCCTTCGGTGGGCTCATTGAGCAGGCGCAGCACGAGCCAATCGATCCACAAGCTCTGCAAGGGCTGCAGCGCTACGCGTTCGGCTGGAAGCGATGTGAGGAAGATCCACCCCTGCCGCTTCTTGGCCCATTCCGTAGCAGTCCACTCGCCATTGCCTTCGCCCTTTTTCGGCAGCAACCGCAGGCTATCGGCGACCAGCCCAAGAGAAGCGAGGACGCCGGCCCGCTGCTGGTGCGCCCGCGGGTCGATCAGATGCGCGTGCTCGGTTCCCTTGAGCCTGCGGTCGATCTCATCCGGGTTCGACATCCATTGCACCAACTCATCGGGCGTGGGGCCGTAGGCCATTAGGAAAGAGAAGATTTTCTGCGGCGACTCGATGAAGAATTCGCCTTTCTTGTCTTGCGGTGGCTGGAACAACGAGACGGCAAGAGCCTTCGCTTCCGATCGGCTGCGAAGTTCCTCGGCTGGCCCCCAATAGGGGCAGCGACGGTCAAGTGGATTGAGGATGATGTCGCCGCGGGCAGGATCGTAAAAGCGTTTCACGAACTCGCGCGCCGGGTCATAAACGATGGCCGAATCACCGCGGCTGCGCACCTGCCGGAGCAGTTGAAACATGAGCGCGGACTTGCCCGCGCCGGTATCCCCAATGATCTGGATGTGCTGTGCTTCGGCGCGGGCCGGAATGCGCAACATCGACCTCATCCCATCGGTCTTGAAGCCGATGCCGTCGCCCTGGACGACCTTGTTGAATCGCTGCGGTGTCAGCAATTCTGGACCTTTCAGCCGCCGTCCGTACCGAAGCTGCTTTTGCCGCTCGACATCTTTTCTGACCGCGAACGGCAGCAGGATGAGGAACGCCGCCGTGCCGGCGATGAGCGGTGGCCGGAAGAGAGCGGGGAGTTTGGAGCCACCATAGACAACATCCTTCAGGTAATCTCTCAGACGCATGTCCACGTAGCCGCGCTGCGGACCGCGAAAGAGTAAGTTGCAGCCGCGCTGCCGGGCCGTTTCAGAGAGCGCAAGCGGGATCGCTTCACCGCCTGATTCCGGCATTTTCCCGAGAACCACATCGCTGTTCATCGCGGGTTGCGGCGCGGTGCCACGGCCGCCGACGAAGAGGAGCCGGTAGTTGCTGCGGTGGGTTGCGCTGAACGCGCCGATGGCAAACGTTCGCTCATAGACAGGCAAGTAATAACGCTGCAGCGGTGTGTAGCCGAAGCAGAGCCAGGCGCACAGAAATACAAAGGTCAGCACAACCGCCACAAAAGCGGCGCCATAGGTGTAGACCGGAATGTGGCGCGGCCAGAGAATGGTTTCCTTTCGGCCCCATATGGTTTTCGTCATTGCGTTACCCCCTCTTCTCCGACGTGACCTTTCCGGCAAGTTCGTGCTTTGCGGTGCTGATTTCATCCAGCAACCTATCGAATGCTTCGGGCGCAAGTCTCTGGCCCGCAGCCAGTGGGCGGAGCACATTTACCAAGAGCAGGCGAATGCCCAAAACCTCGGCCAGCGAAGCATTCTTGACAGGCCCGCCCTGCAGCTCGCCAAGAATCACATCGCGTATCCACTGGCCGCGCGCAATTCCCTGCGATTTCGCAAAATCGGTGACTGCGTTACGCTCTTGTTTTGTCAGCTTCGCGGTCACCGGAAACACGCGAAGCCCGGCGCGGTCGCCGTTCGGATTGTCATCTGGTTTTGCCTTCAAAACCGCCATGATTCCCTCGCATTTCCCAAGTGCACCCAAGTGCACCTGAATTCGCTATGTGATGGAAACTGCAGCAAGTGCACCGTGGTGCACCTGCACGGCCCTTTCAGGGGTGGAGTGTCCAAATTCTTCCGGCGCAAAGCGCCGCAGTGGCTCTACCATCCTGCAAGCACCGGATCATGCCTTCGATCCCGCCACAATTGCCGAGGTATTGGCTACCGATGAGGCGGCGGAAACCGGCTTCCTTGCAGGGGGTTCAACGGCATCATTGGTGGTTGCTTTACGCACGCGAAGCGTGGGCGTAATGCGCCCCGCTTCAGCCGACTTCAGGAACTCCTGAAAGTCGCGGTCTTTGGCGAAGACATAAGCCAGCGCCTGCTCCATAACTTCATCGGCTGCTGCATGGATGAAAGCGGCATACTGATCAACCTGCATGGCGGTCGTATCAGTCAACCGAATGGTGGCGCTGACGTAGCGGGTTTGGACAACTTCAAGCAGTGGCATATGGTTCTCCTTCAATGGTGAAATCAGGCCGTCTTGCGACGGGCAATCGTGCGTTGGGCAGTGGCCGCAATCTCCCGCGCACGAGCGGAGCTAAGTGCGGCGGGAATCTCGAAGCGGCGGCGGACTTCGAGCATGGTGATCACGTCGCCGATAGGAACGCCATCGGCTAGCCAAAGGCGGGCCGAGGCGATATCGACGGTGCGCATGGAGTAGTAAAGCGGATCGGGTTTGTCGGCGCGCCGCGAAGCGAGTTCGTTCGTCAGTTTCTTGGCGTCTTTCCCGTGTGCAAGTTGATTGCAAACCCAGGCCCAGTCGTTCTCCGAAGGCGAGTGCTTCCGCAGCGGCGGTATCTGCGCATCATTGGGCAGAAGCATGGAAGTTTCGGTGGCTTTATCGAGGCGGAAATCAGCAGGGACGTAGGTTCTGTTGGATGGGTATTCGACCGCGACAAAATGACCGGGAGAATACTTACGATTCAGGAAACCGGGGAGGCGAAGCACCCGGTTCCGGTCGGTGCAAGCGGGATCGCCGCCGAAGGCAAGAGCGAGCAGCTTGAGCGTCTGTTCCTGGCGGTCGAAGTCGAAGCCGGCGACTCGCCAAAGTGCCTGATACTTGCTCGGAGAAGTGGAGAGAATTGCGGTCGGCGCCGGTACGTAATCCGATACTCGTAGCGCGGCGAGACGGGCATCGCCATCCTCATCAATATCTATATAGAGGTGGCGGACGGAAGCGATGCTTTCTTTGGTCCGTTTGCGGCTGCCGGGGCGAAGCGGATTGACGGAAACATAGATGTTTGCGCCGTGCTCGTTTTCATAAGTAAGCCATGCCATATAGCGTGGCGCGAGAACCTGATCGAGCGTAACCACGCGCTGCTGTGGGCGGGGCGCATCTTCCCGGCGCAGCAGCAACGCAATTGATTCGCATGAAGCAAAACCACGGGTGAGGAAGTTGACTGCGATCTGATTCATGAATCCACCTCGAAAGTGCGAGCGATCCTGCGGGGCTATTCGCAGAGCAGAAACGCGGAGCAAGTATCAGAACAAGTGCGGGGGAGCGTTACCCCCTCCGCGAAAGACGAAGAAGACGTTTAGCCGTCCTCGCCGAACTCGACGAGTGCATCCGGGCGATCCAGCCGAGTGATTCGTATTGCGTGAATGGCATACGAGCCACGCTTTACCGGAAAGCTTTCGTCGGCGACCCGTGCGGGTCGTGTGTTTTGCTGCTCTCGAGGTTCGCCTTCGACTTCGACGTAGTCGCCGCGCTTCAGGCCGCGAGCCAGGCCGCAGAAGAACGGGCCGGGACAGACGATGCGGTGCCAATCGGTGCGCGAGTGCCACTCGTTGGCGCGGAGATCCCACACGCCGGAAGCAGTCGCAAGGTGCAAAACGGCGAAGGAGTCATTCCGGACGATGTCGGATGACGGAACCTCGGCGTCATCGGCCAAGAATCCACGAAGTTTCACGAGGTTTTCGAAGATTTGCATAAGTCACCTCCGGGGGAGGAAAGGCGCCGCTTACGCGGCGTCCCCCTCGTTACTCGGCTCGGCGTCGAAGCTGCCTTCGCGCGAACTCTTGGGCTGCGCCAGCTTCCGGACGATACCGGCGCGTATCTCCCAACTGCGCTGCTTGATCGAGGTCTTGTTTGTGCCGTCGCCGATCTCCTTCTCGAACTCGGTCGAGCGCAGCTCGCCTTCGACCTGCACGTAGTCACCTTTCTTAAACGTGTTGGCGTAGTCGGCGCGTTTGCCGAAGACAACGACGCGATGCCATTCCGTGTGGTTGACCCACTCGCCTGTCCGCTTGTCTTTATAGCCGGACTTGGTGGCCAGCGACAGGATGACGAAGATATCTTGCTGTCTGGTGGTGAATCGCTGGGCGTCGTTACCGAGATAGCCCTTCAGCGTGATCTTGTTTTCGTAGAGTGCCATGTCATTTCTCCTGGTTGGATTTGCCCGGATGTCGCTCGGGACACTCCTGCGCGAAGCGACGCGAAACGCCCCGCTCCCAAGTGCCGCAGGCGTGTCTTTCTGTGGAGGCTCCAAAGAAAAATTCCGCCCGTTTTGCGGGCCGCAGCCGTGCGCTGTTTGCGCGGGGGATTTTTGTTTGGAAACCCAGACCCGAAGGGCGCCGCATGGCGAAGCAGAACGGCAAGTGCCGCAGGGCGCGGGATAAGCGGTGGAGCGAGTGACCGAGTGATAGCAGGAAAAATCCGGGAGAATTGGCGCTCTATGAGAACGCTTTGCTGAAGGGACTCTCGCCAGAAGACGCCATGCAACCCCCGAACAGGCAGTGGAGTTTCCCGGTTGCTGCGTACCAGTACCGGCCTCAAGCAGCGAGTGGGGGGCCATACGTGGCACATAATGGGCACTCGCGCTCGCCTTGCGAAGAACCGTTTTGCCGAGACGAAGTGGAGGTCAGCGGCGAACTCCATTGCGCTCGTGCTGGAAAGACGGTGATGGCAGAAACAGGACCCACTCCGATGAAGCGGTTGGGAAGCCTGTTCCGGTATTGTCCTGAGGCGCAGTCCGTCGTTCACGAACACCTCCCCGAGACGATCTCGTGGATCGCCGCGATGCGTTCTCCGATCCATCGCATGACCGGGACTGCCATCGAATTGCCGAGCGATCTGTAGCGGGGACCATCGGCGGCGAGTTTGCCGCGATATTCGATCAGGGTGTAATCGTCGGGGAATCCTTGCAGGCGCTCACATTCGCGCGGCGTCAATCGGCGCACCGCCATCTGCGAACACAACAGATTGGGAGGCCCTTTGCTGGTGTCGGAGCTGTCGGCCTGCTTGCCGTAAGAAGCAGTCAATGGCGAAGCAACGGATTGTGCCTGCAAGACCGCGGTCGTCGAGCTGTTTTCGATACTGCCAGGAGCGCGCGTCCGAAGACTTCCCGCAACCTCCGTCGATGAGGCGATGCTCGTTGTTCCATCGCTGCCATGCAGGGTGAATGCAACGGGAGAATCGGCCTCTTCCACTCGCTGAATACCCTGATGATCTGCGCTGAATGCGATGGCGATTTGGCCACCACCGTTGGAGTGGCTGGCGTCGTGTCCCATGCCGCGCAACGTGGGCGCGATCACATCGGCATCGGCTCCGTGATCTTTCGCGGAAAAAGCTATGTAACTATTGGTGCTGCCTCCAGCGGAAGCGCGCAGGCTTGCGCTCTCGGAGACCTCGGGCATTGCTCCGCCCTCGCGCCCGCGTAGATTGAAGGCTACTGGCAGGATTGCGGAGCTATCGGAGAGATCCCGGCCCGAGGCGGCCCCATAGCGGGTACTCAAGGTTCCCGCGATCAGCGGCACCCCGCGTCCGGTGCCGTCTTCGCTGGCATCGAAGCCATCGGCCGACAAAGAGTGCGCAATATAGGTCTGCTGGGTGGAGTTGAGAGAATCGTTTACCTTAGTCGGTGCAGAATAGGAGGCCAGAGTTTCGGTCTCAAAATCCTGTCTGCTCATGCCTCCGGGGTTGAGGCGGTGAGAGGTGTCGCCAGTGCTGGGTATCAGGCCGCCATCGAGGTCGAAGTCGGTTCCGAGGCCGCCACCGCCGCGAGTGCGTGCGCTAATGGTGGGGGCAAGGTCTTTCCGCGTTTTTCGGCGCGGCGGAGGATACCCCGACAGGCTGTGCCACTCAGCCAGTACCGCTGCGGCAGGTCTCCAGTCTCCAAGATATCCGACAACGAAGACGCGGCGCCGTCGCTGGGGTACTCCGAAGTGCTGAGCGTCCATGACTCTGTAGAAGACCCCATACCCGAGTTGGACCAGGATTCCGAGGAAGGCTCCAAACGTCCGTCCTCCGTCAATTGACAGGATGCCGGGGACGTTCTCCCACACCAGCCAAGTGGGCCGGAGGCGATCAGCAAGTCGAGCAAACTCGATGGTGAGGTTGCCACGCGGGTCACCCAGTCCCGCTCGTTTACCGGCGATGGAGAAAGACTGGCAAGGTGTTCCTCCGGCCAGAAGGTCGATTGTTCCCACATCTTCTTTTCCTATTCTTGTAAAGTCGCCTATGTTGATGACAGCGCCGTTGGCGGGCAGAGCAACGATGTTGCAAATGGCCCGCGCGCGTTGCTTTGCCTCTTTGCGCGAAGCCGCGTCATGCGGACTTGGCATGTATACGGGTCGCGATGCGCGATAGCGCGAGTGCAGCAGCCAGCAGCAGAACGGATCGATCTCGGCGAACATGGCAGGCTGCCAGCCGAGCGGCTGCCATGCGACCGAAATGGCTTCGATACCTGAGCAGACAGAGAGGTATCTCATGAATACATCTCCCGCCAGTGCATCGGAGCATCGTCGTGAACGTGTTCCTCCGGAACCGGATGGGACGGCGATTTCAGAGACGAGTTGGGCTGTGTGGTTTTTATGACCGCATAATTCGGCATCAGAATTACCTCGGATTTCGGTTTGTTCTTAGCTGTAAGCCTGCTCGTCAGGCGTCGGAAGCACGATAAACCTCCTCTGTCAGGAAGCATTGTTCGGTATGGCTGTAACCAGTTACGGTTATCAATTCGCGCACGCGGCGCCGGCCTGTGGAATTGCGTTCGCAGTAGAGAACGAAATCCACTGCCTTGCCGGTCTGCGACCGGATGAATTGCTGATCGAGATTGGTCCGGGCGCTCAACGCCATATCTGCCAGCCGGTCCAGCGCATCAAGCGCCGAATCGGCGTGCAAGGTCGAGAGCATTCCGCCGTGGCCTATGTTCATCGCTTGCAAGAGGTCGTAACCGCACTCGTCGCGGATTTCGCCCATGATGATGCGGTCGGGACGATGCCGCAGAGCGGCGGCAACAAGCTGGCTCGGAGTGACGGCAACCTGGCCGGGAATTGCGGCGACTGCTTCCCAGCGGACGGCGTTCGGATGGACGATCTTCAACTCCGCTGGCTGCTCGATCACAATTAACCGCTCCTGCATGGGAACATGATCGAGCAGGGCTTTCATTAGGGTCGTTTTTCCTGAGCCGGTTCCACCGGCGATAATGCCGTTCTTCCGTTGGCCGATAAGCTCCACGACCACATCCCGAATCTGGCGTGGCAGACTGCCTGCTGCAACCAACTCATCCGAGGTAAACCAGCGATTGAATTTGCGCACCGTGAGCGTCGGTCCATAGACCGAGGATGGCGGGCCAACAACTGCCACGCGCGAGCCATCCGGCAAGCGCGTATTCAGAATCGGATTCTGGCCTGTAAGGTCCTGACCGAGAATGCGTGCCACGCGCTCGATGGCTGCTTGCAGCCGCTCATTGGTGTACGGCATCCGGAGTTCAATGCGTTCAATGACTCCGTTGCGATCCGCGAATACACCCGTCGCCCCGTTAATCATCAGATCGGAGATCGACGGGTCCAGCAGCAGTTCGCGCAATTCCTCCGGAAAGAACGGCAGAATCAAATCGAAACTCATCTTGCCGCTCCCGTGGTTTTGGCCGCGCTTGTTCCGGGCATAACCACGTCCACGGAGACACGGTTTTCGTGGAACTCGGTGATGGTCAATCCCAGCGGATTGATGAATTCGTATTGCGGGAAAACGCGCGACTGGTCGCTGACCTGTTTGGGGTTCAGGTAGTAGGTAATGCTGAGCAGCCAATGTTCTGTCCTGGGCTCGTGGGAGTTCTGCGCGGAGTAGAACTTGTCGAGGGTCATCAACGCTGTCCCGCGTGCGATGCGCGCGCCCTGCACCATCTCTTCGGACATGGTGGTGATGGTCACGTTCTGGACCTGCATATCGCTCGATTCGATCTGGCCGACTGTGACCTGCGAGACGAGGTGACTTGCGTTGTCGTCGGCCATCAACCTGGAGGCGAGAGGTTGCGAAAGAAAGTAGTAGTTCAGCGGGTATTTCTTGGCGATTACGTCCCGGTTCACCGTGTAGCGGTAGTTCGCCCAGTCGGTCAGATAGGTGCGAACTTCGCCCTCGCGGGGACTGTAGTTCAAGTCTGAATACTGAATCGCCTGTGCCCGGCCCATCTCGTCGATGCGAATGTAGCGATTGGCAATCGGACGATGTGCCAGCGAAAGATTCATCCCCAGCGAGCCAAGCAGTATCACCGCTCCACAGGCAATGATGAAGCGATACGCTTTCCGCTCGGCATAATGGGCCGAATAGACCTCGTTGCCGATGCGATCAACAAGCAGCGATTGCTCAGGGGAAAGCACGGTTTCAACGGGCGCTGTGCGTGTGGACATGGTAATGCTGATTCCTTTCTCGAACTGCATTCAGAACGACAGAGGTGTAAATCAACCCGGCAATGAGGACGCCGATTGCAGTGACTATCAAGAGAGGCTTTACCAGCCGCCCAAAGCGCGAGGCTCCAATCGTGCTCCCGACCCCGAGAGCGAGCAGAAAATTCCACATGGCTAGGCACCTCCCCGCACGGCGAGCATTCCGGCTACACTTCCGGCCACTCCAGGAGCGGCGGACGTAAGACTTGCCGCTCCCCCGAAGATTGCCTGGGTCATGCTCGGAATGAAGAGCATATTCAGGAGGAAAGCAATGAAGACCATCGTGCAGGGGATCAAATTCGCAAGCCACATCTCCATCGAATAATTCCCATTGAAAGTCTGCTGGATGAAGGCGTTCATAAAGCCTCCCCAAACGAAGATGAACGCGGCGGCCACGGCGCGAATCATGGCGAAGCCAAGCAGAACGTCGAGGAAGTGAAAGAATTTGGCGCGGAAGGTCTGCGTCATCAGCAGCGGAATGAACACCGGCCCGAATAGAGCTGTCACGCCGTAGAGGATGAACGAAGAGCAGTTGATCAGGAACAGAATTGCCGATGCCAGCCCAAGCAATGCCTGCACGAAGAAGTAGCAGAGAATCTGAACTGGCGCGGTCAGCGATGGCATGGACGTGTTGTCTCCGGCTGTTTTCAAAAGCTGCAGCAGGTTGTCCAGTGAACTCTGGTCGAACGCGGCGACCATTGCCTGCGCGATATACGAAAAGAAGTGATTGATCCCGAAGCTGGCTCCGGGGAACGGATTGACCCAATAGTTGATGAGCAGGCAGCAGATGATAAGCCGCAGCAGGAAGTGCGTCAGATCGCCCGCGCGGACCGGGTGCGTGTGGAAGCGCAGCGTCATCCCCGAGGTATTCCAGTTGACCACCATGCTGATAAGCGTGAACAAAGCGATGCAACTGAGCTCGGTCAATCCAAGCTGCGTCAACGCCCCGCCGTTCTGCGTGGTCAGATTCGTCAAGTTGTTGGTGAACTGATAGAGCCAGTCCACGCCGGAACCCGCGCTCGGTAATGCCTGCGCCAACAAAGCCGGGGAGATCATCGTTTCACCTCTCAACTGGAAAGCGTGCGGCATCAGCAAGAACGGCGGATGCCGCACAGGTTGAACTCACGGCAGGTAGGTCTGCCAGGTGTTGCCTTCTCCGGCAGCGCTGACATCGTTCGTTGCACGCTGCTGCTGGACAAAAACCGCGGTGTTGAGGTCTTCGACGGCGGCATTGCGGCGCTCCATGTTGGCAACCGTCATCTGCCCGGCAAGGCAGGTATGAAGCGCGCCTTGCGCCTGCATCTCGCTCAGCTTCTGTGCTTCGGCGGCGTTCAAAAGATTGAGCTGCTGGACTTCGCTGTTGGTACTGTCTGTGCTGTCGAATTGGTCCGAAAGCAGTGAAGAGTTCGCTGTGGCATTCTCCGTTCTGTTGCTCCGATACTGACCTACAGCGGTGAGGCAGTCGGGAGAGACCGAGTCTGCGGTTTCGATCATGGCAAGCTGCGAGATGCGGGAACTGCCAAGGGACCGCCCTTGCAGGTAGCTGCTTGCGCCGCTGTTCATCGGAATTGTCGCCGTCTTCCATGCCGCGGTCGAGGTGGAAGGGGAGTTGCTGTTGAGCGCGATGCGGATGCCCGCTGTTTCGCCGAACATGTTGGCGACATTCACGTTCTCAAGCATGTGCAGCGTCGTCTGCCACTGCTGTTTGGCCGAGAAGTGGGTGAGGTTGTTCTTGACCATGTTGTACTGCATCTGGAGCGTGGTGAGTTGCTGCACCAGGCTTGCGTAGCTGGTGGGATCAAAGACGATACTTCCAAGCCCGAACAGGGCGAAGCTCGGCGTTGCGGTCAGAACGATGGCCGCTCCGGCGATAAGCCATTTGCGATGTTTCTTCAGTGTGAGCTGCATAGTGCCTCCATTGGTTGATCGTTCATAGGCATTGCGGGCAGGCCGGATCGAACCTGTCCAGGGTGAAACACTTGCCGTGTCCGAAAGGCCAGAGCGGTCGGATCAAACTCTTCACGGTCCCTTCTGCGACACTCCCTATGGCGTCCTGCACGATGGTTTGGACGGAAGGCGTAAGAAGCAGTACGGCGGCCAGGGCACAGATTCCGGTTATCGCGAGGGACTTTGAGCGTGTCATGCGTTCTCCTCCTCGTCTGCGAGCTGGCGAGCAATCTGCGGAATCACGGCAACCCATTCCTGTCCGGCACGTTCGATGGCTTCCGCGAGGGTGTAGCCATATTCCCCAAGCCAATCGGCACGGTTGAGGACAAGCGCAACGGCTACTTTTTCTCCGGTGGACTGCACGGCCCAGGCATCATGGCCGCCGCGCTTGGCGTTTCTGGCTTTATTGAGCAAGTGGTTGTATCGATCACTGGATGCGTTTGTCACCGTGCTTCTCCTTCACAGCGTGGGGTCCATGCGGTGCTCCGCATAGGACGGAATGAGGATGTCGCGGCCCACGTATACGCGGGCCCGCGACCCTTCCTTGAGCGTGATAACCGGCAGACGGTTGAGAAAGTGATTCAACACTTGCTCACCTTCGGCCGCCGTCTGTTCGGAGATTCCGTTGCGAATTTCGGTGGATGGCGAAAGGATGCTGCTGTTGTTGCCGATCTGCGCCAGGCCGCCAAGTCCGCCGATGGCCGCCGCCGCGCCGAAGGCCATCAGATACCCGTGATTGACCTTGGTCGCAAGGCCGGTGGTTCCGAGTGGGTCGAGCCCGATGTACTTGTCGAAGTCGAGCGAGAAACCATCCGGGCAGACGGCCCGGTGGAAGGTGACGAACATCTTGCGCTGCTCACTGTTGCCCACACTCTGCACGGTGCCGATGAGGCGCGTGCCTTGCGGCATCAGCAACTGTTGATGGTCGTGGGAGTAGTAGTCGGTGGTCAGCATGACCAGGATCGGCCCACTGAAACCGCCGTCAATGTGATTGGTAACGACACCTTCAAGGACAGTCCCCTCAAAGATCCGGTAGAGACGGCCCTGATATTGATCGAAAGAATACGAACTCATCGGATCGGCACTGGCGTTGGCTTTGACTGGCAGGTCCGGCGAGATCCGTGCGTTTGCGGCTTTTTGTGGCGCTCCGCCAGCGGCGACCTCTTCGGTCTTTGCGGACGAGCGCGCTTCTTCACGTTCCGCAAGCACTGCGGTTGTCGGCGGAGGAGCAGCCGCAGGAGGCGCTGTTTCTCCTGCGTGGGCAAACTCAATCGCCACCGTGCCGCTGTTAATGGCATCCTGATTCTGCTTCTCCCGCGCCAAGGCTTTTTGCTTGGCTTCGGCCTGAGCTTCCGAAACAGAGGAGGTGTGCTGCGGCGCATTCGAGCTGCCGCCGTAGATCGCGTCCCGCTGCGCCGCAGTCATCGGCGCAGCGCTGGCAGATTCGGGACCGGGAACGCCTTCGGCGGCCTGAAGCTGTCCGATGGCCGCCGCCAACTGCCGCTGGCGTTCGCTCTCTTCGGCGTCGTGCTGCGCCTGCAAACGCTGCTGAGTCTCGAAGCTCGATACCTGCTGCGCGTTCGGCGACACCGGGCGAATTTGTAAGCTGCTTGGTGGAGCGGCTTTCTTGTTGCCGCGTAACAAACTCGTTACGTTGGCGATGCCGAGCAAGGCGAGGATCACAGGCATACCCTTGCGCAGCGGAAGCTTCGCTTCCGGTTGCTCGGGGACAGTTGCGGAAATATTCTGATTCGGCTCGGCCATGGCTACTGCGCGCCTCCCGTGCGGTGGAACTCGACCTTCTGCTTCCCGATGGCGAGATACCCGTTCTCCAACTGCTTGGGCACGGTATAAAGGCCGCTATTGAAATCGAAGTTGATGAGCGAGCCTTTGCCGTCCTTCAACTCATAAAGCGCGGGCGTTTCCTGAAACTGACCGCGCAAATAAGTGAACTTCTCATCGCGCCAAATCTGTTGGAGGCCGACTTGCTTGCCCTTGCGCTCATCCCACGTGTAGTCGAAATGCAGCGAGCCCGGATACTCGGAGCGGAACTGCTCGGCCTTCGTTTGTTCGGCTTTCAGTTCCGCTGCCTGAGCGGCCTTCGCGACAGCAGTTTCCTGTTTTGCCTTATCCAATTCGGCGGCGGGCACAAACACGGGAAGCTGCGCGAGACGGTCCTTTGCAGCCTGATCGCCGGGATTGATAAAAATCTTGGAATCGAAATGGGAATTCGGGTCATTCGATACTTCGCGGAACTGAAGCGTGTATTCGTTACCGTGATCCGAAACAATGTGAATGTCCGTGGCTGCGTTCGCCGTTTTCGGCTTCACGCTGATGAAACGTGAGGCGACGTGGCCGCCATCGAAAACCCAGTTCACCGTGTCGCCGGCAAAGACATTGGCAACTTTCTCTTCGGCGGGAAGGACGATCAGGGTGGACTGGAGCAGGCCAGCGTGAATCTCGGGCGGCGTAGCCGATTCCGAAACGTTCACCGTGCGCGGCGCGTTGGGTTGGAGCGGGTGCGAGTTCGTGGCGGCGTGAACCGAGGACGCGGCCAGTGCGAGACTCAAAAAGACAGCGATGGGTAGCGGTGGGTGCATGACATGTTCCTTTCATGAGTTGGGTTGGGCTATTCGGTATCGCCTTTGGCGAAGCGAGCGATGCCTTCGGAAAGTCCGTAGCGGGCGATCAGTTTCGCACGCCGGACACGGTCTTTGGGTTTGGTGGAAAATACGGCGTAGCTGCGGTTGTCGAGATTCAGCTTGATGACCTTGGCCAATCCGTCGCGCCGGATGTAAAGCCCTTCACGATCCTGCAAGGACTCAAACAGCGCCAACTGTTGCTCGTTCATCTTGAAGAGTTCCGCATACCGCTTACGGTTGAACGTGGCATCCTTTAAGAACAGAAACGACGTGCAAGAGTTCACGATGGAGTCGGCGTTCGTGCCCAGGTCTTCGGCGGACTGGCCGATCATGGTCACGCCACCCAGGTTCTTGCGCACGGTTTTGATGGAAGCCAACGCACCTTCTAGCAGTTGACGATTCTTCATCGAAGAGAAAATCTCCTCGATCAAAATGTGCTTAGGTACGCCGAGGTTGGCGGGATCGTAAAGAACGTCGTTGATCCGGCGGAGAAGCCAGACCATCAGCGGCTCAATGAGGTCGGCGTTCTGTTCGTTGTTCACGCCCTGAAAGTCAAAACACTGCAGGCGCGAGAGCGAGAGACTGTCCTCTACGTTGTCGAAGATGGCAGAGTAAACGCCCTTGCCAACCCACTTCGAGAGATAGCGGTCGAGTTTCTTCGGCAGGAAGAGATTCGACAATCGACGGTTCTCCGCATCGAGCAGGTACATATCCCGCACAGCTTTGTGGATTACGTCGTCGTCTTCGGGCTCCAACTCCGCGCCGCCATTGGTGAGCAACAGTTTCACAAACGAGTACAGGAACGTGATGTTGCTCTCGGTGGGTTCGAGCGCAAAGGGATTGACGCGCGGGCCATCTTTGCCGATGTGGTCCACGCGCCCGCCATAGAGTTCAACCACGCTCTCATAGCTACCACCAATATCGAAGATGTACGTGAATCCGCCGTACTTCTGCTCGTGAGCGATAGCCAGGTTGCCATGTACGGATTTCCCGCTGCCTGTAGGGCCGAGGATGAGCATGACCCGCACCCCGTCCACATACGCGTCCTGAAAGAACGGAGTCCGCGTGCGGGTCTCGAAGACATTGAGGTATTCGTTATCGAGGTCCTCTGAGCACAGATGACCTAGATTGGGCGCGAAGATCGAAGCCAGCCGTGCATGGTGATCTTCGGCGAGCCACATAGGAAAGACGTTGAATTTGCGGTTGCCGGGGAACATGGCGTAGAACGCTGACAGATTACCGAGCGTTTCTTCCATCACCTGCGCCCGCGCATCGACGAAGATGCGATGCACGGCGGGAGCGATGCCGCGCAGCTCGTCCACGCTACGCGCGGCCACAAGGAAGCGAAGAGAGAACTCGCCTTGCGCTTTTTTGTCGAGCGAGCGGATGACCTCGCTGAGGTCATCGACCTGCGTATTCGCTGCCCGTGCTCCCGCGCCTGTATCAAGCGAGGCGAAATCCTTTCCGCTCATCACCCGCGTCAGAACGCCGACTTTGAAAAACGAGATGAACTTTTCCTGGGCGTCGATCTCGCTGCGCGCCGCAGATGTGGGCTTTGGCCGCCACGTGGCGCAAAGAACGCTGTCGCAATCGAGTGTCATCAGGCCGGAGAACAGGCAGGGCCGCGACGCTTCAGGCGTGGTCCTCAGCGAAAACATCTGTACATACCGGCAGCCGATGGTGAGGTGATCGCTATGCCACGCGACCGGGCTTTTTACAATCTGGCGGTCCACGCCGTCATCGGCTGACAAGTCACCTTTCGTCGCCCACTCTTCAAGGTTGAAGAGGTAGCTGAAAAACTGATAGACAGCGTTCTTTTCGAGCAGCCGTAGTCCGATAGAAGTGGCGAGATGGCCTTCAAGTAACGTGGCTGTTTTCTCAAGCTCGGCCAGCATCCGCGTGGTGTCGCCCGCGTGTTCGTTGGGCTTGCGTGCAAATGCCGCCGTCTTCGGCGGCTCCAGCGTCAGGCACCAATGCAGATCGATGCGACGGAATGTCGCCGTCTTTGCGAGAAAGTCCAAACGGTCGTCCACGAAAACCTGTGTGACGGGATTCGCGTAACACTCTTTGCGCTGCAGGTCGTAGCCGGACCGGACGCGAGTGTACTGGTAGAGGCATGAGCCTTCGGGAAGGCCGCGAAGCGCGCCTTCAATCGAGCGCATCTGTGCTTCAAGTTCCCGGTCGGTCAAACCCTCTTCGTCGATGCCGTCGAGCGAAAACAGGCAGCCGTAGCCGCCACCCTTGAGCGCGAAGATCCGATCATTGACGAAACGCGCAATCGGCACGATCGAGCACGCGGCTCCGGCCTTGGCGAACCACGGCGTGTATTTCAACTGCTCAGCGTTGGCGCGGATCATAGTAAGACCTCTGGTTCAAACTCAATCCCCAAAGCTCGAACATTTTTGGGTGTTTACGGACGATCAGCCATGCCGCGCCGATCATCATCGGAAAACTGATAACTGCAACCATGCGGAACCCCACGAGGAAAACCGTTACGCAGACGAATAGGATCGCCATCCACGCGCTGAGGTCGAGTCCGAGTTTGGCTCGGGGCCTATTAAGCGCCTGATTGATCGGTAACGGTTCTCCCCGCTTGGTCATGGCCGCTCCCTACTGCATCGTCTGCCCGGTGAGCGAGCCAATCCAGCCGGCGCCCCAGCCCAGCACAGCCGCGCCGAACAGCGCGCCGAAGAGGCCCGGAATCGCCTCCGCGAAGCGTCCGCTCATCATCCGGATTCCGGCGAAGATCAACCCGCCAAAACAGATGACCGCGCCCGCGTAGATGGCGAAGGTCTTGAAGGTCGTCATCAGCGTGGTCGCGCCGGAGAAGTCCATCGTGCCTTGCGCATGGGCGACGCCCGCAAATGTGAACGCAAGAAGGGTGGGAGCCATTGTGCGGGTAGCGGAGAGGAGAATGGGCTTAAGGGAGCGCTCTGTCTGCCGGTCGCCAGACAGAACGCGCAACCGAATGGATGTCTTTTCCACTCGGAAGAGATGGCGGAATCGATTCACTTTGCACCTCCGCTGACCTTGGCGGGTCAGCTATGGCGCAAAGCTACGGGCAGAGCGGAGCAACGTCCAATGAATTCCAAGACGCGCGTTATGCGTGGTGCGCATGACGACTGTCGAGAAGACGTTGAAAGTGCCTAGATTTTGTAGTCTCGGATGGTCTCCGGTGTCCCGACGCCACCTCTATATAGGGACGCCTTTACATCCGGACGATGGCAGAGGCAGCACGAGAAGCTGGTTCCATCCGTCAACTCGATCTGGACGTTGGTTCCGTCTCCTCTATCTCTATGGATGCGAACCATTTGAATCGTCTTGCCCGATAGCTCGGGGCACTCGATGTAATCATCCTGCATGAATCTAGCCCTCTCTGCAAACTAGGATCGCACACTCAACCGGGCGTTGCATGTCAAAGGCGCGTGAACTTTTCCACAACAGCGGCAAGAGCGCGCGGCAACGGCTTCGGTAGTCCCGATCCCCTGAAAAGGACTCTCACTGATAAACTATCACACGCATCGTGTGTAGACTCATAGTGGTCAGAATTCAAGTATAGGAGTGTGGCGACACGCTCCGTCAAATCCCGGTTTGGCAACACCTTGCGGAGACTCCGCGACGAGCGCGGCTATTCGCAGGAGGAACTGGCCGAACGAGCCGGACTGCATCGCAATTACGTGGGTGGCGTAGAGCGTGGCGAGCGGAATGTGGCCCTCGAAAACATCGTCAAGCTGGCCAAGACGCTGTCGGTTCCGCCACGAGATCTTTTCGTGGACTTCTCCTGAGTTCGTTCCGCGTCAACCATCTCTGGCACCCTCCCCTAATAATCCCTGGCAGCAAGAAAACCTATGTACCCTCCGATCTACCACGCAACTTGCCATCTGTGGGATCACCAGCAGCTATGCAGCCGAGCTGGATCGAACCCGGAGGCGTATCCGCTCCTGCCGCTGAAGGAATGCAACAATTTCGAACAGATTCCGGGCGTGGGGATTGCCGGCGGGGCCGAACATGCGCATCAGGCTCTTCGGTGAACGCTTGGTGGCCTCCGCCAGCTTGGGAAACCCCACCGTGGCATTGATGAAGTCACGGAGAACAGTCTTTCCGGTCTCCACGTCTCCAGAGAGAAAACATTCGATGCCTTCACGGAGAAGCTCCCTGCGAAATGCGGCGTCCCGCTGCACCCGCGCCTGAATCGTTTCTTTGAAATCCCGGGTCAAAGCCATGAGAATCTCCTACTGCTTTCGCTTCTTGTAGTCCTGCCAGAGGGTGATTGCGGCCTGAATATCGCGCTGCTGACGTTTCTTAGTACCACCGCCAAGGAGGATCACCAAGCGGTCCCCATCCTTGCCAAAATAGATCCGGTAGCCAGGGCCAAAATCAATCCGACACTCATGAACCCCGCTACCTATACTTTTAACGTTCGAGAAATTGCCTTGCGCAATGCGCGTAAGGGCAATCGCCACCTTGGCTGCTGCCGGTGCATTCAGGCCATCGAACCACTCGCCATAGGGACTCCGGCCCCCGATGTCAAGATATTCGCGAACGTCGATCATGGTTAATGGTACCATATTAGTTACCATCGTCAAGATGCGTCTTTAATGTCTGTTGGCGGAGCCGCTATTGCAAACGACAGGAAGTGGTGAACTACTCGCGATGGCGCTCGCAATCGAGCCAGAAAAGGTGGGGCCGATTATTGCTTCTTGAGCTGATTATTGTGCTTCAACAACAATCGCAGGTCGCATATGACGAATACCGGCTCGCTACGCCTCATGAGGAGAATTTACACGTGACATAATGCGATGTTCCGAGCCCGTGGGGCGGGATCAAGGCGCCTCCTGCGGGAGCCGGAGTCCTTAACTGGGTGGGAAACACGGGCTTTCGCGGAAATCCGACAAAGTGAGGCCGTCCCTGAAAATAGAAATGCCCGTCCCGCTTACACTGGAACGAACATCTCTTCATTATGGACTTTAAGCTCTCTTTCTGGTTTCCGCTAGCATCTGTTCCCGCAGGATACGGTTTGCCCGAGTTTGATAGCCCCGGCCCGGCTTTTTGAGCCATGCAACGACATCGGAATCCAGGCGGAGAGACACGGCCTGCTTCACTGGCCGGTAAAACAGGCTGCGGGCTGCGTTCTTCCATGCTCCGGGAGGCAGTTCGGGAAGGTCGCTCGTGTCAATCTGATCGTCCGGCAGAGCGGCCAAATAGGCCAATTCTCGCTTTTGCTTGGCCGTTAGGGGCTTCCCCGGTGTGTGCTCAATTCTGATCGTCTTAGATTTTTTCTTCGGCATAGACCCTCCGTTCCCGTGGCGTAGCTTTTCGCGCCGAGATGATGCGGATAATTTCTTCATCGCCATTCTCCGATACGGTGTGAGCGACGAGCAGCACATGAATCCCGTTCACCATTCCAATGGTCTGCCAGCGCGATTCGCCATCCACTGTTCGTTCCAGCCTGGAGACTTGGTGCGGGTCATCAAATACCAGGACGGCCGTTTCAAAGCTGATGCCGTGCTTTTGCCGGTTAATCCGGTTCTTTCGCTCGTCCCAGGTGAATTGCACGTCAGCCCTTCGTAAAGACGTATTTGTATATACACTAACCCGATTTCATCGCGACGACAAGATCTAAAGATAACGTGCCTTCAGCCGAGTCGGTACGGCCAGGATACCCCGCCAGACATTGGAGAGCAGTTAGAGAAGCTCGGCATCAGAAACGGTGGACATCTGCCGCGAAGGCTAGGATCCCCAAGAGTCTGGTTATGGATTGCCTCCGAAGAAGATTCTCCGAAGGGGAGTCAATGGCCGGAAGCCAGTCTATTTACGCGGCTCTGCTAATTCATTAAGGAGAGACTGCGTAACGGTCTTGGCCCGTGAGGGCGGGATCAAGACGCATCCTGCGATAGCAGGAATCACTAGCCGGGCGGGATCACGGGCTTGAAAGGCCAAAAGAAAAAAAGCACCCGGAAGGTTCCGAGTGCCTGAATTGGTGATTGGGAATTCGTTACGCTGCGGATTTCGCAGTGTTCTTTTTGGCGGCGCTGCTCTGCTTGCTTTCCTGCTTGGCACGCTTGGCGGCAAACTCGTCCGTTACCGCCTTACGAACTTTCACAACATCCACGCGTAGCCGCTTGGCCGTTGCCGTCAATACATCCGCATCTCCCGTGGATGTCTGATCGACAACCTCAAGCAAGGTAACTTCAATCAGCAGCTTTGACAACGCCACTTCATCGGATTGCCGTAGCAGCTTCGCAATGGCTTGCTGCACCTGCGGATAAGTAACCTTATCGTTGGTCTTTTCGATCAGTTTGTGCCGCCGCACCAATATCTCTTTCCGCATTGGCTCAAGCTTATTCAGTAGCGCACTTGCAACCAGTGCGAGGTCGGCACGGCCCATCGGCGCTCCGATTCGTTTGAGTATCTCGGCCAGTGTGCGGTGCCGCACGGTGATTTCGAGTTTCTGCCGTTCCAGTTCCTTTCGTCTCTGTTCCCGCTCCTTTGCTACTTGTTCTGGGTTGGGCGTGTGACGGTCGCCAAAGTGAACGGAGCAGTTCGGATCGGCGCACACTTTTACAACGTGGCCGCGTTCGGTGCCCTCCACTACGATTGCCTCGCTCATCTGCTTGCACGGTTTCTGATAGGGCGAGAGCGGAGCTTTGGACTTGCCGTTCTTGGCCGAGAGATTCAGTGCAACGTAACGGTTGCGTCCGAGCACGGCATCGCTGCCGCGCGTTCCGTAGGCGGTTGTAATCTGTACCAGCTTGGGTTTGTCTGCAATCTGCTTCTCAACAAACTTGCTGAGCTTTTTGTTATAGCAGTTTCCGTCGGTGCAACTATCCTTCAACGCGGCATCGAAAAGCAGGGTGTTATACCCTGTGCGCTTGGGGCAGTTGGTGCAACTCCCTGCTTCCGGCACAAGCGTTTCGTCGTTCTTGTCGAACGGCACGGTTTCGAGCGACAACAAGATGTTCTGCTCGATCCATGCCGTAAGCTCCCGGACAGGCAGCAAAACACGGCTCTCTTTGCTGCCGCTCCACACGGTGCGGAAGGCTGCATCGAAGGCGCGTTGCTGTTCGGTGGGTGGCAGCTTGGCGATTTCAAGCGCATGGCCCACGCCGATCTCGTCCGCCAGAAACGCCTCGGCAATGGAAGGAATCAATTCCGTCAAGCGAAGACGAGTTGCGACGTAAGCCTGATTCCGTCCGATTTTGGAGGCGAGCGTGCAACGTCGTAATGCGCGCCCTCGGCTGCAAGCATAGCTTTATAAGCGAATGCCTCTTCCATCGGATGCACATTTTCACGCTGCCCGTTCTCAACGAGCTGGCACTCCAGAACTTCGATATCGGAAAGTGCCACGATTCGCGCTGGAATTTCTTCCTGTGCCGCCAGCTTGGCCGCTCTCAATCGGCGTGCTCCGGCGACAACTTCGTACTTATTTTCTTCGACCTCGCGAACAAGCAAGGGCTGAAAGACTCCTTGCGCTGCGAAGCTTGATGCGAGTTCTTCGAGCGCCCGCTCATCGAATCTGCGACGCGGATTGGTGGGCGACTCCTGCAACTGCGCAACTGGCAGGGTGCGATATTCGTTGGAAACAGCGATTTGCTTTTGCATGACAATCTCTCCATTTCTGGTTAAAGGTGGAAGCCATGCGGACAGACACACACCTCGCCTGTCCGCGCCTAATGGACTGGGTGCGGTCAGGCGGCGTTCTGCGCCGTCTCCGTGGTTGGAAACTGGGACTCTACTTCCTGCGGGGCAGGTTCTTCTGGCTGAATCGCCGCAAGAATCACTGAGGCCGTCTGCTGAACAATCTCAAGGCTTTCCATCAGCAACTCGGCGTTGCCGTGGTAAAGCTGAATGTAATCTGCGCTGGTTTGCGACTTCAGGCCAATGGCTTGGGAGACGACAAAGGCGACGGCTTCGGCCTCCGTCTCGCGCACGGTTTTGGTGATGGTGGTCCGGCGTGAGGATTTGTGAATTGCTTCATGAGCCGTCTCATGAACTAGGGCCATAAATTCTTCGGGCTTGCTCTGTCCGGGCAGGAGCGCGATTCTGCCGCCGTAAGAGACGCCAAGCGCGGGTGCGATATCTTCGCTGTATTCCAACTCAATTCCGCGTGACGCGACAAACTCACGCAGACGGTCGAGGCACTCGCCGACTTCTCCGGTGGCTTCGCCAAGCGTGGGCAACGGTGCGCCTTCGGTTTGTTCCTCCGACCACACGTAAACTTTTCGGAAACCTAACAACACGGATTTATCCGCATCGGCATCTTCGGTTGCAGTTTGTTCTCGCTTCTTGTGGTTCTTGCCGATCATCGGAGCGAAAATGGCGATGCCTTTTTCGCCACGTTTGACGCGGCGTCCAAGCTCATTCCATGTCCGCATTCCGGCCACGTTGCGGGCTCCTGGTTTTTGTCTCGCTATCAGCAAAAGATTGCCGAGCGAATACTGTCTCAGGTGCGCCATAGCGTCGAGAAACGCGGCGAGGGCTTCGGTGTGCCCGGCTTCCAACTGCTCGATGAGGTACTGGACGTTTTCGCGGATGAGTTGCTGTGCGCTGGCTGGCTTCCGATTCTTACTGTCGGAAGCCGGTTTGCTGGCGGTGAAGGCTGCGCTGTTGCCGTTGTCGTTGCTCTGATATTCCATTGTTTTTTCCTTTGTCTGCCCGGTGGGGCGTTTTTTTCTTTCATCTGGGAGCGAAGCGAAGGAAAAAACGAACCAACGGGAGACAAAGAGGAACGACAGAGGGCGAGGGTGCAGGACCGAGAGGCAAGGCGCGACAAGTGCCAAACACGCACTATCGTTTGGCGCGCGGGCACGCTGTCCCGAAGGGTCGGCCCGGAGCGCAGCGCAGGGAGCGCACTCGCCCGGCAGGAGTGGAGAAATGGGGCGCGTAGCGCACTCCGAACTGCATTTGGTTTGGAAGGTTTGGGCTGGTAAGAGATTCTCTGTTGAGGTGGCAGGAGAGAAAAAACTATGGACAGATACAGGGTTCTCCGGCGTCTCTGAATTGCCGCCCTTATTTTTTGAGGCAGGCACCACAAGTTGGGGCAACAAACCAACGACAGTATAGAAAGGTTGGCGAGTCGGCAGGCTACGGCATACGTTTTGTCACATCTGCCGAAACTATCTTGAGATAATCCTCGGCAGTAAGTACAGCCTCCTCAGCTTCAACGTCGCCGATCAGGGAGTGATCTTCCACTATCAGAATAGCCGGTACATATCGGCTGGATAGCTATAATGCTCAAAATACACAGAAAGGCTGATTAAGCATGAGTAAAGTTCGGAATCTAACTCTGATTCTTGGATTAATGGTGTTATTGACAGGTTTCAGTTCCAATGCCCATTCGCAAAACAGGAACCCATTGGAGGACGAAACCCTACTCGTGACTCTACCCCAGGGTTTTATGGTTGGGACACGGACCTCACATGACGGAATGCAAATGCAGGAATGGGTGAGGCTAAACGAAAAAATCGACAATTGGTCTGAATTGATTACTGTTCAAATATTTCATGAAAAGCATTACGAACCCGCGCAATTTCTAAAATTCATCGGTGGTCAATGGCTAATAGCTTGTCCTGGAAGCAAGCCAAATACAATAAACAACGGCGAGGCAAATGGATACAAGACTTCTATGGTCTTACTGCAATGTTCGCTTAATCCTGTATCAAAGAAACCAGAAGCCACTTTATTCCGGGCCATTAAAGGAAATGACTCTTTCTATGTTGTTCAGTGGGCCATCCGACTTGATGCCAGTCAGGAAAAGATCGCAAATATGGCGAAATTCCTAAGCACCGTCAATGTATGCGATACGCGCACCAAGGAACATCCCTGTGCTGACATGTTCCGCAAAACGCAAGAATTTAAACAATAAGTCGGTGCGTGCTTCAGGTCTAACTCCCGCTGCGGTGCCGCGCGTGACGCCATGCTCTTTCTCGCATCTCCGGCTCGTTAGCCTCTCCCCGGACAGCAAACAAGACGACACGACGCTTCCGGCTTCTTACAGTAGTGGTTTGCTTTTCTGTATCTGCTCTGTTCGATCCGGGTTCAGCTCAGCCCAACAAATGCAACGAACCGGGATTATGGAAGCCAGGAAAAACATGCTCCAGCTTGGGGTTGCCAAGCTGCCGCGCTACAGCTTCGGCTAACACCTGGCGAAAGTCCGTGGTCAGCGCCAGATCGCGCTGCTCGTACAGTTGCTGAGTTTCCAGTCCCGGCCAACGCCCATAAACTTTGCCTCCGCGCACCGGGCCACCCATTATGAACATCACGTTGGCGTGGCCGTGGTCGGTGCCGCGAGTTCCGTTCTCGCGTGCGGTGCGGCCAAATTCACTCATGGTAACCACGACGGTATCTTCACCCAGAGTCCCCAGGTCTTTCCCGAATGCGGCCAGCGAGCCACTGAATTCTTTCAGCAGATTTCCAAGCTGTCCCTCGCTCGCGCCTTCGTTCACATGATGATCCCAGCCTCCGATATCGGTGAACGCGACCTGCACGCCGAGGTTTGCCTTCAGCAGTTGCGCCGTCTGCTTCAGAGCGTCACCGAAATGGCCTTTCGGATACGTGACACCTGACGCCGGGCGGTACTTCGCAGGATCGGTAGCCTTCAGCATTTTTACCGCCTCGAAAGTCTCTTGCGCCGTGCCGTGCAGCACCGCATCCACGCTGGCGGCGTACATTGACTCAAAAGTATTGGCCAGCGGCTGCGCCTGCGGATTACGCGGCGAGACGCCGAAATCATTCACGTTCCCCAGGGCTATCGCCGGAGCGCTTCCACTGAGCATCCGCGGCAGGGCCGGACCCAGCGCCACGGCGCGGAAAGGCGCGGCCTGGTGTTGGCCGGAGGCGGTAAGCGCGCGATTCAGCCATCCATCTTCGGTGCTCTTCAGTCCCGGCGTGCCGCTCTCCATAAAGTCCTGCGCGTCGAAGTGCGAGCGCGTGGGATCGGGCGACCCGGCGGCATGGACAATCGCGAGTTGCTTCGCGTCCCATAAAGCTTTCAGCGCGCCCATCGAGGGGTGCAGCCCGAAGAAGCCGTCCAGGTCGATCACATCGGGCTGCGGAATTGCAATGGTCGGGCGCATTGCGTAATATGCGGCCTCGCCGTGCGGCACCACGATGTTCAGTCCGTCGGCTGCGCCGCGCTGGAAGATCACCACCAGCCGTTTGTGCGACAGAGCCGCTTCGGAGGCCATCACCGCGCGCGCCAGAAACTCCGGCACCGCCGCCATCCCCACTACGCTCATTGCGCCGCTCTTCAGAAATACCCGCCGCGTAATTCCCATTGCTTTTCTCCTAACGCCTTTGAAACTCCGGAGACCCCAGAATCAAACCTGCCACCGCGCCCGAGTTTACCGGCTTCGGCGGGTCGTCCAGCTTGCGTCCTGTGAACAGTGGATCGTTCAACTGTTTTGCAATCGTCTCGTGCGTCTGCGCGGAGACCGAACCGGCCAGCAGCGCCTGCTCCAGCGTGTGCTGCACCTCGTCCGCGTTTGTGCTAATGCCCGCCAGCTTCGCAATGTCCACGCGAACTCCCGCCAGTTTGCCTGTGCCCAACCCCAGCGCAAAGTTCATCCGGTTCAACAGCGCCCCGGAGTTCACCCAGCTCTCTGCCTGCATCGAGTAGCCGGTCGGCGGCTGTGCTCCGTAGAGCGGCATGCCCATGCGGTTCAACGTGTCCACCACACTCTGGGTACGGATTAGCTCCGCCCCGGTGGCACGAATCGCTGATACCGTAAACTCCAATGGTGTTTTCACCTTGGCACGATACTCTTTCTCATCCCAAAACTCCGGAGCGCGCAACATAGTGCGCAACACGGCTTTGATGTCGCCATCGCTTTCCAAAAATGTTTTGGTCATTGCATCTACAAGGGCCGGCGGTGGCGTGTCGTTTACGAATCGCTGTGCCAACTTGGTGGAGATGAAATGTGCGGTCGCCGGTTGATGCGCCAGCATCTCCAGCGCTGCTTCGCCCTCGCGCTGTCCGTCCTCATGGAATGTATGTCCGAGCACGATTTTGTCTCCCGGCTCATGGCGCGGCTCGCGGAAGACAAATCCGCCGCCTTGCCGCGGCTCTTCGAGCGTCCACCCGGTCAGCACCCGAGCTAGCTCGGTTACATCCTTCTGGGTGTATCCTCCGTTGACGCCAAGCGTGTGCAGCTCCATCACCTCGCGCGCGTAGTTCTCATTGAGTCCCTGTGAAGGCTTGCCGTTATTCTTGCCGCGCCCTGCGGCCTGCGAGTTTGGCCCCACGCTTTGCCAGTTGTCCAGGTACCACAGCATCGCCGGACTTTTCGCCGTCGCCAGCAACAGGTCGCTGAATTTTCCCAGCGCGCGCGGGCGGATTACGTCGCGTTCGTATGCGGTGACAAGATACCGCTCTGCGCCCTTACCGAGGAACACGTTGAAATGATTGAACCAGAAATCGGTCATCACCTCCTGCAGTTGCCGTTCGCTGTAAGCCGCACGCAGCAGTTTGGATTGCATCAGCTCGCTGTTCACCACCGCGACAGGGTTCTCTAACGAGAGCAGCAGTTCCTTCTGCTGCGGAGCCATGTCGGCGGTCAACTTGTCGCGGTCGTCCTGCGAGAGCGCCCGCCAGAAACCGCGCCGCTCGTCCACTTCCATGGCCGCCAGGTTCTGGGTGCGGATCGTCGGCGGCAACTCCATCAAATCCAGAGCTCGCGAACGGGCATGCTCCCGCGCGTTCTGCCGTTTCTCTTTCATCTCCGGCGAAAGCTCGTCGGGACTGGTTTCCAGCAACTCCGCGTTCTCCACGGCCCTGGCGTTCTTTTTCACCTGCTTATCGCTGAAGCGCGCCAATCCCGCTGTATAAACAGCTTTAAGCTGCGGATCTTTTCCCGCTGCCCCAGGCATTGGCATCTTGCCTTCGGCAATCGCCCGCAGCACCTGCTCAGGTGGGAAATTCTCCACCATCTCCGAGGGTGACATGCGCAGCGTGCGATACGGCGCCAGCCTTGCTTCCAGCGCGGAATCGTCAATCTTTTCTGGCGCAAGCTGCTGAGCGATCCATTTGTCCACGCCAACCGCCAGTACTCGATCCACATCTCCCGGACGCGGTCCAAAGGTAAGCCGGTTCAGCGCATGCATCGCACGCTGCCTTTCGTCCATTGTCTGGATCGGTACGGGCGGCTTTTGTTTCTTGTATTTGTGCGCAGAAGCGAGCAGGAAAGCGGAAGGCAACAGTAGGACGAGAGCGATCACCGTAAGAGTCGTCGTTTTTCGAGGCATTCCCTACTCCGGGAGAAATATTCCCATTTGCAAAGTAAAAACCCGGCAGAATAGAAAAGTTCCATCAGCCTGGGTTTTCAGCGTAGTTTTCCTCGGCGGGTATCGCCCGATGAAATGAAACAGCGGCTCTGGATAAGAGCCGCCGTGAAGAGACTGCATGATACTGCGCGTCGAGTTCAATGCCGATGTAGTGGCGTTGGAGTTGCCGTGCGGCCAGTAGCGTTGATCCCGAACCGCAGAACGGGTCCATCACCACGTCTCCCACGGACGAAAAAGCCTGTACAAGCGGCAACAGCGACGAGACAGCCTTTTGCGTCGGGTGCAATTCATTTCCGGTGTACTTGAGTTCCAGCACATCGGGAATCGGCGACTCCGGCAACTGCGGACGGCCCTTTGCCAGCAGGTACGCCTGCTCATGCTGATAGCGGACGAACCGCGCTGACGAGCTATACGTCTTGCGAAATACCAGGTGCCCGACCGGATAAAACCCCGCAGCCTTCCACGCCGCCAGGAATCTGTCGGCTTTCGACCATCCATAGAAGGAAACGCAGAACCGATCACGCTTGAGTACGCGGAATGCCCCGGCAAATGCTGGCTTCAACCAGGCATCGCCTGAATCATTGCGTAGCGTGCGGCCATCGCGGTCCCGGAAGTTCACCAGATACGGCGGATCGGTGAGGACGAAATCGACGCTCGCCGTTGGCATCTGACGCATCACCTCGATGCAATCTCCCTGCGCCACTGTGTCGAGCAGCGTCTTCGGCTGCGATTGGATTTGAGTTGTTGGATTCTGGTTCATGGCTTTTCTCCGTTTCTGCCCCGTTCTCTCAGGGCACACCGGGCGAAGCCATGCGAGGGGCGCTGCTCCCAAGGCCAAGGCGCGCTTTCGGGAAGGGGACCCTAGGCTTGCCCTGGGGCGAGGAGTCCGGAAAGCAGAGCGCCGCCGTGCCGCCAGGGCGCAGCTACAGCCCCGAAGCAGTGCCTGAGAGATAAGGAAAGGAATAGAGAGATGAGCCGGAATTACAAAATTAGTATCGAGAGGTGGAGAGATCCTCTTCGCAACGGAACCTTCGCGTCTGTTTCAGGTACTACAAGCGCGGTTCCTTCACCCAGCGAAGCGCAATTCCGCCGATGAATCGCCAGTCTGCTGGCCACATCTAAATGACTGCAGAATCAATCTTAGGCATGAAGGAACCCATGAAATACAAGACGCTCGGCCACACTGGCCTTCTCGTATCTGAGCTTTGCCTCGGCACCATGACCTTCGCCTCGGGTGAGGGGATGTGGAAGCCTGTTGCCGGAGTTGAACAGAAGCTTGCAGATGAACTGGTTCGGCTCTCGCTGGACGCGGGGATCAACTTCGTCGATACGGCGGATGTTTATACCAATGGCGAATCGGAAAAGGTTCTTGCGCAGGCTATCGCCAACCTTGGCATCGCTCGCAAGGACATCGTCATCGCCACCAAGGCTTATGGACGGACCGGACCTGGCCGTAACGATGTGGGCGCTTCGCGGGGTCACATCATGGATGCCGTTGAGGCTTCGCTCCAGCGTTTGAAGACCGACTACATCGACCTGTATCAGATTCACGCCGCCGACTCTATCACTCCCGTGGAAGAAACCCTCCGCGCTCTTGACACGCTCGTTGCGCAAGGAAAGGTTCGCTACATCGGCTGCTCGAACTGGTATGCCTGGCAGATCATGAAGGCACTTGGCATCTCCGAAGCAAGAAATCTTGCAAAATTCGACACGCTCCAAGCCTATTACTCCATTGCAGGGCGCGATCCCGAACGCGAAATCGTTCCTTTACTGCAGGATCAGCATATCGGACTCTTAGTTTGGAGTCCTCTGGCGGGCGGACTTCTTTCGGGAAAATACTCCCGTGAAAATCAGAAGCCGGAGAATTCACGGCGCTCCGCATTTGATTTTCCCATCGTGGATAAGGAGCGCACCTGGCGAATTCTCGACGTGCTTCGGCCCATCGCAGAAGCGCACAAAGCCAGCGTAGCCACCGTTGCCCTGGCCTGGATTCTTGCCAAGCCGTTTGTTACATCCGTCATCATTGGAGCTAAGCGGGTCGATCAATTGCAACAGAATTTGTCTGCCGCCGAACTCCAACTCACAGAAAACGAGATACAGAGACTGGATGAGGTGAGCGCTCTTCCGCCGGAATATCCCGGCTGGATGGTCCCTTTCCAAAATAGGGATCGTCTTGCCAATGTGCCCCGTTTCTGACATAGACCTGACGGCCTCCGCGATCCCGGAGGCCGAGTCCTCACTGATCGCGATCGAGCGGCGGCTGGGTTGGAGCCTTGACCAGCCTGCGACGAACTCAGAGGTGATCGAGTGGCCGCAAATGCATAGCCTCGGGAAACCGGACTGCCTGCCACGAAAAAATGTCCTACTTGGGGTCGAACTCGGCGACCATCGCGTTATAGGGAATTGGCACCCAGCGGTATGCGGAACCTGCCTTACGAACATGCCCGAGGCTAGGGAAGGAGATGTGGTCCGATGCGACGAGCAGCCCGTTGTCGGAGGCGAACTGAAGTTCCCACAGACGTGCTTGCGCCGCCTCGCTGGGATTTGCATCGTACACCACGGTCACTTCCGGATGCTCAAACTGAACTTCCGAGGAGTGAATGATATCGCCCCAAAATAGAATTCTGTGGCCTTCGCTTTGCAAAAGGTAGGCGGTATGTCCCGGCGTGTGCCCCGTCTGGCCGCGTGACGTGATGCCCGGAACAATTTCGCCATCCTTCTGAATGGGCACAATCCGGTTTGCCTTGAGGTACGGACCCACAGTCGCCCGCGATTGCGCGTTTTGTCTGCGTCTCGCCTCAGATTCATCAGGACCATCTTTCCTCGTTACGAAGTATTCAAGATCGCGACGATCGACATAAACCGAAGCATTGGGAAACTGCATAACCCCACCAACCGAAAGACCTCCCGAATGGTCTCCATGAATGTGCGTCAGCAGAATGGTGTCGATCTGCTCAGGCTGATAGCCCGCAGCTTTCAGGTTGCCGATGAGTAAACCGCTCGTGGCTCCTAACAGTTCTCCTGCTCCAGTGTCGATGAGGACCAGGTGCGAGCCTGTATGGATGAGATAAGCGTTGATCGAGAGGCTGACGGGCTGTGCTTCATGGACTGCCGCGTATTCCGCTGCTGTAATCTCGGGATTGCTGAGAATCTGATCGAAATGACGTGGCACCGTGCCGTCAGAAAGCACAGTGACTTCGAACGCCCCGAGTTTCCCACGGTAAAAACTAGGCGCTTGTTCAGGTTGCCGCGCAGAACTTGAGAATAACGGAGTGCCGGCAAGATGTAAGGAGGGCAGCGAGTTGAGAAACAATGTCATAGATGAGCAATATACTATTCCCCGATAATTTACGGGTGCGCTCTCGTCTGCGAAGTACCAGGATGACTTCGCTTTTGCATCAACCGCCTATCACGATGGAGTCGCAGTCTTGAAATAACGACATAAGAGCAATTGTGAGAGATGCGAAATTCACGGAGAATTCATTTCCATTCAAGCGGCGTATCTTTACACTTTTCCAGCTCTCAGAATCTTAGATGGGACCGGCCTGTCTGGCTGTTTGGGTCTCGTAGAAATCCTGCAAGGAGGCCAGCTATGAAAGCCGCACCGAAAATAAAACCTAGTCTCGCAGTCAAAGCCTATCGAGGCGATGCCAAAACTCTGCTTGCTTTCGATCTGCCAAAATCATTGACCAGGAATCTCGCCGGATTCACCATCCAATGTCAACCGCCGGGATTGACGCCGTACTATATTCACAACGAGTTGCAATTCGCGACGCCCAGCAACCATGCCCAAGACCCGAAGGAACCCCCATATTCGAGTATTAACGCTCCAGTCCATAAATTTCGATGGCTGCACGTTCCTGGACAAGTTCACCAAGGTCTGACGCCTGCGTGGGGCCAATACACCTACACGGTTACTCCAAGATATTTCGATGAAACGCATTCCATGCTGCCGCTCGATTCGAGCTTGAGTGTGCCGGTGAGTGCGGAAGTCGGCCCATTCGAATCAGAGCGCCTGGCGATTGGTTTTACGCGCGGCTATACCCAATCGCAGGCTTTCGTGCGGCATTTCGGGTTGAAGGCTAGTATCAAGCCACCCCAGGGCGACCTGGTTTTTGACACGGCGGAGCAATCAGGCACAAATGCCCAGGGTCAGAAGTATAGCTACCTGGACGAATACCAGTGGCTCGGATACACGGCACGGCAGAGGATCTTCGACATTCTGAACGAGGTCATAAATGACAAGTCGCTGCGATTAGACATGTTTGCATATGACCTGAACGAACCAGACCTCATTCAAGTGCTCCTTGCACTCGCAAAACAGGGAAGAATACGAGTGATTCTGGATAACGCGGCCTTGCATCACACGAAATCTGGCTCGAAAACAAAGGCGGGCAAGCCGAAGGCTCCGACCGCAGAAGACCAGTTCGAAAGGCTCTTTGATCAGGCGAAGAAGGGTGACGCAGCCATACTTCGCGGCTGCTTTGCGCGCTATTCCCATGACAAGGTTCTAATCGTCTATGACGGCAATGGCGCGATGAAAGTGTTAACGGGCTCCACGAACTTCTCCGTGACCGGGTTGTACGTCAACTCCAATCACGTGCTGGTCTTTGAAGATCGGAAGGTCGCGGCACAGTACGCAAAGGTGTTCAATGAATCATGGAATACCGGGGCGAAAGCTCCCGAGTTTCGTGCATCACCGCTTTCGGCTGGGGCTGGATTCACTTTCTCCGGCAACGAGCCGAGGACGCTGATCACGTTTTCTCCGCACACGTCCGAGGACGCTCAGACTGCACTAAAGAGAATCACAGACCGGCTGGCAAAAGAGGAAAAAGCGCAAGGCGGCAACGTACTCTTCGCGGTGATGGAGCTTGCCTCGACCGCAGGCAAATCCGGCGCAAAGAAGGGGGCGAGCCAGAATCCCGTCTATGACGCTCTCAACGCACTTCATGCGGACGGTAGGATCTTCAGCTACGGCATCTCCGATGATCCGAAGGGTATCAGTCTCTATAAGCCTGGAAATAAAACCGGGGTTCTCGTGACCGGAAAGCCAGTGCAAACGCAACTGCCTCCGCCTTTCAACCAGGTGCCCGGCATCGGAGGTATCGGACATCAAATCCATCATAAGTTTGTAGTATGCGGATTCAACGGTGATGATCCGGTTGTGTTCTGTGGCTCGTCAAACCTGGCGATGGGCGGTGAGCAGGCAAACGGCGATAATCTGCTTATGATTCAAGATGAGCAAGTCGCGACGGTATTTGTCATCGAAGCACTGGCCCTGGTGGACCACTTCGACTTCCTTGACCGATATGCGCAGGAGAAAAAGAAATCTACTCCCAGGGAAAAGACAAACACCCTAAATACGCCACCGCCCGCTATGAAGCAGCAGGCGGCAACTTCGGTAGGATGGCACCTATCGACAGACGACAAATGGGTCGGCCCTTATTACGATTCAAAGGACTTGAAGTGTGCTGATCGGCAACTCTTTGCGTGATACCTCGTCGTTCGTTCAGAGGGCGCGGGACAGACAGTCCGGCACAATACGCTTCTGCAGGAAATTCGATGCGAGGAGATAGCCTGTGAAACGATCAGTCCGTTTTCAGCGCTGTTTTGGAATAAGCCTTGGACTCGCCTGCTTGCTCGCATGTCTCCCATACTTCGCCGTGCAAGGCGCACAAAGTCAACGGAGAGACCATCGCGCTAGTGCGGCACGGCGAGAAACCAATATCTGGACTGGCCAGCTAACCTGCAAAGGACTAACCCGGTCACTCGCGCTGCCTTCCCTGCTCATTGGATGCTGTGGAGTCACAGACAGGAATGACAATCGCCAACCCTTCGTTTTTGTCGCTTCTTTATAAACGGCGTTTGGAAAATGCCGTCGCCGAAGGCTACGCTACTTGACCAAACTTGCGCGTAACTTTAGCGCTGGCGATCTGATCGAGTTTTCTATAGAGTGCTCGAATTTTTTGGGAGCGGATTTGATAGTCGGCCAGTTGCGCAGAGGTAAGAGACGACTCCTGACTCATCGTCTCGATTTGCAAATCGACCAGGTCATCTACTTCGTGTTTGATGACGGAGACTGAATTATCCAGTGTCATAAGGTTCTCCAGGAGAGTTGCAACGGATTGAACATTCCAGAAAGCTAACCTCATAATTGTAGTACCTCAGACCAGTTCGCGGAGCGGATACGCACTGCCGCACTTAGAGAGCACGGAGTATAATAGGTCCATCAGCATTGTCTTCGCCCGAGGGGTGCGAGGCCCAGCCGGAGACGATAAGTTTCCGGGTCCAGCCGGACGGACTCTGGTGGTAGGAGGTAATGCTGCGAGGTCCTTATGTTACCGCGCACCATTCTGCCGCGCACTGAAACTCTGCTGTGGTTAACCCCAAACACCAATCCTTGCCAGTGTTCTCTGCCCGATTATTAGTTGCTCTAAACACAATTTATGAATTGAAGATTCGCCGCCGGTGGAAGTGTGCCTGCGCATAGGATTTCGTCTTCAGCGTGTTCACCGCACGCGCATTCGTTCCTGCCAGCGCCGGAATGCGAGTTACGTCGCTTCCGGGTTTGCCGGTACGGAACTTTTCCTTGTACGGAAAGTGAGTAGTTATGTCTTGGATGTGGTTGTATCTGGCAATCGTGCTGGAGGTCGCCGCAACCGTCTGTATGAAGCTCTCCGATGGATGCTCGCGAGCAATCCCTTCGGTGTTTATGGTTCTGTTCTATGGCATCAGTTTCTTTCCGACCGCGATGGCCCTGCGCCGATTGGATGTCGGCATGGCTTACGCGGTGTGGTCGGCGGTGGGTACGACACTTATCACCCTGATCGGCATGGTGCTGTTCAAGGAGCAGATGTCCGTCGTCAAAATGGCTGCACTCGGAATGATCATCTTCGGCGTCATCATGCTGAATTTGACTGGGAAAGTTGAGGCACGCCCGCCTCGATCAACCGCAGGCACAGAAAGAGCTGCGCCGAAATTGCAGCCGACAGGGCATGCGCTGCTCGCAAGCGAAGAGCCGGGTTCTACTCGTTTGCCATCGCGCTAAGAAACTCCAGCTTTCTCTTTCGATATAGTTTTGAGAGTTACGTAGAGGGCTGGACGCAGACAGGGCCTTGAAGTTGGTCCCGGCGGCGCGGCCTAGTGAAAATTGGGCGAACGCACTTCGGCCTTACTGATCGCCAGCGGGCTAATCTCGCGGGCTTTTACGGAGGTTACGTTCATCGTCGCCGGAATCGTGTTTCTCGCTCTCTCCCTTGGGACGGAAGCCCTTGGCGCCTGCCCACGCTTCCAGCAGCGTGCCGTCCACCGTGAAGTGCTCGTCACTGGCAAGGCCACGCTCTCGTGCCATCTCCACAACAGCGGCCAGGAACTCCGCTCAGCAATGGAGTGAATTGAATTGACGACTGCCTCGAAAACGCAAAGTAAACCTTGGCCATAGGCAACGATGTATTGCGCAGTCGCCCGTGCAGGTTGGTATTCATAGTCATTCGGATACTCCCCTTGATTCTTTGTTCAAAACAGTCGGTCTTGCAGCGTCACGCATCTCCCCATAAGGATTGAGAGTCTCGCCGAAACATTACAATAACGTCGCACGATTTGACCAAGGACCGCTGGCAGGCCAGTATGAATTTGTGGCGAGCACGGCCGTCAAAGGAACCAGAAAACTACGCAGGTCCTCAAGAATCTGGTCCAAATCGGACGGTGCGGCGTTCATATGCTCGCGCCCGAGGAAGGCTTTCCACTGCGGGTCCCACTGGTCCGTATAGAGTCTTGTCAGACCCGTTGGCACATCGGTAGGCATCGGAGTCTTACGGCGTTCAAAAGTCCGCTGCACCGCTGCCGAGAGTTCAGCCCCGTCAAATTTAAAAGTGCGTGAAATAAGCCAGAGATCATAGAAGTCCTTGAGACGGCTATTGGCGATTCCCAGCATTACGATTGCGTTGAACTTCTCTGCCACAACCGTCACCATCGGGTAGGCGCGAAGATGCGGCGCAGGAGCGTCGAGCAGAACGGGGTAGGCAATCTCGACCGGCCCCGGCGTGATGATATCGCCAAAACCAATGTCTATCTGGATCGGGATGCGTGCTCCGTCGATGACGGCATACGTTTGAACTCGAACACCGCCATACTCCAACTCCTCTCGAATTGGCGCCGCAGTGAGGCCTGCAATATCGAAGGTGACGCCGTCGTCCTGAACCTCGGTCCCGCAAATGGTTTTGAAGGTATCGGCCATTGATTCTGTATCATTCGCGCCATAGCCAAGCAGGTCCAGATCTCGGGTCGGACGGAACGGGTCGTGAAGCCAAGTCGCAAACAGCATCGCGCCCTTCAGGATGAACCGGTCACGATGGGCGGAAGCACTGAGCCGGTAGAGCAATCTCTCCAGCGCATAGCGCGTCAGCAAAATCTGATAGTCAGCTTTTTCTGCTCGCGCACGCGCAAGAAGCCTGGCTCGTACCGATGCGCCGACATTACGAACCTCATGAGACATGAGCCACCTCTGTTTCCACATACGGGCGCATGACCGTCCAAACACGCGCCTTCTTAGCATAGTTCCAGAGCTGGTCCGGCGTACATTTGTGCTGCCGGATGCCTTCGCGCAGTCCTTCCATGGCCACGTCAATACCGATTTTATTGCGATACCGGAAACAATCCACAATCGTACGGGCTGGATCGGTAATGGGGACTTGGCGCGATTGAATCGAGTGCCGTTCGACGCCCTCCGTTAGAGCCCACCCGCTGAAACGAACGAATCGAATGGATGGGTAGCTGATAGTCGGCTTCCACGCCGTGCGCTCAATCGCCATCCAAACAAAGGAGGGCATCTGAAGCGTGAGCTGGTGGAACTGAAGGGCGGAAATAAGGCAGACGACGCCCTTGGGCACAAGCGCGGCAGCCTCAGCAAGGACCTGACTGGCATCTACCCGAGAGTCGGGAAGTTGGTAGAGACCTCGCGAGGGGCGGACTACCTGTCCATCCCGCACCAGTCGCGCCAGCGTCTCTTGGCCAATCTCTTCGGCAAGAAAATCCTTAAGGCGAAGCATTCCTTTGGCTTTCAGAAGGTGGAGCGCACGGCTTTTCTGCGTATCGACCATGTGTCATACCCTTTGCACTTTTGAATATTAGCATAGCATTTGTCACATACTGATTTACAAAGGAGGTGTCCATCCCGTCCCGCTCCATTTCGCTTGAGCACGGGGGGGGTGTTTCCATCTACAGTTAGTTCATGGCCCGGATCGACGATGATTTCTGGCCCGCCTCGCTGGCCCACCTGACAGAGCCATATCTGAGCGATTCGTCGCAGTATGTCACCATCGGTGAGGTCAGCAGCACAAAACAACGTTGGACAAATATGCGCTTAGCTCAGGGGCAACCGTGAGCAGTTCCATGAAACTGATCTCACGCATGGCTTGATGTGGCTGGCTCTGGTGTGCAGCTGCCAAGTGATCAGCAAGGCTCTCTACCTGATCCCGCGGCACGCCAGTCTTCGAAGCAGCTGAGAGCGCTGTGAATCCGACCACAAGGTTCAATACGCCGCGTGCGCTAAGCGCCGCCGTCAAATCTCGCACGAATCGCATGAGGTTTTGGTTGTCCGCTCTTATCTGATAATCGTGTTGAATGGTCACTACCTGAACCATGCGCTCTCGAAGTTGTTTGGTACCGCTGACAAAGAGCACGTCGGCGGGCTCCCGGTCACTTGGAATAGCTTTATAATCTGCACCAATCTCCTGGTTGAGGTAGGCTGCGGCTTGCTCCCCCGTGGACCAGTTCGCGCTGCTTCTTTTCAATTTCCTTGGCGTTCATAAGTGGATGCTCGACTTTCTTGGGAGCGGCTTTCCGTAGCTCTGACGATGATCTAAGTGAAGGGGATATCTATCTGTGGTCGTGCGGTTCAGCACGATCATCGATTGGTCGCCCCAAACGCGATTTCATCACAATTTGCCCGACATCGCGGAATTGTACCGGATGGACCGAAAAATTTGGGGGCAACAGGTGGGGCAACTCTCAACCTTAATACTCACGATGTAGTATTTATAATCAATAGCTTACGCGTCTTTCTCGTTAGCCGGTAGCGCTACCATACATCCTGTCAGTATGGTTATCCTCAGGGAAGTTCTTGAAAAGAAAGCTAGTGTACTGTCTCTAAAATAAATATCATAAGTACAAATGGGTATGGCATCGGATGATAAAGTAGGAGGAACTCCGATGCCGATGGGTCGCCCACTCATGCCGCTGTCCTTGACTGCTGAAGACCA
>Ga0255336_100455_pt1 | contig 64812 bp, 55 predicted proteins | sample MeOH1_35cm_T3_17_FD_189102 | JGI IMG/M metagenome (GOLD analysis project Ga0255336, IMG submission 189102) | Sandy soil microbial communities from University of British Columbia, Vancouver, Canada - MeOH1_35cm_T3_179 | ecosystem: Engineered > Artificial ecosystem > Sand microcosm > Unclassified ... | reverse complement strand
AAAACAAGACCGGTCTGGCACCACATGAAATGCGGTGTTGCTCCGGTCTTATAGCTTAAGTGTGAAATCTTAAGTAATCTTGCGATAGGGGTTCATATTCCTGTCTACTATCCGGGGTTCAGTGCAGAGGGGGTTTGTCGACGGCCTGAAGCCTTGCGCCGCAAGGCTTTCCGCCGCCACCGCACATGTCGCTGGCGGCGGTTGGAAGCCCTCCGGGGGCTGCGGCCCCCGAGCCCCCAATGGGTTCTTTGACAGTCTAAGGGCCCCGCTTCGTCAAGCGGGGCCCTTTCGTCAGAGTTCTTCTTTATCCTTACCTGAACAGCCAGTTCAAGAAGCCCAGGCCTGTGGCGATCGCCGCGGCGCCCACAAAGACGCGGAAAATGATGCCGAACGCGCACAGCACGATGGCGACGATGTTGAGCACCCTGCCCGTGGTCGCCATGCTGCCGGCCCCCTGACGCTTCGCGCTGTTCCCGAGCACCAGTCCCACGATGCCGAGTATGAGCCCCAGCACATGGCCGCCCGCGCGCAGGAACACGCACAAAAGCGCCAGGATGCCCAGCACCAGGGAAGCGATGGCGTTATTATTGTTTGACGAACGGTTTTCCATCTGTATGTTTGCCCCTTCTTGTCCCTCTTTGCTTTGTATACCCCGAAAACGTGGGCCTTACTCGTCAAGATCGGCGGGGACGGGCTCGGCCTTGATGCCGCCGCGCCGCGCCTCGTGCTCGGCCGCGGCCTTCTGGCGCTCCTGCTCCAAGAGGGCGCGGAGCTGGGTTTCCAGCTGCGCGCACAGCTCGCGGTTATCCTTGAGGAACAGCCGCGCGTTGTCGCGGCCCTGCGCCATGCGCATATCACCGTAGTTGTACCACGCGCCCGTCTTGCTGATGAGCTTATTCGCAACCGCGAGATCGAGTATGGAACCCTCGCGCGAGATGCCCTCGCCGTAGATGATATCGAACTCCGCCTGCTTGAAGGGCGGGGCGACCTTGTTTTTGACGACTTTGACCCGCGTGCGGCTGCCCACAAACTCGGTGCCGCTCTTGAGGGATTCCACCTTGCGCACGTCCAGCCGGATGGAGGCGTAGAACTTGAGCGCCTTGCCGCCCGGCGTCACCTCGGGGTTGCCGAACATGACGCCCACCTTTTCGCGCAGCTGGTTGATGAAGATCACGACCGTGTTGGTCTTGGAAATGGCGCCGGCGAGCTTGCGCAGCGCCTGGGACATCAGCCGCGCCTGCAAGCCGACGTGGGAGTCGCCCATGTCGCCCTCGATCTCCGCCTTGGGCACCAGCGCCGCCACCGAGTCCACCACCACCACGTCCATCGCGCCCGAGCGCACCAGCGCCTCCACGATGTCCAGCGCCTGCTCGCCGTTATCCGGCTGGGAGACATAGAGGTCGTCCACCTTGACGCCAAGGTTGGCGGCGTAGAGGGGATCGAGCGCGTGCTCGGCATCGATAAAGGCGGCGGTGCCGCCTTCCTTTTGCGCCTCCGCGATCACATGCAGCGCGACAGTGGTTTTGCCGGAGGATTCGGGCCCGTATATCTCCACGATGCGCCCGCGGGGCACGCCGCCCACGCCCAGCGCAAAATCCAGCTCCAGGCAGCCGGTGGAGATGGTGGAGACGGCGACTTTCCCGGCCGAATCCCCCAGCTTCATGATCGCGCCCTTGCCGAACTGCTTTTCGATCTGGCTGAGCGCCATCTCCAGCGCCCTGGCTTTTTCCGCACCTACGTTTGCCATACTGCCCCTCCTCATCTGCTCTTGCATGAGTATATCACAACCGTGTGCCGGGGAAAAGCGGAAAGTTTCAAAAAAAGAAACTTTTACGCCGTTTTTCATAGAATTTACAGGATTTCGCCCAAAAAGTATCCTACAGGGAAACCTATCAATCACAATACGGATTGCCGCGGCGAAATCCCAGCATGTCATCAAAATTCCGCTTGACAAAACGGGCGGTCTGCCGCACTATAAAACGAAAGTAATCATACTAATTACCTATGAATATCGTATTATACGATGCAAGGAAATACGCGTGGAGGATGGGGTATGAAGAATCCGCTGGGTTATCAGACGACGGAATACGACTGCGGGCCGGCGACCATGCTCAACGCCGTCAGTTTCCTGTTTAACCGGGAGGAGATTCAGCCCGATGTGGTCAAGCATATCGTACTCTATTCCTTGGACGGCTACAATCAAAAGGGCGAATCCGGCAAAAACGGAACCTCCAAGATGGCGATGCAATTCCTGTGCGGCTGGCTGGGCCAGTTCGGCAAGGCGAAGGGCTTCCCCGTGCAGTGTGAGCCGCTGCTGCCCGAGGAAGTTTTCCTGGGTCCCGGCAGCAAGATCCTTGCGGGGCTCCGGCAAAACGGCGCGACGGTGGTGCGCCTTTCGTACGGCTGCTGGCATTACGTGCTGTTTACCGGCGCCGACGAGGACGGAGTCTATCTGTTCGACCCCTACTTTCGCAAGCGCCCTTTTCGGGACAAGCGGATCGAGATCATTACCGACGCGCCCGCCAAGTGGAACCGCAGGGTGCCCTTTTCTTTTTTGAACAGCGAGGGCCGCGGCCCCTACGCGCTGGGTCCCATAGGGACAAGGGAGGCCGTGCTGATGTTCAACGGCAACACGAGGAAGGCGGCGCCTGCGAACCCCATCGAGTATTATATATGACCGCTCAATAAAGGGAAAAGGCCGGCCCTTCCATTCCGCCGGGATGCAGGGGGCGGGCCCCCTGCATCTTCCGTATCGTTCTTTTTACTGTTCCGTCTGCGGGAGGCCCATTAGATCCCTGCGCAGGATGTCCAGGGCGTTGAGCACCGTCACCTCGCGTACGCGCGCGCGGTTGCCCGTAAGCTGCAAACGCTTGACGAACACGCCCTGCTCGCCCGCGAGCGCCACGTACACGAGTCCCACGGGCTTTTGCGGCGTGCCGCCGCCGGGGCCGGCGATACCCGTGGTCGCAAGCGCGTAATCCGCGCCGGAGGACTTGCGCATGCCCAGCGCCATTTCCCGCGCGCACTCCCCGCTCACCGCGCCGTAACGGCGCAGCGTGGCGGTGGAAACGCCCAGGCGGCGCATCTTGGCTGCGTCGGAGTACGTGATGGCCCCCTCCATGAAGTAGGCGGAACTCCCGGGGTTGTCGATGAAGGTGGAGGACAGCAGCCCTCCCGTGCAGCTTTCGGCTATGGCGAGCGTGGCGTTGCGCCCCTCGAGGAGCGCGGCGCACACGCCGGAGAGCGGCACGCCGTCGGTAGAATACACTACGTCCCCGATCCGCCGCTTGATCTCGTCGATTGCGGGCCGGACGAGGGCCGCGCCTTCCGCTTCGGAAGCGCAGCGCGCCGTTACGCGCAGCGTGACCTCGCCGGTCTTGGCGTAGGGGGCGACGGTGGGGTTCTCTGCGTCCATCATATCCTTGAGGCGGTGCTCGACGCTCGATTCCCCCATGCCGAATATGCGGATCTCGCGCGAAAACAGCTTGCTGCCGCTGCGCGCCTCCAGGTACGGCATGACCTCGTTCTCAAACATCGGGAACAGCTCGCTGGGCGGGCCGGGCAGGAGGATAGCCGCCTTGTCGCCCTGCTGCACGATGCAGCCCGGCGCGGTGCCGTTGGGGTTTCTGAGGATGATGCTTCCCTTGGGGAAGTCCGCCTGTTTGAAGTTGTTGGGCGTCATTTCCCGGTGCATGGCGGCGAAGCGGGCGTAAAGGGCGGCCTCGGCCTCGGCGTTGCGCTCCATGGGCAGGTCGAACAGCGCCGCCACGGTCTCCTTGGTGAGGTCGTCGCCCGTGGGCCCCAGCCCGCCCGAAAGGATGGCGATATCCGCGCGGGAAAGGGCGGTGCGCACGGCGTCCTTCAGGCGTGCGGGGTTATCGCCCACGGTCACCTGATGGTAAACGTTCACGCCCAGCGGCGCCAGCTTCTGCGCCATAAACTGCGCGTCGGTGTTGAGCACCTGCCCCATCAAAAGCTCGGTTCCTACGCTGATCAGCTCCGCGATCATGGTTGTGCCTCTTTTCTTAAAATTGAACGCTTGCGCGTCACATGCGATCATCGGTCCGGCCGCGCCATGATTCAGGAGAGGTTGACGCCGATCCGGTTCTTAACGAGATAATCCACGCCCGACCATATGGTGAGCGCCACGGAGACCCACACCACAATGGTGTCCAGCGGGAACTGCGGCCACCACAGGTAGGGCCAGACCAGTACGGTCACGACCGCCACGCACTGCGCGACGGTCTTGATCTTGCCCAATGTGCTCGCGGCGATGACCTTCCCGTTCTCCACGGCCACCAGCCGGTAGCCGCTGATGAGGAATTCCCGCGCCAGCACGATGATGGCGGCGATGGGGGAAAGCCGGTCGATCCATACCAGCATGATGAAGGCCGTACAGGTCAGAAGCTTGTCGGCGATGGGGTCCATCAGTTTCCCGAAGCTGGTCACCAGGTTCCGTCTGCGCGCGATCTGCCCGTCCAGTATGTCCGTCACATAGGCGAGCGTATAAACCCCCGCCGCGATCAGCCCTGCGTAGGGGACCGGAAGGTAGAAGCAGGCGACGAACAGCGGCACCAGCAGCATTCTGAGCATCGTGAGCTTGTTGGGCAGGTTCATGGCAATTCCTCTCCGCGCATATCATAATCGAGCGCTTGCGTCAGCACGGCGCGTACATACATTCCGGGGCGGTGGTGGGGCTTTGCGGGCAGGAGGATCGCGCCGTCCACTTCGGGGGCTTCGGCGCGGGAGCGGCCCTTCGTCACGCCGTTGCGCGTCCCTTCGAGCAGCACCTCCACGGTCTGCCCCACGCGCAGGGCGTTGCGCGCGCGTGAGATCTCCTTCTGCTGCTTCATCAGCGCAGAAAGCCGCTCCTGCTTCACGCGCTCGGGGATCTGGCCGGGCATATTCGCCGCCGCGGTGTTCTCCTCGGGGGAGAACGCGAAGGCGCCCAGCCTGTCGAACGGGTACTCCCGAAGAAAATCCAGCATGGACTGGAACTGCGCGTCGGTCTCGCCGGGGAAGCCCACCATCATGGTGGTGCGCAGCGTGAAACCGGGCTCGTTTTCCCGGATGTAGGCAAGGACGCGCTCGATATGCGCGCGGCTGCCGCGGCGGTGCATGCGGCGCAAGATTTCATCGTCGATGTGCTGCAGCGGCATATCGAGGTAATTGCAGATCTTTTCGTTTTCCGCGATGCCGCGCACAAGCTCCGTGTCAACGGTATCGGGGTAGGTGTAGAGCACGCGCAAAAAGCGGAGCGCTGGGAGCTTTGAAAGCTCCTCCATAAGCGGAAGCAGCATGGGCTTGCCGTAAAGATCGACGCCGTAACCCGACGTATCCTGCGCAATCAGCGTAAGCTCGCTCACGCCGTTGTCTACAAGCGCCTTCGCTTCGCCGACGAGCTGTTCCATGGGCACGCTATGGAGCGGCCCCCGGATCAGCGGGATGGCGCAGTAGGCGCAGCGGTTGCTGCAGCCGTCGCCAATGCGCAGATACGCGCTGTAAAAGGGCGTGGTCAGCCGGCGGGAAGGGCTTTTGCATGCGCTGCCGCCCGGCCCGGGCAAGAGCTCGGGGAGCTTTTCATACTCGTGCACGCCCAAAAAGAGATCCACCTCGGGCAGGCCTTCCGTAAGCTCCTTGCGGTACCGTTCCGAAAGGCATCCGGTCACGACGAGGGTTTTGCAGCGGCCCGTCTTCTTATACGCCGCCATTTCGAGGATGGTGTTGATGCTTTCCTGCTTGGCGGGCTCAATGAAGCCGCAGGTGTTCACGATGAGCACCGAAGCCTCCCCGGGGTCGTTCACGATGCGGTGGCCCATTCCTTCGAGGATGCCCAGCATCCGTTCCGTGTCCACCCGGTTTTTGGCGCAGCCCAGCGATACGACGCCGATTTCACTCATCGGTGGGCTCCTCTCCCGCGGGGCCACCGCCGAAGATCTGCTCGAACTGCGCGCGCGTGATCAGGAGCTTGCGGGGTTTCGCGCCGTCAAAGCCGCTCACGTACCCGTGCTGCTCCATGATGTCGATCAGCCTTGCCGCGCGCGCGTAGCCCACGCGCAGGCGGCGCTGGATCATGGAAATGGAGGCTTGGCCGCTGTCGAGCACGATGCGCACGGCGTCGCCCAGCAGCTCGTCCTCCTGTTTGCCGTTGCCCTGTCCGCCCGGATCGGCGGCGGAATCGATCTCGTCGAGCAGGTGCTCGTCAAAGTTCTGCTCGAGCTGCTGGCCCTTGAAGAACTGCACCACGCGCTCCACCTCCTCGTCGGACACATATGCGCCCTGCACGCGCACGGGCTTGCCCGCGCCGTTGGGATGGAAGAGCATATCGCCGCGGCCCAGGAGCTTTTCCGCGCCGCCGGCGTCGAGTATGATGCGCGAATCCACGCCCGATGAGACCGCGAACGCGATGCGCGAGGGGATGTTCGCCTTGATAAGGCCGGTGATGATGTCGGCCGAGGGCCGCTGCGTGGCCACGATCAGGTGGATGCCCGCCGCGCGGCCCAGCTGCGCGATGCGGCAGATGCTGTCCTCCACGGTATCGGGGGCCACCATCATGAGATCGGCCAGCTCGTCAATGATGATCACAAGCTTCGGAAGCCTGGTCTCGGGCTCCTTCTGCAGCTCGTTGTAGCGCTCCAAATCGCGCGCGCCGACCTTTGCGAACTTCTGGTAACGCTCGGTCATCTCCCGCACGCCGCCCGCCAGCGCCCCGGCCGCCTTCTTGGGCTCGGTCACGACGGGCACGCGCAGGTGCGGCAGCACCGCAAACGCCGAAAGCTCCACCACCTTGGGGTCGATCAGGATCAGCTGCAGGTCGTCGGGCGAGCACTTATACACGAGCGATATGATGATGTCGTTGATGCACACGCTCTTGCCCGAGCCGGTCGCCCCGGCGATCAACAGATGCGGCATCTTCGCGAGATCCGCCACGATCACCTTGCCCGCGATGTCCTTGCCCAGCGCCAGCGTGATGGGCGATTTCGCGGACATGAACTCCTTGCTCTCCACCACGTCCCGAAGCACCACGGTGACGGAATCCTTGTTGGGCACCTCGATGCCCACCGCCGCCTTGCCGGGGATGGGGGCCTCGATGCGCACGCGGGGCGCGGCGAGCGCCAGCGCGATATCGTCCGCGAGCGCCGTGATGCGGTTGACCCGCACGCCCGCGGCGGGCGCAAGCTCAAACCGCGTGATGACGGGGCCTACGCTGACGTTGACGATGCGCGCCGAAACGTTGAAGCTCGCCAGGGTGTCGATGAGGAGCTTGCCCTTTTCGGCGGGGGATTCCAGGCTCCTGCCGTAGTTGGCGAGCGCCGGCGTCAGGAGGCTGAAGGACGGGGGCGTATAGGGCGGGTGCGGATGCGCCGCGGCATCGGGCAAAGCGGCGTCCGCGGGCGGCTCTTCTTCCAATTTGATTTTTACCTGCTCCTGCGCGGCTGAAGATGCGGGAAAGGGGAAGGGAACGGACGCCGCCGCGGGACGCTTGGGGACGCGCAGCGGCGTCGCGGCGAAATCGTCGGGATCGGGTTCAAAGGGAGGAAAATCGTCATCGTCGTCGACCGGGGGTTCGGGCGCGGCGGCCCTTGCGGCCGCGGATTTTTTGGCGGAGAGCAGCGTTTCCCTGGCCTTCTGGGGGATCTGCCCCTCGGAAGGGATAAAGGAGAGACCGTCGTCCTCAAATTCCGCGCGCGGGCGCTTTTGCGGGGCCGCCCGCCGCGCCGGGCGGGAAAACGGCCCTTCCTCGTCGATGGACGCGGTATACAGCTCCTTTCGCGCGGCGAGCGATTGCTGCGCCTGCGCGAAGCCCGCCTTTACCTTTTCGCCCACCTGCTGCCCGGTTTTGCGCAGCGACAGCCGCGTGACCTGCAGGAGGATGATGAGGATGCCGGCGATCAGGAAGATGTACGCCCCCGCCTCGCCGGTCAGCAGCAGCAGCGGGTAGCTTAAAAGAGCCCCCAGCGTTCCGCCGCCCGTACGGGCCGTTTCGCCCAGGGTATACGCGTCCCGCGCGTACAGGATATAGTTCTGCGCGCCGGCGCCGTCCGGCGTGGTGACGATGGGCCGTGCGATCACGTGCAGCAGCGCGAGCACGAACACGACGCCCAGGAGCACCAGCGCCGTACGGCCCCGCTGCTCCTTCGTGTCTCCCAATGCGATGAGCGTGATGCCGCCCGCAAGCAGAGCGACGGGCAGCGCGTAAGCGAACAGCCCGAAGAGGCCGAACAGCACCGACGTGATCACCGCGCCGACGATCCCGATCGCCTCAAAATACAGACAGACGCCTAAGAATACGGCGAGCGCGATCCAGAATACGCCCCATAGTTCCCGCCGCGTCTGCAACGCTTCGTTTCGTTTTTTCGGTCTGCGTTTATTGACCAAAAGCCGCCGTCCTCCTCCGTGCGCCGATGGGCAAGCTTTGGATATACCTGCGTCTATTATACCGCAGTTGCCCCCGGCGCGCAAACACGCGCTGCGCGGTGCGCGCCCGTGAAAAGAGGCCATGACGGAACACGCGCGGTCTGTTATAATAAGGAAACCGGCGCGGCGCGCCGGGAGAGGACGTTTTAGCCGGACGGGACGCGGGTAGAAACAAGTGTGAAACGGAGGCGGCGGTATGATCGAGGTACGGACGGCGCAGGCGGGGGACAGGGAAGCCTTCCGCTCGCTTTGGCGCGTTTGCTTCGGCGATTCGGAGCAATTCATGGATTGGTTCTTTACGGAACGCTATTTTCCCGAGTTTTCCGCCTGCCTGCTGGAGGACGGCGCGCTCGTGAGCGGCATGCAGAGCTATCCGCTGCACGTGCGCATCCGCGATCGGATCCTCCCCGCTTCCATGCTGGCGGGCGTGTCCACCCACCCCGAAAAGGAGGGGAAGGGCTACATGAAGCGGGTGTTCCTGCACTATATGCAAAGGGTGCGCGGGCTCGGCCTTCCCGTCGTGGTCCACACGCCCGCGCACATCCCCACGTTTTTTTCGCGCGGGCATTACCCGGTGACCGAAACGAAGCATCTCACGGTCGCCTCCGCGCGGGCCGGGGCGCTGCCCCCGGCGTTGATGCGGCGCGACCTTTATCGGGACGTCGGCCCGCTCCAGGCTTGTTACCAGCGCGCCACGGAGCGGTATTCCGGTATCGTTTCCCGCACCGCGGCGGATTTTGCCTATAAGATGCGGGATTACGCCGCCGACGGCGCGCGCGTGCTCGCCCGGATGGAAAACGGGGACGCGCTGGGCTACTGCGTCTATTATGCCTCGGAGGACCGCGTGCACGCCGAGGAATGCTTTGCGCTCGATGCGGAAACGCTCGATCTCCTGCTCGACGGGCTTTGCTATGAGGCAGCGGGGCGCAAGCTGCACGTCAAGCTTCCGCCGGATATCGGAGTTTCCCGCCCCGGCGGGGAGATCGCCGTCCGGCAGCAGGGCTCCATGGGTATCGCGGATATCGGGAAAACCCTGAAGCTCCTCGTGGACGACCCGGCCTATGTGTTTGCTATCATTGACGCCACGGTGCCGCAGAATGCCGGCGTATGGGACGGCGCGGGGAACCCCAGCGCCCGCGCGCCGCAGGTTCGGCTGGAGGCCGGCCGCATGGGGCAGTTTTTGAGCGGCTACCGCGCGCTTTCGGAGCTGGCGGCGGAAGGCCAGGCGGAATTATTGGATTCCGGTGCCGCGCGGGAGCTGGACGCGCGTTTCCCCAAGCAAATCTGCTTCATTACGGACGAGTATTGAGCCTCGGGCCCCCGCCGTTCGTTTTGCGCGCCGCCCGATTTTGGGCCGCCGGGCGGCCGGGTTGCGCCGAAAATCGCTTTGGTGTATACTAATACACTGGTGAAGGAGACGTTTATGCGGGAGAGCTACGAGGGCCTGGCGGCGGTGTACGACGCGCTGATGCGCGGCGTCGATTATGACGCATGGGCCGCTTACCTGCTTTCCTTCCTGCAAGAAAAGGGGCCGGCGCCGTCGGTCGCCGAGTGCGCCTGCGGCACGGGGGAGCTTTCCGTACGGCTGGCCCGCGCGGGCTGCCGGGTCACGGGTGTGGACAGTTCGGAGCGGATGCTGGCCGTGGCGCAGGAAAAGGCGCGCATGGAGGGGCTTACGATCCCGTTCGCGCTTTTGGATATGCGGAGGCTCGCCCTGCATAAGCCGGTTGACGCCGTGATCGCGGCGTGCGACGGCGTGAATTATCTCCTTTGCGCGGCGGACGCGCGCGCGTTCTTTGCCGCGGCGTACCGGGCGCTCAAGCCCGGCGGGCTGCTGCTCTTTGACGTAAGCACGCGGTATAAGCTGAGCACGGTGCTCGGCTGCGGGACTTTCGGCGAAAAAACGCCCGAATGCGTCTACCTTTGGCAGAACCGCTACGACGAAACTTCGTATCTGTGCGAGATGGAGCTGACGGGCTTTGTTCCCAATGGGGCGCTCTACGGGCGCTTTGACGAGCGGCACGTGCAGCGGGCGCACTCGGAGCGTGAGCTCAGGAACTGGCTCGCGCGGGAAGGCTTCACCGAGATCGCGGCCTACGAGGCGTTCACCAGGGAGCCGCCGAAGAACGTCTCCGAGCGCATGCAGCTGTGCGCGCGGCGGCCGTAGGGAAGCCGACGGCGCGGGCATAGAAAATTTTGCATAAAAAGATTGCAATCAACACCGGCGGATACGCCGACTATACTGTTTATATGGGAAAAGGACCGTGTATCAAAACAACGAAGATATTCTGCTGAACGCCCTGCTGCTGCAGGGGGAGATCCGCGTCATGGCGGTCTCGGGTAAGGAACTGGTGAAGGAGGCCCAGAGGGTGCACGCGCTCTCGCGCGTCTGCACGGCGGCGCTGGGCAGGCAGCTGATGGCCACGGCCATGATGGCCTCGCAGCTCAAGCATGAGGACGAAAGCCTTACGACCATACTCCGCGGGGACGGCCCCGTGGGAAACCTCGTCTGTACCGGGCGCTACGGCGCGAAGGTAAAGGGCTACGTGGCGAACCCCGGGGTGGAGCTTCCGCCCACGCCCGCCGGCAAGCTCGACGTGGGGGGCGCGGTGGGCAGGGAAGGCAAGCTGACCGTCGTGCGGGATCTTTACCTGCGCGAGCCCTATGTGGGGGAAACGAGCCTCGTTTCGGGCGAGATCGCGGAGGATTTCGCGCAGTATTTCGCCGTGAGCGAGCAGCAGCCCGGCATCGTGTACTTGGGCGTGCGCGTCCGCCCCGAAACCGGGGAGGTGCTCTCGGCGGGCGGGCTCATCGCCCAGCCGCTGCCCGGCTGCCCCGACGAGGCGCTCTCGGCCCTGCAGGACGCCGCCCCCGCCATCGCGGGGCTGGCGCGGATGCTGGAGGAAAAGCCGCTTGCGGAAGCGCTCGCGGAGCTGTTCAAGGATATGGAGCTTGAGATAACGGGGGAACTCGGCCCCCTTTGGGAATGCGATTGCAGCAGGGAGCGCACCAACGGGCGCTCATCGCGCTGGGCCGCGGGGAACTGCGCGATATGATCGCGCAGGACGGCGGCGCCGAGCTCACCTGCCAGTTTTGCAGGAAGGCGTACTTGTTTACGGCGGAAGCGCTCACGGCGCTGCTGCGGGAAGCGGGGGGCGCCTGAGGCCGGGGGCATAGGAGAACGCAATGCAAAAAAGCACGAATACAAAGAGGCAGCCGGGCAGGGTCATTCCGTTTGAGCGGGACGGCGATTTTTTCCTGCGCCGCGGGTCGGAGCGCCTCGAGCGCAACGATCTCCTGGAGGCCATCAGCAATTATCACCAGGCGTACCGCCGCGACCCCGGGAATGTGGAGATACAGCTCGCCATCGCGGAGGTCCTTACCGAGATGCACCGCTACGAGGAGAGCAACCGCATGCTCTTTCCGCTGCTTTCCATGGAGGAGAGCCCGGCGGAGTGCTTCTTCGGCATCGCCTGCAATTTTCTGGGGCTGCAGGAGTTCTCGCACGCGCACGACAGCCTGGAGAGCTACCTCGCACTCGATCCCGACGGCGAATATGTGGCCGACGCGCTGGATATGCTCGACGTCATCGAGGATGAGCACATGCTCTACTCCATGCCGGGCGTGCAGCAGCCCGAGGAACGCGACGCCCTCGGCGCCTGCGCGCGCGGAAGGCAGCTGCTGGAGAACGGCAGGATGGAGGAGGCGGTCAGGCTTCTGCAGGACGCCGCGAAGAAGCAGCCCGAGTTTTTATTCATACGCAGCAACCTGGCGCTCGCCTACTTCTGCAGGAAGGATTTCAAGCGCGCGATGGAATGCATCCGCCAGGTATTGGCGGAAGCGCCCGACGACGTGCAGGCCCACTGCAACATGCTGCTGTTCCTGCACGCCGCCCGCGACGAGGCAGGCATAGAGAAGGAGCTGGCCTTTTTAAAGGCCTCCGCCACCGAGGACCCGCAGGACTGGAACCGGATGGCCGTGGTGTTCATGGAGATCGGCCATATGCAGGACGCGCTCCCGGTCCTCAAGAAGCTGCAGACCGCCTTCCCTTACGATGAGGGCACGCTCCACCGCATGGGCGTCTGCCGCTATCACCTGGGGCAGTACAGGCAGGCGCAGCTTTGCTACGACCGCCTGCTCAAGATCGATCCGCAGGACACCATCGCAGCCTATTACCGCCGCGTCTGCCGCAAGGCGGCGGACGGCAGGGCGGAATCCGTCGACTGGCTTTACCATTACCAGGTGCCGTATCTCGAAGTGCTGCGCCGGGTGCGCCTCATCAACGAGGCGAGCAGGCAGCCGCGCGAGCAGCTCCGCGAGCGCTGGCAGAAGGACGACGCTTTTCGGACGCTGATGATCTGGAGCCTCCGCCTGCCCGAGCCGGCCGCCAAACGCGCCGTGCTCTCCATGATCGCGGGCTTCGGGGACAGGGAAGCCGAGCGCGTGCTGCGCCACTTCCAGCTCGACCAGTTCCAGCCGGATTCCATCAAGCAGGACGTGTTCGCCATGCTCAAGCATCTGTCCGCGCAGGAGCCTTATATCGCGTACATCGACGGAAGGCTGGTGCAAAGCCGCGTCAGCGTGCGCTCCATCGCCAAGGACAAGAACATTTCCGCCCCCTACCAGCGCGCGCTGGAGCTGGCGCTCGAGCATATGCAGAAGCTCCGCCCCGCCGGCTGCGTCGTGGAAGCGGCGGAGGTATTCGCCCGCTACATCAAGAACGCCGGCGAGCCGCCCGAGATGCGGGAGCAGCAAGTCTACGCCTTCGCCGCGGCGCTCGAGTATATCGCCTGCCGCAACCAGGGAGAGGAAGTCACCAAGGCGCAGCTTGCGGCCGAATACGAGGTTTCCCTCGTACGCCTCAACAACGCGGTCAGCAAGGTGCTCCGCGCGCTGGAATCCTGAGCCTCCCCGCAAACCTGCCGGAATCCGGGCCGGTAAATCCATCACAAAAGGGACAAGCATGCAGTATATCGCCACCTGCAAGCTGGGGCTTGAATCCGTGGTCGCCGCCGAGCTAAACGCGCTTTCGATTCCCGTGGACGGGGTGCTGGACGCGCGCGTCCTGTTCTCGGGCGGCGACGGGACGCTTGCGCGCGCGCTCCTCTGGCTGCGCTCCGCCGAGCGCGTGCTTCTCGTTGCGGGCGTTTTCCCCGCGCGTACCTTCGACGAACTGTTCGAGGGCGTAAACCGGCTCCCCTGGAAGCGTTACCTCCCGCGCGACGCCAGCATCCACGTCAACGGCAAATCCGCCAAGAGCGCGCTCTTCTCGGTATCCGACTGCCAGAGCATCACGAAAAAGGCCATCGTGGAAAATCTGCGCGCGGCCTACCGCACCACGCTCCTGCCCGAAACGGGGGAGGAGGTCATCGTGGAGGTCGGCCTTCTCCGCGACGAAGCGACCCTCGCGCTGGACGCCTGCGGCGCCGGCCTTTCCCGCCGGGGCTACCGTACCTGGAACGTGGCCGCGCCGCTTGCCGAAACGCTTGCCGCCGGCATCCTTTTGCTTTCCCGCTACCGCGGGGGGCCGTTCCTCGACCCCATGTGCGGCTCGGGCACGTTCCCCATCGAGGCCGCCCTCATCGCGCAGAACCGCGCGCCGGGGCTCAACCGGGCGTTTGCCGCGGAAACCTGGTCGTTTCTTGATAGGAAGGCGTTCCCCCTCGCCCGCGGGGAGGCGCTGGACGCGGCGCGCGATACGCCGCTCGAGATCGAGGGCAGCGACATCGACGGCCGCAGCGTGGAACTCTGCCGCCGCCACGCGAAAAAGGCGGGCGTGCGGCTCGGGTGGGCCGTCCGTTCGCTCCGGGACCTACCGGAAAGAGGAGGGGAGGGCCTCATGGCGGTGAACCCGCCCTACGGGGAGCGCCTGCTCAACAGAAAAGAAGCGCAGCAGCTTTACCGGGAACTCCGCGAGGCCGCGGCCCGCGTACCGGGCTTCAGGCTCGGCGTCATCACGCCCGACCCGGAGTTCGAGCGGATATTCGGCCGCCGCGCCGATAAACGCCGCAAGCTCACCAACGGCGGCATGCCCTGCACGCTGTATCAGTATTTCCCGGGAAAGCCGAAAGCGGGCGAATAGATCGAAAAAACCTTTTGCGCAGAAAAATGAAGGCTCCGTTTCCCGGCCGGGAAACGGAGCCATTTGACTTCCGGTATATTCTTACCTTTCGTTCGCGCCCGTTGCGCCGGCGTCCATCATCTTGGTAAACATCTGGGTGGTCACCGGCATGCTCAGCGCAAAGCCCTGCACCAGCCTGCAGCCGGCGGCGGCGAGCGCCTGGAGCTGCTCCTGCGCCTCCACGCCCTCGCATATCAGGGCGATATTGAGCCGGCGCGCGGCGGCGATTACCTCCAGGCAGGCCGCTATGCCCGCCTGCCTATTCTCCCTCGGAAAGGCGCGGCAGTTGAATTTCACGGCGTCCACCTCGAAGGCGAGCACGTGCTCGAGCATTTGCGTCCCCTGCGCGAAGCCGTCGATCACGCAGCCGCAGTGCAGCGCGTGGAGCTGGTTGATGGCCCTGGACAGCGCGACGGGATGCTGCTCCACCTGCGCGGCGGAAAATTCGAACTCGATGGAGGAAGGGGGCAGCCCGTACCGGCGGATGCAGTCCCACGCGGCGTCTGGGAAACCTGCGGCGTACAGGGAAGCCTTGGAGAGATTGACGCTCACGGGCACCGCGGCGCGGCCGGTATCCAGCCAATCCCGGATGCACCGGCAGGCTTCCTCAAGCGCGTACAGATCCAGCGTTTCCAGATAGCCGTTGCGCTCGGCTGCCTCCAGGAATTCCCCCGGGAAACGGATGCCGTTTTCCGGATCGTTCCACCTGAGCAGCGCTTCGGCTCCCGCGATTCCGCGCTCGGGCAGGCTGAATTTGGGCTGGAGGCAGATAAAAAACTGCCGCTGCCTGAGGGCGCGATTTAGCGCCTCCTGCAAGGCTGCTTCCGCCTGCGCGGCCGGCCGGGACAGGCTGCGGCGATTCTCCTCCATAGACACTCCTCTGCGGTCCGCCTTTGCGAGGCTTCTTTCTGCCTCCACAATACGACAACGGAGGAACACAAGTCAATATCATTCGCGTTTTTCTGGAAAAGAATTGGAAAACAAATCGTTAATATTTGCCGAATATGCAAAAAACGGGGGATACACCGCTCTTTGCATGTCCTTTTTACGGGATCAGGCCGTTTGCGCCCACGAGATTGTCCTTTGCGGAGCCGTTCTTGCGGTCGATGTAGAAGCGGGTGATCTCCTCCACGGCGGGGCCGCCGGCCAGCGAGCCGGAATACCCGTAGGGCAGGCAGGTGATGATCACGATCTCGGGCTTTTCACGGGGAAGGAGCGTAACGAACCACGCGGTGTCCTCGATATCCACGTTGTTGGAAGCCGAGATCTGCGCCGTGCCGGATTTCCCGATGATCTGGCTCAGGTAACCGTCGTCCTTGAACGCCTTGCTGAACGCCTTTTCCGCCGTGCCGTGGTCCTCCGGCGACACCACGCCCTTGAGCCCCTCGCGGATGGCGTCCCAGTACGCCGGAGGCGCGTCGATCTTGTTGTAGACGGTGGGCTCGTAGAGCTTGATGACCGAACCGTTCTCATCCAGCACGCGGTCCACGATGTGGACGTTATAGACCGTGCCGCCGTTGCCGAAGGCCGCGGCGTACCGCGCCACGGCGATGGGCGTCACCAGCGTGGACGCCTGGCCGATGCCCGCGCGGATGGTCATGGTGGGCTTCCACTGCAGCTCCGTCAGCATGGAGTTGATGCGTTCCGCCCAGCCCTCCGACCGCGTGATGCCGATGGGGATGCCCAGATCCTCGCTGAGAATGCGGCGGATATCGGGGCCGAATTCCTGCGAGGTGCCCGAGCCCATCTGCAGCTTCAGCAGATGGTCGGCGCAGGTATCCAGGGCGGTTTCATCGACCTGCGTGCCGCGCCAGGTCAGAATCTCCCGCAGATAATTGACGATCGCCTTCTTTACGAAATTCGGTAGGCTGCTTTCCTGCTGCGCCACCGGCTTGGCGCTGTCGTAGAGCACTTCCTGCCCGCCCACGTGGCTCACCAGCTCCCCCGGCAGTTCGATCCCCGTCGCGGCGGAGAGCCCCAGCTCGGTCGCCCAGGCGTTGAGCTTATCGATGCCCAGCCTGTCCGCAACGGTAAAGAAGAAGAAGTTGCAGCTGACGGTCAGCGCGCCGGAAACCGTCAGATTCGCGTGATCCGCGATATGGGAGGGGGAGATCCAGCAGCTCGGCGCGTTCTGGGTAATGATTTCGCCGCTGACGTAATTCGTGTAAGGGCTTTGGTCGCTGATCTGGGTGGTGGTGGTGATCTTGCCCTCCATCAGCCCCGCGAGGCCCGTCGCCATCTTGAATATGGAGCCCGGCGCCAGCCGGGAGGCGACGGCGCGGTTGAGCGTGGGCATGTTGGAATCCGGACCGAAGAGCGCGTCAAAGTCCGCCTGGGACAGCGGCGACATGAGCTTGTTGGGGTCGAAACTCGGGTAGGAGGCCATGGCGAGCACCTTGCCGGAGTTGATATCCAGCACCACGATGCTGCCCGTCCCCGCCTTCTTGATGGTGGAAAGGTCCGGACGGAGCTTGAGATAGCTTTCCGCGTTGGCGGCGATCTGCTCCTCCTCGGTGGCGCGGATCTTCGTAATGGCGTTGGCGAGCGCGTCCTCCGTCACCTTCTGCAGCGGGAGGTCAATAGTGAGCATCACGTCGTCGCCGTTGGTGGCGGCGGTTTTTTCAAGAGCCCTGGTAATGGTGCCGGGCTTGTTTTTTTCGATCGTCTGGGTGCCGCGCTGGGCGTTGGTATCGGCGGTGAGATATTTTTCCATGGTCTTTTCCACGCCCGCGATGCCGATGTAATCGTTATAGGAGTAGCCGAGCTTGGTCATATCGACGATCGGGCTGCCCCCCTCGTCGGTGAGGAGGTTGCCCTGGTCGTCCTTCCGGTAAACGCCGGAGATGCCCGCGTAATCGCTTGTGTCGTAGCCCATGCGCTGCATGCCGTCGTCGGTCATTTCATTGGTGACCTGGCGGCTGAGGTAGCCGATGATGTGCGCGGCGGTGGTGCCCCACGGATATACGCGCGAGGTGCTCTGTACCGTCTGGATGCCGAGCAGGTCGTCCTTTCGCATATCCAGCTCCGCCACGACGTCCATGGAGACGTTGTAGGCGATGGTCACCGGCTCGTAGGCGCGCCATTTGTTCAGATTGACTTCCTGGCGGATGGATATGACCTTGACCGCTTCCGAGAAGGGCAGCTCGTCGGGGATCTTCCAGGATGCCCGGAGCTTCCGGTACGCCTCCGCGGCGGAGATCCACTGGCCGGTGTCGTCCTTGTATTTCTCGGGGATCGTGAAGCCCATGGCGTCGCAGAAATTCTTATAGCGCGCCTTGACCGCGTCGGCCGAAGTGACGCCCCATTCGTAGTACAGGCTGCCGTCCGGATTCATGCGGATATAGGAGGTGTCGATCGTGGTGCCGCCGCCTTTTTCAATGATCGAGATGGCGGTCAGAAGAGACTGCGTGTACAGGGCGCTGTCCGCGTCGGTCATGCGCTCGGGGTCGCGGTAAAACTGTACGTTGTAGCTGGTGGAATCGTAGGCGAGCGGGATGCCGTTGCGGTCGAGTATGCGCCCGCGCGCGCCGGTGGTGTACATGGTGCTGATTCTGAGCGCGTCCGCGTCCTCGGCGTATTGCGCGCCTTCCTCGAGCGTCAGGTTGCCAAGCTTCATGATCAGCGCCACCATCATGACGAGAACCGCGAGCGCGAGCATTAAAAATCTGGATTTTGCCTTTTCTTTCATGGGCGTCCTTTCTGGAGGGAAGGGGATCGAGGGGAATCAGTGCAGGCCCGGGTGCCTTCTCATGACCTGGCGGACCAGCAGCCGCTTGAACAGGATATGGATGAGCGCGCACAAGAGCGCCGTCATCACCGCGCTCGGCAGCGCGTAGCGGAGCAGGAGGCCCGCGAACGGAAACCGCGCGCCGCCGATGAGCTTGATGAGCGCGAGCAGCAGGTCTTTCGTGAAGCCCGCCGCGGCGGCCGCCGCCATCGGCACGATGAGGTTGTCCGCGTAGAATTTCTTATAGAAGAAGCCGGCCGCGAGGCCGGCCGCGAGGTAAAGCGCGCCGTAGAGCCCAAGGCTCGCGCCGAAGAGCAGATCCATCAGGAGCCCTCCGATTACCCCGAACACCGCGCCCGAAAACGACCCTTCGAGGATCGCGAAGCTCACCGTCGCCGCGAGCATGGCGTCGGGGCGGATATCGGCGATATTGACGCGCGTGAATACGGTGGAATCCAGCTCCAGGCAAAGGAGGATCGCGATGAAAGCGACAAGCTTTTTGTTCATGGCGTCGTCTCCGTGCTCTCTAAGCCCTTGACCACCATCAGCTCCTCCAGATGCCGGAAATCGACGGCCGGCTGCACGAGGGCGTTGCGGTCGCTCTCGCCCGAACGGCTCACCGAGAGCACCGTGCCCACCAGGATACCCTTGGGATACAGGCCGCCGATGCCGCTCGTCACGATCCTGTCGCCGGGGATAAGGTCGCTGTCCGCGGGCAGGAAATAGAGCTCCAGCTTGTCCGAATCGCTGCCGGCTTCAAGAAGCCCGCGCACCATGCCGCTGTCCCGCGTGCGTTCCACCATCACGCTTACGCTCATGGAGGAATCGATCACAGCCGTCACCTTGCTCCAGGTGGCCGCCACTTCCGTCACACGTCCCACCAGGCCGCTGGCGTTGACGACGGGCATGTTTTTTTCGACGCCCGAGCTGCGGCCGATATTGATGGTGAACGTGTCGAACCAGATCCCCTGGCTGCGGCCGATCACCGTGCCCGTGGCGTAGGTGAGGTCGGGCGTGGACTCGGTGAAGGAAAGCAGCGCCTTGAGGCGTTCGTTTTCGGCCTTGACGGCCTCCATTTCGCTCAGGCTTTGCTGGAGCTGCGTGATCTGTATCTTCAGCTTCTGGTTTTCCACATCCGCGTCGGTGGTATTCAAAAGGTTCTCCACAAACGAGATGATGGCGTCCGACGCGCGCGAGGCAAAGCTCTGCACCGGCTGCACCACGACGCCTACCGTGCTTTCCAGGAACGACATCGTTCGGCTGCCCGAGGTAAGGGCCGCGAGCAGCAACAGCAGCAGCACGGCCACGATCGCGATCAGCAGCGGCTTGTTGTTGAACAGGTTCCGCATCAGGGCGCCTCCAAGCAGCGCGCGGAATTCCGGCGCATTATCCTTATTATTATATCATAAGCCCTTTCCCCCGCAAGGCGAAGGGGAAAAAGGTTTACAGGGGGGACATAATCCCCAAAGAATAATGAACAATGAACAATTCGGGTAAAAACTCCCTGTAGAGCTTTAAATAAAAGAGTGCGGGGATCGCCCCCCGTACTCCTTCTTTCAACAGAAATTCCGCAAGGAATTTCCTCCATAATTGTTCATTGTTCATTGCTTTAAACCGCTCTGCTCCTGTAATACGGAATATTCTCCACCGCGATGCGCGCGCCTTCGGCCACGCAGTCCAGCGGGCGTTCGGCCACGAACGCCGCGATGCCCGTTTCGGACGCGAACAGCTCGGGCAGGCCGTTGAGCAGCGCCCCGCCGCCGGTCAGGCACATGCCGTTTTCGTAAATATCGCCGGAAAGCTCGGGCGGCGTCTCGGCGAGCACCTGCCGCACGCAGGAGAGTATCTGCAGCACCTGCGGCAGGATCGCGCGGTAGATTTCCATGGAGTTCAGCTCCAGCGTGCGGGGGAGGCCGGTCTTAAGCTCCCGCCCGCGCACCTCCATCGTCCGCGGCGTCCCGGGCAGGGCCGAGCCCAGCGTCAGCTTGATATCCTCCGCCGTGCGCGCGCCGATCGACATCCCGTAGGTCTGGCGGATGTACTGCATGATGGCGGTGTTGATGTGCGTGCCGCCGGCGCGCACCGAGTACTTCTGCACCACGCCGCCCAGCGCCAGCACCGCCGCATCCGTCGTGCCGCCGCCGATGTCCACCACCAGCGACCCCGTCGCCTCTTCCACGGGCAGCCCCGCGCCGATGGCCGCCGCCACGGGTTCGTCCATCAGAAACGCCGCGTGCGCGCCCGCGCTCCGGGCCGCGTCTTCCAGGGCGCGCTTTTCCACGTCCGTCACGCAGCCGGGTACGCAAAGCACCGCGCGCACGCCGGAAAGACGCGCCGAGCGGCCCAGCGCTTTCTCAAGAAAGTAGCGCAGCATGGCCTCGCACAGCCGGAAATCGGCTACGACGCCGTCCTGCAGCGGATGCACCACCGTCACCAGGCCGGGGGTGCGCCCCAGCATGGAGATGGCGTCGTTGCCGATGGCGATAATCTTCTTTTCATGATCGAGCGCCACGGCGCTCGGCTCCCGGAGTATCACGCCCACGTCGCGCCGGGCGATGAGCGTGTTCACCGTCCCCAGGTCAATGCCTACGTCGCGCCCGAAAAGGCCCGCAAAGCTGAATGGCATGTTGATTCCTCGCTTTCCCATCCTTACCGGGGCTTTACCCCGTATTTGCGCCGGTTTTGCCGTATACCGGCGGGCTTATGATGGAAAAGTATTCCCAATATGCCCGGGCTTTCATACATGGTAAACGGAATACGCCCTTTGTGCAGCCGTCACAAAACGCGCGCCCGCCGCATCCTATATAAGAGGGCGGGGCGCGCGCCGCGGAAGTTTGCGCATGCGAAAAATATACTATTTTTCCGCTGTTATCCGCCCCGGCGCGGTGGTACAATAAGGGTGCGCATAACAGGTTGGCCGCAAAGGCGCGGCCAAACAAGGAAGGTGCTCTTTTTTATGCGGCTCAAAGGTTCTTACCATGCATACGCTGCGGTCACGGTGCTGCTCTGGTCGCTCACGTATCTGTTTACCCGGTATGCGGCGCAGTACTTTACGCCATACGGCCTTGCGTTTTTGCGATACGGTACCGCGTCGCTTGCGCTGATCCCATTCGTACTGCACAAGCGACTATCCCCCCCAAAACCCAAGCATTACCCGCTGTTCGCCGCTTCCGGCGCAGCGGGTTTTTCTTTGTGTATACTGGTATTCAACGTAGGCATGCATACAGTCCCGTCGTCGACGGGAAGCCTCGTTATCGCGACGGTGCCGGCCATCACGGCCTTCCTGGCCCGGTTCTTCTATAAGGAAAAGCTCAGGGCCGTCCAGTGGGCCGCCATTGGGGTGGAGCTGTGCGGCATCGCGGTCATGCTGTTTATGCAGGGCTTTACGGCGAACAGCGGCATAGCATGGCTGCTCTTAAGCGCCCTGCTCCAAAGCGTCTACAACATTCTGCAGCGCAGGCTTTCGGCGCTGTACTCGCCGCTGCAGGCGGCGGTGTACAGCATATTCGCAGGCACGCTGATGCTTCTGGCGTTCGCGCCCGAGGGCGTGCGGCAGCTTACCGCCGCGCCGCCCGCGCAGTACGCGTATATCCTGATGCTGGGCGTGCTGTGCAGCGCCGTGGCATATGTGACGTGGACGGTCGCCCTCGCGAAGGCCGATAAGGCCTCCGACGTATGCAACTATATGTTCCTGACGCCCTTCCTGGCCTCGCTGTGGGGCGCGGCCTGCGCCGGCGAGGTGCCGGAGAGCGCAACGCTGTTGGGCGGCGGCGTGATCCTGCTGGGCGCGCTCTGCTTCAACCTCGGCCGCAGGGCGAAAGAGCCCCATCTGGACGGAGGGTCCGCGCCCGTATTCCGGCTCCCGCCGCTGCACAGGCACCGGAAGCATCCCGGGCCCGCGCTAAAAGCGTCATAAAGACGGCTGGGGTTATTTATGGGTTAGCAGGTATCGCCGCCTGCGGCGGTGGCGAGGGATCATTTTATTTCATAGCGGGAGGGCTCCGCCCCCCGCCCCTCTGGGGTACGGAAAGGAGATTCCCCGTTGGACGGTGAGCGACCCGCTAAAGGACGCGGCCTTGTGTCCGTAAACGTAGGGCGGGGAGCTTGCTCCCGCCGTTTATCCGATGCAAAGTGATATCCCCATACGTTTTCTTTTGCTTCTTTTCTTTTTTAAAAGAAAAGAAGCGTCCTCTCTATCCAAAACGCAGCCGGGCCGCCCGAAGGGCGGCCCGGCTGTTATCTGCAACCTATATACTTCTTGTCGCCTGCTTCAAAAACGCGCGTTCATCGGGCGTGAGCAGCGGCGAAATCTCATCGTACACGCGGCGGTGATATGCGTTGAGCCACTCCTTTTCCTCGGGCAGGAGCATGGTTTCGTCCACCGCGTCCAGGTCGATGGGCGCGAGCGTGAGCGTCTCGAACTCCAGGAAGCGCCCGAAGTCCGTCGTGCGGGCCTCCCGGCAGAGCGCAAGGTTTTCGGTGCGGATGCCGTGGCTGTTTTCCACGTAGATGCCGGGCTCCACGGAGGTCACCATGCCGGGTTCAAAGACGCAGGGCTCCTCGCGGCCGGGAAGCTGCCTGTAGCGGAAGGAGTTGGGCCCCTCGTGCACGCAGAGCAGGTAGCCGATGCCGTGGCCGGTGCCGTGGTTGTAATTGAGCCCCTCGGCCCAGATGGGCTCGCGGGCGATGGCGTCAAGCGCCTGCCCCGTGCAGCCGTAGGGGAAGCGCGCGTGGGAGAGGCGCAGCATGGACTTGAGCACCAGCGTGAAGTGGCGCTTTTCCTCATCGGTCAGCGGCCCCAGAGCGACGGTACGGGTGATGTCGGTGGTGCCCTCGTAATACTGCCCGCCCGAATCCAGCAGGAAAAAGCCCCGGGGCTGGAGCGGGATGCAGTTCTCCTCGGTCGCGTGGTAGTGGTTGATGGCGGCGTGCGGGCCATAAGCCGGGATGGTGGTGAAGCTCAGATCGATGCAGCCCTCCTGCCCGCGGCGGAGCGCGTCCATATGCCGCGCCGCGTCAAGCTCGGTGAGCGGCTCCTTCCAATCGTGCGTCTTCAGCCAGTAGATCAGCTTGGTGACGGCGGCCCCGTCCTTTACGTGCGCGCGGCGGAAATTCTCGGCCTCCGCCTCGTTCTTGACGGCTTTCATCGGCGTCGTGGGGTTTTCCCCGTTCACGAGCAGGGCGTGCCCGCGGAGGATCTCGTAAAGCGCGTAATTGACGCGGCGCTTGTTGAGGAGCACGCGGTTCCGCCTGGTGTATTTCTCAACGAATTGATAGATGCCGCCGTACGGAAGCACCTGCACGCCGCATTCGGCGAGGCTCGCGGACAGTTCGGCGCTGAGCTTCTTTGCGTCGGCGAACAGGTACGCGGCTTTCTGCTCGATCACCGCGTACGCCAGCAACACGGGGGTGTAGAGCACGTCCCCGCCGCGCAGGTTGAACAGCCACGCGATATCGTCGAGGGTCGTCAGCACGTGCACGTCCGCGCCGCACTTCTCCATTTCCGCGCGGACCGCCGCAAGCTTTTCGCTCGCGGGTTTGCCGGCGTAGCAAAGAGGCAGCAGCCACGCGGGCGCGCCGGGGAGCGCGGGGCGGTCCTCCCAGACGCCGTCGGCAGGGTCCGTATCATAGGAGAGGGAGATATCCTTCGCCGCAAGCTTCTGGAGAAGCGCCTCGCACCAATGCGCGTCCACCGTCTTGCCGTCCAGGGCCAGCGTGCCCCCCCGCGGCAACTTTTCCAGCAGGAAATCCTCTACGAGGGGAACGCCGGGGTCGCCGATCCGGTACAGCGTGACGCCGGTGCCCGAGAGCTCCAGTGCGGCCTGTATGAAGTAGCGCCCGTCCGTCCAGAGCCCCGCCTCGCCGGGCAGCACCGCAAGGGTCCCCGCCGAGCCGGTAAAGCCCGAGAAATAGCGCCGCGTTTCAAAGAACTCCCCCACGTATTCGGAGGCGTGGTAATCGGAGGTGGGGAACAGCGCCGCGTCGGCGCCGCTTTTCTTCATGGCCGCCCGCAGGGCGAGAAGCCGCTTTTGGATCGTTTCGTTCATCTAAATTTCTCCTTCCTTAAAGCCTTCGCCGTGCACCTCGGTCGCGTCCGAAATAATGGTGAAGGCGTCCGGGTCCAGCTCGCGGATCGCCTGCAGCGTGGGCGAAACCTCGTTTCTGCGGGTAATGGTCATGAGCACCGCCTTGTCCTTGCCGGTAAAGCCGCCCTTGCCGGGCAGCACCGTAACGCCGCGCCCCAGCTCGTGCGCGATGCGCTGCAGCAGCAAATCGGATTTTTCGGTGATGATGTAGATGACCTTGGCATGGTCGAAGCCCTGCTGGATGGCGTCGATCACCTTGCTGGTGGTGAACAGGGAAACGACCGAGTAGAGCGCCACGTCGATATCCCGGTACACGATCACCGCGAAGATGACGACCGCGGTATCGATCGCCATCAGAAGCTGCCCCATGGAAAAACCGGGGCGCATCTTAAAAAGCATCAGCCCGATCAGATCGGTACCGCCGGTGCTGATGCCCCTGGTAAGCAGGAACCCGAGGCCGATGCCCATCAGCCCCCCGCCCATCAGCGCGGCGAGCAGCTTGTTGCTGGTATAGCCGGGCAGCCACAGCCCGAACAGATCGATAAGAGCGGAGAGCAGCACCGTTGCAACGATGGTCTTTATTAGCGGCTTCCAGCCCAGCCGGTGCAGCGCCACGGCCATCAGCGGGATGTTGAACAGCAGCGAGAGCGTGCCGACCGGCCAGCGCGTCAGGTGCGAAAGCGCCGTGGCGATGCCCGAGACCCCGCCCGGCGCGATGTTGTTGGGCACGGTGAATACCGCAAGCCCCAGCGCGGTGAGGGCGCTTCCCACGACGATAGCGATGCCGTCCACGATCAGCCGCCGGGTTCCCTTTTGCATAACCGCCTCCCGTTACGGGTTCAAATACGAAACTCAAAGGGGGAACAGGCCGCCGCGCGTTTCGCCGCGCCGCTCTCCCGCCACCGGTTCCTCCCGATGGGCAAGAAAATACCGGATTTTGGGCCCTTGCCCCGCCCGTACCAGTATAGCACAAAACAGGCTATTTCAACATCGGCGGCTGCCATACAAAAGGCCGCGCATGCGCGGCCTCAGACTGCTAAAAAACCTATTAGGGGCTCGGGGGCCGCAGCCCCCGGAGGCTTCCTTTCCGCCGCCAGCGACATGCGCGGTGGCGACGGAAAAGCCTTGCGCCGCAAGGCTTTCCTTGCAGGAACAACCGCTCGTGCCGTAGGCACAGGCTCAGACCGTCAATAAACCCATTCGGGTTTATTGACGGGTTCTTCTCATGCAGGTTCGCTCACCGCTCACCTGCATGCAAGGTGTCAAAACTGACGCGCATGTCGTCAGTTTTGACGTATTTATATTTGCGCGTGCCCTAAAGTTGCTCTGTTTCGCGGGTCGGCGGGGCGACCCGCTTGTGCAGCATTTTTTCATTTCCCTGCAAGCAAATTTTCTTCTGGAGGGTTTTTTGACAAGCTGCGTCCGTGCCGTAGGCACAGGCTGTTCCTGTAATTCTCGAAAAAGTACCGCTAGGTGCTTTTTCGACAAAAAGGCTACTTGATTCGCCTTGCGCTCACCACGTAGCGGGATTCGTCGTACTCGTACGTGCAGGTGGAGAGCGTAAGCACCTGGTCGCTGGGCTTGATGACCACGCTGTCGTCCAGCACCGTGTATTTGTCGGATTTCATATAGGCGACGATCTCGTTCATATAATCCGCAAAATTGTCGGCCGGCGTGGTGCTGTTGAAAAGCGTATGCCAGTAGACCGGCCCGCCCTCATGCCAGACGAACGCGAGGTAGACCTCCCACTGCGTCTGCGCGCCGTCCCAATCAAACGTAATAACGCGGTTTTTCTCGAAAAAGCTATGCTGCTTGTAGTTGTTCAGGTCATGGAACATGGTGCCGTTCTTCATGTTGTGGCCGTAGAGGATGATGTGGTACTGCTGTTCCCTGTCGGCGTTGCGGAAATCCATGAAGATGGCGCCATACTTGGATTCGTTCTTCTCCACGTTGTGCGTGCGGTAATATTCGTTGTCCGCCGTGCGGACAACGGGGTAGTCGATCTTGGTGTTGGGCACGGTGATCCAGCCGATGACGTCGTCGTTCTTCGCCTTGTATTCGGCGTAGGACGGAAGCACCGGCAGTACGTCGCCGGGACCGGCCACGCCGTTGATATCCTCGGCAGAGACGCTCGCCGGCGTACCCGAGGGCAGCCCAACGGCGGAGGGGGAGCGCGAAGGGGTAGGGGCGGGCGTCGCCGAAGCCGCGGGGGTGGGCGTCGCTATGGCGTTTTGCCCGGACGGGACCTGCGCGCAGGCGCTGCTAAAAAGCAGCGCGCACAGCAGCGCGCCCGCGAGGCCGCCTTTGCATATATGTTGAACCCGGTTGCCAGCTTTCATTCCCAAACACTTCCATATTATATACGTGCGAAGCATGCTACAATTGCACTGCAGCGCAGAGCGTCCACAAACCCAGTATGCTACAGTTTTATTGTAGCGCAACGCCCGCCTCCCATGCAAGGCATAACGGCGCACATTTACGGTTTCGCCATATTATCCGCCCGAAAAAGCAGGAATCGGCCCGCTATGCGCGCCGCCCCAAAGCGCCCCGCCCATGCCCAAAACGACGGAACATGCCGCCGGGTTGCGCGGGAAAGGGGGTTCCGGGTTAAAAATTTTTGTTAATTCTGTTGTGAAGGTTTGAAATGTAGCGGAATATGCGGTATCATACTAGAAGGCTATTGCGCGCTACCGGTTTCAGAAAGGGAACCCGGTATCCGTTTTGCCTTTTTGGCAACAACCGATAGGTGAGAGGATAGCAGCATGGGATTGTTTGAGTTCAACGACGTGGGTATCGACCTCGGAACCTCCAGTGTCTTGGTCTATGTAAGGGGCAAGGGCATTGTGCTCCGCGAGCCCTCGGTCGTAGCCGTAGAGCGCATCACCGGGCGCATACTCGCCGTAGGCGAGGAGGCGCGCCGCATGCTCGGGCGTACGCCGGGCAGCATCATCGCCATACGGCCCCTGAAGGACGGCGTCATTTCCAACTTCGATATCACCGAGCGGCTGCTCAACCATTTCCTGAAAAAAGTCGTCGGAAACCATGTTTTCTTCAAGCCCCGCGTGGTCGTCTGCGTGCCTTCGGGCGTTACGGAAGTGGAAAAGCGCTCCGTCATCGAGGCCACGGAGGAAGCGGGCGCGCGCCATACGTTTTTGATTGAGGAGCCCATCGCCGCGGCGATCGGCGCCGGAATCGATATTTCCCAGCCGCGCGGCAGCATGGTGCTCGATATCGGCGGCGGCACGACGGACATCGCCATCATCTCCCTGGGCGGCGCCGTCATATCGGATTCGATCAAGGTGGCGGGGGACAAGTTCGACGATGCCATCGTCCGTTATATGCGCAAGAAGCACAACCTGCTCATCGGCGAACGCACGGCGGAGGAAATGAAGATCGCCATCGGCTCGGCGTATCCGCGCAAGGAGCAGGTGTTTATCGACGTCAAGGGCAGGAACCTGATCTCGGGGCTGCCGCAGGCCATCGTTGTCGGCTCCAACGAGATGATCGAGGCGCTGGAGGAACCGCTCCAGAGCATACTCGAAAGCGTGCGCGGCCTGTTCGAGCGCACGCCGCCCGAGCTCGCTTCGGATATCGCGGAGAGCGGCATCTGCCTGACCGGCGGCGGCGCGCTGCTTTACGGGATGGATAAGTTCGTCGCCGAGCACACCAAGGTGCCCTGCTATGTGGCGGAGGATCCCATCTGCTGCGTGGCGATCGGCACGGGCAAAGTGCTTGAAAACATCGGCCTCTACGCGAACGGCGCCATTTACGATTACAAGCGCGGGGAGTATTTCGACGGCTGATCCTCCCTTGGCGCCCGGCTCTTCTCCGCTTTTTGTGCATGCTCCCGGGGCATGTTTGGCGTGCCCGGCCCTGTTTTCCGGCGTTGCGGGGCTGGAAAATCCGGTATGGCGCCATCGTAAAATCGGTCTTTACAAATACAAGCCCGTACGATATAATAACCCTTGCGTGTAAAACCCGGAGTACCTCAAACAATGGGGAGAGCCGCAAACCATACGGGGCTTTGGCGAAGTTGGCTATCGCGCTACACTGGCAGTGTAGAGATCACCGGTTCGAATCCGGTAAGCTCCACCACAACACGACACCGCATTAATACGATAAAAAGCCCAGATATTCTGGGCTTTTTATCGTTGTACGCTGGTGCATTGCCCAATACAACCAAAAGGGAGTTCCCTGCTTTTGCACTAGTATTTGCACGGAGGGAACGTTTTATAAAACAGCCCGGATATCCGTTTACAGATATTTTGCGGCGTACCGCTCTACCCCGTAGGCCCTGACCAGCGCCTTGACGGTGGAAGGCCCGGCGATGCCGTCTGCCCGAAGGCCCTTGCTCGCCTGGAACAAAATCAGTGCCTCCTCGGTGGTTTTGCCGAAATAGCCGTCCGCCTTCACAGAATACCCGAGCTTTGCGAGCATCGTTTGCAGCCGGGACACCCGTTTCCCGGGCTTGCAGCCGTACTGCGGCCATTTGAAGGTCCGCTCGAACAGCGCGGGCGGCACGTCTTTGTTCCGGCTGCGGCCGCCGTAGCTTTCCCTGTAAAAGCAATGCCCGCCGATCCTCGCGTAATAGGTGTGCCCGCCCCAATGCCGCCCGGCCCCGGCGTGGAAAAAATAGACGTCCTGCGGGATCACCCATACCTCCTTTTCCAGCACCTGCCGGGCAGCGGCCATGCACGCCGCGCCCGGCGTGATCGAGGAGGAGTAGCCCGTAAACTGGCCTGGTGCTAAGATCACCTCCGGGATCGTATCCCCGGGATACCCCGGGGACAGCACGCGGTTCATGACCACGTTCCCCACCGCGATCTTCCCCCGGGACGATTCGCCGCGCGCCTCGCCGGAGATCAGCTGCGCGAGCATGTACAGCTCCTGACCGGTATATTCGTACCGGTTGGAGGAATAGCCGCAGCCGCTGTAATACCGTTCCGCATCCGCCATATAAAACCCGGTCAGTTCGTCAAGATCGGGGGGCGCTGGCGTCGGCGCGGGTGTGGGTACCGGGGCGGGCATGGGCGTGGACGTCGGTACGGAGGAGGGCGTTTGTACAGCCGGCACGCCCCTGGGTATTGCGGACGACCCTGTGGCGGCGTCCGGGCCGTGGGCATAAGTGCCCACGCTGAAATCCATGATCCGCGCCGCCGCCGGGGCAGGCGGGGGATTTACGCCGGATACGGCCGCGTCCCGGCGGCCGGACAGCAAAAGAAGGGCGACCGCAAAAACGGCGCCCGTGCCGATCCAGAGAACGGCGTGTCTCCTTCTCCTGCGCCTCCCGTCCGGGCTCCACGGGGACCGGCTTAAAAATAGGAGCCTCGACCGGGGCGTTCTTTTCAGCATGCAGTTTCGCTCCTGATTTTCCTGTATACGGTGATGCTTCACAAAAAATATATGAAACATACCCTATTCATAGGTATGAACCGCATTCCGCATCTGTCACCCGCCGAAAACAGGCGTCACCTGGGCGGGGACGGACGTTTGTACGGCGCAGGCTTGTCATTCCGGCCGGAGGCCCGCGCGTCTTCCAGCTCCCGCCTGTGTATTTCGGTGAGATTGACGGCGGCCGACGTAAGGGCGGCAAGGGAAAAGACGCACAGCAGCCACTTGCTGATCGTATTGTCGAGGAAGGACATGGCGGGATACGCCCTGTCCAGCCAGAAGAACGTAAGGAACATGCCGCCGAATATCACATTCAGGTGGCCCAAAATCTTGCGCAGCCTGAGCATTGCATCCTCCGTATGTTTATTCAGAAATGAAGATGATATCACTGGACTGGCGTCCGCCGTTGTAGGGGCGGTTCACCAGCTTCCCCTCGTACTCCATCATGGCGGTCTGCCCGCCGTCCAGATTGTACGCCGCCTTGCAGCCGAGGTCGTGGAATAGCCCGGAGAGCGCCTGGAGCGTCATACCATCCGAGTAGCCTGGCTGCCGGCCGTCCACCAGGACAAAGCAGTAGTGTCCCGGCTGATAATAACCGATCGCGCAGCGCGGGTTTGCCTTTGTCACCGTACTGCTGAACGCCTGCATGGGCTGCCCGTTATCCAGGAGCCGGGGTCCGAAGCTCCATATCTGGTACGCCTTGCGCGTGACCGCGTCATCAAGGCTGAACGTGTCGGCTGTATACGTTTCCATGACGCCGTCCTCGTAAAGCACGCATACGTCCTCGAAAAGGCTGTCCCGGTAGAGCTGGCCGTTGCGGACCACGACGCCCTTGGCCCGCGCGCCGTAATAATCGCCGGATACCGCGAGGATCGCCTTGTTATCCTGTGCCATTTTCATAAATTCCTGGTGGATCCCCTGGCCGTATTGATTCTGCGCGAACGCCGTGCGGAGGGAGGCGATGTTCTTTACCCAGACATCCGCCACATAATAAGCGGCGCCGTCCCGATCGTGGCGCGTAACGGCGATGCGGGCGGCGCCGGACTGATAGCTGTAATCCGCCCCCGCGCCCGTATCTTCCACCGGAAACGCCGCAGAGAAATCGCCCGCGGTGGTTTCGGCTGCCGCGTTTGCGCTTTCCTGCGCGGGGTTTTCCCGCTTCTCTCCCCCGACGGACGGCTGCACATTGACGATGCTCAGCTTGGGGCCGCCGCCGGCTCTCGGAAGCACGTGATGAAACAGCGCAAACACGCAAAGCGCCGCGCCCAGCGCCAGCACATCCAGCGTTACGATCGCCCAGCCGGGCAATATTCTTTTTCTCCCGCTCGAATTCATCCTGCACCTTCTCTGTTTCGGTTCGGGCCGGTGCAACCTCCTTACTAAGACGCTGCCCGGCGCTATGATCCGCATCATAACCCCGAATGCTTGCAATACCATGAGCGCAAGATTAGAATTCGATGAGAAATACTAAATTTGGTAGAACGGGCCGGACGCGTACGGTATAATGGAGCGAAACGGAGGCTTGCATGCGCATTCTGATCATCGAGGACGAAAAGGATATCGTTCGCTTTCTGGAGCTGGAGCTGCGGCACGAAGGCTATGAAACGGAATGCGCGTACGACGGCAGGAAGGGCCTGGATCTGGCTTTGGAAAGAGAGTACGGCGTCATCCTGCTCGACGTCATGCTGCCGGGGCTGAGCGGCGTCGAGGTGCTGCGCAGGCTGCGCCAGAGCAGGCCCACGCCCGTCATCCTGCTCACGGCGAGGGACGCCGTCACGGATAAAGTGACGGGCCTGGACACCGGCGCCAACGATTACGTCACCAAGCCGTTCCATATCGAAGAACTGCTCGCGCGCATCCGCGTCATCGCCCGCTTGGAGGCGCAGCCGTCCGAAAAAAGGGAGATACGGGTTTGTGACCTGACGCTGGACCCGCTGGCGCACACCGCCGCGCGGGATGGGAAGGAACTGCAGCTGACAAAAAAGGAGTACGACGTGCTCGCGTATTTCATGCGCAACCACGACATCGTCCTCACGAGGGAACAGCTTCTCAATGCGGTATGGGGATACGAGTATCTGGGCGACAGCAACATCGTGGACGTATATGTGCGCTACGTCCGCGCGAAAATCAACAAAGGATTTGTGCGCAAGCATATCGAAACCGTCCGGGGGACGGGCTACGTGCTGCGGGGAAAGCCATGAGGCGCAAAAAGCTTTCGGATAAACTGGCGCTCCTTTACGCCACGCTGTTCTGCGCGGTGTTCTTTTTGCTCAGCGCCGGTGTTCTTTTGTGCACCTATCAGACGCTCTTTCACAACAAAAGCGAGTATCTGCGCAATACGATGCCCATCGTTAAGGATCACATCCTGGAGGAGCTCGCCGAGGGCGATCCCCTCGCCGCCCCCGGGCTGTTGACCGAGCAGGCGTTCGACCTGAACCTGAATATGATTCTGTATTCCCCCCAGGGCGCCGTCCTCAACCAGGTGCACAATTTCCACATGGACGAGGCCGAGTTTCCGCGCGATTCCGATCAGGTGCACATCATTTTCACCAGGCGGGACGGCGTTCTGCTTAGCTGCCGGTCCGTGCTTTCCGAAGGGGATAGGCAGTTGGGATCCGTTTTGCTGGTGAGCAACCCGATCAACGAAGTCGGCTATATCAAGCTCCTGGGCGTCTTACTGCTCGGCGCCAACGTAATCGGCGTTGTGGCCGCCGCTTTCGTGGGGCGCTATATCAGCAGGAGGATGCTTTCCCCAATAGACACCATGATTCGCGAGGCGGGCAGGATCGACAGCCGACATTTGAAAAGGCGTCTGCCCGAGCCGGAGCCGGACGACGAACTCCGGCGGCTTGCCCTCACGCTCAATGGAATGCTGGACTTGGTGGAGGATGCGTTCGAGCGGCAGAGCCGTTTCACGGCGGACGCCTCCCACGAGCTGCGCACGCCCCTCGCCGTAATCCGCGGCTATGCCGATCTCCTGCGGCGCTGGGGCAAGGAGGATAGGGGCGTGCTGGAAGAAGGGATCGAGGCGATCTCCCGGCAGACGGAATATATGCAGAAGCTGGTGGAGAACCTGCTGTTCCTTGCTCGGGGAGAAAGCGACAAACTGGACGTCAGCAAGAACGCTTTCGATGCGCGAACGCTTTTAGAGGAACTGGTGCGGGAGCAATCCGCCCTGGATAACGGTCACCGGTACCTGCTCGGCGCCGGCCCGGAGGTGCGGCTGTTCGGCGACAGGGCGATGATCCGCCAGCTTTTGCTCGCGCTTATCGACAACAGCAAGAAATTCACGCCGCAGGACGGCAGCATTACGCTGTCCGTCGCGCAGACAAGGGACGGCACCGTGCTGACGGTGGCGGATACCGGTATCGGCATGGAGCCCGCGCATCTTGCACACATATTTGAGCGCTTTTACCGGGCGGATAAGGCGCGCAGCCGCGCGGACGGCGGCGCGGGCCTGGGGCTCGCCATCGCGTCCGCCATCGCGCAGGTGCACGGCGGGCGGATCGCGGCGAAAAGCGCGCCCGGCGAAGGCACCAGCATCTTCGTCACTTTCCCGTACCCGCGGGATGCGGCGGAAAGCCGGTAAAGATTATTTGTTTTTTCATCTTTCTCTCATGGTCCTTTAATCCTCTTCGCGCATGCTATACGCATGGCCGTGAAGGAGGATGCTATGCAGCAGACAGTGACGGTGGTTATTCCCGCATACGAGCCGGACGTCGGTTTGGAATCCCTGGTCCGGGACCTGGCCAACGAATTTCCGGTGCTGATCGTGGACGATGGAAGCGGCGGAGCGTACGCCGGCATCTTCCGCTCGGCGGAGGAAATGGGCGCGGTGGTGCTCCGGCATGACGTCAACCGCGGGAAGGGCGCCGCCCTGAAAACCGCCTTCCGGTACCTGCTCGCAAACGGGGCTCCCACCCACGCCGTTACGGCCGACGCCGACGGCCAGCACAGCGTGCAGGATATTTTTTCGATTGCCTCGGCATTATCACAATTTCCCGATATGCTGATTTTGGGCAGCCGGGATGTTTCGCGGATGCCGCCCCGGTCGCGGCTGGGCAATACCATTACCCGCACGGTCTTCCGGCTGTTCACCGGGCTTGCGATATCGGATACGCAGACAGGGCTGCGCGGTATCCCCGCAAGCCTTTTGGAACGGATGACAACGGTTCCGGGGGACCGGTACGAATACGAGATGAACGTCCTTCTGACGCTGAAAAAGTGGGGCGTCGCCTGCAAGGAAATCCCCATCCGGACGATCTACCTCAACGGCAACCGTTCCTCCCACTTTCATCCGGTCCGGGACGGGTTGCGCGTTTTCTCGCGGCTGTTCAGATACGCGCTGGCTTCCCTTGGCTGTACGGCGCTGGATTACGGGCTCTACTGCCTGCTGCTCCCCATCCTGCGGCCCGCGTGGAGCTATGCCGCCGCAAGGGTATGCAGCGCCTGCGTGAACTATCAGGTGGTGCGCCGCATGGTGTTTCATACGGATCCTTCGGCCAGGAGCGCGCTTTTCTACGCCCTGCTCGCCATATTCTCGATGGCGGCGGGTGCGGCCGGCACGGCGGGCCTGTCCGCGCTCTCCGTGAACAGCATCCTCGCCAAGCTGGTACTCGACACGCTGCTGTTCGCGTTCAACTACCTGGTGCAGAAGAAACTGATCTTTCGCAGGCCCGCGGCGTTCGACGCGGGGCGTTGCGCATAGGGAGGGACGCGAAAGGCCGCCGCTGATGCCTGATCTTCGCCGCGGCCGAATTATTGAATTTCAAGCAGATCCGTCCCATCAAGGTAAAATAAGCAGCCACGCATGGCCGCCCTTGACATGCCGGCCGTTTCCGGCTAACATGCAACCAAGGCGGGGATGCCCCTTTCCGGCTTTCCCGCCCAATTAAATACGTTCTGTCGTACGTAATTTTTGAGTTTACACAGAATGCGGGAAAGGCCAATAAAACTCATGAACGAAAAAGAACCTTCGGATGTTGTATCCGCCCCAAAGAATGCGATCCTCCCCAAGACGGTTTTCAGCTGGCTGGTTCGCGTGCTGCAGGGGGCTATCATAGGCGTTGGCGCCATCCTTCCGGGTATCAGCGGCGGTGTGCTTTGCGTGATCTTCGGCATATACCAGCCGATGATGGCGCTTCTCGCCCACCCGTTCAAGACCTTCAAAACGCATGCGAAACTCCTGCTGCCCGTGTTGATCGGGGGCGCGCTGGGTTTCGTAGGCCTGGCCGGGGTTGTGGACTGGATGTTCAAGTCTTCTTATAACGTCGCAACATGGCTGTTCATAGGGCTTATCGCCGGCATGGTTCCCTCGCTGTTCCAGGAAGCCGGAAAGGAAGGCCGGAAAACAGGGGCCTGGGTTTCGCTCGCAGTCAGCACCACAGTGGTTCTCGCCATATTGTTATTTGTCAAAAATGCAGTTCAGATTTCCATACAGCCAAATATATGGTGGTACTTCGTGTGCGGGTTACTCTGGGGCGTGTCGCTTGTCGCGCCGGGACTGTCCTCCTCGTCCATACTCATATACCTGGGGCTCTACCAGCCGATGACGGCGGGAATAAAGGTTCTCGCACCGGACGTCGTCATACCGCTCATTGTGGGCGTATTCTTGACTATCCTCCTCCTTGCGCACGCAGTGGACCATCTGTTCAAAAAATACTATGCCGTGGCGTTCCATATGATATTGGGCTTTGTGATCGCTTCGACAGTGGCCATCATCCCCCTCGTTTACAAAGGGACGACTGAAATCATACTTTGTGCCGTCTGTTTTGCTGTGGGATTTGTCGTAGCCTGGCTGATGGACAAGCTCGGCAAGAGGATAAAACCGCAGGAGGAGTGCACAACAACGCCTTGAAAAAGAGGCTCATCTATCATCCGGAAACGGATATGTTCGAATGCCCCCAAGGAAAGCTTCGGGATGATCCACGCTGAAGCTCTATGTGAAAAAATGAAGCTTGTATGGAAGATCCGGAACATCCGCATTGACCTGAAAGCTGTGGCCGAAAACGCAAAATCTCCTGAATCGCGCGCTGCCACCCCCCTGTAAGGAGGCAGGCATCGTCAAATTGTATCAAAACCTGCGCCCTTGGGCAGGTTAAGACGCAGGTCTTGATACAGTGAAAACCTCCAGAATTTCTGGGGGCTTTCGTTGTTTTTTTGGAGAAGCGGGCGGTGTTGCCGAGGCGACTTTGAGCTTTGCACCCAGCGTCGCCCCAAAGTATGCGACAGATTCGTCTCTGACGACGATCCGGCAGAATGCCGGAGAATACGGGCAGCTGACGGCCGACCTCATGCTGAAGCTGAGGCGGCATGAATGCCGCTTTTTTGGCGCAATCATATTGACAAACATCGATATGCTGCATAGAATAAACATATCGATACTTATAGATGTGAGGGGATTGAATTGGCTGATACACCCGATGGAGCCGCCAAAGTTTTTAAGGCGCTTAGCGATCCCAACCGGCTGATCATTGTTGGGATGCTGCAAAGCGGTGAAATGTGCGCTTGCCAGATTTTAGAGGAATTGAACGTTGGGCAGCCAACGCTATCGCATCATATGAAGAGCTTATGTGAGTCCGGCGTAGTCAATTGCCGCCGCGAAGGGAAATGGATGTACTACTCCCTCGACACAAAAGGATGTGAGGCGGCGCTCGGCGTGTTGACCGGAATTATGGGAGCACCTGCACAGAGCAATATCGATGAAAGATGCAAATGCGAATAGGCAGAAAGGGGAGCATGAAATGCGGATTGTCATTATCGGGGCGGTCGCCGCAGGGACCTCCGCCGCCGCCAAGGCAAGGAGAAACAGCGAGGATGCGGAGATCGTCATTTATGAAAAAGACAGCTTTATCTCTTATTCCGGCTGCGGCATGCCCTACTACATCGGCGGCGAGGTTGAAAGCGCGGAGGAACTGACCCCGCGCGATCCCGGTTTCTTTAAGAGCAAATATAACGTGGATATCCATACCCTGCACGAGGTTTTGTCCATCTCGCCCGACGCGAAAAGCGTAACGGTCAAAAACCTGGCTACAGGGGATGAATTCGCCGACCATTACGACAGGCTTGTGATCGCCACCGGAGCCAGAGCGGTCATGCCGCCGATAAAAGGCGTTGACGGACGGCACGCTTTCACCCTGCGCAACATCAACGACATGAATCGCATCAAAGCCTTTATCAACACAAACAACCCCAAGACAGCGGCTATTATCGGCACAGGCTTCATTGGGCTTGAGGTGTGTGAAAACCTGAAGCGCCTCGGTATGGGGGTAACCCTGCTGGAGAAGCTGCCGCAGGTCACGCCGGGGCTGGACAGCGACATGGCGGCGTATGTCCGCAAACATATCGAAAAGAACGGCGTTACGGTACTCACGGACGCATCCGTCACCGAAATAACAGAAAACAGTGTGGTTTTAGCGGACGGCAAGGAGGTTCGGGCGGATATGGTTCTCGTATCCACCGGCGTCCGCCCCAATACCGAACTTGCGTCGGCCGCCGGAATCGAGCTTGGCGTTGCCGGAGCCATTAGGGTGAACTCAAAGATGCAGACCAATCTGCCCGATATCTACGCCTGCGGTGACTGCATCGAGCATTATCATATGGTAACAGGAAAGCCTGTCTACCGCCCGCTCGGCTCCACGGCCAACAAAACAGGCAGGATCGCCGGGGACAGCATAACCGGCGGCAATTTGGAATTCAGAGGCATTCTCGGCACGGGGATCTTCAGAATCTTCGGCATGGCGGTGGCACAGGCCGGTCTCTCCGAACGCGAGGCGCGCGAACTGGGCTACGACGTTGCGGTATGCCACAATATAAAACCCAACAAACCGGAATATATGCACGGCAAGGATATGGTTATCAAAGGCATTGCAGATAAGGAAACAGGCAGGCTTTTGGGCGCGCAGATCGTCGGCTACGAGGGCGTTGACAAACGGATTGACGTGTTTGTGACGGCCATCACCTTCAAGGCCAAGGCCGAAGATCTTTTCCATCTTGATTTAGCCTACGCTCCGCCGTTTTCCACGACAAAAGATCCGGTCATGTATACCGGCATGATACTCGACAACGCCATTCATAAGGGCAGGCCGCTGATGACGGCCCGGGAACTGGACGCGCTGATGCAGTCCGGCGAAAGGTATACGCTGATTGATGCGCGGGCAGCCGGCCAATATGAGAAGAACCACGTTGAGACGGCCAGAAACATTCCCCAGGAAAAGTTGAGGGATGCAGCGGAATCGCTGGATAAAGACGCCGTCGCCGTTGCCTATTGCAATAAGGGTACGACCGGAAACGCGGTACAGAATATCCTGCTGGGCAGAGGGTTCAAAAGGGTATATAACCTTTCCGGCGGGCAAAAACAGTACGGCGTAACGCATAAGGAGTGAGCGCCATGAGCGAGGGAAAAACGCAGGGTATTGGATTTTTTGAGAAGTATCTTACCGTATGGGTTCTTCTCTGCATGGCGGCGGGCATCCTGATCGGGAAATTCCTTCCGGGCGTCCCGGCGGTCTTGGAAAAGCTCCAATACGCGGGCCAAAACCTCCCGATTGCCGTCCTCATTTGGGTCATGATCTACCCCATGATGATGAAGATTGATTTCCAGTCCATCAAGAATGTGGGGAAGCATCCTTTAGGCATCCTCATATCCAGCGGCAGCAGTTGGGTCATCAAGCCTTTCCTGATGTTTGGGCTGGCGACCCTGTTTTTCAAAGTTATTTTCCGCGCTTTCATCCCGGCAGGCCTGGCACAGGATTTTGTAACGGGCGCTGTATTGCTGGGAGTAGCGCCCTGCACGGCAATGGTGTTCGTATGGAGCCATCTGGCGAAGGGCGACCCGGCGCACACGCTTGTGCAGGTTTCGGTCAACGACCTGCTGATCCTCGTACTTTTTGTGCCGCTCGTGCAGTTGCTGCTTGGCGTGAACGACGTGCATATCCCGTGGGATACCCTTGTCTTTTCCATCATTCTGTTCGTCGTTGTGCCGCTGGCGGGCGGCGCGCTCACGCGCTTCCTGATGATTAAGAAAAAGGGAGAACAGTATTTCAATGAAAAGTTTGTTCCCAAGTTTGACGGTATCACAACTTTGGGGCTGCTTCTCACCCTGGTCATCATCTTCTCCTTCCAGGGGGACATTATCTTGGAGCAGCCCCTCTACGTTTTGCTGATCGCTGTGCCGCTGATCCTGCAAAACGTGATCTCCGCCAATTTTACCTATCAGATATGCAGGTGGACGAAACAGCCGCACAACATAGCGGCCCCGGCTTCCCTGATCGCGGCCTCGGACTTTTTTGAATTATCGGTAGCGGTGGCGATCGCTCTTTTCGGTCCCGATTCTCCGGTCGTGCTTGCTTGCACGGTGGGGGTTCTCACCGAGGTTCCCGTCATGCTGTTGCTTGTCAGATTTATCAACAGAACAAAGCACTGGTTCCCTCAGCCGGCGGCCGGGAACCAATAACTCGCGGGGGGATGTGCCCATGAAAAAGTATCCCCAAAAGGCGGAGGAATGGCGGGCAGGCCGTTTTGCAGGTAAAGAAAATAGGCCAAAGCCGGGGCGAAACGCTCCCGGCTGCTATTGCGTGCCTCTTAAACTGGGCCCGCTCCAAGTTCTTCGGAGGCTTTCCTCTATCAGACACCGCTCCTGGGAGCCTGCTGCCGGTGAATCTCGATGTGACAGCACTCCTTCTGGATATAATGCTTGTTGCACACGACGGGCGCTGGGTCGCCGGCCAGGTAGATATCCTCGCGTATGAGCATGACCTCCTTGTTGGGGGACATGACGTATTTGCCGGATATGAAATTGCCGACCGACGTCGAGGTGATCGTGAGCTTCGTGTGCTCGGCTCTGTCGTAGATACCCGTTTCCAGCGTATGCAGGATGGTGTTGACCTGGTTGAGCCTGATCTCGAGCTGCGAGAGCACCTCCACGGGGATCAGCGTCAGGGAATAGGCCACGATGTTGCCTTGGCTCCGGTACCAGCGGTCCACGGCGATCATTACCGCGGAATCGCGCTGGAACAGCTCGATATTCTGTTCGTTGGGCACCTCGATGCGGAATTCCATCTCTACATCGTCAATCCCGAGCTCGCAGCACTGGTAGACGGGATGGCCCAGCAAATCCAGGTTCCTGTGCGGCTTTTCGCCCTGCCGGATCACATAATTGCCCTTGCCCTGGTGCTTGCGGATCAGCCCGTCCTCGCGCAGCAATTCCAGCGCCTGCCGCAATGTCATGCGGCTTACGCCCAGCATCGCGGCGAGCTTGGGCTCGGAAGGCAGCCACGAATCCCCGGGGAATGTGCCGTCGAGCAGGAGCTTAAGCAGCTGTTCGTATACGCGTACAAAGGTCAGGCTCTTTTCCTGCGCGAGCTGACGCAGGTCTGCGGCGTTCTTGTCGTTGTTCGGTTGCATCGTTACCCCTCTTGGCATGGCGGGAGGTTTTCTCAATCGTATGCTGTTTTGGGCAAAATTGCAAGGCAAATACTGCGGATTATTGTCCATTATGCAGTTTCTCGAACCTGTAGATCGTTTCCAACACGATGCGGATCTCGCGCTCCCATGCGTCCGCGAGCTTATCGTTATGGGTGGTGTAGATGACCTCCGCGTTGGTCAGGTTGCCGCTCGTGCCGCAGATGCAGGCGGTGCGCACGCCGCGCAGGTGGCCTATGGTGTAGAGCGCCGAGGACTCCATCTCGATGTTCATGATCTTGAGCTTGCGCAGCTGCTCCAAAAACTCGGGCGTTTCGCCGTAAAAGGCGTCGTCGCTGGAATTGATGCCCACGTACACCGCCTCGCCCGTCGGCTTGCACATCTCGCGGGCGGTCTGTATGAGGTGCCAGGTAAACTCGTAATCGGGCACCGCGGGGAAGGACTCGGGCACATAAAAGCGGGAGGTCCCCTCGTTCTTCATGGCGGCGGTGCTGATCATCAGGTCGCCGATGCGGATGCGCGGGTCCAGCGCCGCGGAACTGCCGATGCGTACCAGCGTTTTCGCGCCGATGTTGATGAGCTCCTCCGCCGCGATCGCGGCGGAAGGGCAGCCCATGCCGGTGGACGTCACGCTGATCCTGACGCCCTTATAATAGCCTGTGAACGTCCTGTGCTCCCGGTTGTTCGCCATCAGTCTGGCGTCGTCCAAATAGGAGGCCACGATATCGCTGCGCGCGGGGTCGCCGGGCAAAAGCACGTATTCGCCGATATCGCCCGGGGAAAGCGCGATATGGTATTGTTTCTGGCCCTTGGTTACTTCGCTTTTGTTGAGGATGCCGCTCATGATTGATCTCCTTTACACTGATAAATGGCGATGCTTGACCAAATATTCGGACGCCCGCTGCGCGTTTTGGCGCACGGCGCCGCAATCCATGGTAAGAATCTTTCTGTCCCGCATCACCCATCTGCCGTTCACGGCCATGTCCGAAACGTCGGCTCCGCAGGCGGAATAGGCGATTGTGGAATACAGGTTCGAAAGCGAGCTGCGGTGCAGCGGGCAAAGCCGCGGGCTTTCGGTATCCAGCGCGATGAAATCGGCCCGTTTGCCAGGCTCCAGGCTGCCGATCTGTTCTTCCAAGTACAGGGCGCGCGCGCCTTCGATCGTCACCATGCGTACCATATCCCTTGCGCCGAACAGCGTGGGGTCCTTGTTGACCTGCTTTTGCAGCAGCGCGCCGGTCCGAAGGTCCCGCAGCAGGTCCATGCTGTTGTTGCTTTGCGCCCCGTCCGTACCCAGGGAAATCTGTATGCCCCTCTCGCGCAGCGCCCGATAGGGCATGATGCCGGATACCAGCTTCAAATTGCTCACGGGGTTGTAGGAGACGTGCACGTTGTTCGCCGCGTACAGCTCCATATCCCGTCCGTTGAGGTGGATGCTGTGCGCCGCAAGCACCCGGTTTTCCAGCACGCCAAGCCTCGCCAGCCATTGCGTGGGGGTGAGGCCCGTCTGCCGTAAGATCCGCTCGTTTTCATCCAGCGTTTCGGAAATGTGCGTATGGAGCAATACGCCGCATTTCCGGCACACCCCGGCGACCCTCTGAAACAGCTCGCCGCTTACGCTGTACGGCGCGTGGGGCCCCATGCAGGGGTACACCAGCGTTTCCTCTTCGTGCCCGCGCCACTTTTCCACGAACGCCCGCGCCGCCCCGAACGTATCCTGCGTTTCGGCTGACGGCCCGGTGAACACGGTGGCCGCCAGCACGCACCGCAAACCGCTTTGGCTGGCGGCTTCGGCGACGGCGTCCGCAAAGTAAAACTGATCGGCATATGTGGTGATACCGGATGAAATATATTCCAGGCAGGAAAGCGAGGTCGCGGCGCGGGCACGCTCGGCGTTGAGGCGCGCCTCCATCGGCCACATCGCCTTATTCAGCCAGTCCATCAGCCGCAGATCGTCCGCCTGGTTTTTGAACAGGGAGGAGTGCGAGTGCGTGTGGGTATTCACGAGGCCCGGCATTACGAGACGCCCGCCCATGTCTACGACCGTCCCCTCGGGGGCGATCCGGGCGGCGTCCCCCACGCGCAGAATGCGGCTGCCGCTGACAACCATACTGCCGTGCTCATAGAAGGCATCTTGCTCATCTACTGTCAGCAGGGTGCAGTTCGTGATGGTATACGATGACTCCTTTGTCATGCCGCCCTCTCCTTTATTCAGTCGATCGGCTCGCCCGAAGCTTCGGGCGCTTTCGCCTTACGGCCTACGCCTATCAGCACCAGCAGCGTAAGCGCATAAGGCACCATCTGCACGAACTGATCGGGTATGGGCAGGCTGAGGTTGATGCGGATCGCCTGCGCGAGGGCAAACAGCAGGCTCGCCAGGAAGGAGCCCAGCGGGTTCCATCCGCCGAAGATGTTGGCGGCCAGCGCCATGAAGCCGCGCCCCGCCACCATGTTGTTGACAAACAGGTTATTCTGCACAATGGAGAGGTACGCACCCGCCATGCCGCACAGCATGCCGCAGATGACGACGGCGAGATACCGGTACTTTTTCACATCGATTCCGGCAGTGGAGGCCGCCTGCGGATGGTCGCCTATGGCGCGCAGACGCAGCCCCGCCTTGGTCCGGTACATCACGAACCACGCGGCGAATACGATGAGCAGCATCAGGTACAGAAAAGGGGATTGGTCCGCAAACAACGCGCCGATCACGGGAATATCCTTCAAGAGCGGAACGCTGACGTTGGGAAGCTGCGCCACCGTGCCGCTGATGCCGTCGGTATGCCATACCACGCGGGCCAGCACCACCGTCAATCCCTGCGCCAGGATATTGATACCCACGCCGCTGACGGTCTGGTTGGTCTTGAACCGGATGCTCAGCACCGCATGAATAAGTCCCATCGCTCCTCCGCACAGGATAGAGAACAGCACGCCAAACCAGGGACTGCCCGACATATGCGTGCCCAGCACGCCGCCGAATGCGCCGATGAGCATCATGCCTTCCACGCCCAGGTTGATGATGCCGCTGCGCTCGCAGATCGTTGCGCCCACGGCGGCGAGCGCCAGGGGAATGGCGAAGCGCAGCGTGGTCAGCACGATGTTGAAAGAAAAAATATACTGCAGGTTATCCATCCGATTTCTCTCCTCTGCGGGCAATTAACTGCCCCACGATTTCCGGTGTGGCTACAAACAGAATGACAAGCCCCTGAATCACCATCACCATGTTGGTGGAGACGTTCGCCACATAGCTCATCTTCATCGAACCCGCCTCCAGCGCGCCGAACAACAGGGAAGTCAGGAGGATGCCGAATGGATTGTTCGCCCCCAGCACCGCCACCGCAATGCCGGTAAACCCGAATCCCGGGGAGAACCCGTCGATAAAGCGCCCATACTTGCCCAGCACCTCCGTCACCCCCGCCATGCCCGCCAGCATGCCGCTGAACGTCATCACGCCGATGGTTGTCAGCGGGATGTTGATTCCGGCGGGCCGCGCGGCCTCCGGATTCTCGCCGACGGCGCGGATGTTGAATCCAATGCGCGTCGAACGGAACAGGAAGTAGATCAGTACCGCGAACCCGATGCCGAGATACAGGGCCGTGGTAAGCTGGGATTTGGGAATGACCTTTGTGAACAGGTAGGTGCCGGCGATGGCCTCGCTTTGCGCGGTCATGCTGCCGGCTGCCTTCATGGGGCCGTTGACGACATAGGAGGTGAACAGGGAAACGATATAATTGAGCATGATCGCCACGATCACCTCATTGATACGCAGCCTCGCCTTGATAAAGCCGATCAGTCCGCCTATGAACCCGCCGGCGATCATGCCTGCGAGTATGGCGGCGGGCAGCACGATGATGCGCGGAAGGCCGTTGAGAGCGAGCGCCACTACGGTGCTGGCCAGGGCCCCCAGGTAGAGCTGGCCCTCTCCTCCGATATTGAAGATACCGGCCTTGTTGGCGACCGCAAACGCAAACCCCGTAAACATCAGGGGAATGCTCTTGCTCAGCGTGTTCGCGACGGCGTTGGCCGAGCCGAACGCGCCGTTGAGCATGGCGCCGAACGCTTTTACCGGCGCGTATCCGGCGATGAGCATCACAACCGCCGCGGTGACGAGCGAAAGTGCGATTGCGGCTATCGAGTAAAGCAGGCGGCCGACGACCGGAGGCATGCGGTTTTTATGCTTGAACGGCATGCGGCTCTTCCCCCTTCTTACCCGCCATCAGCAGGCTGATGGTCTGGGTGTCAAAGTCCTCGGCCTTTCGGATATCCATCATTTCCCCCTTATAAAGGACGCCGACGGTATCGCTCAGCTGAAAAATGTCCGTAAGCTCCGCCGAGATCAGCAGGATAGCGGCCCCTTCGCCGCGCAACCGGAGCAATACGCTGTGTATGTACCTGATGGCCCCGATATCGAGCCCGCGTACCGGCTGGCAGGCGAGCACAAAGGGCGGGTCCTTTCCCACCTCGCGCGCCAGCACAAATTTTTGCTGGTTGCCGCCCGAGAGGGAACCGGCGCTTTGCAACGAATCCACTGCGCGCACGTCGAATTCCCGCATCATCCGCTGTGTGCAGGTTTTCAGGTACCGCTTCTGAACGATGCCGCGGCGCACATACTGCGCGTCGTACTGGTTGCCTAAAAGATAATTGTCCTCCAGCGAAAACCCGGAAAGCAGGGCTTGCTTGAGGCGGTCGGAGGGAATATACGCAAAGTGCAGGTCGCGCCGCGCGCGCGGCGGAACCTCCATCAAATCCGCGTTGCGATACAGAAGTTTGCCGGTCCTGCTGCGGCCGATACCCATGATGATTTCTTCCAGCTGCTGCTGCCCGTTTCCTTCTACGCCGGCAATGCCGAATATTTCGCCGGCGTGCACATCGAACGTAACCGTAGCCTGCGCGTTAGGGAGCAGACGAACGTCCTCTACGCGCAGCACAACATCGCCCTGCCCGCGGGGCGGTTTTTCTATTTCAAAAGCGATGTCGCGCCCCACCATCAGCCGTGCCAGTTCCTCGGGGGAAGCCTGAGCGGCGCCGAGCAGCGCCACAGATTTCCCGCCGCGCAGGATGGTGATGCGATCCGCGACGTCCAGCGTTTCTTTCAATTTATGGGTAATGAAGATGATCGTTTTTCCCTGCGTGCGCATGCCACGGAGTATGGCAAGCAGCTGCTCTGCTTCTATGGGCGTGAGCACCGCCGTGGGTTCATCCAGTATAATGATCTGCGCGCCGCGGTAGAGCGTCTTCAATATTTCGACGCGCTGTTTCATGCCCACTGACAGCTCGCGGATCGGCGCGTCCAGATCCAGGTCGAAACGGTATTGCTCAGAAAGCTCCTGTACCAGCCGCCGCGCCGCCTTTTTATCAATCACGCCCGCGCTCCCCGGCTCGTTGCCGAGGATGATGTTCTCCAGGCAGGTCAGGTTGTTGACGAGCATGAAATGCTGGTGCACCATGCCGATGCCCAGCTGGTACGCCAAGCGCGGGCTCATCTGCCCGATGGGCTGGCCGTTGATCTCCACATTGCCCTCTTCGGGGCGGTAGAGGCCGAACAGCACCTTCATAAGCGTCGATTTGCCCGCCCCGTTCTCACCGAGCAGGCAATGGATCTCGCCTTTTTCCACTTGAAAGTCAATACGGTCGTTCGCGGTCATGCCGCCGAAGCGCTTGGTAATACCGCGCATGTTTACCGCCAGCAAAGGGCACACCTCATTTCCCAAATAAAAAAGTAAAGAAGGACAACGCGCCGGCGGCCATAGAGGGACGCGCGCCCCTCTATGGCCGCCGTGCGGCCGGGTCCGGGCCGCCGGCTGCCAGGCGGCCCGCCCGAAATAGGGTCAGAGGGTGTTGGCTTTCAGGAAGGCGTCCACTTCCTCAACCGTCGTGGGAATCACGAGGCTTCCGCTCTTGATCTTATCCCTGAGGGATTCGATGACCGCAACGTCCGCGTCGCTGACCTTGATGTTGCTGCCTTCCAGGGTATAGCCTACTCCGTCGTCCTTTACGCCCAAGACGGTGGTGGTGCCTACGGCGAGGCTGTTGTCCACGCAGGCGCCCTTTACGATTTCAAACGCCGCGGTATCCACGCGCTTGAGCATGCTCGCAACGATGTGGTCCGGGTCCAGTATGTTCTGGTTGGAATTGACGCCGATGGCCTTGAAGTTCTTTTCCTTGGCCGCCTGGAATACGCCCAGCCCCGAGCCGCCGGCGGCGTGGTAGATGATGTCCGCGCCCTTGGAGAACTGCGTGAGCGCGATTTCTTTTGCGGTCGTCGTATCGCTGAACGGGTTGTTGCCGCCGACGTAGTCGGTCAGAACGTTGATGTTGGGGTTCACCAGCCTGGCGCCCGCCTGATAGCCGGCGTTGAATTTAATGAGCAGGGGGATCTCCATCGCGGCGATAAAGCCGAGCGTATTATTATCCGCCACGCCGTAGGCCGAGGCGTTCTTCTTCATAAGGCCGGCCAGCGCGCCCACCAGGAAGGAGCCTTCCTCTTCCTTGCAGGTGTAATTGGCGATGTTGTTGCCCTGCACTTCGCCGTCGATCAGGGCAAACTTCTGATCCGGGAACTCGGGAGCCACCTTGGTGAGGGGATCGACCTGGTCGAACCCGACGCACACGATGACGCCATACTGGCCCGAGCTCGCCATGTCGCGCATGATCAGCTCAAATTCCGAGATCTGCTTGGGCTCCGCATAATCGAAGGAGACGCCCAGTTCGCTTTCGGCCTTCTTCATGCCTGCATAAACCAGGTCGTTGTAGGATTGGTCACCCAAACCGCCCACGCCGAGTATGCATGCGGCCTTGGATTTGCCGGCAGGGGCGGCGGATGCGGCCTGTTCGGGCGCGGCCGAAGGGGCGACAGATGCGGCCGGCGCCGCGGTGGCGGAAGCAGCCGGCGTTGCGGGTGCAGCGCAGGAAACAGCCATCCCGCATACAAGCAGGAGGGCCAGCACCGTTACCGTGAGCTTTTTCATGTTCTTTCCTCCGTTTCAAAATGAGAAGTGTATCCCTCGGCGCAGGGCCGGCAGCAAACGCGGGCATATTCGTTTGTAAACGGATCGCTGTCTTATTTTATACAAGTTTGGCTCTGCTCTTCTGGATTTGTCTACATGATAGCAGGAATATACGTTCCCGTCAATGGAAAGTTGCTGGTTATATTCGGATCATTCCTAATATTTCTGATAAAAATCTGAAAAGCTCTTGAAAAAACCGGACGTACTTGTATAATATCAGATAGGCCGGTCATGGTTTTGCCTAATCAAAAACCGAGGAAAGGATGCTTGAAAATGAGCCTGTTGTCATCTGTTTCCGAGGATGCGATGCGCATCGTGACGGATGCATCCCTGACGCACGAGCAAGCGATGATGAACTTGTCTAAACTTCCGGGGCAGTGCTTCTATGGGTTTGCACCCCCGCCGGGGTTTGAGCGGATGCTGACCGAGGGGCTGATTTCGGATTTGGGGGAGGGATACGCGCCCTTTTGCCCGCGCTATCTGCTGCCCGATTATGAGCTGTTCCTGAAAAAAGGCTGCCGTTTTTTGAGGATCGAACCGCCAACAAATCTCTTCGAGGCGATCCAGGCGCTGGAAATGTTCTACCGCCATATCCCCTCCATCACCAATTTTCCGGTGTATCTGGGCAGGATCGACCGGCTCCTGCAGCCCTTCATCCGGGATGAGGCCGAAGCCCGTTATCTGATCAGGCATTTCCTTATTTTTATAGACCGGACGATTTCAGATTCTTACGCGCACGCGAACATCGGGCCCGAGGCCACTCTGGCCGGCGAAATCATTTTGGATTGCGAGTATGAACTGCAAAACGCGATACCCAGTGTCACCTTGCTGTACGATCCCGCCGCCACTTCGGATGCGTTCGCGGCAAAGTGCGCCCGCAACGCGCTGGCCTGCGCCAAACCGAGCTTCGCGAACCACGCGGCGTACCAAAACGAATACCCGGTGCCCTACGGGATCGCAAGCTGCTATAACGCGCTGCCCGTCGGGGGCGGCGCGTATACGCTCTGCCGTATCAACCTCAAGGCCGCGGCCGAAAACGCGAAGGACCTTGACGATCTTCTGGAGCGCGCGCTGCCGGAGACCGTTCGGGCGATGTGCGCATTCATGGACGAAAAAATCCGGTTTCTGGTCGAAAAGAGCCTGTTCTTCCGCTCCAGCTTTCTGGTGCAGGAGGGCTTCCTGCGCCGGGACCTGTTTACCGGGATGTTCGGCGTGGTGGGTCTGGCGGAGTGCGTGAACCATCTGCAGGCTCTGTGCGGCCGCCCGACAGAGCGGTTTGGGCACAGCGCCCGAGCCGATGAGCTGGGCGTCGCCGTCATGGAGCGGCTGGCGGAGCTGGTGAACGCCCATGCCGCCCCGTATTGCGCGATCAACGGCGGGCATTATTCCCTGCACGCGCAGGTGGGCCTGGATACCGATGCCGGCGTAAGCTCGGGCGCGCGCATCCCCATCGGGGATGAGATCGCCCTCTACGACCATCTGCGGCAGGCGGGCAGGTTCCACCCCTTCTTCCACTCCGGCGTGGGGGACATCTTCCCCTTTGAGGCGACCTGCAAGAAGAACCCCGAGAGCCTCGTGGACGTGATCCGCGGCGCGTTTTCGGTCGGCATGCGTTACTTCTCCGCCTACGCGAGCGACAGCGACGTGATCCGCATCACCGGGTACCTTGTGAAGCGTTCGGATATCGAGAAGCTGGCGCGCGGCGAGGCCGTCCGGCAGGACAACGTGGTCTGGGGGCTGGGCGAGGTTCGCAACAGCCGTATACTGGAGCGAAAGGTCCGTTCGCTATGACCCGCGCGCCCGTAAACCGCATCATCGATCAAAGCGGCGTGGACGGCCCCGGCAACCGGACGGTATTCTTCTTTCAGGGCTGCAACTTCAATTGCGGCTATTGCCATAACCCTGAAACCATCCGCATGTGCATGAATTGCGGGGACTGCGTCCCCGCCTGCCCCGCGGGCGCCCTGCAAATAGCGGACGGCGCCGTTTGCTTCGACGCGGCGAAGTGCCGCGGCTGCGATACCTGCATCCGGCTGTGCAGGCACGACGCTTCTCCCAGGATCGTCTGGATGACACCGGAGGAGGCCGCCGCCACGCTGGAAAGGAACCGGCCGTTTATACGGGGCGTCACCGTCTCAGGCGGGGAATGCTCGCTGCGCCGGGATTTTGTATGCGCCCTGTTCAAAAGCGCCAAGGCGATGGGTCTTGGCACCCTGATGGATTCCAACGGGGGCTATGATTTCTCCCGCGACCCGGAACTACTGGAGCTGTGCGACGGCGTGATGCTGGACGTGAAGTGTGCGGACGCTGCGGCGCACCATGCGCTTACGGGCCGGCCCAACGAACAGGTACTGCGGAATCTGGATTTTCTCGTTTCCGCAGGTAAGCTGGAGGAGGCCCGCACGGTGGTCGTGCCCGGTGCGCTGCCCAACGAGAATACCGTGCGGTACGTCTGCGGCCGCCTGGCGCCCTATTGGGCAGCCGGATCGGATAGCGGCTACAAGCTGATCCGCTTCCGTCCGATGGGCGTTCGGGCCTCGTATCGTGAGAATGCAATGCCGGACGACGCGCTCATGGAACGCCTGCGCGCGATCGCCCTCGAGGCAGGCTGCCCGAGGGCAATCGTAACCTGACCCTTATTGAATATGACCTGGGTTTGGCTATTCCGCTCCCCAAACGCCGGGAATCCCGGCAACCCTGAGAGGCATTATCTTGAGTTTATGTCTTGATTTGGTAGGCTGAAGGACTTCGTCGGTACCGCGCACATTTTGATATACAGACCTGCGGAAAGGGATTGACCGACTGGCGCTGCTGCTGCAGCGTGTTTTGACCATCGCACGGCACGGCGTGCTCTATCCCAAGCTCCTGCGCGACGGTTTGCGGCGCTTCGGTTCGCATAGGCGTAGACGGCGTATTTTCTTCCCGTACGGGATTGGGACTCGGCGGGCTCTTTGTGTTTGCCCTTATTCAGACGCTTGACCGGCCGGAATTGTTGCTGATTCCATCCCGCAAAAAATTTTTTTAAAATAACTCTTGTAATAACGTTATTACTCATATATAATTCAATCTGTCAACAAACCAGTTTCTTTCTCTTTCTTTCATCATCAAAACTGCGGGATGTGTGCGCGCAATGAATGTAAAACTCAAGGATATAGCCGCAGAGCTGAATATTTCGGTATCGACCGTTTCCCGGGTGGTCAATGGGAAAGACAGGGTCGACCCGGATACCCGCAGGCGGATACTGGACGCGCTGAAAAGCCACAACTACTCGCCCAACGAGGTTGCGCGCTCCTTGCGGCTGCGCGTTGTAAAAACGATTGCAATCGTTGTGCCCGATATTGCGAACAATTTTTACGCCTCGATCATCAAGGGGGCGCAGGGAGTCTGCCGCGAGAAAGGGTATTCGGTCATCGTATGCAATTCGGACGGCTCAAAGGCTCAGGAGCAGGAGGTCCTGTACGCCCTCTCGCGCCAGCAGGTGGCCGGTATGATACTGGCCTCCGTGAGCACGTCCTCCGAGCATCCGCACGCCTTCAGCGAAAGGGGATTCCGGGTGGTGTTTGTGGACAATATCCCGCCTGTGACCCAAAGCTACGATTCCGTCACCATCAACAATGTCGCCGCGGCACACACGCTGACCAGGCAGTTGATCGAGCGGGGATATCGCAAGATCGGCTTTATCACGGGCGATCTGGAGCAGAGTTCGGGAAACGAGCGCCTCAGCGGCTATATTTCGGCGCTGAGGGATTGCGATATCCCTTATGAGGAGCGGCGCGTAACAAGCGGCGATTTTTCCATGAAATCCGGCTACGAGGCGATGCGCGAGCTTCTCGCAAGGGACGCGGGGCTCGACGCCGTGATCGTTTCCAATAACTTCATGACCTATGGTGCCATGAAGGCTATCGCTGAAGCAGGGCTCTCCGTGCCCGGGGATATCGCCGTGGCCGCGTTCGACGTCGTGGACGAAAGCGAATTGATCCATCCAAAAATCACATCCATTAACCAGCCCGCCACCGAAATCGGCGAGCAGGCCGCTAAAATTCTATTGCGCAAGCTGTCCGCGCCCGAGCAGGGCGTGCATACCAATCTGCTGCTGGATACCGTCTTTTCGCCCGGAGAGTCCTGGTAATTCTCGGTTTTTAAGCGCCATTGCCATCGGCCGATCGCCATCGCACATTTTTTCTGGAAAGAACCATTGCAGTCGTTGTAAAAACGTTCTTATAGAATCCGACATACAAGCGCGGGGCGCGCTTTGTATAGAAAGAATATAAGGAAAGGAAGGAAAAAAATGAAAAGGAAGTTGTCATTTCTACTGGCTGCCCTGCTGACCCTCTCCATGGCCGGCGGCTGCGCCGCGCCCGCCGCGCAAACGGCCGCGTCCGCAGCGCCTGCGGCCACCGCTACGGCCGCTCCCGCCGCAAAGCCGGTCAAGATCGGCGTGAGCATCATGGAGTTGACGGCCTATACCTGGTACCTCGGGGTGATCGACGGCTGCAAGAACTGGGCGACGGATCACCCGAACGCGAACGTCGAGTTCCAGTTTGAGGATTCCGCATCCGACGTTTCCAAGATGATCAACAACATTGAGAACATGATCACCGCCGGCGCACAAGGCATCATCCTCTTCCCGACGGACGCGTCCTCGGCCATCCCCACCATGAAGCAGTACACGGCCAAGGGCATTCCCTTCGTGATCGGCGACTACGCGCAGACGCCCGCGAGCCAGGATGACGTTGTATGGAAGACGTTCGTCGGACACGACATGAAGGCGCTGGGCACCGTGGCCGGTCAGGTCGCCGTGAATTACCTCAAAACCCTGAACAAGGACAATCCGACCTGCTTGTTTATCACGCGCCCCAAGTCGGGCCAGGTCTCGGCCGATAGGCTTGAGGGCTTTAAGACCGCCGTGCTCGCGGCATTCCCCAACGCGAAGATTATCGATGAGGGCGATACCGGCGCCGGCAGCCGCGCTTCCGCGCAGGACCTCGTTGAAAACGTGCTCCAGCGCGAGTCCTCCATCGACGTGGTCTGCGGCCATAACGACGCCGAGGTCGTAGGCGCCTACAACGCCGCCGTTTCCCAGAACCGCGCCGAGATCAAGTTTATCGGTATCGCGGGCGACAAGGACGTGCTGGGCTACATCGCCGACGGCAACAAGGCTTGGCTGGGCGAAGTTCTGCAGGACCCCGTCGTTCTGGGCTACACGGCAATGGAAGCCATGTGGGAGTCCTTGGCGGAGAAGAAGGAACTGCCCGCAAAATTCGAGCTCCCGCAGCCCGAGGCGATCACGCCCGACAACATCTCCAAGTACGATTGGCAGCATTGGTCCTGGCTGTAATGGCCCGGCCCTGAGCCGCTGGGATTTTTCGGGCCGTCTCACGAAGCGCGGCAGGGGATGCCCGGGCGCTTCGTGAGGCGGCGGGTTTTGCGCGTACAAAGCCGGCAGGAGGGAACAGGCATGATACAGTTACTGCCCGAACCAAAAACGATCCGCGACGACGGCGGCGTCACCGCGCCGTTCTCCCGCATACGGGTACGCTATGTATCGGAAGCGGACCCTGCGCGCCTGCTCAGCATTGCCCGGCTTCGCTTCTGGAACCGCGGCGATATCGAGCTTTCCCCGGACGCGGGGGGAGATGCGCTCGTGCTGACGGCAATCCGCTCGCTCAGCGGCATTGAAACGAAAAATGAAGTGTTGTTCCGGGCCCAGGGGTACGCCCTGCTGATCGAAGGAGCGGACGTCATCCTCCGGTATGAAAGTGACGCCGGCTATATCAACGGGATCACTTCCCTCAAACAGCTCCTGCAGGGGGGAAGCGGCCTTTACCGGCTGCCGCTGTGCGAAATCGTGGATTATCCTTCGGTGGAGGTACGCGCCGTGGCCCCCACGTTCGCCTGGTACGCGGGTTACGGGCGGATCGGTTTCGACATGCAGCTCTGGGGCTACGAGGAATGGGTTGAATTTCTAAACGTCTGTCTGGACAACAAGCTCAACCAGATGAATATGGTGATGTACGGCTACTGGCCGTTCGATGTGCCGGAGTACCCCGAAACGGTGCTGCGCGACGTACCCGTCCGTATATGGAACGCCGAGAACCGCCGCTGGATGACCGTGCGCTATACCCACCCCAATCTTGAGGAGCCCTACCTGGAACGGCTGATCGCTTTTGCGCACCTGATGGAGGTCAAGCTGTTTGCCTACGTGGGCCTGAATTCCTATAACGGAGGCTACACCATCCGGCACCCTGAGGCGCGCACAAAGCCCCCCAGGACCGGCGGTTTCCTCAACGACTTTGATTCTTTGTGCCTGAGTGAAGAAGGCACGGTAGAGTATATCCTCCACTGTATGCGCACGATCGCGCGGCTGGGGTTCGACGGCTTCACCCTCGAGGAGAGCGAGGAAGGGTTCTGGTACTGCGAATGCGGGCGCTGCAAGGCGCGCTGGCATGCCGTTTCATCCTCCCCGGCGGAGGCCAAGCACAAGGCGAACATGTGGCTGCTGCGGCAAATTTACGATGCCGTGCGGGAGGTCAGCCCCGGCGCCGTGATTGGTATCCGCGCGTTCCGGCAGCCGCCGCTGGTCAAGGACCCTTCGTTCCTGGCGGAATGCGCGGCCGCGCTCCCTAAGGACGTCATGCTGTTCTGGGCGCCGGGCCTGTACGTGCCGGAAACCGAGTTCCCCAAATGGTGCGCCGCGTTCGGCCCCGAACGGATCTGGGGGAGGGACACGGAGTCCAATGCGATTACCTCCACCATGGGCCGCCTGTACCGTGTGTTTGAAACCAACCTCATCCGCTACCGGGACGAAACAAACGCGCAGTCCATCGAACGGGACATCGAGCAGCACATCGGCAGCGTAAACGCAGGGGCGCACGGAATCAACGGGTTTATGTTCGAATGGTACGGCCTGTTCATGCACCTGTTTGCCCATGGGAACTACGGATGGGGCTCCCGAATGGAACAGGAGGCGTTCTTCCGGCGCGCCTGCGCGTTTAACTTCGGGGAGGAGTTAGGAGAGCAGGTGCTCTATGTGCTCAGGCGCATGCTGACGATTCACGAAAGTCAGATCCCGCTCTACACAACGCCGTTCCCCTTCCAGAAAAACAAGATAACAAGCGCGGATATCCCCGTGATCCTGGCGGCAAAGGCCGCGCATCCGCATCTGCTGCAGATGATCCGCGACATACGCGGCAGGGTGTGCGCGGACCCGGCATTGCGCCATTTCACACCGCATTTTGACAAGCTGGAGACCGCAGAGCGCCGCAACGCCGTTATCTACGACCTTGCGCTCGCGGCGCTGCGCTATGAGGAAGAGACCGATCCCGCACGCAAGGACGCCGCGCTCGACGAAATCCTCGCCCTGAACGAGCAGGATTTCGCGATCGCCCGGGAAATGTTCTTTGACGTCAATCCCGTCGGGCAAACGGGGATCAAAAGCTGCATGTTCCCTTACCATGAAATCAAGCGGCTCGTCTACAACATCCGGCATCCTCAGGCGCCGGACAACGACATCATCTGCTCGGGCGTTGAGGCGCTCGGGTGGCTGTGGCTGTAGAAGCAGGCCGTGCAGGAAGGAGAGCACAGATGTGCGGTAAAGCTGTTGAACCATTGGTGGAGCTCAAAAGCTGCACGATGGAGTTTCCGGGTGTGAAGGCGCTTTCCGACGTGAGCTTTACGCTGCTGCCGGGCGAGTGCCATGGCTTGGTGGGCGAAAACGGGGCCGGGAAGTCTACGCTGTCCAAATGCATCACGGGTGAAAACCGCATGACCAAGGGCGAGTTGTATATCTGCGGCAGGCAGATACGCGCGTCGTCCTATTCCATACGGGAATCCCAGGCGCTGGGGATATCGATCGTCCACCAGGAGTTCCAGCTTATGGAGGATATGACCGGCGTTGAAAACATATTCGTCGGCCATTACCTGACCCACGGCGGATTTATCGACTGGAAGCGCCTCAACAAAAAGGCGGCGGAGCTGATGGAGTTCCTGCAATGCGAGGTTAACCTGAGTGTGCCCGTCAAGCATCTGCGCACGGCCGAGAAGCAGATCATCCAGCTTGCCAAGGCGGTGCTCAGCGATTCCAGAGTGCTGATACTCGATGAGCTCACCTCCGTGCTGCAGGAGAAGGATATTGAGAACATCTTCCGGATTATCGGGCTCCTCAAGCGGCGCGGGATGGGCATCGTCTATATTTCCCACAGGCTGGACGAGATCATCCGCTGCTGCGATACCTATACCGTATTATGCGACGGCAGGTATGTGAACAGCGGCAGCGTGGCGGATATCAACAAGCAGCAGCTCATCAGGATGATCATCGGGCGCGAGCTGACGCAGGTATATCCGCCCATCAATACCGAAATCGGGGATACGCTTCTGGAGGTGCGCGGGCTCACGTCGAAAAGGGCGTTTCGCGACATCGGTCTGCAGGTCCGCCGGGGCGAGGTGATCGGCCTTGCGGGGCTGCTGGGCGCGGGCAAGACGGAGCTGGTGCACGCGATATTCGGAGACCACAAAGTCACGCGGGGGCAGATTTTTGTCAACGGCAGGGAGGTGCGCGTCAACTCCCCGCGCCAGGCCATTCGTCTGGGAATCGGGCTGGTGCCGGACGAGCGGCGGACGCTGGGGCTGAATATGGCGCTCGACGTCAAGGACAACACCACTCTCCCTTCCATGAGGCGCTTCCGCAAATGGGGCATTTTTCAGAACCACAAGGCCGAGCTCGGGGCAGCTTATGAGCAAAACAAGCAGCTGGGGCTCAATTACCATTCCCTTTGGCAGAACGTCAAGAAGCTTTCGGGCGGAAACCAGCAGAAGATCGTTATCGCGAAATGGATGCTGCGCGACTGCGACATCTTCCTGCTGGACGAACCCACGAGGGGCATCGATATCGGCGCCAAATTCGAAATCTATACGCTGATTAACGAGTTTACCAAGAGGGGAAAGGCGGTCATTCTCGTCTCCCCCGAACTGGAGGAACTGATGGGGCTTTGCAATAAAATCTACGTCATGTTCGAGGGCGGCATCATGGACGTGGTGGAGGGTGAACGCAAAACCCAGGAAGTTATGATCAACAGCTTATTGGGGGTGAACGAGAATGGATGATTTTCAATCGAAGGCAAAGAGGTTCAGCGGCGGAAGGAAGGCGTTCTTCCAGGAATGGATGATTCTGTTCCTGTTTATCGCGCTGGTGGCGGTCTGCGCAGCCACGAACAGCACGTTCAGGACCACCAACAACATCATGAATATCCTGCGGCAGGCGTCGTTTATCGCCATCATCGCGATGGGCGAGTTTTTCGCGATACTGACCGGGCAGATGGATATGTCCGTTACGGCCACGGTGGGCATGGTTTCCATATTTTTTGCGGGGTTTGCGGTCAAGATGGGCATTCCCATCGGCGTCGCGGGGCTTCTCGTGGTGCTTATGGCCACGGTGGTCGGCTTCATCAACGGCCTGCTGACCGTCTACGGCAAGATCCCCTCGTTCATCGCCACGCTGGTCGTCATGAACATCACGCGCGGGCTCAACTACATCTACTCGGGCGGGCTTCCCATATCGGGCCTGCCCAACGGGTTCAACTTTATGGGCGCGGGATATGTGGGCTTTGTGCCCTTCCCGGTAATCCTGATGTTTATTGTGGCGCTCATCCTCTATGTCATTACGACGCAGACCTCTTTGGGACGCAGCTTTTACGCCATCGGCGGCAATGTGGAGGCGAGCAAGCTTTCGGGCATCAACGTTCAGCTTGTGGGTGTGCTGGCCTTCGTGTTCAGCAGCGTCCTGACATCTATCGGCGCGCTGGGGCTGACCTCCAAAACACTTTCGGGCAACGTCACGCTGGGGGACGATCTGCTTTTCGACGTGATGACGATCGTGGTGCTGGGCGGAACGTCTTTGACAGGCGGGCGCGGCCGGATATTCGGCGTGGTGATCGCGGCGCTGTTCCTGCAGGTGATCAGCAACATGATGGTGCTGCTGGAGATCAACACCTATTGGCAATGGGTGGTCAAAGGCCTGATCCTGCTGACCGTGGTGCTGGTGGACTCCAACGCCAAGCGGGATTGAGAGGCCGGAGCAAAGAGGGTGCGACAGAACATGTACGGAAAACGGGTTTGGTTTTTCCCGGACGGCGAAAGGCCCCCCTTTGGGGAGAGTCCGCTCAGGGGGCATGAATCCTTTGTGGTGCTCAACCCCAACGAAACGGATGCGCACATCGTATTTACGCTGTACTTTGAGAACGAGCCGCCCCGGCGGTGTATCGGTATGACGGTGGGCGCGGAGCGCGTGGCGTGCTTCAAAACGCACGAGGCGGCGCACTTTGGCGAGCCGCTCCCGGTCTGCGTACAATACGCCGCCAAGGTGGAAAGCGACGTGCCCGTCATTGTGCAATACGGGAGGCTGGATCCCCGGCAGGTTAACCTTGCCTACTACACCACCATGGGTTTTTCGGAGGGATGACGCGATGAGCAGGCGTTTGGGCCAGCATGCCAGGCTCCGGCCGGACCGCATGGAGGAGTACAAAAGGCTGCACGCGGAGGTTTGGCCCGGGGTACTTTCCGCCATCAAGGCGTGTGGGCTTGAGAATTATTCCATCTACCTCAAGGGCGACGAGCTTTTCGCCTACTTTGAGTATACCGGAACGGATTTTGAAGCGGATATGCTTCGTATGGCGCAGGACCCGGCCACGCAGCGCTGGTGGACGCATACGCATCCCTGCTTTTTGCAGGCGGACGAACAGGAGTTTTACACGGATATGGAGGAGCTCTTTCATCTGGACTGACGGCGCCGGCATGGCGGCAAAAAAACTTATGCGATAAAGGAGCGATCAATGATGCATGGAGAAATCTGTATTCCCAGGGCCGAGTATCAGGAACGGGTGCAAAAGGCCGCCGCGGCGCTGCGGCGGGAAAAGCTTGACGCGCTTATCGTTAACTCCAACGAGGCGGATTACGCGAATGCGCGTTATTTTTCCGGATTTTGGCCGCTGTTTGAGCGCTGCGGCGTCGCAATCGCGGCCAACGGCGAGGCCGCGCTGATGGTGGGCCCCGAAAGCCGCGCTTTCGGGGCGGACCGCAGCCAATTGGACCGCGTGTTCGTGCTCAAAGCTTACCGCGAGGGCGCGGATCCTGCCTATCCTGAGCTCGTCGCGGATACGTTCAACGATGTCTTTAAGGCTCTGGGAGTAACGGGAAGCAGGCTGCGCATCGGCGTGGCGTCCTATCTGGATACCAGCGTGGCGCAGATGGAGGCTATCTGCGACGCCTTTCCCCAGGCGGAGATCGTGCGTGCCGACCACATCATGGTGGAATTGCGCTCCGTCAAATCTTCCAATGAAATCGCCTGCCTGAAGGAGGGCTACCGCATTGCCGAGCTCGCCACCCGGCAGGTCATCAGCGAGATCCGCCCCGGCATGACCGAGCTGCAGATGGTGGGCGTGGCGCAGCGCGTGGTGTACGAGAACGGCGCGGAATACGAGGGCCTGCCGATGTATGTGTTCAGCGAGGCTTCCACGCGGCACGCGATCTCGCGCTCCGGCTACCGCCGGTTTGAAAAAGGCGATATCGTACAGCTCAACCTTTCCGCCAAGATCGACGGCTATTCGGCCTCCATCGGTTACCCCATCGTGCTGGGCAAACTGGAGGGCAGGCGCCGCGAGGTCGTGTTGTTCGGCCTGGAGGCGCACAGATGGACGCAACGGCAGCTCAAGGCCGGCGTGATCGCCTCGGATGTGGCGAAGCGGTTTTATCGGTACTATAAGGACAACGGCTTTGCGGATAACTTCGTGTATGGGCCCATGCACGGCACCGGCCTCATCGAGGTGGAAGCGCCTTGGGTGGAGACGATATCGGATTATCCGTTCGCGCCGGGGATGTGCTTCCAGATTGACACGTTTATATCCACGGATACCTTCGGCGTCCGCTGGGAAAAGGGTGTAGCCATCACGCCGGACGGCGTGGATGTGCTTTCGGGTGAGATCGGCAAGCTGTACGAATTGGAGTTTTAAGGAGGGTTCCCGATGAAGCCGGTGTATGTGCTGCTGGGTGTGGACATGGAGACGGACGTAGGCAGCTTTACGCCCTTTTACGAAGGGGCGCAGCACGGGACGCCGCGCCTGCTCGGGCTGTTTTCCCGCAAGGGCGTTCGCGGCACGTTCTTCTTTACCGGCGACTGCGCGCGCAAGAATCCGGACATCGTCAAGCTGGTGGCGGAATCCGGCAATGAGGTAGGATGCCACTCCCTATATCATGAAACCGTGGGCGATCCTCTTTTTTCGATACCCGGCGTGGAGCCGCTGCTGCCGCACGAGGTGAAACCGCGCCTTGCGCTCGCCACGCAGTGGGTGGAGGAAGCCGGCGGCGTACGACCCGTATCCTTCCGCTGCCCGCGCCTGTGGGGGAGCACGGCCGTTGTCAACGCCCTTGAGGAGCTGGGCTACGAAAGCGACGCCTCGTATCCCATGTACTTTTACCGGCAGCAGTTTGCACCCTACCATCCCAGCCGGACGGATTGGACCAGGCAGGGGGACAGCCCTATCATGGAGCTTCCCAATTTTGCGGATATGACCATGCAGAGCCGGGATCCCGGCCTGGAACGCGACCGCGACCAGTGGCCGCTGTTCCGGACCGAGGGCGCGGAGTACCTTTTGGAACGCATCCGGCGGTACCTGGACTTCTGCGATGCGCGCGGTATACCGCGGTTCCTGTGCTTCTATATTCATCCGTGGGAGTTCCATCCCATGGCGGAATCCTATCACTTTGGCGAGGCGACGGTCATTCCCGACGCCTTCATTACGAAGAATTGCGGCGAGGGCGCCCTGCGGGAGATGGAAAAGCTGATAGACGGGCTGCTGTCTCTGGGCGCGGAATTCCATACGGCAAGGAAGTGTGCGGCGCTGTTCGGCTGATTGCGGTCGCCGGAAGATGCAAGGCCCATGGGCCGCCCGTAATAACAGGCCGGCGTTCGGCGGCTTGATCGCCTTGGTGGCGGCAGGGGCCTCCGCCCTGCTTTGGGGCATGGGTGGAAGGAACGGGGAAGGGGAGGCAGGCAAGTAGTCATCCCCACTGGAATATGAACCGGCCTGCTTTCGCTTCCGCATCTCCGCTTGTGTTATATCGAAAACTTCGGGCGAAACGATGGCGGGATGACTATTCTCCACGTAGTACGGGGGGAACATCGCCTCTATTAACTTTGCGCCGTCTGGTCAAAAAGTCCACTGTGAAGTACTTTTGCAGGATGACCTTATGAACCGATTGATCTCCACGTAGTTCGTTGCCGCTCCTTCCTCATGGTGAGCCGCTCCATAGCGTCGCGCGGGGATATGCCCTTAAATTCGGCGGCGCGGTTTTCCCGGACTAAAAGGAAACGTTTCAGCATATGGAGACATCCTTTATCGGGTTGCCTATATGATGTTTGAATTTAGGACAATGTTCCCATATGCTGAAACTATGCCCGCTTTGTCCGCCGCGCTTGGCCCGTATCCGTTGAGCGGCCTGCCTGGAGTTTGCCGCTATTTCGCGGATTTGGGAAGGGGCACGGGCGCGGCGGTTGTCTCCGCCGCCGTTTCGGCCGCCGCGGGCCGGGGCGTTTCGATGGCGGGTCCCGTCTCCCAGGCCGAATAGATATCGATCTGCCGGATCTCAAGGCCGGGATACGCGACGCGCACCCTGTAACAATCGCCCGTTTCCATCCGCACGTTGCAATCAAATATTCTCTCGTTCGGCTCCGCCTGTTCGCCGGCAAGAGAAGTTTCCAGCATTCTCCGGCCGTTTGCGAATTCGTTCCGAATCAGACTTGCGGCCGCATTCATGACCGATTCCCGGGTATTTTCATCCGGCTCCGTTAGAGGTGCGTCTCCGGCGGCCCCACTTGTTTGAGCGGCCAGCTTCTGGGCCGACTGGACCTTGCCGCTGACGGAGTCGAGCGTGACGCGGTAGAGCGGGTCATCATGGCGAAAGGCCTGCGCATCGTCCGCCGTAAATACCAGCACCTCATACATGCCGGTAGCCACGCCTTCCAGCTTATCATAGTGGCAGTTGAGCACCCTTTGCGCCAGATCGTCCCCAAACGCCGCTTTGATCATCTGCGCCGCGCTGTCGGCAGCCTCTATATAATTGATATCCGCGGCTGTGGGGGTGGCGGAATCTTCGCCCAGCACATCCATAGCCATATACGGTTTTCCACTCACGGGCTGAAAGAACGGCCCCGGGGAAACTTCCACCGCCGTTGCCGCGGGCGCGGGGGTGGCGGTCGCCTGGAGCTTTCGTTCCACATATACGGTCTTATTGTTTTCCTGCTTTTGCTTGATGCCGATCGCGCCCGTGAGAGCGAGCGCGCCCAGGCCGATCAGGGCCACGGTCACCACCGGCAGCCAGATTTTTTTGAGTATCCGCTTGAACTTTTCCATATCGCATCCTCCTGCCTTTTTGCGTATGGTATCCCGGCGATGTTATGGAGTTGGCGCGGAGTTGTTATGGGCTTGTAAAAACGTGACCGTGACGGCCGTTCCCTTTTCCGGCGCGGATTCGAACGAAAGGGAGAGCCCCAGCCGCTCCGCGATGCGTGCGCAGACGGAAAGCCCCAGCCCCGCGCCGCCCTCCCGGCGGGAGCGTGCGGCGTCGGCGCGGTAAAAGGGCTCGGCGATATGCAGGAGTGTCTGCTCCGCCATGCCGCAGCCGTCGTCGCGCACGACCGCGCGTTGCTCTGTGGCCGCAAGAGATACGCTGCCGCCCGGGCGGCACGCGCGCAGGGCGTTTTGCACCAGGTTGGAAAACAGCATGTACAACAGCGTGCCGTCGCTGCGCCAGACCGTGCCGCCCGCGTCGGCGTGCAGCGTAACGCCGCGCTCCGCGGCGGTCTGCGCGAACGCCGTCAGAAGCTCCTCAAACAGCGTTTTCAGCCCGACGTCGCGAAGCACGGGCTTGTCATGCCGCAGCCGCGCCAACGTCAGGAGCTTATCGGATACCTCCGCCAGCCTGGCGCTTTCTTTCTCGATCGTGAACAGCGCGCTCAAACGCTCATCCTCGGTGGTGTTGGCGCCCGCAAGATACTGCGCGTAGCCGTGGATCGCCGTGAGCGGCGTGCGCATCTCGTGCGCGAGGCCGTCTATGAACCGCTGGCGCGCCTGCGCCGCTTCGGTCAGATCTGCGATCTGCCGCTCGATGGTTTCCGCCATCCCGTTGAAGCTCTGCGCCAGTTCGCCGGTCTCGTCCCGGCTTTTCACGCTGACGCGCCTGCCGAGATTGCCGGCGGCGAGTTCGCCAGCCGCATGCGTCAGCGTGCGGAGCGGCTGGGTGAGCCGCCGCAGTACGAGTACCAGCGCCACGGACAGCAGCGCCGCGATCGCGGCGCTGCCGATAACCAGCGTGCGGGTCAGTGCGTTCGCCCGCGCGACCAGCTCCGTTTCGGCGCGCGCCGTGATGACCGAGTAGCCGGTATCGCCCGCGTTGCCCTCCACATACAGATACGGCACGCCGCCGGCCTCGTACAGCATCGCCGCCTGCTTCTCCCCCTGCTGCCTGCCCGGCGCGCCCTCCGGCGCCGGCAGGTTGGAGCAGACGGTGCCGTCCGCCGCGCGCAGGGCAAGCCGCAGGCCCTGTGCGTAAAAATATCCCGCGTAGCTTTGCCAGAGCCCCCGAACGGCCTCCTTTTCATCCGCGTTACGCGCCCGGACGGCCGCGATATCCTTCGAAAGCGAATCCGCGATAAAGCCCTGTTCGGCGTACGCGCGTTCCCGCTCGGCGGAAAGCGCCGCGCCGTAGGATTCGGCCGCCACCAGATACGTGCCCGCATAGAGCGCCAAAAGGAACAGCGAAAGCGACCACAGATAGATCTTCTGCCAGTATTTCATCGCGGCGTCTCCAACCGGTAGCCCAGCTTGTACACGGTCTTGATGCGGTCCGTAAGGCCCAGCTTCCTGCGCAGCTTCTGGATGTGCACGTCGACCGTGCGGGTATCCCCCGCGTAATCGTACCCCCAGGCGAGCTCCAGCAGCTTTTCGCGCGAGAGGGCCAGGTTCCGGTTGCGGATCAGCGTTTCCAAAAGCGCAAACTCCTGGGGCGTAAGCTCCACAGGCTCGCCCTTCCAATACGCTTCGCGGGAGGCGAGCTCCACGCGGGCGTCGTCGAGCGTGAACACCGTTTCCTGCCGCCTGGCCCGGCGCAGCACTGCGGCCACGCGCGCCACGACCTCCAGCGTTTCGAACGGCTTTACGATATAATCGTCCGCGCCCAGGGTCAGCCCCTCCACACGGTCGGCAAGATTTACCCGCGCAGTCAGGAATATGACGGGCACGTCGGGATCGGGCCGCAGCTTAATGAGTTCGGTGCCGCTGATTCCCGGCAGCATGATGTCGAGCAGGATCAGGTCGACGCCGCCGCTTTCAAGATGCCGCAGCGCCTGCGCGCCGTCGTATGCCCGAAGACAGGTGTGGCCGACGAGGGAAAGGTTGCGGTAGAGCAATTCGTTGATGGGCGGTTCGTCCTCCACGATCAGGATTACGGCCATCCGGTTCACCTCCCGCACAGTCTACCAGGAAGATGTAATCAAGTTGTAAAAGGACGCGGCTGCTCCTAAAATGCCGACTGAAAAATTTTTTCATTATTGCGTCAAAGATATTGTTGGTTTTCAAACAATTCGGTATAGTAAAGATAACTACTTTCTGGTGAGGGAATGGATATGAACACGGATGTTTTTACGCTTATAAAGCTCCACTATAACACGTTTACGAAATCGCAGAAAAAGCTGGCGGACCTGGTATTGAACGATCCCCGCTCCGTGCTTTATAAATCCATCACCGAACTGGCCGACGTCTGCAACATTGGCGATGCCACCGTTTCGCGCTTCTGCCGGGACCTCCAGTTCAAAAACTTTCAGGAATTCAAGCTGGCGATCGCTCAAAGCTTCTCCATGGAAGAAGAAACGCCGGATATCAACGGAAATACAATCAACAAACAGGATTCTATTTCGGTGATGGCAAAAAAAATACTTACTAAGGACATTGAAGCACTCAATGAGACATTTGAGCTCATGCATGAGGAACAGCTTCGCCAGGCGGTCGACTGGCTTGTAAAAGCTGGCCGTATTCTGTTTTTCGGCGTGGGCTCTTCCTACCATACCGCGCTGGAAGGCTGCTACAAATTTATGCGGATTACGTCCAAGGCCAGCATTTCGAGCGATACGCATATGCAGTATGTTACAGCGTCGCTCATGTCCGATAAGGATGTCGCCATTATCCTTTCATCCTCCGGCGCGACCAAAGAGACGGTGGACATGGCGCGTATAGCAAAGGAGAATGGTGCAAAAACCATTTGCCTGACGCGGTTCGTATCGTCGCCTCTTACGGAATTCAGTGATATTACGCTGATTTGCGGTACAAACGAGCGGCATTTTCAGGGCCAATCCCTTTCTGTGGAAATTGCTCAGTTATACCTGTTGGATATCTTGTATATGGAATTCTATCGGAGCACATATCCCCAATCCCGAAAAAACAGTGAAATTTCTTTATTTTTTAACAAGCGGCCTTAGATAGTGTCGTCAATAGCAATGTGATATAATAGAGGAAACCAAAGCGGGAGGTTTCCAAAGATGGCAAACGAGCAGCATCGGCACGACATAACAGACGCAGCATGGGCGGTTATCGAACCGCA
>Ga0255336_100454_pt1 | contig 64884 bp, 56 predicted proteins | sample MeOH1_35cm_T3_17_FD_189102 | JGI IMG/M metagenome (GOLD analysis project Ga0255336, IMG submission 189102) | Sandy soil microbial communities from University of British Columbia, Vancouver, Canada - MeOH1_35cm_T3_179 | ecosystem: Engineered > Artificial ecosystem > Sand microcosm > Unclassified ... | reverse complement strand
ACCCCGACCACGACCCCGACCCCGACCCCGACCCCGACGCCCACCCCGACCCCGACGCCCACTCCCGGCAGCTCGACCATGTCGTGCAGCACGCCGACCCAAACGGCCGGCGGCACCGCGAACGGCGTGATCAGCGCCGATACGCCGACCAGCGACGGCCTGCGTGTGTTCCAGAACAACGCCTCGTTCAAGCTGGCGATTACGACGAACGCCCCGAGCGCGGATACTGTCGTCTGGTCCGTAGCGGATTCGACTGGCGCGATCAAGACGCAGGGAAGTTTTGCAGTCAAGGCCGGCGTACAAACCGCGACGATTCCGTGTACGTCGACGTGGTCCGGCTACGGCGCGCTCACCGCGACCCTGCGCTCGAACGGCGGCACGCTGCCGAGAAGCGGCACGCGTCCGGTCGGCATCGCGACGTTCGGTGTGTTGCCGAATCTGAGTTCGGCACTGGGCACCGTGAACTATGCGCATCAGGATCAGCATCGCTTCGGCATGCAGGGCTTCAACGGCAACATCGCCGCGCTGCACGCGCTGGGCATCTCGTGGACGATCGACGACCGTCAGGTATCGGCCATGGAACCCAACGGCCCGAACACGTATACGCCGAACGTGAATGACCTCGATCCGTTCTACAAGGCCAATCCTGATCAGATGCGTATCGTGCGTCTGGACGGACTGCCGGCGTGGGACTCGAAGACCGGCCAGTTCAACGACAGCTACTATGCGCCGTCGAACATGCCTGAGTTCCAGACCTTCATGAGCAAGGTCGGTACGGACACGAGCCTGATTCGTGCTGCAAATTACCCGAACCAGCAGAAGAACTACTACCAGGTCACCTGGGAACCGAGCCTCGGCTGGGCGGATAGCGACGCGAACTTCGTCGCCATGTACAAGGCGGCCTATCAAGGCATTCACTCTACCGATCCGAACGCGGTGGTGATGGGCACCGGCAATCCTTTCGCCTCGAACTGCGACACCTGCACAACGGGTTATCTGCAGAAGTTCGGCGCACTTGGTTTGTGGAATTACATCGATGCAGTCGCAACGCATGGCTACTGGAATGCGGGTACCTACCCGTCCCATCCGCCTGAGTTGCAGGACTCGGATCCGGATCCGGCGAACCAGGCCAATGCGCTCGACAATCAGATGAAGCAACTGCGATCGGTCATGCAGGCAGGCAAGCCGAACATGAAGCTCTTCTTCACCGAAGCCGGCGTGAGCTACGATCCGGGCCTCAACTACGGTCCGAACGTGCCGTCGCAGAACCAGTTGTTCGCGCATGCGGCAGTTGGCGTGCGGGCGCACATCATCGTGCTTGGCGGCGGTGCGCAGGTGACGACGCTGTTCTACGGTCCTGACTATCCAGGCGAAGTCGGCTACGGATCGTTCTTCGATCTGAACGACGCACAAGGCGCCTTCGGTGCGACGAACCTTTCGCCGAAGCCTGAAGCGATGGCCTTCGCAACGATGACGCGGGTTCTCGACGGCACGAATACGCTGGGCCGCATCAAGAGCGCACCGTCAGGAGTCTTTGCATATGCGTTCCAGCAACTGGGGAACGGCAAGGTCGTGACGGCGGCGTGGACGCACAGCAACGCGCAGTGGCCGGCGAGCAACGGTGCGTATAGCCAGACGTATTCGACCGGCTATTCGCTCCAGGTCGACAATGCCGGCACGTCGGGCAATGTGACCAAGATCGACGGTTACGGCAATGTCAGCACGGTTGCCTACACCAACGGCCAGGTCGCGCTCACGCTCACCGAAGTGCCGCAGTACATCGTGTCGAACAACGCGACGGTCGCCAAGGCCAACGCCACTGTTCCGCTCGGATACACGGGCCAGTAAATGGCGCGATAAGCAGTCCGGTAGCAGTTCAATAAGCGCAGAAAACGATCGACGCGCCGCTGATGTGAATGGCGGCGCGTCGATTGCGCATTTGCAATGCAGAAACACCCGGTGTCGCGCTGACGCATTTGCTCAAGCCGATCACATCCGATCGTACTCCCTCCAGCTTCGCGAGCGGCGCTTATTGCTGCGCGTTCAGAACTTCGACACCCTTATCCGTAAAGAACGCAAGCCCTGCGCCGAGCATGGCGTACTGGCTCCTGATCACCGGCATATCGTGCGGAGCCGCTTCACGTAGCGCCGCAAGATAGTTGGGCGTGAATATGCGATGCCAGTTGGCGGCAAGCTGATTCGCCGAACCTATCGTCTCGTGATGCGAGGCACCCCAATTCACCCGCAGCGGAAAGTGAACGAAACGCGCGGCCTGCTTCGGGTCGCCCTTCAGCGCGGCGAAATAAAAGCCCTGGGCCCGCGCCTCGAATGCTTGGTCGGATTCGTCGGTGATCATGCCGTACAGGTGTTCCGCATTCGCATCCGCGGACGACATGGTTTCGAGGGATAGCCTGACCGGCCAAGTCTTTACGCCGCCGCGCCAGGTGCCGGCGAGGCCCACGCTATTGGCAAAATCCAGCGGCTGGTCGCCGTTCGATCCATTGCCCACGAAGTGCAGATCGAACGCCCCATTCGCTTCCTGCAATGTCAGTTGGGCGCCGGATTGTCAGCCGGTCAGTGCAATGTCCTTCAGGTAGCGGTAGTAGAAGTAATGTCCTTTGCCGAGGTTTTTTCCTCGCAGAACAAGCGTCATGCCGATCTTCGCTTCGCCCACCGTGCCGGCGTACTCCACTCTGGTTGCGTGTTCAGCGTCCGCGAAGGCGGGGTGATTCAGGCCTGTCGAAATCGTCAAGAGGGTGGCAACGGTTGCGATCGTGCGTCGCCGCGTCAGGCCACGAAGGCGCAATCGAAGTGTGTTCATGCAACGTCCTGTTAGCGGGAGTCACGAGGCTAGCATGAACGGCAGCGCTGAAGGATCGCCTCGGTGCGGGCCACCGCGCTCCTGCTCGCCCAAAGCAGGTCAGAAGCAAGGTCAGAAGCGGGCCAAAAGCCGGCCAAAAGCCGGCCTGCACGATCAACGCGGCTACGCGACGCTCGCCATCGCCTCGCGGATGAACGCGAGCACAGACTCATCCGCCTCTCGTCGGGCGACAGATACTTTTCGTAGATCAGCAGTTTTGTTTCGCTGAAGGCGGTCAACACATAGTCGCGCGACTGAGTCGAAACCTCGCAAGTTCTCCCACTTTCAACAGCATTCGAGCCTCCGGTCAGTGTGCGGGTTGGAGCGTAGAACCTTACGCGACGTGAGGGTCAAGGGGGACAAAGGGAACAAAGGCCGGCTCCGGGCGACCCGCGAAACCCGGGGCATGGCATATTGGTGGCCATAGTCATCAACAGGAGCTCGCCATGCGCATCCAGACGTCTTTCCTCTTCGATCTCGACGGCACCCTGGTCGACAGCGTCTACCAGCACGTTCTAGCCTGGAAAGAAGCGCTCGACAGCGAGGGGATTCCCTTGTCGGTATGGCGGATTCACCGCAAGATCGGCATGAGCGGCGGGCTTTTCACCCATCAGCTTCTGCGGGAAACGCACGGCGAAATCAGTGCCGAGCGGGTCGAGCGCCTGCGTCAGGCCCACGCCGCGGCCTATCAGCGACTGCGCGCGCAGGTGTGCCCGCTGCCGGGCGCCCGGGCCTTGCTCGACGCGCTGACGCAAGCCGGAACGCCGTGGGCGGTGGCGACCAGCGGCCGCATGGAAACGGCGGCGCTCAATCTGGCGGCGCTAGGTATGGATCCCGCGAAGGCGGTCGTCGTCACGCGCGACGACGTCAAATATGCAAAACCGGATCCGGATCTGTTCATCGCCGCAGCCGAACGGCTCGGCGTGCCGGTCGAAAATACGGTGGTGGTCGGCGACAGCATCTGGGACATGCTCGCGGCGCGACGCTGTCGCGCGCTGGGCGTGGGTTTGCTGTCGGGCGGATACGGCACGGAAGAGCTCGAACGCGCCGGCGCGCTGCGGGTCTACGACGACCCCGCCGATCTGCTGGAGCATCTGGACGAGGTTGCGTCGCGGCCCTAAGGGCCGGCTCCATCTCGCGGATTTTCCCGTCACGCTTTAGCGCTGTCGTTGATACTATATAGTTCAGGGGAATACCGAGTTGGGAACCAGCGTGAGAGAATCCGCCCTATGAGCGGGTAAGCGGCACGCGGATGTGTTCCTTGCACGAACACACGGAAAAGCCTGATGCGGCAAAGCGGGGGCGGGCAGGCAATGGCCGGGGCGTCGGCGGCCTCTCGTATCAGGGGGCGCCACCCCGCGGCAGGGCTTACGGACTCGCCTGTTCTTCCGGCTGGTGGCCTGCTGCGGCCAACCTCCGGCGGCGGTGCGACCAACCACGTGAATATATGAACAACTTTATCCGACCACCTGTTCTGTACCCGTCATCGGTTGTTTTCGTGGATGACAACGACGGCTACCTGGACGCCCTGCGGCGTTTCTTTCCGGATGCCGCGACCAATCTGTTCTTCACGCGGCCTCAAACCGCGCTGGCCTTCATCCGTCAGCATGCTCGCGAGAATTCACTGGAGTTTGCCCCGGCGTCGGCCTGCGTGAGCGAGACGGGCTTCGAGCGCTACGTGGAAAGCTCGGCGGAGCGGGATATTCTGGCCCGCGGTTCCCGCTTCGCGGAAGTGGCGGCGGTAGTGGTGGATTTCGACATGCCGGGCATGAGCGGCGTCGAGTTCCTCTCCTCCATCTCCAATCTGCGCTGCGCGAAAGTGCTGTTGACCGGCGTGGCGGACGAGACCGTCGCGGTCAAAGCGTTCAATGCCGGGATCGTCGATCTATACCTGAGAAAAACGGATATCGATTCCGCAAACCGGCTGGCCCATTTCCTGAAAGATGCCAAAAACAGGCATTGCTCGGAAGGCGGCTGGCTGGCGTTGGGCGATAGCGGCACGGTGTATTGCGATCCGAGAACGCGCAAGGTCATCGACGAGCTGGTGGCCGCGCACGGTATCGTCGAATACTACTGGCGCCCGGAACAGGACGCCATTCTGATGTTCGACCGTGCCGGAAACCCGAGCGTTTTCGTTGCCTGGGCCGAGAACGACTGGATCTCCCAAGGCGAAATCGTCGCGGACGAGGACGGCCCGGCCGACCTGTTGAAGCAGATGGCGGTGCGCGAGGTGATGCCGGTATTCTGGCCGAATCTGGCCTACCGCTCCGGCATGAACTTCAGGACGCTGACGCCGCAGACCATTCCGGGCTGGGAAGACGTGTTCTATAGCTGGACCCCGATCGATGCCGCCGAAGTGGGCATGGACCTCGTAACATTCGCGCAATGGCGCAATGAGCGGAATCGCTAAAGCTGGCCGATACGTTGAGCCACATGTACGCTATTCCGACTGCCTTCGTGTCCGCGATGTTCGTAGTGTTCGGCCTGTACGTACTGATCACGCAAGGGGCGACGCGGCTATTCACGCCATTCATCCTGATGTGCGCGGCAACCTTCGCCTGGCAAGGCACATGGACGCTGCTGTTCCAGACCGACAACCCGCAGACCGCGGAACTGCTGGTCAGATGCGGCTATCTGTTCATTCTCTTTCTGCCGACGACCTTCTATCACTTCGTCACGGAGGTGGCGGCGCAGCGCCGTGAGCGGCCGTTGCTGATCGCGTCGTACGGTCTGTGCTTTGTTCTTGCGATATTGCTTCCCGGCAACGAAGTGGTGGCCGGCTATCGGCACTTCTTCTTCGGCTACTATCCCGTGGCCGGGCCGCTGCATCCCTTGCATGTGGTGCAGACCGTGTTGCTGGCCGGGCGCAGCGCGCAGCTTCTGCTCGCCGCGCGCCGCAACGCGGAGGGGCACGCGCGCAGACGCCTCGATCTGTGTCTGGCGAGCCTTTGCCTGTATTCGTTCGCGGCGGCGGACTACGCGGTCAACTACGGTGCCCGGTTCTATCCGCCGGGCGTCCTGTTCATCGGCCTGAGTCTCGCGCTTCTGGCGATCACCATCGTCCGCTATCACCTGATTCACCCGTACGCCGTCGCGGCGACCATCGCGCACGAGATATCGACGCCGCTCGCGACCATCGGTATGCACGCCGACGAAATCGCCAGCGTCTGGGACCACGTGTTCAAAGGGTACCGGATGGCCGTCACGCATGGGATTTACGACGATCACGACGATTCCGGCCAATCCGAACGCATCAGCCAACTGGCGAGCGCGATCCGGCGCGAAGTTTCCGGCACCAGCGCGATGGTCGAGATGGCGCTCGCGTCTTTCACGCTCGACCGTCTGGACCGCAGCCGCTTCAGCCGCCATTCCGTGCGGCAATGCGTGGCGTCGGCGCTGGAGCGATATCCGTTCAATAGCGACGAGCGGGCGCGCGTCACGGTGATGCCCATCGACCCCGCCCTGGCCTTTTCAGGTTCGGACACGGTGGTGGTCTTCGTGCTGTTCAACCTGCTGAAAAACGCACTGCATGCGATCAGCGTGGGCGGCGATGGTCAGATCACGATCAGTGCCGTGCAGGACCGGGACTTTTGCGTGCTGCAATTCCGTGACACCGGGCCGGGTATCGCGCGCGACGTGCTGCCTTACATCTTCGACGCCTTCTTCACGACCAAGCGGCACGGCAGCGGCGCGGGCATGGGGCTCGCGTTTTGCCGTCGCGCCACGGAACTTCTGGGCGGGAGTATCGATTGCAGTTCGATACAAGGCGCGCACACGACCTTCACCGTACGGTTGCCGGTGCCCGACTCACCGGCCGACCGCGCACTGCGCAAGACGCCGGCCCGTGCGCCGCATTAGCGTCGGCGCTCACCGCCAGCAGGCGCCGGCACCGCATGGGCGGACAGAAAACGGCACACCTCGCCGTGCAAGCTCCGCACGCCGGGGCTCGATTCCATAGCGCGCCAGCATCCATGCACGAGGCCGGCGCCGATCCACAACTGCGCTTCTCCGCCGGCTGCGCTGATACGCCCGGCAAAGACGCGCGCGTCGTCTCGCAACGGATCATGCTCGGCCGCGATTGCCAGGGTCGGCGGCAAGCCGTCGAAGCGCGTCGCCTCCAGCGGGATCGTCCATGCAGGGTAGGGCCGGTGTGCGCCCCAATATTGATCGCGGAATGCATGAATATCCGCCAGCTTGAGCATGGGGGCGTGCGCTTCGGTTTCGCGCGCGGGCGGCTGAGGCTCGGTGCCGAGCATCGGATAGACCAGCGCGAGCCCGCGCACGCCTTGAATGCCGTCGTCGCGCAGGCGCATCGCCACACTGGCCGCGAGCGTGGCGCCGGCGCTGTCGCCGGCCAGTTGCAGCGTGGCGCCGGCCCGCAAATCGAACGGCAAGCGGCTCTTCAGCGCGGCGAGCGTGACTGCCAGGCAATCGTCGTGCGCGGCTGGGGCGCGGTGTTCGGGCGCGAGCCGGTAGTCGACCGCGATCACGTCGAGTCCGGTGTCCGCGGCAATGCGCGCGGTTACGATCTGATGGCTATCCAACGAGCCGAGCACGAAACCGCCGCCGTGAAAGTACAGCACGGTGCCACGCGTCGCTTCGTGAGCGCATGCACGGTTGCGGTACAGCCGTAGCGCGATCGCATGGCCGGCGCCGGATTGGAACGCCGCGTCCTGTGTCGTGACGTCTTGGGGCAGCGCGGGCGTGAACGCCGCCGCGTACCGTTCGTAAATCTCGCGCTGTTCGGGTGGTGACAGCGAAGCCGAATGCCCCGGATAAATCGCGGCGGTTCTTTCGATGAACGCGGCAATTTCCGGCTCAAGCATGCTCGGGCCCACCCGGCTTTGTTCCGGCGGGCAAGCCGATCACGCGGCCGGCAAATCTGGCCGGTGGCAGGGCGGCATGCGCGTCGGCCAATGCCTGCACGTGCGCGGCGACATCCGGATCGAACGCGGCGGCGCGCGGGCCGCCGGTATCCACATGCAGCAGCATCTGCTCGCCTGCGGCCACCGGCTCTCCGCTGTCGCCGGCAAACATCTCGAGGTATAGATGCAGCCGCTTTGCATCGTGCCCGAGCAAGCGCATGTCGACGCGCACCTGCGCGCCATCCTTGATTTCATGCAGATAGTTGACGTGCGCTTCGAGCGTGTAGATAGAGCGCTGGCGTTCTTTGCGTACTGCGTCCGGCAAACCGATCAGGTCGATCAGCGCGTCGGTCGCGAAGCTGAAGATCAGCATATAGAACGCGTCGCGCAAGTGGCCGTTGTAATCGACCCATTCGGCCCGCACCGTATCGCGATAGCAAGGCAGGGCAGCAGGTTGCGGCATCGGCAATCCTCTCGAACATTCGTATCAAAGGCGTTCGCCGGCGGCGAATGTGCCGCCAGCGCTTCGGCGCAGTAGCGTGTCTTACAGCTCACAGCTCACAGCTCACAGCTCACAGCTCACAGCTCACAGCTCACAGCTCACAACTCACAGCTCACAGCTCACAGCTCACAGCTCTCGGCATCACTCCGCGGGCAGCAACCCATGCCGCGCCTTCGCCTCCGCGATCGCCGCCTGCACGCTCGTAATGCAATCGTCGCGGTAACGCTCCAGCTGCTTGATCGACCGCGGGCCGACCTGTTCCGCCGTGCCGTCCACGACCCGGTCGATCAGTTCATCCGTCAACTTCGGCGCGACCAGTTTAGTCCAGGGCAGCTCCAGCGCCGGTCCGAACTGTTGCATGAAGTGGCGCATGCCGGCATCGCCGCCAGCCAGCGTGTAGGTGAGGAAGGTGCCCATGAACGACCAGCGGATGCCCGCGCCGAAGCGGATCGCGTCGTCGATTTCGCCGGTGGTCGCCACGCCTTCGTTGACCAGATGCAAGGCCTCGCGCCATAGCGCTTCGAGCAGGCGGTCGGCGATGAAACCCGGCACTTCCTTGCGCACGCGCAGCGGCCGCATCGACAGAGCACGATATACCTGTTGCGCGGCGTCGAGCGTTTCCGGGGCGGTGCTTGCGCCGCCCACCACTTCGACGAGCGGCAGCAGGTACACCGGATTGAACGGATGGCCGACAATGCAGCGCTCCGGGTTCACCGCTCGCGCGTAAAAGTCGCTTGGCAAGAGCCCCGACGTCGACGAAGCGATGATCGCATCCGGCTTCGCGGCGCGGCTGATCTGTTCGTGCAACGCGAGCTTCAATTCCTCGCGTTCCGGCGCGCTTTCCTGAATGAAGTCCGCCTTCCCGACGCAGGCTTCGATCGTGTCGACGAAGCGCAAGCGTTCGGGCGACGCGCCCGCGGCGAGGCCCACGCGCTGCAGCGCCGGCCAGGCGTTGGCGATGTTCTCGCGCAATTGCTTCTCGGCGCCCGGCGCCGGATCCCACGCGACGACATCGAGCCCGTGGGCGAGCGCGCGCGCCACCCAGCCGCTGCCGATCACGCCCACGCCGATTGCCGCGAATGTTTTGATATCGACGATCATTGCCATTGCTGACGTTTCCTTTGCCTGTGTGTTGTCGGGTTCCGATGCGCGTTGCCATCCATGCAACGCGCCTGTCGCACGATCACGCGTACTGTCCGGCCGCGCGCCGCTCCAATTGACGCTCGCCGCGCGCGGGCAGGCCCAGCTTGCCGCGTCCTTCGGCGGGCGTCAGCGCGCGTGCGCCGAGCCGTTCGATGATTTCCACCGCGCGTTGCACCAGCGTGCCGTTGGTTGCGGGCACACCTTTGTCGAGCCAGATGTTGTCTTCGAGGCCGACGCGCACGTGGCCGCCGAGCAGCATCGCCTGCGCGACCATCGGCATCTGCATGCGGCCGATGCCGAAGCCCGCCCATTGCGCGCCGGGGGGCAGGTTGTCGGCCATTGCTTTCATGGTCGTGGTGTCGGCGGGCGCCCCCCAGGGAATGCCGAGACAAATCTGAAAGAGCGGCGGCGCGTCGAGCAAACCTTCCTTGAGCAGTTGCTTCGCGAACCACAAATGGCCGGTATCGAAGATCTCCAGTTCCGGCTTGACGCCGAGATCCTGAATGCGCTGCGCGCCGGCCCGCAATTGCGCGGGCGTCGATACATAGATGTAGTCGCCGTCGCCGAAATTGAGCGTGCCGCAATCGAGCGTGCAGATTTCCGGCAGCAACTCCTCGACATGCGCGAGGCGCGTCAAGCCGCCGACCAGATCGGTGCCAGCGCCAAAGCGCATGGGGTCTTCGCCGGGGCCGATCTCCAGATCGCCGCCCATGCCGGCCGTCAGGTTGATGATCACGTCCGTGCCCGACGAGCGAATGCGGTCGACCACCTCGCGATACAGCTGCGGATCGCGGCTGCCGCGGCCGGTTTTCGGATCGCGCACGTGGCAATGCGCGACGGTGGCGCCGGCCTTGGCGGCTTCGATGGCGGCCTCGGCGATCTGTTTCGGCGTGACGGGAATGGCGGGATGCTTGCCGACGGTATCGCCTGCGCCGGTGACCGCGCAGGTCACGATGACTTCATGATTCATGCGTGCTAATTCCTGTGGATTGAAATGCGCGACTGGCCGGGTCAAAGACCCAGATAAGCCTTCACCGCGGGCAAGCCGTCCTTGCCGTCGTAGGTCTTCACGCCGGCAAGCCATGCGCCGAGGACTTGCGGGTTCTTCTTCAGATACGCCTTGGCGGCGTCGGCGGGCTTTTCCTTGTTCATGACCGATTGCATGACCACGTTTTCGAGCTGCGTCGAAAAGCGCAGATTGCTCACGAGCTTGCCCGCGTTCGGGCAGCGCGTCAGATAGTCGGGGGACGTCAGCGTGTACACCCGTGCTTCGCCGTCGTTGGGACCGAATACGCCGTCGCTGCCGGTGAGGTACTTCATATCGATCTGGATGTTCATCGGATGCGGTTCCCAGCCCAGAAAGACCACCCACTTCTTCTCGCGGATCGCGCGATCCACCGAGACGAGCATGCCCGCTTCACTCGATTCGATCAGCTTGAAGCCGCCGAGGCCGAACTGATTGTTGGCGATCATCTTCTGGATCGCCGCGTTCGCGCTGCTGCCGGGCTCGATGCCGTAGATCTTGCCGTCGAGCTGGTCGCGGTGTTTGGCGATGTCGGCGAAGGTCTTCAGGCCCGCGTCGTATTCGTAGCTCGGCACGGCGAACGTGGCTTTGGCGCCGGTCAGGTTGGGCGGTTGCAGCACCTGGATCGATCTGGAGTCGACGAACGGTGCGATCGCCTTTTCCTGCACCGGCCACCAGTAGCCGAGCGACACGTCCAGCTGCTTGCTCTTCAGGCCCGCAAACGAGATGGGCACGGAGGCGACGGTCGTCACCGGCTGATAGCCGAGCCCTTCGAACACGGTCGACGCGAGCGCGGTCGTCGAAGTGATATCGGTCCAGCCGATATCGGCGAAATGCACCGTGCGGCAGGCAGCCGAATCCTGGGCGAAGGCCGGCTGCGCGGTAACGGCGGCGGCGACGGTGGCCGCGAGACAGGCAAGATGGGCAAGCGCGCCTTTAATGCGTAACTTCATGATGTTCCCTCTTCTGACACGTTCAACAGCGTGTTTCGAACCGGGCCGCGCCCGGGTGGATGAAACCAGGCGAAGCGGCCCCCCGGACATGCGATACGGCCTGGGTGATGCCTGAACTGCACGATGACGTAACGTTAATGCCCCATATTCCGGCCAAAGCGACCGCCAGCGACCCGTTCTTGCTTCCACGCGACTATGAGGGAAAACCTCGGTTGCCTCTTCTTGCGGTGCAACAGCGGTGGATGCGGCATTTTTGGCGTGCCTTGCCGGCTCGCGTGCTGCTTGCTACGCTCGCCGCAAGCCCGCGTCCGCCCGCGTTTTCCGTCTCCTGATCGAGTCTTTGCACGATGCCCGAAGATATGTCGTTCCTCTTGCTGCCGGGCTTTTCGGCTATCGGCTTCATGTCGGCGGTGGAGCCGTTGCGCGTGGCCAACCGCTTTCAGGGCGATCTGTACCGCTGGCGCATTCTGAGTGTCGACGGCGAGCCGGTGGCCGCCAGCAACGGCATTTCCATCAACGCCGATGCCGCCGTCGCCGACATGGACCCGCCGCGAACGCTCTTCGTCGTCGCGGGCTTCGAGCCGCTCGCCTGCTATACGCGCGCGCTGGGTGATTGTCTGAAGCGTTTCGACCGCGCGGGAACGACGCTCGGAGGAATCGACACCGGCAGCTTCGTGCTGGCGGAAGCCGGACTGCTGGGCAGCACGGACAGCGTGACCGTGCACTGGGAAGCGCTGTCGGCGTTCCGCGAACGCTATGCGTCGCTCGCCGCGAGCCAGGAACTGTTCGAAATCGGCCCGCGACGCATTACCTGTGCGGGCGGCACCGCGTCGATCGACATGATGCTCGACCTGATCGGCCGCGAGCATGGCGCCACTCTGGCCTCGGCGGTCTCTGAGCAATTCGTGGTGAGCCGGATCCGCCAGCGCTCGGATCATCAGCGCATGGAGATCGCCGCGCGCTATGGCGTGCACAACCGCAAGCTGATCCAGGTGATCGGCGTAATGGAACAGCATATGGAAGAGCCGCTCGCGCCGGATCGGCTCGCGCAGGAGATCGGCGTGACGCGGCGGCAGCTCGAGCGGTTGTTCTGCGCTTCGCTGAAGGACACGCCGACGCATTTCTATCTGCAGTTGCGCCTCACGCGCGCGCGCGAGCTGCTGCAACAGACCGATATGTCGATTACGTCGATTTGCGTGGCGTGCGGATTCGAGTCGCCCTCGCATTTTTCGCGGACCTATCGCGCGCGCTTCGGCGCGAGCCCGAGGAGCGACCGGCAGGGAACGGGCGGAAGGAACGCCGCCGAACTGGCGCCGTCGCAGGCAAGAAATCCTGCCGCGGCGACGCAATTGTGCCGTTTGGCGCAACAGTGAATTGGTTGATTGGGGGTTTACCCTAGATACCCTGACTCCTAGACTGTGTCCATCCGCTGCAGACAAACAGGTTTGCAGCGTGGCAAAAACAATCTCTGGAGGTCCTTATCATGAAATCCCTGATCGAAGCTGCTGTCATCGCCGCACTCATTTCCGCACCGCTCGCCGCTTTTGCTCAATCGAATCAGCCGGTTACCCGCGCTCAAGTGCGCGCCGAACTGATCCAGCTGGAAAAGGCCGGCTATAACCCCGCCACCGCAAGCGATCCCCAATACCCGGCCGATATTCAGGCTGCCGAGGCACGCGTCGCTGCACAGAATGGCGCCGCTCAAACCAGCGGTTACGGTTCGGCCACGAACGGTTCGTCGCAGGCTGGCAGCCGTTCCGAAACGACCCACAGCTCCTACTCGGCTCCTGTCGTCAACTACAGCCACAACTGATCGCGGCGTGAGTACGTCATAGCTCGCGGCATCCGCGTGTGAGGCAGCCGACCAGATTGGCTGCCGGCACATGGCGATCACGACGACTGGCGTACTGGCGACGTTTCGGTTGCTGCTGAGCCGGCCAGTATCTGATCGATGACTCGCTGATTCCCGAGAGAGTTCTCTAGCGGGAAAGCGAGTCTTTCGGTTTCTCCGCTTATATATTCGCCTGGCGGTTGAGTGATGTCCGCAGGCGGGAACCGATATCCGTAGTAGAGCGAGTGAGCGTTCTTCATCGCGCCATCGCGCGTCACCGCTTGGTCAACATGAAAACGCCCGCCGTCCCGTTCGCGGGTTGCCATGGGTTTCGGAATTTTCGCCCCGCGACGGTAGCGGAGACGGATCGCATCGATCAAAGCTCGCGCGGCTGGAGACGGGCTGCCGGTCGAGCACGTGGTCAAGCCGATGTCGCGTCGCGTGTTGGGTAGCTTGACATCGAGAATCGCCAGTTGGCCGGACTGAATGTCCAGTTGCAAGTGGTGCGCCGACAGCGCGGCGATCATGTCCGTATCGAACGGCAGCCCGCGAATCGCCGCCAGGTCCGCCGTTTCGACACTTGGTTCGGGTGGCTTGACTTTCATTCGCCTGAATTGCGTTTCGAAGAGCGCAAGAGCCGGTGCGTTGCTGCGCGGCAGGATCCACTGTGCGTCGCGCAGGTCCATGATGCTCAGATCGCGCGCGTGAGCGAGCGGATGATCGCGAGCAGTGCCATGTCGGACGACATCAGTCGCTCGTTTTTCGGGCCGCTCGCAGCGTCTTTCTCCCGTAGCGCGCCAAGAATGAAGTCCATGTCGTCGGCGCGCAGGTTCGCGACGAGCGCTCCTAAGCGCTTTCGTTCGCGATGGTGCGCACGCCTGGATTCTCCCTCATCATCCGTGCGATGGCTTTCGGCAGGATCAGCGTGCGTCCTGGCGGCAATGCACCAACTGTCACGGTGTCCGGGATCTGGTCATGCGTTGCACGCGATGTCGTCGGGCACATGCCTCAATTCGTTCAGCGCGCGACGCACGCGCAGCAGAAACGTTTCATCTTCTGTGGTGAGAAGGATGCCGCGCAGGCCGCGACGAAACAAAGTCAGGCCGGAGCCGCTTTCCAGCACGCGAATCGCCGTGCTCACGGCCGGCTGGCTGATGCCGAAGGTCCTGGCTGCGCTAGGCATGTGCCGATGGCGGGCGAGCGCGGCAAACAGTTGCAGCCGCCGCGTGTTGAGCAGATAGGCCGGCAACGCGCCTTCCGCCGCGGGCGGCCGGCGTGCCTGCCTCGCCGAGCACCACTGCGCGAGTTCTTCCAACTCGGCAAAGATCCGCTCGCAACGTTTCAGAATGGCCCGGCCAACCGGTGTCGGAAGCATGCCCGAGGCACCGCGGACAAAAGGCGGCTCGCCGAGCGCCGACTCGAGTTCCTGGGCAGAACATGTGATGGCCGACTGGGCGCCGCGCGTTGCGCAGGCTCCGCCGGGCGTGCCGGTCGGCTCACTTGCGGTGAGGGGTGAGGCGGAACTCGGTTTCCAGCAATTGAGCGAACTGATGCACTTGCCCGGCGTCGATGTCGTGGGAACCCTTCCGCCTGATATTCAGCTCGTTACTGTTTGTTCCGCCGCGGTCTGCGCCGCGTCCGCGCAAGCATTCGTTTCGTTTCTGGCCTCACCCCGTGCGGCGGCCGCGAAGCTTGCGCACGGCATGGAGCCGGCGTGAACTATCGGGACGCGAGCTTCTAGTAGGTTGCGCTCAACCGCTCAGTTGAGCGACGAGTTGCGACAGGCGCGCAATCCGGTAGCTATACAACGGCTCGTGTGGACAGTTTTTCAGATGCTCGACGCGATCGCGCCAGTAGGTCGGTGGGAAGGGCTCTTTCGGCGAGCAAGCGACGACGCGTTCCAGATGAACGAGTTCTCTTTCGAACAGGTGGTGATGCATGCAATGAATTCCCCGTGGAATGGCCAATGTATTCCGCTCGCGACGTCGCTAACAATCTGACGCCGCGTAGGGCTGGTAAAACTGCAATGCGGGTGCCGCGGTCAGAACCGTCTGAGCGCACGGCGAATCATGGATTGATCTTCTGCGCTTGCCGCAGTTGACCGAAAGTACGAGCCGCCGCTGCTTATCCCCGAAGGGGCAACGACGGCCGAACCCCGCAGCGGTTCGTCCAGTGCATGGCCAGACGAATCCGTTATCCCGGTGTCCCGCGTGGGGGCGCGCTTCTCTGTGGAAGCGTTCGGTTGCCATGCGTGGACACACGACAGACACCACTACAACAACGGCACGACCCTCTGTTAATTCGCGTCCAACGACTGGTGTCGTTGGAGTCGATCGTCGCGTCAGCAATTCTGGGTTCGATGTGTCGAACATGTTGCAGCGCGCGATCTTTCTGGTCTCTCAGGCTCCCCGGCTACTCGGACATTTCATTGCGCGTTCCGCGCGATGCGGGTGGAACGCGTTTCTGGTTGCGTCGCACTGCTATCGCCGGTCGGGATTGGACGCCAGGCGACAGCTGAATCGGAACTACTTTAGCAATGATCGTGCCAAGCTGGAATCCGCATAGGAGCGGGCCCATGGGTATGTGGGTCGGGCGGGACTGGACAATTCCGTCCGGCAATTTCGGCGAAATTGGACGATTTCGTCCAATTGGGTGTTTGTGGCGAATGAAAGGGCGATTTCGTCCGCATGGACGAAAACGACCGGCGCCAAGGGAAGTGGGAGGGCGCGCTCAAGGCGCGCGTGGGTCGGCGCGGCAATCACATAAAGGCGTCAATGATCCGTTCATGGAATTGCCGCGCCCGCCGGTTACGACTGGAGGTTGACCTTGCTGTAGGTCAGGCGGCTGGGGCGCACTTTCATTCGCACGAGCGACACGAGGAAGCTGAAACCGGCCTGGTTTGGATCGATCACCGGCACATAGACACCCAGGGCCTCGCTGAGCAGCGTGGACACGCGGCTCGCCACGTCCACGAAACCCGTGCAGCCGAGCAGAATGGCCTGCGCGCCGTCTTCCTTGATCGCGGCCATGGCCGCTTCGAAGGTGCGTACCACCACGACGTCGATGTTTTCGAGTTGCGCGACCGGGCAGTCGATCGCCCGGATCGAGGCGAACGTGTCCTGGATGCCATAAGTCTGCGGGTGAGCGCGCTGCATGGCGAGCGTGCTTTGCAGGATCGTGACGATGGAGAACCGCTGGCTGAGCGCGAGCGCGGTAAAAGCCGAAGCCGGAAAACCACCGATGATCGGAATGTCGATCACCTCGCGCGCCGCTTCGACGCCGCACATATCGAAGTCGGTCAGCCAGATGCCGTCGAAGCCGTCATTCGCGATCGACTGCGCGAGTTCGACCACCGGCATGCCGTTCTGCAGCCAGTTGGTCCGGTTCTCGATATCGGGATGCCCTTGCGTGATGTTGCGGATCTCGACCTGCACGTCCGGCGGCAAGACCGGCGCGATGGCTTTCATGATGCGGTCGTTATATTGCGACGTGGCGACGGGCACGAGCACGCAGATGCGAAGTGGGGCGTTCACGATGCTTCCCCCTTGCGTGCGGACTGGAGCGATTCGAGCGGCACGTACGGCCCGAGATAGCCGAGCGAGTTCAGCAGTTGCATGAAGCTGTCGAGAATCAGGCCGGGTTTGCCCAGTTCCGCTTCGGCACGCCAGGCGATCAGCGTCACGGGCCGCTTGCCGATTGCCGGGTTCAGCGAACCGTCGTCTTTCACGAGGTCGCCATTGCTGAAGATCGACTGGCCTTCGCCGCCGACGAAATACGCGACGCTGTCCGGCGCCAGCACGATCGGATGCGAACACGCGCTGTCCCACGCGAGCAGCGACTCGTTCTGGTAGATCACCGTGTAGGTGCGCTGCCCGGCCCGAATGCGAATCTTGCCGACATCGAAGCCGCCGCTCGTATCCACTTCGGCCGACACCAGTTCGCCGGCCGTCGAGATGGCCCGCGCGGCGAGTCCGCAACGCTCGGTAAGATAGCCGATCATCTGCTGGGCGCTGCCGATCTGCCCGGCCCGCACCGCGCGGCCAAGCTCCAGCGCACGCGTCAAGGTGCCGCGAATCGGCGTGGCGCGGCCGAGGTCGGCCGGCGTCATGACCCACATGGCGAGGCCGCCGAACTGACCGAATTCGGGATCGGCGACGACCGGGCGCATCATCTGTTCGACGATCGCCGAGACGTCGCGCTGATGGGTCGATCCGCCGTTGCCGCCGCTGCGCGGCGTCACGTCGAGCTCCACGCACAGGCCGCCCTGGCTCACCAGAAACGCCGGGCGCGGATCGATCTCGGCGGCCGCGAAGGTCAGCATCGGCAACGACGGCACGGCGCGGCCGGCGCCGTCGGCGTCGATCACGGCAAGCCCGAGCTTAGCCGCCACGAGCGCCGCGACCGTGAAGCCGAGAGCGCCGCTTTCCGGCGGCATCACATAGGCGAGCTTCACGGATTGCGAGGCAAGCCGCTTCTGCACATTCTCCACGGCCGTCACCGGTCCGATCGGATAGGTGGCTGAATTGATGGCTTCGGGCGCCCCGAGATAGGCGACCATGACTGCCGCGCCTTCGGTGGCCTCGTCCACCGACACCACCTTGACGGTGTCGGTCGGGTAATAGTCGCCCGTGACGAAATGCTCGGCCAGGTGCCGCGCGGATTCAATCGTGCCACCGCCGCCGCTGCCAAAGAACGCCGCGCCCAGCAGCAGCGGTTCCAGATCTTCCCGTTTTAATTCATAGGCCATTCGAGATCCTTTTTATTGTCGAGGTCAGAAAAACGCCTACCGGAGTTCGGCAAGCAAATCCATGGCGCTGACGACGCGAGCGGTCGGATCCGCCGTCAACGAGCGCAACCCGCGCTCGAGTGTGTCGATGGCTTCGGCGCCGCGGCCGGTGGCGCGCAGCAGATCGGCGAGATAGCGCGCGGCGTCCACCCGGGCAGGCACCGAACCGAAGGCGAGGGCCGTGGACAGGGCGGTGCGCAGCCCCAGCTCCGCGGCATTGACATCGCCGAGCGCCCATTGCGCGCGGGCTCGGGTGACGAGCAGTTCGCCCAGATAGACGCGCTCCTGACGGGCGAGCGTTTCGTCGATCGCGGTGGCGAGAATCGCCTCGCAGGCCTTCGCGCGGCCGGCGCGCAGCAGCAGCTCGCCGTGTTGCCACGTCTTGAAGGAATAGAACAGCGCGCCGCCGTTGCAGAGCATGTGGTTATCGTAGCCGTCGAGCATGACGGTTTCGGCTTCGTCGGACTGGCCGAGCGAACTGAGGTGGCAGCCGCGGAGCACCTGGCCGACGCCCCGATAGAACGCGAAACCGTTGGCGATCGACACCGATTCGAGTTCGCTCGCGAGATGCCCCAGCCGGTGCTGGTCGTCGAACAGGCAGGCAAGCCAGGCCGCGCCCTGCAGGTCGACGGCATGAGCCAATGCGTGCGCGCCGGGTTCTGAGGCGCGCAGGATCAGCATGTCCATTGCGCGCCGCGCTTGCCCGAAGGCGCCGATCTGATACGCGGCGAGGCCCTCCAACGTCAGTGCGAGACTGGCGAGGTCGATTCCCTGCGAGCCGGTCCGGGCGTCTTCGCGCGCGACCCCGAGCAGATTGCCCCGCGCGAGACAGGCCAGCGCTTCCTCGCTGTCGCCGAGCCAGAAGAGCGTATTGGTCATCGCGACGTGGGCTTCGTCGAGTGAAACCCGGTCGCCGCCGTTCTGGGCGCGCTCCAGCATGTTCTGCGCGGTGGCGCGCGCCTGCTTGAGCTCGAGCGTCGTCAGTTGCGTGGTCCAGATGCCGAACTGGATCGCGGCGAGTTCGGCAGGCGCGCAGACGCCTTCGCCGATGGCGAGCGCGGCGGCGTAGCAGGCGGTGGCTTCCGCGTACAACCAGCCGTGCACGCTACGCAAGCTCATGCCGAGCAGCCGGTAGGCGTCGAACTGAAGACGGCGCACGGCCTCCTGTTCGTGAGGCGTTTGCAGCACGTCGAGGCAGCGGCGCAACAGTGGAATGGCGTCGGCGAACTTCGATTCTTCGATCAGCGCGCTGGCATGCTCGAGACACTTGCGCGCTTCCTGGTGATGTTCCTCGCGTGACTTCAGGCGCCGCTCGATGGTCTTGCGGCCCACGCCCAGCACGGCGGCGGCCGCGCTCTTGTTGCCGCCGGTGCGTTCGAGCGCGCGGTCGATCAGCAGGTCTTCGGCGGCGGCGAGCTTGTCGCGGCCTTCGAGTTGCAGCAGCATGTCGGCGAGGCTCGCGCGCGACACCGGCCCGGCCGCTTCATTGGCAAGAAACGGCTCGAGCGAATCGACGTCGATGAGCGTGTTCTCGGCGAGTACGCTCAACTGGCTGATCAGGTTGCGCAATTGCCGGATATGACCCGGCCACGCGTGCTGGCAAAGCCGCCGGACCGCCGCCGGCGAAAATTCAAGGCGCCGCGAGTGCTGCGCGGCGAAGTGAGTGACAAGAGCCGGGATGTCTTCGACGCGCTGCTCGAGGCCGGGAACGGCGAGCACGAAAACCGCCAGCCGGTAAAACAGGTCTTCGCGGAACTGGCCTTCGCGCGCGAGCTCGCGCAGGTCGCGGTGAGTCGCGGCGACGATGCGCCCGGCGAAATGCAGGTTGGTCGACGATCCCACCGGACGGAAGGTTCGCGTTTCGAGTACGCGCAGCAGTTTGGGCTGCAGCGTGAGCGGCAGTTCGCCGATTTCGTCGAGCAGCAGCGTCCCCTTGCCGACCTGCTGGAATAGTCCCTGGCGGGTTTCGCCCGCGCCGGTGAATGCGCCTTTGACGTGGCCGAACAGTTCGGCTTCGACGAGGTTTTCTGGAATCGCGCCGCAGTTGACGTCGACGAACGGCTGATCCTGGCGCTGGCTATGCGCATGCACGCGACGAGCGACCAACTCCTTGCCCGAGCCGGTCGGCCCGAAAACAAGCAGCGGGTGATCGGTCGGCGCGACCCGATCGATCATCCTGACCAGTTGGCGAAACGCTGGCGCGGCGCCCACGAAGGCGCCGGAATCAGCTTTGTCGTGGACGAACGGAACGACAGGGGGGGGGACTCATTACAAAAATATGCTCCACATAATCCGCGCGTGGCGCTACGCGGAAATTACCGTCCAGAAGACGGGACGGACGGTCAAACCTCGATCGGGAGTCTTCCGATTGCTTTTTCGGGACCGTCTGCCGCAAAAAAAGACAGAGTATGACGGCTTGTTGCCGATCTTGCCCCGCCGAAATAAACCGGCGCGCCAGTGCGTTTGCGGATCACATGCGTATTTGCCGCGACGGCGAAAGCACGCCCGGCAAGATGACGATACGTGACTCCGATAACGGCGTTTCAGCGAGGCTACTTTAATGGAATTGCGATGAGAGCGCTGATGGAGGGAAGGGCGTCACGACCTTAGCTCATCCAGTACCTGTCCGGAATTCTGTGGTCGGCTTCGGAGAGGAATGAGTTGTCGAGCGTGAAGGTCAGTCGGCTCGCGAGCTGTGCGCGGGTCAGTGCATCCTGAATGTAATGATGGGAATTGAACAGCCTCATATAGGCGCCATTGCGATACGCAGCGACGAGCCCGCTTTCGATCGCCTGCGCCAATGCTTCGTGGCCTTTGGCGACATAGAAAATGAAATCCGACCGGTACTTCAGCAGGAGCCGGTTTTCGACCACGAGATCCGGCTCCTGCTGCCGGCGTCCATCGAGCTCGGTAAATGCCTCGACCACGCCGCGCGGGAAATAGTCGACCCGTCCGCCCTGGGTCATCTCGAACATCGTGTCATAGGTCGAGGTCTGGACCTTCAGGCCGGCTGCCTTCAGGATCTCCGTGTCGATCCACCCCAAGCCCTGCCCGCACATGAATGCTTTCAGATCGGAGAAGCGCTCGACCAGGTCGAAATCAGCCTGCCGATCCTTCCGGATGATGAAAACCCGGTGGCCAATCAATCCACGATGTATTGGAATCCGCACGACATTCCTGCCGCGCTCGGCATGTGCCTCCATACTGGTCCAGTGCAGATTGATCATGTTGTTGCCGGCAGCCAGTTCGGCCAGCGCGCGACCGCGCTCCATCTCGATGTCGGCAGTCCGCAGCGTGTACGAAGCGTTTGCCATGGTCATGGCCAGATCGAGCACGGCGAGCGCAAACGCGGCGTGCACGTCGCGGGCAGGCCGAATGCGGGGATAGACGATCTCGAAGTGGACGGGAGGGGCGGCAGGCACGGCACGCGCACGAAGCGCGATGCCCGCTGCACTCAGCGCTGCCAGTACAAAGCGCCTGCGATGCATGGATGGTCGGTTTCTCGAAACAGGAGTGTTGCGCTCAGATGGCCGCTTGTCCGCACAGATTCTCGCCTGCTCTGTCATTCATCGTGCCACGTCCTGTCGTTGCTGACCTATTCGTGTAATCCCGCTGTTGGGGCACGGCGCGCATTCAGGATTTCCTGACGGCATCTTCAGCAGATCCGAAGTGCAATATTCCGGGCTTCCTGACTGTGTGCCGCCGCCGCCCTCTCTAGGATGGTTTATCGCAAACGTCTATATCAACGGCCCCGTTATGAACGGTCATTCAGAAAGCCGCGAAGTCGCGGTCGAATTCCTCAACACCAAGTGCGAACGGCTGTTCGACATCTGGTGCGAAAGCAGAAGCGTCATACCGCTCAGCTATTTGCTGCACTGCTGGCCATTGCCGGATTGGGGATACGCGTCCGTGAAGCGCCTGTCGGACGGGTTGCGCGAGCTGAGGATCTCGAACCCCGATGCCCTCGGTGGGCGCATCCGGCCGATTCTCGCCGAGCTGACGTCATGCATCGATGAGATCATGCTGTATCCGAGGATCTGCTTGCCGCGGGCGGTCGGCGACGCGCCGCCTGTCGAGACGGTCATGTACGTCATGTAGGCCTCACGTCTGATCAATCAGGGCGCGGTTCATCCGGCATGCGCGCCGGGGAGGACCAGGAAATGAGCGTGACTGGTTGGCCGGGGCCGGAAACGTTCAATCGCCCGTTCAATCGCCACCCCGCGGACGCGGCGGCCAGCGACTCATGGCCCGCGTAGCGGCAACGAGTGCAGAATAGACGAAACTAGAACCGTAGCACTCGCGGGGAAGTATGAAGCACAACCTGTTCGATGCTTGGTGGAGTTTGATCAGCCGCTTCAGGAGTAGCCTCGTGTCGCGGCTACTCGTGACAGTGCTGCTCGTCAGCGGCGCGGTCACGGTGTTGTTGACCGGGCTGCAGCTTTACCGCGACTACCATCAGGGCGTGGAGCAGATTGAAAACAGGCTGGTCGATATTGACCGCAGCAATCGCGACAGTCTCGCGGAAGCCCTCTGGCGCCTCGACGATGCCCAGCTGCAACTGGAGTTGAACGGCATTCTGCGTCTCGCCGACATCCGCGCCGTGGAAATCCGCGAGACGGGACGAGGCAGCCAATCCGCCTACCTGAGCGCGGGTCAGCGCTCAGCCGGGCCCGTGATTGCCCGCGAGTTTCCGCTGCTGTACAGGGTGCAGGACAAGGAGCGCGAGATCGGCAAGCTCTATGTCGAGGCGACGCTGCTCGACCTCTACGGTGAACTGAAGCGCACCGCCGCGACGATTCTGATCACCCAGGCCGCCAACACCTTTCTCGTCTCACTGTTCATCGTCTACATCCTGTCCCGTCTGGTGATGCGGCACGTCGCGGCCATCGCGCGCACGGTGGAAAGCTACGATTTCCGCGAACCGCCCCAGCCGTTCAGTCTCCAGCGCCGCAAACGGCGTGAGCCGGACGAACTCGACCGCGTGGCCGCCGCATTCAATGCGATGGGCGCGCGGCTCTACTGCGCGTATCGCGACGAGCAGGACACGGCGGCCGAGCGCGAAGCACGCAATCTGGCGGAAGCGGCCAACCGGGCCAAAGGCGAGTTCCTGGCGAACATGAGTCACGAGCTGCGCACGCCGTTGAACGGGATTCTCGGCTATGCGCAGATTCTCGAGTGCGATGCCACGCTGAGCGAGCGGCAGCGAGAACGCGTGGCGTCCATCCGCCATAGTGGCGAGCATCTGCTGACCTTGATCGAAGACACGCTCGACTTCGCGAGGATCGAAGCGGGTAAGCTGCGAGTCGAGATAGGCGACGTGCCGCTGGCGGGGTTTGTCGATGTGATTCGGGACATCATCGACGTGAAAGCCGAGCAGAAGCAGCTCGACTTCATCTGCGAATTCGCGGCCGATGCGCCCGACGGCGTGCGCGCCGATGAGCGACGCTTACGGCAGGTCATGCTCAATCTGCTTGCCAACGCCGTCAAATTCACCGACTCCGGTTGCGTGAGCCTGCATATCTCCGGGGCCGAGGCAAACCGCGTCCGTTTCGAAGTGCGCGACACGGGAGTGGGCATTGGTCACGACCAGTTGAATACGATCTTCGAACCATTCGAACAACTGGGCGCGGCCGAGCGGCGAGTCGGCGGGACTGGTCTCGGCCTCGCCATCAGCCGCGAGTTCGTGCGTGCGATGGGCGGCGAGATCGAGGTGGAAAGCCGCCTCGGGCAAGGCAGCACTTTCCGCTTCGAGCTGCCGTCCGCGAGCGTGGCGCCGGTGTTGCGCAACACGGCGAACGCCGCGCCGCTCCCGGCCACGGCGACGGGTTACGAGGGCCCGCGCAGGAAGGTGCTGGTCGTCGACGATATCGAGGTCAATCGCGCGATCGTTGTAGATCTGCTCGGCCGTCTCGGCTTTGATACCGTCGAGGCGCAGAACGGTCGCGACGGGGTCGAGACGGCGCAACGCGAGCGGCCGGCACTCATTCTCACGGACATCGTGATGCCCGAGATGAACGGCCTTGAACTGACGCGTCGTTTGCGCCAATCGCAGGCGTTCGCTCAGGTTCCGATCGTCGCCATGTCCGCCAGCCCTTCCCGAATCAACCAGGCAATGAGCATCGAAGCGGGGGTGAACGCATTCCTGCCCAAACCGGTCGACCTGGAAGCGCTGCTGGTACAGATCGGCACGCTGCTCGGGCTGAAATGGACCCGTGCGTTACCGTCCGAGCGTGACGTGGCGCCCGAGGTCGGCCTAGCCGTCGTGCCTCGGCGACAGATGGAAGAATTGCATCATCTTGCCCGCCTTGGCGACATGCATGAAATCATCGCCTGGGCCGAGAATCTGGCGGCGCACGATTCGCGTTATCGCGCTTTCACGGGGCAGCTCTGCGCGCTGGCTCGCAACTATCAATCGAAATCCATACTTCATCTGGTCGAACGACAGTTGAATCTCGAGAGCAGGTCATGAACGAGCCCAACCCGGACTCCCGCGAACGCCCGACCATCCTCATCGCCGACGACACGCCGGCGAATTTCGGCGTGGTCGTCGAAACCCTGACGGACCGGGGCTATCGGGTGCTCATCGCGCTCGACGGCGAAGAGGCGCTGGAGCGCGCGCTGTTTTCCGCGCCCGACCTGATCCTGCTCGATGTGAAGATGCCGGGTATCGACGGCTTCGAGACTTGCCGCCGACTCAAGGCGGACCCGCGTACCCGCGATATCGCGGTCATCTTCATGACGTCTTTGACGGGCGCGGAAGACATGGTCGAGGGTTTCTCGGCCGGGGGCGTCGACTACGTGGCCAAGCCCGTCCGTGTCAACGAAATGATGGCGCGCATCGAGACTCATCTCGCCTTGCGGGTGATGCACCGGCAACTGGTCGCGCAGAACCGCCAGCTTCTGAACGAGGTGGCGGTGCGCCTCCAGGCCGAGGCCGAATTGTCGCGCGCGCGCGACGCACTCGAGGCAAAGGTCGAGCAACGCACGCGGCAACTCGAGGAGTCCAATGCGAGGCTGTCCGCCCAGGTCGACGAGCGGCGCCGGGCGGAAGCGAAGCTGCTGGCGAGCGAAGGGCGCTTTCGCTCGATCGTCGAAACCAGCCCGATTGCGCTGTGCATCACGTCGATGCCCGATGGCGTCATCCTGTATGCGAACGAACCGTTGCGAAAACTGGTCGGTCTCGATGCGGGCGTGGGCACGTTGTCCAATATCGTCGATTTCTATGTGGATGCCGCCGACCGTGACCGGCTCGTGTCGCATCTGTGCACCGAGGGCAGTTTCAACAACAGCGAAGTCCATATGCGGCGAGCCGACGGCTCGCGGTTCTGGGCCATGGCGACCGCACGCGTGGCGACCTTCGCCGACGCCCCGGCGATCTACGTCGGTCTGAGCGACATCACGTCGCGCAAGCGTATCGAGCAGGAGTTGTTCGAATCGCGCAATCAGTTGCGCGAGTTGTCCGCGTATATGGAGGCGATTCGCGAGGAAGAGCGCAAGCGCATCGCCATGGAGATTCACGATGAACTCGGCCAATTGCTGACCGCGCTGAAAATGGACGTCTCCCTGCTGAAAATGCGTCTCGGCACGGATCCGGACGCAATGCGCAAAGCCGACGACATGCGCGAACTCGTTGAAAGGACGATCTGGATGGTCCGCAACGTCGCGAACCATTTGCGGCCGGTAGCGCTGAACTATGGGGTCGTGTCGGCACTGGAATGGCTGGTCGAAGACTTCATGCGGCGCCATGGCATTCCTTGCCAGTTGCATATCAACGGGGGCGAGCCGGTGCTGCCGGAGGCTAGCGCCACAGCCGTGTTCCGTATCGTGCAGGCCTCGCTCACCAACGTCGGGCGCCACGCGCAAGCGACGCGCGCCGACGTGACTCTGACTAGAACGGCGAGCGCGCTCGATCTCCACGTGAGCGACGACGGCTGCGGTTTCGATCCAGCCGTGGCGCGTACGGGTTATTCCTACGGACTGCTCGGCATGCAGGAGCGCGCCCGCCTGATCGGCGGCGCGATGACTATCGACAGTGCACAAGGCATGGGCACCGCTATTTCCATTCACATTCCGCTCACAGGCGGGGCAGAAAATGATCGACGTCCTCATTGCTGATGATCACGCCGTGGTGCGTGGCGGCCTGAAACAGATTCTCGCGACGACCACGGATATCGTGGTCGCCGCCGAGGCCGCGCAAGGGTCGGAAGTGCTCGATCGGCTGCGCGCGCGGCGCTTCGATCTCGTGCTGCTGGACATGACCATGCCCGGCATCAGCGGAGTCGATCTGATCCGGCGCGTGCGCGCCGAACAGCCGTCCTTGCCTATTCTCGTGCTGAGCATCCACAACGAGGCTCAGGTCGTATCACGCGCGCTGCGCGCGGGCGCGACGGGCTATGTGACGAAAGACAGCGATCTGGACGTGCTGCTTGCGGCGATCCGCAAGCTGGCGGGAGGCGGGCGGTTCATCGACCCGAAACTGGTCGATGCCATGGTCTTCGAAACCCATTCCGGCGACGCGCCGCCGCATGAAGTGTTGTCCGACCGTGAATTCCAGGTGTTGCGGATGCTGGCAGCCGGTCAAAGCATCAACGAGATCGCCGAGTCGTGTTCGCTCAGCGCCAAGACGATCAGCACCCACAAGATGCGCCTCATGCAGAAGCTCGGTCTCAACAACAACGCCGAGCTGATCCGCTATGCGATCAGGCACGGTCTGGTGACGGAGTGACGGAGTTCCGGTGCCGGTAGGGAAATCCTGAGGCGCGAAGCAGCGCTTCCCGAATCAACAATCCGGTGCCGCTGACTGATGAATCCCCGCTGTTGTCCCACGATTGTCAAATGGGAACCTGATGTGCGGGGGCAGATGTGGATGCGACGAAAAGCTCACTACGCGGACTGCGCGCGAAATTATGGGCGACGGCGGGCGCGCTTCCGGTGCGCGTGCTCGCGCTGCACGGTTCGACGGACGGTCTGACTTGCCGGGTCTGTGTCGAAATCAGGCGGCCGGATGGACCGATCCTGCTGTTCTTTTATCGGCACGTCGACGGTACGTGGCACGTATTTCCGCCGGCGGAGAACCTGTGCAGAATGAGCTTCGAGCCGCTCGCGGGATGATACGAACGGGGCCGGACAAAGGAGTCGTCGATGAACAGAGACAACCTGGGGACACTGTCGGCGCATGAAGCAGCGTTGCGCGCGTGGTTGAGCGAATGGTACGACCACGCCTTCGCGACCGGTTTCATCCGGCCGCCATTCATCCTCGACGACGCGACCGCCTTGAGGCTGGAAGGTTATTTCGACGTGGGATTGACGCCCGCGGAGGGTGTCAAGGCGATTTTCGGCGTGGTGCATTGACTCATCGACGCGCCGGGGCATCCGGCGTGTCGATGAGGGGCTTACCCGGAGCGCTTCTTGGGTTGCTGAACTCCGTTAGTCGCTTCGGCAGCGTCGTCCCCATTTTCGCCGTTTTCCTCATCGATCCATCGCCGCGCCCATTCGAGCGCGTATTGCCGTGCCGTCTCGTGGTCTTCGAAGCCCGGACCGATCAGCCCGGAACGAGCGACTCGCCTTCCATCACGCACGATCTCGGCCCGCCCGCGGAAACGGGCGTTTGCCAGCGGATCGGCGCACACGTGGATGACATAGCCACGCGGGTCGGATTCGACCGGGCCTTTCGACGCGAGGCCGCTCCATGGTGAGGGCGGCAGTTGAACGCAGCGCAGGGTTGTCACCGGCGCGCGGGATTCGACGCGCTCAGGAACGGGTTCCCCGGCATTCGCGGAATTCGGGAGTTGCCGCGCGATATGCCTGAACGTATCGGCAGTGTGGGACGACTGCCATGTCTCGCGCGGTGTCTGCCATGCCGCCTGTTCGCTCCACAGCACCCGGCGAAGACCGTCATCGCGAGTCTGGCGATCGACGCGGTACGCCGGGGCCGCGCGGCGCTCAAGGGTAAATTGCGGACCGCACTGGAACCTGCGGCCACCGTTCGAAAGAATCCGGTACATCTGCGCCAGGGCACCGCTCGAACGCCAGGCCTCGAAACGGTGGCGGCAGGTCGGCGCCGACGGATAGTGGTTCGGCAACATCGACCAGGATTCGCCGGTCGTCAGCACCCACAGCACGGCGTTCGCCACGACGCGAACCTGCGCGCGAGGCCGGCCGCGCTGCCGGTGATGGATGGGCGGGTCCGCGAGGATGGGCGCGAGCAGCAGCCACTCTTCGTCACTGATTTCGTCGAAATGCACGCTGTCCTCCCCTACCCATTGCTTCGGGCGAGCCCGGGTGTCGCCGGTGCCGCCGGTGCCGCTACAGGCCGCTCGTCAGCCACGTTGGCAGCGACGAGAGGATCAGCAGGTCCTCGACACAATCGGATAGCTCGCACACCTCCTGAAATGAGGCATCGCTGGAATCGTGCGGATGTTGCCGTCTGAACTCGCGTAGAGCAGTGTTAAGACGACGCAGGGTGTCAGGCTCGCTGTCGAGGATCGGCCAGCCTCGCAATAGATACGTCAGCGGCGCGATGCTGCGGGATTCGCACCACTGGTCGAAGAGGCGTAAGCACATCGCGTTGATGTGCTCGATTGAATTTTCTCTCTCGGACAGATACGGAACCATGGCAACACCTGGATGAAAGCAATCGATGTGCGTTCATCGTATGCGGCCAGTTTTCGCCGTGCAGTCAGGGGATCAAGAAAATGTGAGCGGTAGATGCTGAACTCTGGGTCAGGGAATCCTTACTCACCGGCTGTCCCTGGCAGGGCGACTGCTGCCCGGAGAAGCGGTGATAGGGGTAGCTTCGGCGCCTGTGAGGGTTCGGAAACCACCTCACCGCGCGTTTGAAGCGCGCGCAGGCGTCACGCCCGGCTCGGCGCCGCGTCGAATCTGAATTGACAGATCAGTTCCGAGCTATCGGAGAGGACCTCGATTTCGGCCGGTGTCAGCGAACTGATCCGGGTTGCCATCGAGTCTGAGACGCCGAGCGCGCGTTTTGCCTGCTCTCTGTTTTCCTTAAGCATCCGCTGCGCGAGCAGCAGATACGATTGGTTGAATGCGGCGATTGCCTGCAGGCTGTCTGAATTCTTGGCCAATTGGGTTTTTCGTCCGGGAGAGTTGAAAGGGTCCGCCGCCGCTTATTCATCACGCGACAGATTCCGTTTATCAGTTTACTGATTGCGGTTTTCCCAATTCTGACAAAACCTTGATTCAATCCGCCTATAGGGACGATCCGTCGTATTTTTTTGTAAGTGATCGCGCGGGAATAGCGACGGGGTCACGCCGGTCAATCACATTGCTGTAGCGTTCCGTCATTTGATAAGCCTGATCAGACAAACGGTTAGCCGGATCGACTATTGGAAGACGATACTTGTTTCGGGCTTCTCTGCTCTCGGTGAACCCTTTCAACCTCGGTTAAACCTGCTCGTCGGTGGATTTGGGCGGGCAGGTTCTTTTTGCGATTCAGACACCGGTAATGCCATATAAATACCCGGTCATTCCACGCGCGAGATTCAAGTCCTATGCTTAATGTAACGAAAGCCGTCTTTCCGGTTGCGGGGCTCGGTACCCGCTTTCTTCCGGCGACCAAAGCAAGTCCGAAAGAAATGCTGCCGATTGTCGATAAGCCGCTGATCCAGTACGCGGTCGAAGAAGCGATCGCGGCCGGCATCACTGAAATGATCTTCGTGACGGGACGCAGCAAACGGGCCATCGAGGATCATTTCGACAAGTCGTACGAGATCGAGGCCGAACTCGAAGCACGAGGAAAGGAGAAGCTACTTTCGCTGGTACGCAGCATCAAGCCGAGCCATGTGGACTGTTTCTATGTTCGCCAGGCCGAAGCGCTGGGCTTGGGCCATGCGGTGTTGTGCGCGGAAAAGCTCGTCGGCGACAGTCCGTTTGCCGTCGTGCTGGCCGATGACCTATTGGACGGGCGGCCGCCTGTGCTGCGGCAGATGATCGACGTGTTCGATCATTACCATACCTCGGTGCTCGGTGTCGAAGAGATCGCGCCGGACGAGTCGAAGTCTTATGGCGTGATCGACGGCAAACAATGGGAAGAGGATATTTTCAAATTGTCGGGCATCGTCGAGAAGCCGGCGCCCGCGGACGCGCCGTCCCGTTTCGGCGTGGTCGGCCGCTATGTCCTCAAGCCGAGGATCTTCAAGCATCTGCGCGCATTGCGGCCGGGCAGCGGCGGCGAGCTGCAACTCACCGATGCGATCCAGTCGCTACTCGCCGACGAACAGGTGCTGGCCTATCGGTATAGCGGCACGCGTTTCGATTGCGGAAGCAAGCTCGGCTACCTGAAGGCGACGGTGGAGTTCGCGCTGCGCCATCCCGAAGTGTCGTCGGACTTCAGCGAATATCTCGCGAGTCGCATGCCGGAACTGCAGATTTAATCGACTCCGCGTGGGAGGCCTGTCGACGTGGCAACGTGGCAGGCCGCCGTGGCTTCCGGCAACGTCGGCCGCGCAGTGCGGGCCGCGTTCGCGACCTCACTGCGTTGCGTGCGCGCTCAACGCGCGCCAGATGGTGTTTCAACCCCGCCAATGCCGGCAATGAACCGCGTGAATTGATCGAGGTGCCAGGCGGCGTTCGAATAGCTTCTCTCGCGAGCGGTAGGCGAGAGAAGCGCGCTGACGTGCGCGATGCAGACCTCGTCGGACGGCTGTGGCTCTTTGGGCCCAGGCAGTCCGTTGTCCAGCAGGAATTCCGCGCACTTGCGTTGATAGCAGAACAGCAGGACCGGGACGTCGTACACGAAACTGACGATCGCACCGTGCAGCTTCGAGGTGACGACGCACGCCGCGGCCGCCAGCAGATCGACCACCTCGGTAATCGAATCGCCGTATTGAAAGCGGCTCACCGCGACGTTCGATGGCGAGAACAGGCGGGCAATGTCGCCCGTGACCGCAACGCTCTCGTCGTCCAGCGAGACGAACAGCACTTCGTCGACGAGGCGCCGGCTGTCGACGTCGGCCAGCACGGCCAGCACCGCGTCCATGTATTGCCGCAGATGAATGGACACCACCAGCGTGCGCCGATCGTGCGCCCTGCGCTTCGGCGTGTAGAGTGCCGGCAGTGCGAAAGCCAGATCCTTGAGGTTGGCGGGCGCCGAGCCTGTCGCGTCCGCAACCGCGCGAACCGATGCTTCATCGCGAACCGCTATGCAGGGCAACGCCCTGAGCACGCCGGTAAACGCGTGGCGCCGCTCAGCTGTCGCGAACGGCCCGACCGACACGCCGACTGCGGCGACGGGCCTGTTGAACCGCCGCCCCGCGTTGACGATCAGCTTCGCGAACGACAGCGAAGCATTGGCGCCGAATAACGAGCCGCCGCCGAACACCGCAGCTCTCGCGCGCAACAGAGCGGCCACATAGGTCACGGAGCGGGCCGCCGCGCCCATTATCCCTGGCCGCGTCCACAACGCTCTTGCAACCGGCAAATGGAACAGATGCGTCAATTCCTGCGCGGGCGATGCGCCGACGATCAGCGGGAGAATCCCCGGTGTCCTGATCGACATCGACTGCAGTAGGTAGCCGAACAGATCGTCGCCGAAATTGTGCCGTCCATAGAAACCGAAGAACGCGATGCGCGTTTCACGTCTCGGGGCGGCGTTTCTGCGCGCATGGTCGCGGACCTCGGCACGGCGTGCCGGCGAACTGGGTGCGACGCGTGCAGGGGCGTCGGTTTCAGATGTATTCATTTCAGGACCTCATGGGAAAGCGCGTGCGTGACGGCCGGCAGACGGCGGTCTTGCATCGGCGTCAGCAAACGCCGGTAGACCCCCACATAAGAACGGAACAGTTGCGTGTCGCCGAAGCGGCTGCGCGCATGCGCGCTCGCGGCGGCCCCCATGCGCTGCCGTAGCGCCGCGTCGTCGATCAACTGGCGGGTGTAGCGTTCGAGCTCTTCGTCGTCGTTGGCGAGAAAGCCGGTCACGCCGTGAACGATCACGTCGCGGTTGCCCACGATGCGGCTGGCCACCGCGGGCAGTCCGGCCGCTTGCGCTTCGATCAGCGCGATCGGCATGCCTTCCCAGAGCGAAGGCAAAACGAAGATGTCGCACTGCGAAAGCCGCCGGCGAAGCTCCGCAGCCGGAATCCAGCCGCTTACCTGAACCGTGTCGCGATCGATCCAACGCTCGATCGCCTCGGATTCGCCGTCGCCGAACCATACGAAGCGGGCGGCCGGGCTGGACGAAAGTTGTTGCGCGAGCCGGGTGAAGCGCCAGGGCGCCTTCTGATACGTGACGCGTGCCGACGTGCATACGACGACCCGTTCGCCGGCCGTTCTATGAGCGCCGCTGCGGAATTCGTCGAGCTTCACGGCGTTCTCGACCAGACTGGTGCGCTCGGCGCGCAACAGCAGCATGCGTGCGTAACGCAATTCGCTCTTCGAACAGGCGACGATATGGCCGCCCGTGGCGTGCAGCATCCGCTCCACCAGCAGGAACAGCCTGATCTTGCGCGGCGAGATATCTTCTTTGAGAAAGGCGAAGCCGTGCGGCGAATAGATCGTGCGCGCGGTGATGCCGAGCAGGCGCGCCGCGATCCGGCCCACCGCCGCGGCTTTCGACGAATGCAGATGGACGATGTCCGGGCGCTCGCGCAGTAGCGCGATGAGCAGCCGGAACACGCTGACGATGTCGTGAACGCCGATGCTGGTGCGCATGTCGACGACCTCGCGGCGCACCCGCGGGTCGAACAGCTCGTTCAGCTTCGCGGCCGGCGGCGTGTCTTGCCGCATCGAATGCAGCACGAGGACCTCGTCGCCGGCGGCCGCCTGACGGTTGGCCAGCAGCGCGACGCAGTGCAGTACGCCGCCACCCAGTGCTTCCGTTACGTGTACGATTTTCTGTCGCATGATCGCTCACCCCAGTTCCTGAATTGATGGAGCCGCCTGATAAGGCAGAAACGGCGACTGTCCGTGTCCTTCTTCATCGGTCATGTTGTGGATGCGTCCGGCCAGCGCGATCAGTCCGATGACAAACAGGCAGCTCGCCAGATTGGTCCGCATGCGGCCGGTCGGCGGCGCGAACTGACGCCACAGCACGACCAGCATCAGATTCACGAGAATCAGCTGAAAGCGGATGCCCGCATACGTCACCTGGGTCATCCCGTACAGCACCGCCGCCAGCACGGCGCAGATCAGCCAGCCGATCGGCGGAATGGCGAATTGCCGCCGGTAGACGATCATCACGCCCAGCATCAGCATCTGGATCATCAGGAAGAGGAGTCCCGACGACGCGTTCGGCGCCGCGATGCCGGTGTAGAGGCTGGTCTTGTCGGCGAAGTAGTCCGGCATGACGAGCGAACCGCCGATGACGGCAACCGCGACGCCGACGAACATCAGCGTGTGACCGCGCCGGGTGGTCGCGATGAAGAGCAGGAACAACAGCGCAGAAGAAAAGTGCACGCAGGTGCCGAGCAACGCGTAGATGAAGTAGCGGAGCGGCTTCCTGTGCGGAGCGACACGCGTGGCGAGCAGAAAGATCGCCGACGCGAGGCCGAAGCGCATCACGTTCATGGTCAGCTCGTAGAACATACCCGGCACGAGGATCAGTCCGCCGAACCAGATACCGAAGCGGCTGCGGGAAATGGACCACAGCAACAACAGCGCGGTCGTCATCGAAATGCTGTTGACGACGAACCGCGGATCGGGGTCGATCGACCAGAGGAGCCGCGCATACGCATTGAACAGCGGCTCTGCGCCATAGCCGTTGCCCTGGCCGAGATCCGTGAACGCCTGGTAATACGCGGCGGTGTCGGTCCCGCTATGGCCGCGCAAGACGGCCAGCGCGACCATCGGCAGCGCGCAGGTCAGAACGACCGCGGGGTTGGTCCCGCCATAGGCGATGCACAGCGCCACGCCGAAATAGAAGACCACGAGGGGGACGAGGTAGTAAGTCATGTCGCACGCCCGGCCGTTTGCGGCGTCGCGGTGGAGGCGAGGACGTCGCTCACGCAAATCTCCGCGACACCACGCAGCGTCGAAAATATTTCATTGCGCTCAGCAGCGAAAAACACAGCCATTCGACAGGGCTGATGACTTTGCGTCTGCGCAACTGCAGATAGTTGTCCTGCTCGCCTTTCTGGATTTTCCAGAGTTGAGCGCTCAGGCCGGAGCGCGCGCCGAATTGCGCCTTGTAGATGTACGAAAGCGGCGTCGGAAACAAATAGGCGCGGCCGCGATCTACCAGCACGACTTCGAGCAACATGAAGTAGTCCTCGGCATGACGTTTGGTTTCGTCGAAGCGGGCGCCGACGTCCGCGCGCATCAGAATGCTGGAGGGCGTGAAGCGATTCGAGAACAGCACGTGCCGGCGCGACACGCGGCGTGGCACGCCGACGGGCGGCAATGGTTGCGATTGGGCCGGTTCGCCGGCGTCGAGTTGCGCGACCGGGTGGCCGGTGATCGTCGCCTCGGGACAGGCGCGCATCCATCCGTACTGGATCTCCATCTTCGCGGGATGCCAGCAGTCGTCCGAGTCGAGAAAGGCAATGTAGGGCTGTCCCGCCGCGGCCCATGCGGCATTGCGCGCGGCGCCGGGTCCCGCATTGCGGGGCTGCAGCAGGACGCGAATCCAGCCGGCCGGATAGGTCCGGGCCAGTTCGTCGAGCAGTTCGCGGGTGCCGTCCGTGCTGCAATCGTCGACGAGGATCAACTCTTTGGGGCGCCACGTTTGCAGGAACACGGACTGGACCGCGCGCCCGATCGTATCGCGGCAGTTGAAGCACGGAACGATCGCGCAGACCGGAATCATTCTGGCGACGCTGGACGAGGAAACGTCGACGGTCGGCTGAATCGCGGCAGCGGGCGCCGCTTGATGCCGCGCGCCGGCGAGAAAGTGACGCGCGCACAGCACGGACAGCGCGGCCCACACGACTTCGCCCGCAACTGAAGCAAGCGCGGCGCCGACGATACCCGCCACCGATACGCCGATCACACCTGCAATCACGCTGACCAGCAGGGCGGCGAACGCGCAGCGGTTGCGCACGCGAATCAGATTGCTGGTGGTCATCACCGAGGAAGCGCTGACCGTCAGAAACCTGAAGGGCGTGCTCAATGTCATGAGGACGACTACGCTGACCGATTGCTCGTATTGGCGGCCGAACACCACGGGGATCGCGAACGGCGCGAGCACTGCCGCGACGAGCGCCAATACGGTGCCCGAGGCGAACATCCATTTGCTGCCGTCGCGGTACATGCGTTCGAGACGCTCGTCGCCCGAAGCGGCCCAGCGATGCAGACGCGGCATCAGCAGTTTCTGGAACAGCACGGTCGGCAACAGATAGAGCGCCGTCAGCATGGTTATCGCGACGCTATACACGGCGACGTCCTGCGGCGTGCCGAGGTGCGCGACGATCACCAGCCCGCTTTGTCCGTATGCGTAGAAGAGCAGGCTCGACATGCCGAACGGCAACGCATTGCGCCAGAGTTCATGCGTCGACGGCGTCGGCAGTCTGGCGTGGGCGGCGCGCGCGGCGGATTGCGGGCCGTGGCCGACCAGTTCCACCGCGCCGCGCCGCAGCGCGGAGACCGACCGCCAGGCGCCGAGCGTCACGATCGCGCCGATGCAACCGAAACCGAGCGCGATCGCGTCGCTGGTCGCCGCGAGCTTCCAGCAGGCCAGCACCAACGCGAGACGGGCGGCATGCTGCAATGCCTGCCACAGCGCAACCCGACCGAACCGCTCTTCGAGCTGCAGTTTCGCCGAGGCCATTTCGATCGCGCCCTGTGTCAGGATCACCGGCAGCATCGACAGCAGCAACTGGCGGGTGCGCATGTCGGCTGTGCCGAGCCAGGCCCACAGCACGGCGGCGACGATGCACAGCGCCGCGCTGCGTGCGATGAACCGCACCGACGCCTCCATCCAGCGCCGTGCCGCCCAGCCTTCGGTGCCGTAGGCTTTGAGCCAGAACGACGGCACGCCGAAGCCGACCGCCGGCGCGATGATCGTCACGACGGCGAGCGCGGCGGCGAACTGTCCATATTCCGCCGGCGCGAGGGACCGCGCGAGGCTCGCCTGCACGGCAAAGGCCAGCCCGGCTGAACCCAATGCGCTGACGGACAGCAGGGACGCCGCCCAGGCGTCGCGGCTTCGCTGCGTCATGGCGCCACCTCGTCCATCACAGGGCGGGACTCTTCGCTTCGCGAGCGCGTATAGCGATAGCTGCCGTAGGTCGTGCCGTAGCGGAAACGTCCGGCGTGCCGGTCGATTCCGTTGAGCACCACGCCTTTCACGTCGACGCCGACCTGGCGCAGGCGGCGCGCGCACTCTTCGAGCTCCGCCGGCTTCGTGATGGAGGCGCGCGCCACGAGGAACACATTGCCGCTGGAGTAGGGCGCGAGAATCGCCGCGTCGGGTACGGGCAGCAGCGGCGCGGTGTCGACGATCACCACGTCGTAACGGGCGGCGAGCGTCCTGAAGAGTGCGGCCACGCCCGCACCGCCGAGATGGTCGGCGGCGTTGGGCGGCATCGACCCGCTTGGCAGGAAGTCGAGCGTCGATCGCTCGACCTTGCGGACCGACGCGTCGAGCTCGCTGGTGCCGGCGATCACATCGGCGAGACCCACCGCCGAGTGGCAGCCATACGCACGGCTCAGTCCGCTGCGCCGCAGGTCGCCGTCGATCAACAACACGCGTTTGCCGGTCCGCGCGAGCACTGCGGCCACGTTCGACGCAATGAACGATTTGCCGATGTTGGGTGACGGCCCGGTGAACATCACGACGTTGTTGCCGGAGTCGGACAGCGAGAACTGCAACGCCGTGCGCAGACTGCGCAAGCTTTCGATCGCCGGGTCGGCCGGATCTACGAACGCGAGCGGGCGGCGCGCCGGCGTTTTGCGCCGCAGAAAGCCGGGCCCCATGAAACCGCGGCGCTTCGCCATCGGCACGACCGAGAACACGCTGAGGTCGGTCTGTTCTTCGATCTCGTGCGAATCCGAAATGCCGCGGAACAGCAGATCGCGGATGAACGCGGCGGCGGCCGCCGCGAACAGCGCGAGCACGACCACGACGACACACAGCACGGGGCGCCACAACCGGATTGGCTGGTCGGGCAGCAACGCGTTATCGAGCACGCGGACGTTGCCGATCCGGCCCACTTCGAGAATCTGCAACTGCTCGATGTTGTTCAGCAAGCCGACATACAGATCGTTGCTGATCTTCACGTCGCGTTGCGCCGTCACCACCTGACGCTGGATCTCCGGCAGGCGATCGATGCGCTGGTTGAAGCCGGCCGATTGCGACTGCAGCACCTTGATCTGGTGATCGAGCGCGACCACCGTCGGATTGGTCGGCTCGAAGCGGGTCAGGGCCTCCGCGCGTTTTTGCAGCAGCGTGCTGATCAGCGTCTCGTTGTCGGCTGACTGTTGCAGCAGCGCGCGCGCCTCGCCGTCGAGATCGACCGATCCCAGCTTGCTGCGCACTGTGGCATACGCGCTCTCCGCGGTATCGAGCTTCTGGCGCAAATCGGGCACCTGGCCGCGCAGAAAGGTCAGCGAACGCGCGGCCTGCTCCGCCTTACGGTCTTCGTTCTGGCCGACATAGTGGCGCGCGATGTCGTTGAGGATCGCGGTGATCAGCACCGGATCGCTGCCGCGCAGCTTGACCTGCAGAACGTTGGAGTCTTTGCCAAGTTCGCTGATCGACAGGCTGCGCTGCAGCCTGTCGATCGTTTCCAGACGCGATTGCCGGGTGAGCTTGAAGCGCGCGCCGGTTGCCGCGTGGATCGCGCCGACCTGCAGCGTGATGGGGCCGTCGTCGCTGACGAAGGTTTCGGTCCTGCCGATCCGTCCCACGACGCCCTGTTCGAGGCCGGTGCCGGAAAGCCGGTAGGTGCCGGCGTCCAGAACCGTCAGGCGGTATTGCTCTCCCTCGAAGCCGACGGGCACGTCGAAGCGCTCGACGAGGGCGCTTTCGTCGCCCCACGTATAGCCGCCCATGCCGAGAAAGCCGGGACGGGACAGCCCCTTGCTGGAGCGCGCGATAGCGCGGCCGATCAGCGGAAAGCGAGCCGGCTCCACGTCGATGTCGAGGCGCAGATTGTCGACGGCCGAAGCCACGACGAGCCGCGACTGCAGCACCTGCATTTCCGTATCCGCGGACGACTTGACGTCGAGCATGGACGACAGATCCTGACCCAGCAGCGATGACGCGGTGGTGGCGGCGGAGCCCTCGTCGACCTGCGTGATGATGTTGACCTGATACTGCGGGTCCGACAACAGAACCGCCGCGATCCCGAGAATCGATACGGTGCCGAAGATCCACAGCATCATGTGCCGGTACAGCATGAATACATCGAGCATGGCCGCGAGGTTGAACTCCTTCTCGGCGGCGGCTTCATACGGCATATTCGGCGGGTTCATTGAACACCTCCGTCGACGCAGAGCGCTTCGGAACGGGCACGGCCGCCCGCTGGTCCGTTCAGGTCCGTCAACCGTCTGACCCAGTGATCGATGCCGGTCTGCAAGGCTGCGCGACAGGTGCGGAACTCGGCGAGCGGCATGCCCATCGGGTCGTCGATATCCGTGTCGTCGAACTCGCGCAGCGGGAAGATGCGGCCGCGCATCACCGGATACAGCGAGTGCAGGCTGCGGGTCTGCGCGGCGGTCATGGTCAGTATCAGATCCGCGTCGTTCGCGAGCTGGCGGGTCAACTGCACGGCGCGGTGCGCGCGGATGTCGATGCCCACTTCGGCAAGCGCCGCGACGGCCTCTTTCGCGGCGGGTTGCCCCACCTCGGCGGCGAGACCGGCCGAGCCGACGCGCAGGCCGTCGCTGCGCTGCTGAAGGAGAGCCGCCGCCATCGGGCTGCGGCAAAGGTTTCCGTGGCAAACCATGAGAACGTTGGAAATCATCTGGTCCTGGTTTCTTTGTGTTGAGACGTTGCGGACTCGAACCCGGCGCTGCAAAGCGGGCCTCATGAGCGCCATACCGCCAGTTCGCTTAACTCGAGCTTTCCCGTCCAGCCGATGAAACTCGTCTTGAGCGTGGCCTGAACGGCGCCAGCGGGAACAGTGGCTTGTGCACCCGCAAGCGCGTTCGCCGGGCTTTGCGATTCGCTGATGCCGAGCGCAACGCCCTCCGCCGCGTAGAACTGGAAGGTGAATGCCGTGCGCCCCTTTGCGGCCGCTGTCGCCGTGCAGGCAGCGAGCACGGTTTCACCGGGGTTGACCGGGAAAGGAGTTCGCGTGGTCAGTGAGAGCGGTTCGTCGCCCCGCTCCGCCGTCGCCAGCCGCAATGCCTGTTGCGACCGGGCCGGTGCGCCGGTTCCCGCGATGGTGTCGAGCGTGACGAGCTCGCCGGCGGCTCGCGCAGCGGCGGTGGACGACAGGGTCCAGTGCGTCAGCGCGCTCACCGGCGTGCCGGGGCTATCCAGCGTGAAGCGGCTGTCGGCGTTGATCACGGCGCCCCGCCATGGCAGTGCCGCAACTTTCTGGAAGCTCATCGCGCTGAGCGCTTCAACCGGCACTTCGTCGCCGATCAAGGGCGTCAGCGCGTCTTGTTGCGGCGACTCGAAACGCCACTCGAGTCCTGACGCCGAGAACTTCGCCGTACCGGCGACCAGTTGACGAGGCGCATTGTTGAGGTCCTTGCGCTTCCAGTGCCTCGGCAACACGATCGAGTCGCGGAACACGGTGCGCAGATGCTTGCCCGCGTCGGTCGCGTCGACCAGCAGTCCGTCGATCCCCTCGATGTGGCAGTGGTTGAACGCCACCGTGCCAAAACGGGCGTGCTTGCCGAAATACACCACGTCGCCATTGAAATCGAACGAGCAGGCGTCGAAGACGAAGTCCATGCTGTCCGAGTCGATGTCGAGCGCGTGTGCCGACCCCGCAAACGTGCAATCGATGAAGGTCATCCGTTCGCCGCTGTTGACGCTTCTGCCGACGCCGGGCGCCACGCGGATGGCGGCCTCGCGGTTCTGTTCGAAGCGCGAGGAGAACCACGCGGTGAGGTAGGTGTTGAGCGGATCGATGCGTAGCGCGCTACCCCAGCCGGTGACCACGACATTGCGGCCGCCGGCGTCTCTCACGGCGCCCGGAAAGCCGGCCTGACGGTTGCCGAGCACGATGCCCGATCCTTCGGCCCGCGCCTTGCCTGGACCGAGTATCGAGATCGTGCCGCCGGTGCCGTCGAGGAACGGCGAACGGTCACCGGGGAAACGCAACTCCGTGGCAGGCAGCGTGGTTTCGTTTCTGCATGTCAGGCCGTCCCAACCCACCGGCATTTGCGAGAAGTCGAGCAAAACGCCGCCCACCGAGCACAACTTGATCCACGGCGTAGTGTCGAGCGTCTGCGTGAGCACGTACCGGCCGGCGGGAATCAGCAGCGATGGCAGACAGGACGTATCGCGCGCGCGCAATGCGAGATTGCGGACGTAGTCGATCGCGCGTTGGAACGTGCCGGTGTCGTCGCTCGCGCCTTTGCCTTTGGCGGCGAATTCGCCGAGCCAGCGAAAGCCGTTCGGGGCCGGGTTGTCGACAGATTCACCCCAGCCGCGCGAAACGGCGCCCGCGCCCAGAAACGCGACGCCGGCGGACAGACCGATGGCGGAGCGGCGATTTACCATGGCGTCACCGTCACGCGCCGGTTCGGGAGGAATCGCGAGGTCGTGGTCATTTCGTCACCAGCCCCGCAGTCAGGCCCGCGTTGATGGCGGGAAGCAGAAGACTCAGCACACGGCTGAAGCGGACCAGCCCGTTGCCGTCGACATAGACGACGTCCTTCGGTTGCAGCTCGAAGCGGTTGGCGAGGATCATCGAAACGGGCGACGCGGCGTCGAGGTGAAACACCCGTGCGTCCTTGCCGAGCCCGCGGATCACGTACAGTTGCGCGGCGTCCGCGGTCGCCGAGTTGATGCTGCCCGCCTGCGAAAGCGCGTCGCTCAACGTCAGCTGACCGCTCCGAAGCGGCAGTGCGGTAACGGGCTTGGTGACTTCGCCGAGCACGAACACGCCGTTTTCTTCCCGGGCCGACACACGTATCAGATCGCCGGGACGCAGCATGATGGTCGACGGATTCAGGCCGCGTTGCAGCATGCCGGTGAAGTTGATGTCGTACGAACGGCCGTTGCGGGTCAGCGTAATGCGGCTCTGGTCCGCCGCGGCACTGAAGCCGCCCGCGTGACTGATCGCGTCGTACAGCGTGGTCGGGATATCGTTGATGGATTGCGCTCCCGGCGTGCGGACTTCGCCGTCCACATAGACCTGCTTCGCGCGAAACGACGCAATGCGCACCGTCACCTGCGGGTCGTGGAACGACTTGCCCAACTCCGTCGCGAGCTTGCGTTGCACCTCGTCGACCTTCATGCCCTCGACATGAATATTGCCGACGAACGGAAACTGCAGATAGCCCGCGTCGTCGACGACAAACCCCGGCGGCGGGTCATACGTGCGGGCATTCGCGGGCGGCTGGGCACCGAGCGCCGCGGCCAGTTCCGGATGATCCCAGACCGTGATCTGCAAGACATCTCCGCCCCCGATCGTATAGGCATGACCGCGGCCGAGCAGGGCGCTCGCGCTGGCATCGTCGCGGCGTTCGGCTTCGCTTCTGATTTCATCGATCGACGACAAGGTCACTTCGGTCATCGGCACCGGCAACTGCTCTGCCGGCGCCTGTTCAGTCGCACTGTTCATCGGCAAGCTGGGTGCCTTCTGCATCTTCATGCCGGGCGCTATCGTGCAGGCGGACAGGGCGAGTGGGAGCGCCGCGATCCAAACCAGCCGGCTCATGGAAAATATCTCGACGCCGCCGCGACGCAACGCGTTGGACCTGACTTTCAATTGCTTCACTCCGATTCCTTTGATTGGGCTCGCCGACCTCCTTCTCGCGGTCCGCGGCTCCACGTCATGGTTAGTACGCCTGTTTGCCGAAGAACCCGCGAACGACGGTGCGCAGCACGATCTTGATATCCATTCGGAACGAGCGATGGCGCAGGTAGTACAGGTCGTATTCGACGCGTCCGGCCATCTTCTCCAGCGCGTCCGTCTCGCCCCGGAAGCCGTTGATCTGCGCCCATCCGGTGATGCCCGGTTTGATCCGATAGCGGTCGAGGTAGCCGGAGATCAACGGCTCGTAAAGATCGTCGTGCTCGAGCGCATGCGGACGGGGACCGACAATCGACATTTCGCCGCGCAGCACATTGATGAATTGCGGCAACTCGTCGAGACTCGTGCGGCGCAGGAAGCGGCCCACTGGCGTGATGCGGCTGTCGTTGCGGGTTGCCTGACGCACCACGCCACGCTCTTCCGAATGAACCCGCATCGAACGGAACTTGTAGATCCAGAACGGGCGACCCTTGAGACCCTTGCGGCGCTGCCGGAAAAAGACCGGGCCCGGCGACGACAGCTTGATTGCGATCGCAATCACGACGAACAGCGGGGCAAGCCCGATGAGAGCGGCAAGTGCGAACGTCCTGTCGAAAATTTCCTTGCCGGTCATTGCTTCGCCGGAAATGGCGGACGGCGACAGACTGAGCGATGGGATATCGAGGGTGTCGAGCGACGCGACACCGGCATACAGGCCAAGCGGCATGAAGTCGGGCATGAGGCGTATTTCCACCAGCGTGCTCTTCAGCACTTCGATGCAATGGGCGGCCGCCGCGTGCGCGGACAACGGCAACGCAAGCCACACTTCATGCACTCCGCCGGACCCTGCCAGGGTCGCGAGGCGAGCGAGCTCCATGTCGCGATGCCTGCCGGCGTCCGTGCCGGTGCGCCCGTCGGGGCCGTGCAACTCGACCACCTCCGCGACCCGGAAATTCCTTTGCTGGCTGGAGTCGACCTTCGCGACGATCTGCTTCAGGTATTCGCCGTGGCCCACGACCACGACATTGCGCACATGCAGCCTGAAACTGCGCAGCGAAGAGTGCAACGCAGAAGCGGCCAGTCGCCACGACGCGATCAGGACCGCGCCGATACCGGTCCACCATGCGATCCACGAGAGCAGCGCGGTGTCCTGCCGGTGCATCGACAGCAGAAGCAGCAGGCCGGCGAACTGCAAGGCGAGCCATGCCGGAAGCAGTCGCGCGTATAGACGTTGTAGCGCCCGAGCCGGCGCTACAGCGTAAACGCCGAGCGCCGGCAGCAAGGCGGTCGACGACAGCAGGATCACGATCGCGAACAGCAATTGCAGTGGTCTGTTTTCCGGGCCCTGCACCGCGGCGATATGGGCCGAGACGACAGCGGCGAGCGCAATGCACCCGGTATCGACCAGGCGGGCGATAGCTTGTTTCATGAGAATCTCCGTGGCGACGGGGAGTAAACGGTCCCGCGATCTCTCGATCTTTACGAAGCAGGGCGGCGCATCCGCCTGACCACGTCCGGTTGGGACGACTCGTTATCAGCGAGGCGGTTGCGTTCGATCGTTCGATACTCCGTCGGTGAAATCGACAGATGCTGGCGGAACAGCTTCGCAAGCCGATCGCCGCTGCCGAGCCCCGTGCGCCGCGCAATCTTGTCCGCGGGCAGGTCCGTATCCACCAACATATGGCAGGCTTTTTCGAGGCGGACTCGCAGGACGAACTCGGTCGGCGTCACGCCGATCTCCTGCTTGAAGCGGCGGAGGAAATTGCGTTCGCTCATCGCGACGGCCTGAGCGGCTTCCGCAATCGACACGCGGTTCTCGCTGTTGACGCGCAGGTGATGCGCCGACGAGCGAATCAGGTCGCTGGCGCGTGCTTCGCGCGAATCGAAGACCGACTGGGTGAACTGCTTGGGCGTGGCGGGCAGCAGGTCGTGCGCCACCTGGCTCGCCGTCTCGTAGCCGCAATCCCGCTTGACCACGGACAGCGCGCTGGTCAGCGCGACCCCTGCGTCGGCATCCATGCCGGCCGTCCTCGTGGCGGATAGCGTACCTGGCGGCATCGACGGGCCGGCCATCTCCGTCGGCGCGACGACCTTCGGCTCGAGGCCGGCCATTTCGAGAGCGCCGTGTCCCCCGCCGATGCCTTGAACCACCTGCGCGTGCGGATAGGTGTTGCGCAGCCAGGAGAGCAGCCGTTCGTCGTTTGCGGCAGGCAGGGCCGTGGCGCCGCCGAGCGCGAACAGCGCATGCACGTCTTTGGCGTAGTGCGCATCGACCGCGTCGGTCCAGATCAACACGCCCGACGACGAGCGGATGGCTCCGCCGCTCGCGGACAGCAACTGCAGTTCGTAGTAGTTGTGCACTGCGTTCTCAGGATCCCGAAGACGGTTCGCAAGACTGAATGTCTCGGCGAGCCGCCCCATGTGAATGAGCGAGAATCCTTCGAAAAGGAGAATCACAACCTGTCTGCGACGGCGTGCCAAGCCGATGCTGCGGCCCATCATGAGATGAATTGATTTCCTCGTTATATCAGTCGCATATTCCATATCGCTGGCCCCCGGCACTAATATGTAAATTAGGTTTTCTGCAGCGCATCATATTCGCGGGGAGGCTTTGATCAGATGAATGCGTCTGATTCAACCATGTTCTTGTCTGAATCGATCAAGAAGGGTTGAGCGGCAATTTGGCCGGCTGGAATGCATCCAGCGCCGCGAAGCAGCGCGCGGAAATTCCCGAATCCCTTTGTGTCGGGGGAGTGAATACCGCGGGAGAGTTCGGTATGCGAAAAGACGTAGTCGAATGAAAACGGATTTCGCTTTCAATGCCGCTCGCTTGCCGAGCTCAATTAAATGAATTGGCGGTCAAAAGGACTGGCATAAATTACCGATTTTTCAAAGGAAATTTATTGAGCATTGTTGTGCGGCGGGACGTGTGCGGCAAATCGACGAGGCTCGCGCGCGGCGCCGATAGCGCCGATAGCCGCCGATACCAATAGCGAGCGCGCTTGCGCCGCGCGCAGGCGGCTTCTCTATTCGTCTCGGATTCGCGTCGCCGCAGGCCTCTCGTGAAGCCGAATTGCAGCAGATAGCTGCGGCCCCTGCGGGGCCAGTCGGACAGCGCGCTGGGGTGGCTACTCGGGGCAGGCTTCCTGAGTCTGACGGTAGTCGGTGGGCGTGGTCGACAGATACTTTCTGAACAGCTTGGATAGCTGGCTGCCGCTGCCGATCCCGCAGCGCCGCGCTATCTTGTCGATGGGCAAACGCGACTCCACGAGCATCCGGCAACTGAGGTTCAGACGCGCACGAAGGAGATAGTCGGAAGGCGTCATGCCAATCTCGTTTCTGAAGCGCCGCAAGAAGTTGCGCTCGCTCATGGCCGCGAGGCGCGCCGCGTCGTCGATCGAGATCGGACGATCGATATTGGCCTCCAGCCAACGGGCCGACGCCAGGATTTTTTCGCTCACATGGGGCGCCGTGCTGCGGGCTATGGAGGCACTGAACGGTGTTTCCTGCTGGGGTGCGATGGAATCGTCCACCTGGCGAGCCAACTCCGGGCCGAGGTCTCTTTCGATCATGCGCAATGCCACGCCCACGGCCGTTGGCGCCACGCGCCGCGACCGCGCTGCGAGGGCAGCGGATGCTTCAGTGCCGCCGCGCGGCGGCGAATCGTAACGGCTGGAAAGCCCTGCTGCCGCCAACAGCAGCACACCCTCGGCGACGGGATGGACGATCTCGCTGAGCGGATGCCGGTGGCGCAGCCAGTTGCGCAGGCGTTCGTCGGTGCACGCGCTTTGTGCGCCCGCGCCGCCTGCGATGAACACGACGTGCGTGTCGTTCGTGCCTCTGTAGGCGTCGACGCTCTCGGTCCAGACGAACACCGACGATGAACTCGCGACGCGGCCACCCGCGGCGGAAATCAGCGAGACGTCATAACGCGCGCGGCCCCAGCGCTGCGACGCGGCGAGTGCGTTCGCCTTGTGGAAGATCTCGATGAGCGCTGCGACCTTCGGCAGCGCAAAGTCATTGAACAGCGCGATATCGACGCGAGTCAGCGCGCCTGTTTGCGCCGGCATGGCGCTTTGCCTCGAACTACGCGGCTCTGCTTCTAACAGCTCCATTTGGTTTTTCCCCGGAATGTTGTGGCCAGCAAAGGCGTTCTCTCGACACCCTGTCATTTCTATTTGTCGGCGTATGTTATACAAATGATACTGACGCCATTATTGTATTGCCGATTCTGCCAGGAGGTTGGCAGTTGGTGACATTGAATGGCTAGCGAATTCGCCATTGCGGTGCATATAGCAGCCGGAAATTGAATTGGCGCAAGCCATATGTGGAGAAAAGCGAGACTGGATGCATGACGCCTTTTCGGAAATCGTGTATGTCAAATGAATGAAACTCGTATTTGAGGCGGTGCTGCGCTTGTGAGGCGATTGTGTGGTCGTATGTAATGGATGGGAAGAATGGCATGTCGTCGCATATGTCTAAAAAATCAGGTCCGCGAGGCCGGTGCGGCAGGTCGCGTCCGGACAGAATCTTGCCGGTAACGGCCGGAACATGGCAGGCCGAACCGGAATTGATAGAATCGCGTCGGTCGCCGGCATATGCGTTCTGATTTGAGGACCGACCCGGCGGCGTTGAGGCTAGCCTGGAATCGATGGCTCATAGAATTTTAGGCAAACGATTGCGCAAGAGCCTAAATTAGCCGCCCGCGTAGCCGTTAATCCGTTCATGCACAAAGAAGACATCAAGACCATCGTTGACGCCGCCAGCGAGACCGCCGATTCGATCGTCGGCGCGCGGCACTGGAGAACGGCCGAGGAAGCGCGCGCGATGCACGATGCGATCTTCTGGGACATGATAGTCAAACAATTGCCCAACGTGAGCGTTGCCGATCTCCTTTCGATGCTGAATTGACCCGGTTGACTGCCAGTCGATCCATGGCGACCCGACGCGGCTAGCTCTCATTGAGTCCAATCACCGAAAAGATCTTGACGACCGTGCCTTGCCTGGGGCGATACCCACCTTGTTGCTGGGTGAACACCTGTACGGCGCGCATCATCTCTTCTCCTGAGAGTTTGCGATAGGCGCAAATGTTGTACGTAATGCCGAGTCTCGGGTCTTTGACAAAATTATCGACGCTGGGTAGCTGCATGGTTTCCTCGAATGCGGTGCGGAACGGACTGTTTCGAACCACGGCATAGGCGGCCGAATCGTCCGCGGGAGCAAGTGCGCAAAGATCGCCGTCAGGACGCAGGAGGAGGATCTCTCAGATCCTGAATGACCATCGATGCGGAGAGAAACACGTCTTCGATCGCCGCCGCGTATTCGCCCGCCGAATCGCGACTATGCTCCTCCATCGGATGGAACGTCGCGCTGCGCCGGATCGCACGACGCACCCGTTCGAGTTCGCCGATGGTCGGCGATGTTTTCGCCAGTAGCGCCGCAATCAGCGTCTGGTATGCGAGAAGTTGCATCCGCATCTGTTGAATATCTTCCATGATTGTCTCTATTCAAAAAGGTAGTGCGGGCAACCGGCCTTTCAGGCGACGGTATGGGACAGACTTAGAATGACGGTCAACGAGCCCGCCTTGTCGTAATGGAAAAGCCGTGACTTGACTTTGAGAACGCCGTCGAATCCCATTTCGTCGACTTTCATCGTGACGTTGTCTCCTACGAGAGGAAGTTGCTGGGCCGCGCGTGAGCCCGTCGTGCGGTAGGTGCCGAATCCGCCTGTGTACTCGTACACGTAAGTCACCCTTTCATCCATGTCGACCCCGGTGGTGAAGAACACGAGTTCTGGTCGATGGAAGTCTCGCACAACTAAGAAGGATTTCGCTTGGTCTAGACAGGTCGCTCTGGAAGAGGCCGCGATCGCATGGAGGCATCGTCGATGAGACACTCGAATGCGCCGAAAAGCCTTATGCGGAAAGACAAAGAAGCGAACGGCGGTTGCGTGTGAGTTGCTCGATTGGCGCGCCACGACAAGCCGCTCTGGTTAGAAGCCGGCTATGACGTGGCGGATGCGGCCATGCTTTTGTCAATTTCGTCCAGCAACGACTTCCCGAGATCGATACTCGATCGATGGCCGGGCATATGGCGCGCACCGAGCACGACCTTCGAAGCGCGCGGGCCCTCTGCGGCTATTCATGACGCCTCGCCACGAAGACGAATGCGGACGAAAAAGAGCCCGCCGCCCGGGGGAGCGGCAGGCTAAAAATTCGAGGGGTGGGGTTCGCCTGAGACAGCCCCCTCGAAAGACCGGGACTGAGTTTAGTCTTTCGAAGCAGGCTGCGGACGCAGGCGGCGGATTGCATCAAGTTTTTGACAGAACTGGACGCGAAGTCGGGTCCGTCGAGGCGGGATGAGCCTGAATCTTCGAGGCTGGAGCGGCATGCACGAGTGTCAGCCGTCTATAGCGAAAGCTGACGGCGCGGCAATACGGAGGAGGACCTCGAGTCGCAACGCCGATGAAGCGTGCAGAGGAATCTGACGGATGCGTTGACCCCGCCGAGCAGACGGGGCGAATTCTCGAACGGGTATGCCTTGACCAATCGCGTCTGTGGGCTTGCACAGCGGCTCGAGGGTAACGCCTGTCGCAAATGCGTTACCCGGTGGTCGGGTTCCGGTGGCCGCTTACGCGCTGGTATTGATGACCGAGCCGGTGGCGACGCCCGGAGTCGTACCGGCACCAGCCGTGGCGTGTGTCGGCAATGACGAAGCACCGGCCAATGCGCTCACTGTGCTGCCCGTGGCAGGCACGTGGTGATGCACGCTTTTTACGGCGGTGCTCTTGGATGATGTCGCCGACTTCAGATGCGCCGCAAAGCTCGACTGGCTGGCTTCGCTCGCGGAGCTTTTGCCTGTTAGCATCGACAGCCCGGAACTGATGACCCTGCTGACGCCGCCGAGTAGGGTGGATGCTGCACCGATTGGAATCATATTCAGATCCATCAGAATGGAGTAATCGAAATCCTGCGTTTGCGGACTATACCTTGTTTTCTCTCTACATGGAGATGCCGGCCTCCATTGCCTGCGAACGGCTTGCGAACCGGTGTACCGGGTGCGTTGATCGCGGCACCGCGCACCCGTCCATGAGCGACGCGCGCCGCGGTGGGCAGGAGCCGTTGCGTGGTGCTACTGAACGCGGAACGTGCCGACCATCGTCTGCAACCGGGCGGCCTGCTCATCGAGCGATGCCGCAGCCGCAGCCGCCTGTTCGACTAGCGCCGCATTCTGCTGCGTCACTTCGTCCATCTGCGACACCGCACGATTCACCTGCTCGATACCGGTGCTCTGCTCGATCGACGCCGCGGCGATTTCACCCATGATGTCGCTCACGCGCCGGATCGACTCTACGATCTCACTCATCCGTTCACCCGCGACCGCCACCTGATCGGTGCCGTCGTCGACGCGCGCAACGGACGAATGGATCAGCTCCTTGATATCTTTCGCGGCCGCCGCGCTGCGTTGCGCGAGCGTGCGCACTTCGCCCGCGACCACCGCAAAACCGCGTCCTTCTTCACCGGCCCGTGCCGCTTCGACCGCGGCATTGAGCGCGAGAATGTTGGTCTGGAACGCGATGCCTTCGATTACCGTGATGATTTGACCGATTTTGCGCGATTCGTCGGCGATGCTTTGCATCGTGCCGATCACCTCATCGACCGCATTGCCGCCGCGCTGGGTCGCATCCGTCGCGAGCACCGCTAGCTGGCTCGCCTGGCGCGCATTGTCGGCATTCTGCTTTACGGTCGCCGTCAACTGTTCCATGCTGGCCGCCGTCTCCTGCAAGGACGCAGCCTGCTCTTCGGTCCGCTGCGACAGATCGGTGTTGCCTTGCGCGATTTCACCCGAGCCGGTCGCAATCGAATCGCTCGAACGCTGAATGCCCTGCACCAGTTCGCGCAACTGCAGCCGCATCTGGCTCAACGCGTACAGCAAGCTCGAGCGGTCAGCCGGTTCCAGCTTGATCGCGGCGGCCAGATTGCCCGAGGCGATTTGCGCCGCGAACGCCGCGGCATCGGCCGGTTCGCCGCCCAGTTCGCGCTTCACGCTACGCGTCATGACCCACGCCATGCCGCCGACCGCGGCAAAGATCGCAAGCGAGATCGCGATCAACATTCGCGCGAGTTTCCAGTAGGCCGCGCTAATGTCGTCATAGAAAAACCCTGTGCCGATCCACCATTGCCATGCCGGAATGGCGACCACGCCCTGTAATTTGCCTTCGAGCGGACCGTCCTGGGAACGCTTGACCAGCACGTCCACCAGCGCGACGTGTCGTTTGGCGAGTCCCTGTTGATAGGCCTGCGTGTCCGTGAGATCGCCGGATGTGGTCTTGTTGCCGCCCGTCTTGGTGCCGACGAGACTCGGGTTCGGGTGGACCAGGTTGATGCTGTCCGTATTGGTCACCCAGTAGTAGCTCTGGCTGTTCGCGTTCAACTGACTGAGCGCCGTTTTGGCGGCGGCCTGCGCTTCGTCGCGGCTCATCTTGCCGCTCCCTTCGAGCGACTGGTAGTACAGCACGAGGTGTTCCGCTTTGGTCAGCAGCGTTTCAATCTGCGCCTGACGGCTCTCGATCAGCGCATGGTCGAGTTGTGACAGCGCGAGCGCCGCGATGCTTGCCACGCCGGCCAATGCGGTGCCGACAATCAGAATCAGTTTGGTCGAAATTTTCATAGAATGTGGCCGGCATGCGGACATGCAAAATTAACTATATGGTACATATATCGACCAGCGTAGTTGAACCTTTAGCGTTTTTTTGGTTGGCGCGCGCGACCTTCATCCCCACAGGTTTCGACCTGAGACCACGATGGGCCGAATGCGGACGAGGGCTGTGCCTCACTGCCGGTGATGGCGATCATTCACCATTGGCAGCCATGTGCAACGTGTCGGCGAGACGGACTGGAGCGCCGCTGCGGGCGAGTGATGGAGGTCGCCCAGGCAGGGCGCGGGATCACACGCTCCCCGGACGTGGTGGACGGCGGTTGAAACCGCCTGCGATGTCAGCTACGCGGCAGGCCGCCGGCCGAACCCGGCCGCCGCCTGCCGCGCGACCTACTGGGCGGTCTGCTGACGTTGATACTCGTTGTGCTTCATTTGCATGTAGTCGGCGCGGCTGACCTCGTGCAATTGCCGCGGATACCGCTCGGTCGCGTCGAACCAGTCGGCGAGACGTTTGTCGAGGCGGGCGTTGGGCGGGCTGGACAGCGCAGCCAGATAGGCGTCGATGGCGAGGTAATAGCGCATGGTGTTGCGCTCCACCAGGCCGCGCACGCCGCCGACGAATTGCGTTTCGCCCGCCGACGAATCAGGCGTGGAAGAAAAGCCGACCTTGTCGCTGCCGATCGTCGCCAGATAGGTTTTCATCGCAAGGCGTCCCGCCGTGCCGTAACCGTAGGCGTAGGTCAAATGGATAAAGGTGCGGTTATCGCCCACGGGTACCGCCTCCATCACGATACGGTAGTCTTTCGTGCTCAGCGGCCCCGTGGCGGCGGAGAGCTCCACGCGAAGATAATCCGGGTTGCTCGCGACCGGGTGATAGTTGAATTGCACGCGGTAGGACGAGGAAAGCGATTCCTCGGTTTTCTTGCCGATGTTCACCGCGAGGACCGTCCCGCTCGCGCTCGTCGATGCATGGCAATACTTGGTGTTCAGATGCAGGATCAGCACGTCGCACCAGTTGGCCGGACCCTGAGCCGGGTCGTTGAGCGTGCCGTTGACCGTCGCGAACGGATAGTTGAGCACGCCGTAAATATCGCCCTTGAGCGCCGAGGGCAACTCCTGCGATTCGAGATACAGCGGTCGCTGGAACTGGTTGTGCGCGAGTTGCTGCGTCAGACTCTGGTATTTGTCGCGCAGGCCTGCCGCGTTGTCGGTTGCTTGTGCGAAGACGCTCTGGCACAGGCAGCAGGACGCTGCCAGCAGCGCGGCCATCGCCCACTGTCGCGCGCTGCGGTTGCCGGCTGGGGATTGGATAAGCCTGCCCATGGACGTCCTCCTACTGTTGGCTGAGGTTGCGGGGCACCGTGCCTGGATCGGATCGTGGCGCGCCGGTTGCCCCGCATTTTTGCAGGCAGTAGGGTGGTTTGTACATCCGTAATCGCCGCTGTTTTCTAATCGTCCGGAATCGGCCGATGGTACTCGCGCACCGCCGATCGACGTCGTTCGAAGCGGCGGCGTGTCCGGACCTGTGGTCCATGGTCAGTGGAGCATGCTTGCCAGCCTTGGGAGCATGCGGGAGCCACGGCCGCGGTAGCCGGGGATCCGGCGGCCGGCATCGCGGCGGGGCGGCTTATGCGAACGCGGCGCGGCGTTGCCCCGAAGATGTCGCGATCGGTGCGCGGCCGCCGGCGTCGTCCACATGGAATGCCCCGGCCGCGCGTTGCAGGCTCGTTGCCTGCTCCTTCAGCGACTGCGCCGCGGCTGCCGCCTGCTCGACGAGTGCCGCGTTCTGCTGCGTCATGCTGTCCATCTGCGTGACCGCGAGATTCACCTGGTCGATGCCGGCGCTCTGTTCGGCGGCCGCCGCCGCGATCTCCTGCACGACGCCGGTGACGCGCATGATCGCGTCGCGCGCTTCATCGATCGTCGAGCCGGTGTTTTCGACCAGTGTCGCGCCGCTGCCGACGCTGTCCACCGCGCGACTGATCAACAGGCGGATTTCTTTCGCCGCGCTCGCGCTGCGCTGCGCGAGACTGCGCACCTCGCCCGCGACGACCGCGAAGCCGCGGCCTTGCTCGCCCGCGCGTGCCGCTTCGACCGCGGCATTCAGGGCGAGGATGTTGGTCTGGAAAGCAATGCCCTCGATCGTGGCGATAATCTCGACCATGCGGCCCGATTCGTTCGAGATGGCTTTCATCGCCGCGACGGCCCGCGCGATCATGTCGCCGCCGCGGTTCGCGATCTCCGCGGCGCCGGCCGCAAGCTCGCTCGCGGTGCGCGCGTGGTCCGCGGTCTGGCGGACCATCGCCGTCATCTGCTCCATGCTCGACGCCGTTTCCTGCAACGACGCCGCCTGACTCTCGGTGCGCGACGACAAATCCGCATTGCCGTTCGCGATCTCGTTCGCGCCGCACGCGACATTGTCGGAAGCATGCTTGAGCTGGCGTACGGTGCCCGTCAGCGCGTCGCGCATCCGCTGCATCACGTGCAGCAGGCTCGACGTGTCGCCCTCGCGCGTGCGGATCGCCACCGTGAGGTCGCCTGATGCGATCGCGTCCGCCACGTTCGCCGCATAGGCCGGCTCTCCGCCGAGCGTGCGAACGATGCTGCGGTTCGTGAGCGCGACGAGTGTCACGAGCACGACCGAGACCGCCACGAAGACCGCGCCGATCAGCCACAGCGATTGCATGAACGCAGCGTCGATATCGTCGACATAGGCGCCGGTCGCGACGATCCAGTCCCACGGCGCATAGCGCACCACGTAGCCGATCTTGCCGACCGCCTGTGCCGCCGCCGCGCCCGGATGCGGGAACACGTAGTCGACGAAGCCGCCGTCCGGCGCCCGCGCAACCGACGCGAACGTCACGTAATGGTGACGGCCGTCGGCATCGGCGCTGGACGCGAGATCCTTGCCATCGAGTGCCGGCTTGATGGGATGCATCACCATGCGCGGCGTCGAGTCGATCACGAGGAAGTAGCCGTCTTCACCATAGCGGATGCCGCGCAGGCGTTCGAGCGCCTGCTTGCGGGCGTCCGCCTCCGGCAGCGCGCCGCTTTGCGCCAGCGCCGCATACTCCTTCACGATGCCGAGCCCGACGTGCGCGACGTTCGTGAGGTCGTGCTTACGTTCCTCGATGCGCGTTTCGCGCGACTGCCACGCTGCCGACACTGAGACGGCGAGCAACGCGCCGAGGCTGATGATCAGTGGCAGCCACAGTCTTTGCGTAAAACTGAGCTTGTGCATCCTGAGTCCTCTTGCAAGCGGATGAGAATCGCGCAGGGTTGCCACGCGAGGCGGCGCGCAAATGGGTCCGACGGGCGGCGCCGGTGGAGTGCCCGGTGTCCGGTGCGTTCCTTTCCGAGTTATCGGCGGGTAGCAGTGAAAGTTTCGTCCTGTGAAACCCTTGGTTCGGTCGGTTGCTCAGGTGCGTCGCAGGCGGTAGCCGGAGTACGAGGATGTGCTGAACCCGAGACGATGGACGGTGCGTGGTGCGCGCGCCCAAGCTGGTTCACAAGTGCTGGAGGGGAAGGCTAATGGTGCGGCGCAGCGGCGAATCAGCAACTCGTGCGCCGAACGACGATTCGGCGCGCGGTACGTGCGCGCACGCCCAACGAGCGTAACAGGCTACCGCCAGAGAGCCTGGCGGCAGCCCTAAAGGGAGAGAGGGAGTTCGCGCGCGAGAGCCGGTCCGCGCGCCGGATGCGCCTCACGAAGGCTACGCGCAACAGGATGCTGCCGGCGTAGCCTTCGGCGTCGGTCGAATAGCCGAGCCTTTGCGCTAAAGGCTCAGATCCCGCCGACGCACAGGTACTTGATGACCACGTAGTCGTCGATGCCGTAATGCGAGCCTTCGCGGCCCAGGCCCGACTGCTTGACTCCGCCGAATGGCGCGACTTCGTTCGAGATGAGGCCCGTGTTGATGCCGACCATGCCGTATTCGAGCGCTTCGGCGACACGCCAGACGCGGCCGATATCGCGGCTATAGAAGTACGACGCGAGGCCGAACTCGGTGTCGTTGGCGAGGCGGATCACTTCCTCGTCCGACGAGAAGCGGAACAGCGGCGCGAGCGGCCCGAAGGTTTCGTCGCGCGCGACCTTCATGGACGGCGTGACATCCGCGAGCACGGTCGGCTCGAAGAAGCCATGGCCGAGCGCATGACGCTTGCCGCCGGTGACGATGCGCGCGCCTTTGGCGAGCGCGTCTTCGATATGCGACTCGACCTTGAGCACGGCTGCTTCGTTGATCAGCGGCCCTTGCGTGACACCGTCTTCGGTGCCGCGCCCCACCTTGAGCTGCTCGACGGCGACGCGCAGTTTCTCGGCGAACGCGTCGTAAACCTTGTCGTGCACGTAGAAACGGTTCGTGCACACGCAGGTCTGGCCGCTATTGCGATACTTCGACGCAATCGCGCCGGCCACCGCGGCATCCAGATCCGCGTCGTCGAATACGATGAACGGCGCGTTGCCGCCGAGTTCGAGCGACACCTTCTTGACCGTCGGCGCGCACTGCGCCATCAGCAGACGGCCGACCGGCGTCGAACCGGTGAACGACAGTTTGCGCACGATCGGATTGCCCGTCATTTCCGCGCCGATCGCTTTCGGCTCGCCGGTCACGACGTTGAACACGCCGCGCGGCACGCCCGCGCGTTCGGCCAGCACCGCGAGCGCCAGCGCGGAGAGCGGCGTGGCTTCAGCCGGTTTGACGATGATCGGGCAGCCCGCCGCGAGCGCCGGACCGACCTTGCGCGTGATCATCGCCGCCGGGAAGTTCCACGGCGTGATGGCCGCACAAACGCCGATCGGCTCTTTCGTCACGACGATGCGCTTGTCGCCGGCCGGCGTCGGGATCGTGTCGCCGTTCACGCGCTTGCCTTCTTCCGCGAACCATTCCAGGAACGACGCGGCGTACTGGATCTCGCCCTTCGCTTCGGCGAGCGGCTTGCCTTGTTCCGTGGTGAGGATCTTCGCCAGATCGTCGGCGTTGTCCATCATCAGGTCATGCCATTTACGCAGGATCACCGCGCGCTGCTTTGCCGTGGTGGCGCGCCAGGCCGGCCACGCGGCGTTGGCCGTGTCGATCGCGCGGCGGGTTTCCGCCGTGCCCATGCGTGGCACCGTCGCGATGATTTCGCCCGTGGCGGGGTTCTTTACGTCGAAGGTCGAGCCGTCGTCCGCGCCTTGCCATTCGCCCGCGATATAGGCGTGGGTTTTCAGAAGCGTCGGGTCCTTCAAGGTCAATGTGCTCACGTGTCGTTCCTCAAGCCGTGATCGCGACGCTATCTTTGATCACGTCTTCGAGAATCGCCATGGCTTCCTCGAAGACCGCGTCCTGAATCGTGAGCGGGAACAGGAAGCGCACCACGTTCGAATAGACGCCGCACACGAGCAGCAGCAAGCCGCGTTCGAGCGCGCGCGTCTGCACGCGCCTCGTGAACTCCGCATCCGGCTCCGTGCTGCCCGCCTTGCAGAATTCGACCGCGACCATGCCGCCCGGACCACGCACGTCAGCGATCTGGGGCACTTCGCTTTGCAGCGCGATCAGCTTGGCCTTGATGCGGTCACCCAGCAGCGTGGCGCGTTCGCACAGCTTCTCTTCGTCGATGATATCGAGCACCGCATGCGCCGCGGCCACCGCCAGAGGATTGCCCGCATACGTGCCGCCGAGGCCGCCGGGCGCCGCGGCGTCCATCACCTCCGCGCGGCCGATCACACCCGACAGCGGCATGCCGCCGGCGAGACTTTTGGCGACCGTCATCAGATCGGGCACCACGTCGTAGTGATTCATGGCGAACAGCTTGCCGGTGCGTGCGAAACCCGTCTGGACTTCGTCGGCGATCAGCAGAATGCCGTGCTCATTGCACAGCTTGCGCAAGGCGCGCACGAACTCGGCCGGCGCCGGATAGAAACCGCCTTCGCCCTGAACCGGCTCGAAAATGATCGCGGCCACGCGTTTCGGATCGATATCGGCCTTGAACAGGAATTCAATGGCCTTCAGCGAGTCGGCGGTGGTCACGCCGTGCAGGGGGTTGGGGAACGGTGCGTGGAACACGTCCGACGGGAACGGACCAAAGCCGATCTTGTACGGCGCAACCTTGCCGGTCAGGGCCATACCCATCAGCGTGCGGCCGTGGAAACCGCCCGTGAAGGCGATCACGCCAGGGCGGCCGGTGGCGGCGCGGGCGATCTTGATCGCGTTTTCGACGGCTTCGGCGCCGGTCGTGAAGAACGCGGTTTTCTTCGGATGGTCGCCAGGCGCACGCTCGTTGAGCTTCTCGGCCAGTTCGACGTACGACGCGTACGGCACGATCTGATACGCGGTGTGGGTGAAATGATCGAGCTGATCGCGAATCGCGGCGACGATCTTCGGATGACGGTGGCCCGTGTTGCACACAGCGATACCGGCCGCGAAGTCGATGAAACGGCGGCCTTCGATATCCCACAGTTCCGCGTTTTCAGCGCGCTCGGCGTAGAAATCGCACATCACTCCGACGCCGCGCGGCGTGGCTGCGTCTTTGCGGCTCTTCAGTTCGGCATTTTTCATGGTCATCTCCTTCGCTCCTCGGTTTGCGGACGCCACGCCCACAGCGCAGCACATGCAGCGACTATAATGAGATTTGGCTCTTAACTTCAGAGCCATTTCAATAAAAATATAGGAGCCAATCAATGCGCGCGAGCGTTTTGTCCGACTGGCTGGCCCAGCGCCTCGACCGCGGCAATGGCCAGCCGATCTATCGCCAGTTGCATCGGCTCTTACAGCAGGCGATCCTGTCGCGCGAACTGCCGCCGGGCAGCAAGGTGCCGTCGTCGCGTTTGCTGGCGCAGGAGTTGGGCATCGGGCGCAATACCGTCACGCAGGTGTATGAGCAGCTGGTGCTCGAAGGCTATGTGAGTTCGGCGACCGGGCGAGGCACATTCGTCGCCGATAGCGCCCCGGACGAGATCGTCGGCGCGCCCGATGCCGAGGCGCCCGCCGCGCGGCCCGAGCCGTTGCCGCTGCAGGCAAGGCGCGCGCTCTCCACGCGCGGCGCGCGGCTGGTGGCGGGCGCGGGTGTGTCCAAGCGTCAATGGGGCGCGTTCATGCCCGGCGTGCCGGATGTCACGAAGTTTCCGGCGCGTGTTTGGAGCCGCTTGCACAACAAGTATTGGCGCCGCCTGCGTCCGGACCTGCTCACTTACGCGCCTGGGGGCGGACTGGCTTCGCTGCGGCACGCGCTGGCCGACTATCTGCGCACCTCGCGCTCGGTGCGCTGCACGCCCGAGCAGATCATCATCACGACCGGGATTCACCAGTCGGTCGATCTTGCGGTGCGGCTGCTGTCCGATCCGGGCGACGTGATCTGGACCGAGGACCCCTGTTATTGGGGCGTGCGCAGCGTCATGCACGTGTCCGGCCTGCAATCGCGGCCGATCGCGGTCGACGAGGAAGGCATCAATCCTTGCGCCGACGACCTCACGCAGCCGCCGAAGCTGATGCTCGTCACGCCCTCGCACCAATACCCGCTCGGCATGGTGATGAGTCTCGCGCGGCGCCGCATGCTGCTCGAATACGCGCGGCAGAACCAGTGCTGGATCATCGAGGACGATTACGACAGCGAATATCGCTACGGCAGCCGGCCGCTCGCCTCATTGCAGGGCCTGGATACGTCGGGGCAAGTGATTTACGTGGGCAGTTTCGGCAAGACGTTGTTTCCGGGGTTGCGCATCGGCTACCTCGTCGTGCCGGAAGCGCTGGCGGAAAGCTTTGCCACGGCGAGCGCCGAGTTGTATCGCGAGGGGCAGTTGCTGCAGCAGGCGATGCTCGCGGAGTTCATTGCCGAAGGGCATTTCACGTCGCATATCCGCAAGATGCGCACGCTCTACGGGCAGCGCCGCCAGACGCTGCTCGACGCCGCCGCGCACCGTTACGGCGATGCATTGCCGGCCGTGGGCGGCGACGCCGGTCTGCATCTCGTGATGCAGTTGCCCGGCGGCAGTGACGACCGGCTGGTGGCGGCCGCCGCGCTGGAGCGCAATATCGTCGTGCGGCCGTTGTCGGGGTATTACGCGCAACCTTCGCTGGCGCCGTCGGGTTTGCTGATCGGCTACGCGTGCGTGCCGGATGAGGAGATCGCGCCGGCATTCAACACGCTGGCCGATGCCATCGACGCGATGTTGCCGGAGTTTGCGTGAGGGGGGCGACTGAGATTCAAATCCTGATCAGCACCGCCCCCAACGTCACCAGCGCGCACGCAACGATACGCCGCGTGGTCAGCTGCTCGCGCATGAACAGCCAGCCGATCAGGACCGCGAAGATCGAACTCATCTCGCGCAGCGCGGAGACCATCGCGATCGGCAGATAGCGGTAAGCCTCGATGATCAGGCAGTACGCGCTCAGCGCGAGCACGCCCGACGCAATGCCCTTGAGCACCACGGCGCGGCCGATGAAAAGCCCCTTCGCGCCGCCGCGCCAGTGCCAGGCGAGCAGAAACTGCGGGATATTCCAGATCAGATAGACCCACATGATGTAGCTCAGGCCATTGCCCGCCACGCGCGCGCCGATTCCGTCGACCACCGAATACGCGGCGATGAACAGACCGGTCAGGAGCGCGAAGGGCACGCTCTCGCCGGAAAAGCGCATGCCGCGGCGAAACGCCAGCGAGACGATGCCGATCGACACTAGCGCCACGCCGACAGCGGCGAGCGGCTTGAGCGCTTCATGAGCGAAGACCAGTGCGCCGACGAACACGAGCATCGGCGAAAGGCCGCGCGCAATCGGGTAGATCTGGCCGAAGTCGCCGCTTTTATAGGCGCGAATCAGCGCCAGCAGATAGCCGAATTCCAGCACCACCGACGCGAAGATATACGGCCACGCCTGCGGCGCGGGCATGGGCAGCACGACCACGCCGACCGCGCTCACGGCGATATATGGAATCGCCATCATGCCGAGCAGCCAGACGCGATCTTCCGAAAGATGCAGAAACGCGTTCCACGTGGCGTGAAGCAAGGCGGAGAGCAGCACCAGCAAAACGACAAAGGTTTCCATCGAAGACCGGGGAGAGGGGAGCGAAGGCCCGGTTGCGGGCCGCAAGCCCGTGATTATTCCAGCAGAACGCCGCAATAGAAGCGTGGACGACTCGATTGGAGGGGGTTTAATTGGAAAAATGCGGCGATTTGTGGCGTCAATGAGACGCTGCCAGCCCCGGCGGGTTGCCGGACATGCAGATCGAAACGCAGTGCGGCGGTGGCGGGTGAGAGGGCTGAGAGGCGGGTGAGAAGTCGACGAAGCGGTGCTCCTTGGGCAAACTTCCCACCGCGACCGCGACCGCGACCGCGACCGCGACCGCGACCGCGACCGCGACCGCGACCGCGACCGCAGCCGCAGCCGCAGCCGTTACGCCTGCAACCTCAGGTCACGCGCTCGCGCAGCCACGCGGACGCGAGGTCGATCACCGTCACGACCACGATCACCAGGATCATCACAGCGGCGGTCTGCGCGTAGTTGAACGAGCGGATCGCTTCGTACAACACCACGCCGATGCCGCCCGCGCCGACCATGCCGACTACCATCGCCGAGCGCACGTTCGATTCGAAGCGATATAACGCGTATGAGATCCACAACGGCAGCACTTGGGGCAAGACGCCGTAGACGATTTCGTCGAGACTGGTTGCGCCGGTGGCGCGCACGCCTTCGGCCGGACGCGGATCGATCGCCTCGACCGCTTCGGCGAACAGCTTCGCGAGCACGCCGGTGGTATGCACCCACAGCGCCAGCACGCCGGCAAAAGGTCCGAGGCCGACCGCCACGATGAACAGCATGGCAAAGACCATTTCATTGATCGCGCGGCACGCGTCCATCATGCGGCGCATGGGCTGCACCACCCACATCGGCGCGATGTTGTGGGCGGACATCAGCCCGCACGGCACCGCGCACACGAGTGAGAGGGCGGTGCCCCACACCGCTACCGAAAGCGTCACGTACATCTCGTGCAGATAGCTGCGCCATTCGGCGAAGTCGGGCGGAAAGAAGTCTTTGGCGAACTGGCCCATGTTGCCGGAGTCGCTCAGCAAATCGAGCGGCCGCATGTCGGCGCCGTGCCACGCGCCGCCCAACACCGCGAGCACTGCGATCCAGCCGAGCAGCGAGAGCCAGCTGCGTTTGCCGGCAACCGGCGCAGGCTGATGCGCCGCCTGCGCGGCGAGCATTTCGCTCGCGCGCGCAGGCGGCGTGGTCAGATCGGCCGTGTTCATTGCTTCGATTGCGCGGTGTTCAGCGCGCTCAGCTTCGCGTCGAGCGCGGCCAGCTGGGTCTTGCGATCGTCGTCGGAGAGATGCGCGTCGCTCTCGATCTTCTGCTTCTGCTGGAACAACGCGACCTGGCGGATCGGCAGCAACTGCGCGTCCGCCGACGCAGCGAAGCCGCCGTAACCGGTGATCGCCGCCATCACCGCCTTTTCGTGCGGATCGGTCTTCGCGTAGTTCAGGAAGAAGTTGCGCAGCTTGTCCTTGGTGGCTTGCGGCAGATCCTTGCGCCACACCAGCGGGTCCGACGGAATCAGCGGCGACTTCCACAGCACACGCACCTGCGCGAACTTGTCCGGATGCTCTTTCTTCAACGTGTCGAGCATCTCGGTGTTGTTGGTCGCGATATCGATCTTGTTGTTCACGACAGCCAGCAGATTCGCTTCGTGGCTCGACGGCAGCACGGTCTTGAACGAGGTGTTGACCGGCGTATTGTGTTTGGCGAACAGGTAATAACCGGGAATCAGCGTGCCCGAAGTGGAGTTTGGATCGCCGAAGCCGAGCGTGACGTCCTTCGTATTCCTGAACACGTCGTCGAGCGTCTTGAAGCGGCTGTTCACGTTGGTGATCAGCACCGAGTAGTAACCGGCGTCGCCGTTCGCGTACTGGATCTTTGCAAACACTTCACCTTGCGAGCGGTCCACTGCCTCGATGGCCGACGCATTGCCGAAATAACCGACCTGTACCTTGCTAAAGCGCATGCCTTCGATAATGCCGGCGTAGTCCGTCGCGAAGAAAGCTTTGACGTTCAGGCCGGTTTGCTTGTTCATGTCCTGAATCAACGGCTCCCAGCGCTGTTTTAGCACCGAAGACGAATCGGTCGAAATGATGCCGAGGTTGATGTCCTCGGCGTGCGCGGTGGCGGCACCGGCGAAAGCAGCCGCGCCGACGGCCAGCGTGATCAACGAACGCAGGAATTTCATTGTTTGAGACCCGGTTGAGTTAGCAGAAGGGTGAGGCGCGCTCAGTTCGAGTGCGCCGGGTTGAGAGCGAACGCGTAGCGGCCCGCGGCGGGCGCGGCGTCCTGAAGCGGCAGGTTGCCGGCAACGGTTTTGGCCTCGCTGTTGTCGTCCGGGCTCCCGGCGGCTTCATCGAGCAGTTCGCGGGCATCGTCGCCGTAGAGCGCCTTGAGCAGCGCCGGCGTGAGCGCGGCGGAGGGACCGTCGTAGACCACCTTGCCGCGGCGCAGCGCAACCGTGCGCGGACAATACTGCATCGCGATGTCGACCTGATGCAGCGACACCAGCACCGTGAGGCGATGCTCGATGTTCAGCGTGCGCAGCATCTCCATCACGCGGCGCGACGACTCGGGATCGAGCGAGGCAATCGGTTCATCGGCGAGCACAATACGCGCGCGCTGCACCAATGCACGGGCGAGCGCCGCGCGCTGCTGCTGCCCGCCGGAGAGGTTGGCGGCGCGTTCGCGAGCATGTTCGCCGATGCCGACTTCGTTCAACGCGGCCATCGACAACGCCCGCTCGGCACGCGGGAAGCGCCCGCTGAGACGGCGCCACCAGGGCAGCCGCGCTAGCGCACCGATCAGCACGTTGCTTTCCACGGAGAGGCGGTTCACCAGATTGAATTGCTGGAACACGAAGCCGATATCGCGGCGAATGCTGCGCACTTCCCGCACGATGCGGCCGTTCTGCTGAATCGGCCGGCCCAGGATCGCGATCTGCGACGGTTGCGCATCCGACGCCGTGAAGCCGGCGATATGGCGCAGCAGCGTCGACTTGCCCGAACCCGAAGCGCCGATCAACGCAACCATCTCGCCCGGCTCGACACGCAGATCGATTTCGTCCAGCGCCTTTCGGCCGTTGCTGAACGTCTTGCTCAACCGTTCGATACGGATTGCTTCCCGAATTGCGTCCATAAGCACCCCTTGATGCATCCGGCCACTGCCGGCATGTGTGGGGCTCATTCTAGGAAGCGTCTGTGACGGTTGAGTGAAGGCATCGCAACGTCTAGACGACTATATCTTCACGTGTCTCCTTTGCGTCGCCTGAAAGGCAGAGCGAAGTCATTCGCCGGCGTGAAAAATGTCATGCGTGTGACACGATCCGGCTGCATTCACGCCGCTTCAGCATGATTGCTCCGCGCCAGGCTATATTGCGTCAATCGGTGTGCCGTCCCCAATAACCTTGCGATTCCTTTCGACGTCGTCATGCAGCCTCTGAGCTTCCTTCCCGACAGTTTTGCGGAGTACGAAGATCTCAAGGCGATCCTCGATCAGGGCAGCGCGAGCTTCGCGATCCGCACGGTCTGCGAGACGACGGTGCGCGGCCGGCGATTTGCCGTTCAAACCGCAAGCATCGGCTCTACCGACCCGCAGGCGCCGGCAATCGGCTTTTTCGGCGGCATTCACGGGCTCGAGCGAATCGGCTCGCAACTCGTCCTCGACTACATGCGCGCGCTGCTCGCGCGGCTCGAGTGGGACGAGCTGCTGGTGCGTCAATTGCAGTCGATTCGTCTGATCTTTATGCCGATCGTCAACCCGGGCGGCATGTGGGCGGCCACGCGCGCCAACCCCAACGGCGTCGATCTGATGCGCAACGCGCCGCAGAACGCGGACGAACGCGTGCCGCTGCTGGCGGGCGGTCAGCGCGTGGGCGCCTGGCTGCCGTGGTATCGCGGCCGCGCCGGGGCGCCGATGGAACCCGAGGCTGCCGCGCTGCTACACGTGGTTGCAACCGAGCTGGCCGCGCGGCCATTGAGCATTGCGCTCGATTGCCATTCGGGCTACGGCTGGAGCGACAGCATCTGGTTTCCCTACGCGCGCACGCGCAAGCTGATGCCGCATTTGCCGGAAATGTACGTGCTGAAGACCATGTTCGAGCGCGCCCATCCTCATCACGGCTACGCGTTCGAACCGCAAAGCCATCAATATCTATTGCATGGCGACCTGTGGGATTTCGCGTACGACCGCGCGCCCGCGTCCAACGTCTTTTTGCCGATGACCCTCGAACTCGGCTCGTGGCTGTGGATCAAGAAGAACCCGCGGCAGTTGTTTTCGCGTCAGGGCATGTTCAATCCGGTCAAGGCGCATCGCACCGCGCGCGTGCTGCGGCGTCACGCCAACCTGCTCGACTTTCTGGCGCGCGCGGCCTTTTCGTCGCAACGCTGGCTGCCGCAAGGCAATCGTCGCGAGCAATTGCTGCAAAGCGCGATCGACCATTGGTACAAACCGGAAAGCCTATGAGCACGTGGATTCTGCTGCGCGGACTCACGCGCGAAATCCGCCACTGGGGGCGCTTGCCCGGCTTGCTGCACGCAGCGGTCAACCAGCCGCCGTATCAAACGGGCGCGCCCGCCCGGCTGCTGCCGCTCGATCTGCCGGGCAACGGCGCGTTCGCGCATTTGCGCGCGCCGTCGGCGGTCGCCGACATGGTCGGCTTCGTGCGCCATGCTGCTGTGCAAAGCGGCATGCCGGGCCCGTATTGCGTGCTGGCGATGTCGCTCGGCGGCATGGTGGCGACCGACTGGGCGCAACGGCATCCCTACGAGATCGAACGGCTGGTGCTGATCAATACCAGCATGCGGCCGGTCAGCCGGATGCAGGAGCGCTTGCGCCCTTCGGCATGGCCGGGCCTGCTGGGCGTGGCCGCGCACTGGCGCGACGCGCCGCGCGCGGAACACGGCATTCATCGGCTGACCTGCAATAACGTGGAGACGCTGGGCGACGATCTCGACGCCTGGAGCCGGATTCGCCGCAGCGCGCCCGTGAGCCGCGGCAACGCGTTACGGCAGCTCTGGGCCGCGGCACGTTTTACCGCGGGCGCGTCGAGACCCGAATGCCCGTTGCTGATTCTTTCCTCGCGCGCCGACAAACTGGTCGACCCGGTGTGTTCGGCCCGGCTCGCGGCGGCGTGGGGCGCTTTGCACCTGGAGCATCCGTGGGCCGGCCACGACCTGCCGCACGACGACCCCGTGTGGACCAGCGAGCAGGTCCGCGCATGGCTCGGCGAGGAGCATGCGGTTCCCGGCTCCGTGCTTTGAATAGCGGCGCCGACTTTGCGGCGCGGCAGGCGGCAGCGGGTATAACCTAAGAAGCTGTTGCGAAATTAGTTAAACATTGGCTTGAGACGTGTCCAGCAAATTAAGGCACAAGCCAGAGAGAGGAAGGCTTCATGGATATGGGCATAACGTTCGTAGCGAATTTTCAGGCGTCGAAAC